>Ga0209417_1000191_pt1 | contig 162242 bp, 156 predicted proteins | sample RifGroF2_FD_184002 | JGI IMG/M metagenome (GOLD analysis project Ga0209417, IMG submission 184002) | Groundwater microbial communities from Rifle, Colorado, USA - Groundwater F2 (SPAdes) (version 2) | ecosystem: Environmental > Aquatic > Deep subsurface > Groundwater | place: Rifle, Colorado... | reverse complement strand
GAATGATGCGCCGCGAAGGTATGTTGACCCCTGAAACCACGGCCATAAATTTAACAAAAACTCCGTTTTCTAATTTAGCCTTGAAAATTACCGATCCAAAACCAACAAAACACTCTTTTGCGATTGCGCAGGGCCCGTGAACAATACAGCCATGAGATAAGGAAGTATTTTGACCTATGATTACAGAACTGTTTCCTAAAGCGTGGATAACGACCCTGTCCTGGATGTTGCAATTATCGCTAATTGAGATCGAGCTTTCCGGCTCATCGGCCCGGATAACCGCTCCAGGGGCGACAAATACATTCTTGCCGATTTTAACCTTTCCAATAATCACGGCTGAAGGGTCTATATAAGCTGTTTTATCTATCTTGGGATAATCACCCTGAGGATTAGGCCTTATCCTGTCCTCCGTATCACAAATTCTTACTCTCACGCCCCTCCCCGGTCGGTAAACCTTATAGAATCTTCTATGTCTTCGCAAGGCCTACTGTTATTTAATTGTTCTGCCAAAGCCTCATATTCCTCTAAAATTTCCTGAGGCAGGCGCCCGGAAAACTGTCTTAAGAATTTTTCAATATCCCGCAGTTCCTCCTGCCATTCTTCAGGGTTGACCTCAAAGAGTTTATCCAATTGCCGCTCCGGGATATCTAACCCCGACAAATCCAAATCTTTACTATGGGGAATCAATCCTATTGAGGTCTTTTGAGCCTCAACCTGGTTATTTACCCTGTCCAGTATCCACTTTAATACCCGTATATTCTCGCCAAAACCCGGCCAGATAAACCTGCCGTTTTCATCCGCCCTGAACCAGTTGACGGAATAAATCTTTGGCGGATGTTTTAACTTCTTGCCGATATTCAGCCAATGCCGGAAATAATCTCCCATATTATAACCGCAAAAAGGCAGCATTGCCATTGGGTCCCTTCTCAAAACCCCCTCCTTATGAATGGCCGCGGCAGTAGTTTCCGAGCCGATCCTCGCGCCCAGGAATACGCCGTGCTGCCAGTTAAATGCCTCAGTAACCAAAGGAATCAGTTGAGTTCTGCGCCCGCCCAGGATTATCGCCGAAATCGGCACGCCTTTAGGATTATCAAATTCCTTGGAAAGCGTGGGCGAATTGTATATAGATACGGTAAAACGGGCATTGGGATGCGCGGCCTTTAAACCTGAAGAACTATCCCAAGATTGCCCTTGCCAATCTAATACATTCTTAGGCACTGCTCCGTCAAGCCCTTCCCACCAAGGCTCATTGGTATCCTTATCCAGGGCGGTATTAGTAAAAAGTGTGGGGAAAAAATTGTCGGCTTTTAACGCCCGCAGCATATTGGGGTTAGTCTTCAGGGAAGTTCCCGGAGCTACGCCAAATAATCCCGCTTCCGGATTAATCGCCCAGAGCCTTCCGTCCGGGCCAACATTAAGCCAAGAAATATCGTCTCCTAAAGTCCATACCTTATATCCGGGCAACGCTGACTCAAGCATGGCAAGGTTAGTTTTCCCACAGGCAGAAGGTAATGCCGCGGTAACATAGGTTACATTTCCTTTTGGATCCTCGATGCCCAGAATTACCATATGCTCGGCAAGCCAGCCTTCCTGAAAACCCAGCCAAGAAGCAATTCTTAAAGAAAAACACTTCTTGCCTAATAAGGCATTCCCTCCATAACCAGAGCCGATGCTCCAGACAAAATGTTCATCGGGGAAATGCATAATAAAACGTTTATTGGGGTTCAGGTCGCCTATGGAATGTAGCCCCTTGACAAAATCATCAGACTTTCCTATTTTATCTATTACTTTTTTGCTCATCCGGGTCATTACGCGCATACTTATGGCTACATAGGAAATATCAGTAAGCTGAACACAGGCTTTGGCATAAGGCGAATCCGGATGCCCCATCATATAAGGCAGGACATACATAGTCCTTCCGCGCATGCAGCCAGCAGATAATGCGCGCATTTTTTCTTTCGCCTCTTCAGGAGCCATCCAGTTATTGTTCGGCCCCGCGATTTCCTTATCAGGATGACAGACGTACGTCAAGTGTTCGGTGCGGGCCACATCGCTGTGATGGCTGCGGTGCAAATAGGCATTCGGCCAGTTTTCCTGATTGAGCTTGTGAAAAATAGCCTGCCCGTTAATCTTCTCTTCCTTCGTCCCTATTTCAATCAGCCTGCGGGCCTCTTCTTCTGAACCGTCGCACCAATAAATCTTATCCGGACAGGTAAGCCTTGCCTGTTCCTCAACCCATTTCTCAAGCGCGGTAGTCATATGCTCTCCTCCTTATGTTTTTTAAGTTAATGCCCAATAAAAAAGCCAACATCTTTTTTCGTCTTTTCACCTAAATGAAAAAACGGAAATCTGATGTTGGCTTACTTTATAGCAGCCCCCTTTAATTCAAGGGCGTCTACTGAAGTCTTCCAATCATTACTCAATAGATACTACACTAAAATCCTGCTTTTGCAAGAGTTTAGTCTTTGAATCTAATTTCCAAATCCTGCTCCAGGATAAAAATGATTACCCGTTCTCCGGTCCGTGTGCTGATATCGGTATGCAGACTCCTTACCTGGCAGCCAGTGATATTGACCACAATATTCTCCAATAAATGCCTGGCCGCGTCCAACAGGCTGACCCTGGTCTTTTTAATCAAATCCGCGCCTTCGGCGGTCTTGGCCAGCTGTTCTTCAGCCGGCGTAAGCACCCCCTTCAGGCGAACCAAAACCATATCCTTGATGATATAGGTCCGGGTTTCCGTAGGGCCCCGGCCCATATAATCCTTTTCAAACTTTATTATCGCCTCGCTTACCTGGGCCTCAACCTGTCCTTTAGTCATAGCGCTCATTTTATCAGCCTCACGTAAATGCTTGAGGCAAGTTCTTTGTCCACGGCAAACTGGGCCTGGCCCAATTGCAGGACGTAGGAGGGGAATTTTTGCAGGAGGCTTATGGACATTCCGGGAAGTACGCCGATACTCATCAGCTTTTGCATCTGGGAGTTATCTTTTGCGTGGAGATAGGCAACTTCGCCTTTGTCTTTTACTTCTAACTCCGAAAGGGTTGAGACGAATTTCATTGAGCCTTTTTTTCTTTTTTCCTGACAGCACCTGCCCGGTGGGATAGGCTTACCGTGCGGGCAGACCTTAGGATGGCCTAAAATAGTGCAGACGTTATCTTCCAAGCCTTCATGGAGCAGGTGTTCAAGTTTACAGCTTGCTTCATTTACTCCTCGCGTCTTTAAATCCAGGACATCGACCATTAAGCGTTCAGCCAAACGATGCCTGCGCAGCGCTGCCTGAGCCTCAGCCTTTCCTCTATCCAAAAGATGGATATGATCCGCATCGCGGCGGATAAAGCCTAATTTCACCAGTTCTTCAATCGCAGGGCTATCCCTAAAAATACCTAACTCCATAGGCTTTTTTCCCTGTTCTTCAAGTTGTATGGCCAGAGCTTCTAAGATTTCTTCCGCGTGTTCTGAAAGCATCGTCTACTCCTCTGCTAAAAACAACATTTCGTGTACGGTTTACCGCTAACCGTCCACCGTTGACGGTAAACGGTACACGGTTAACGGTACACGCAGCAATCATACTTTTTTTCTGCTCTGCGTAACCTTTAACTTATATTCTATAGACTTATATTCAAAGAAATCAAGATAAAATTCACCAGATAGCCGATACTAAAAGAAAAAAACAGGATAAACACTGACATGGCAATTCCCATTTTTATACCCCGTTCTTTGACATTCATCAACAATTGCGCAATACAGGGTAAGAACAAAGTCAGGGTAATGCAGGAAACAACCATCTGATTCCCGGAAAGCAAACCTACTTTCTTCAAATCATAGAGCCCTGCAGCCCCGTAGTCCCGCCGGAAAAAACCGAAAAGAAAGGCAACTGCCGCCTGATCAGGCAAACCTAAAGCCCTGATGGGGTGTTCCAAAATTCTTACCAAGATAGTAAATAATCCGGTAATCTGGCCTATCCAAATCAATAAGCTGGCAAAGATGAATAAAGGAAGTATTTCCTTGAAATACCAGCTCAGGCGGGTCCAGGTCTTACGCAAGACATTGGATAATTGCGGAAAGCGTAAAGGCGGTATCTCCATATAAAACGTAGGCAATTCTCCTGGCATAATCTTGGCTGCCAGAAATCCGACAATAAGAAAAACAAAGATAATTACTCCCAACCATACCACCAGCCCTAAAGGGTTTCCTTCCAAAAGGGCGAAAATCACTCCCATTTGCGCCGAACAAGGAATAGCTAACGCCAAAAGAAGGGTGGCAATAATGCGCTCGCGTTTTGTCGGTAGGGTTCTGGTTACCATCGTTGCCATAGTATCACAGCCAAAGCCTAACACTAGGGGGATAACCGCGCGCCCGGAAAGGCCAATTCTTTTAAAAAGCTGGTCAACCAACATGGCAAGCCGCGGCAGGTACCCGGTATCCTCAACAATGGCAAAGGCAAAAAAGAAAGTAGCCACTATGGGTAAAATGATAGCAAAGGCATACCGCACGCCAAGAGTAATAATGCCATATTCCCCAACTAACAAATCCTGCAGTACCTTAAAAGGTATTGCCGAATTAACAAGATTGGTTACCCAGGGGTTAACGTAACTGATAAATACCTTATCTTCCAGAAAATCTACCAGGGTCCCCGCGCCAAAGGTGCCCACGAATTTATAGAGCCCGTAGTAAAGAACAAATAAAAGAATCGGCGCCCCCGTAAGAGGATTCATCATAATCCGGCTTAAACGCTCTTGCAGGCTAATAATAGGGTTTTTCACATAAGTCATTACCCTTTGAGCGATTAAGGTTGCCTCTTCCTGACGGCGCAGGTTGATAATGTAATTGAGCGGTTGGGAATAATGCTTCTTTGCCTCCTGGATAATATGTTCTATTAAGGGAAAATTCTGCGCGTCTTTTGTTTTCACGGTTTCTAAAATTTCCGCGTCCTCCTGCAAAAGTAAAAGAGCAAGCGCGCGTTTGGAAATTTTGTATTCCGAATACGCCAAGGATTCCACAATCTTTGATATGTATACCTCCAAAGTATCGCTATAACCGATACTTTGCCTGGGCCCGGCATTAAAACTCTTAGGATGTATTCCTGACATTATCAGTATCCTTCAATTCGTGAAACATTTTATTATGATTCGTGTTTTTGACCTTTGATATATCGCTCTATTGTTCCTCTCAACACATCAATGCCTTTACCGGTAGTAGATATTGTTTCAACTACCGGCATGTTTAATTCTTTTGCAAGGTGCTCTGAATTAATAGATATGCCTACCTTCTTTGCCTCGTCCATAATGTTTAATACCAAGATTACCGGCAGCCCCGATTCAAGAAGCTGCAAGGTCATCGTGAGCATACGCTCTAAATTTCGGGCGTCAACGACGTGGATAATCACCGCGGGGTTTTCTTCCAAAAGAATAGACCGTCCTACTTTTTCCTCTTCGGTAATAGAAAACAACGAATACATCCCCGGCGTATCTACTACCTCAAATTCTTCTTCACCTATTTTCACCTTCCCGCGATATACTTCAACCGTCGTTCCCGGATAATTTGAGACCACGGCATAGCTTCCGGTAAGGCAATTAAACAACACGGATTTCCCGACATTAGGAGAACCAACAATAGCAATTTTACGCATGGGGGGGATGTTTTCTTAAATCTTCTATTATTTTCAACGCCTTTTTCACCGCAACGGTTGCCGCCTTTGAAGAAATCGTCGCGTGAGTAACCGCGTCAATATCCTCACCCACGATTAAAGGCTCATCAATGGTTTTTCCCAGAAATTGCCGCATAAATGTTCTTTCCCTGATTTCAAAACCGTGCGGCTCGCGGTATTCTAATACGTACACATCTAAAACCTTTCCCGCGGTATCTATTCCTACTAAAAAAGTTATCGGCTCCTTAAGCCCTTTTTCGTTAAGTACCACTGCCCAGCCGAGGAGTTTTCTTCCTTTTAAAACCCTAAAAACATCAACCTTCTGATTATCGACTGTATGTGTTTCTACCGTATACTTCTGATACTTGGGGAATGTTTGCTTTATCGCTTCCTCTGGACTAATAAAAACCTGCGCGAAGCCACGCGCGCACAAAAGTAATGAAAAAACTACTACAACACCTGCGAGGCCTTGCTTCATTGTTTTTTCCTAAATTCTTCAACTATCTGTAATGATTTCTTCACCGCGGAGCTTGCCGCGCGCGAAGAAATCGTTGCCTGGGTAACCGCGTCTATATCTTTACCTATCTTTATAGGGTCTTGCAAGGCTTTTCCCTTAAACTGCCTCAGGAATGATTTTCGCTTTATTTCAGAGCCGAACATATCGCGGTACTCTAAGACATACACATCCAAAACATTTCCCTGGACATCTATACCAACCAAAAAGGTGACGGGCTTAATTTTACCCATCTCATCAAGCGCCACGGCCCAGCCGATTACCTTTCCTTCTTTCGTAACGGTAGATACCTCAATTGGCTGGCCATTAAAAACCATTGTTTCGATTGTATCCTTATCAAATGAAGAAAAAATATTCTTGAGCGCTTCTTCTTTTGAGATATACACCTCAGCCTGCGCCATCCGGCACAATAGCATGATGAGCGAAAAGGAAATGAGAAAGAACTTTCGCATAGTATTAGTATAATTAGGGACAGACACTAATTATACTATAATAATTAGTGTCTGTTCCTAATTCTAAGTGTTAGAACCCTATTGCCATTGAGGCTATGACACCGTCTTTATCGCCTCGCTCTAACGCTTCGTTGTTAGCGGAATTACGTTGATATTCTAATTTAAAGACCCATGATTCTATAGGACGGTAATTCAATCCTAGGGTATAGCGTTTTTCTTTATTACTGCCGATACCGGTATCGCCGTCATCAGCAATATCCACCCAATCATACCTGCCGGCTAAGGTAAATTGCGGGTCCTCAAAACCCCTGCCTAAGAAAGTATTATTCAAAAACTTTGGCCAGAAATGATACCTAGGTTCTATATAGAATCCGCGCATATACTTGGGAGCGGAAACCTCATCCCCTGCGGCACTGTCATTATCGTGGTCAACCAATGCGCCATCTTCAAAATCCCAGTACGCGAAATCGCCGACTAATTCAAATGGGCCGCGTTTAAAGTTCACGTCTGCGCCGATACCCAAGAGATCGTCGTTACCGTTTCGCGTCGCGGAGCCCGCGCGGCCGTACTTGCCGCTATAGGCGCTTACGCCGAATTCAAGGTTTCTGTTTAATCCTAACCCCAGGCGGCCAACCAAAGCCTTATTATTGTTTTCATCCGCTTCTATTGCCCCTTTGGCGTTACGCAGGCCGATATTATCTGAGATATCTTCATCCAAGCCATTCACAATATAGCCTTCATAATTCAGGTAAGAATCAGGCAGCACCTTTAGCCCTAATGATTCTCCTATATTAAATTCTCCAAACGCGCCAAAACCAGCCTCCATCCATGTTGCCGCGGTTAAACGCCGTGAGACAATCGGCCTTTCGGTCAAATCCTGGATGTCTGAATCATGCAGAAGGTTGAATTTTCCAAAAGGGACTAACACTATACCGCCCTTTAGATTTATCATATCATTGATAAGATAGCTTGCCCATGCCTGTTCAACCTTTGCCTCTCCCACATCTGAGGCATGAGGGCCGCCATGCTCAATCTCATATTCGCTGTAAAAAAGCAGCCTTTCATGCGGCTGGGCGCCTATATTAAGGATAAACCGCGCCTGGTCAAAAGTAGAATTTGAGTTTTCAAAATTCTCAAACTCAATATCCGCGTAGCCTCCCACACTCACATTGCCAAAGCCTGAGGGATTCTTAATCAACAAGCCTCCCTTGCCAAAAGGCCCCTGGTAGCGGCCGACATAATCAAGGCTTATAGTCTTGTCTTCTATTTTTTTCTCCAACTTCTCCTCAGAAACTGCCTGCTTATTGCCTATTTCCTCTATTTTCTGCTGAAGTGTCGCAATCTTTGATTCATAATCTTCGCGCAACTTCCGCATCTCAAGTTTCAAATCCTCTATCTCATCCGCATATACTACTCCCTGTAAAGGAAATGAAACGCCAAAACTACATATAAGCAAACTTATTAAAAGCTTCTTTACCATCACACAACCCTCCTGCCTAATTAGTCCTTGCCTCCAAGCTTGTGGTCAGCAGGATATATCTGTTATCCTTACACAGCCTCTTCTTTTTTCAAGGAGTCAGCAATTTTATCCAAACGAATTTTCTCATGCTTCTCTACCGCTACAATGCGGGCATCTTGGATCTTAATGACAATCTCGCCAAACTTTAATCCTTGCGCGAGATTAATTATATTCTTTAGTGTATGCTCACTTATGCCCATCGCGTTCTTTCTCTTGGCATTTCTGACAGTAACCAAAAATATCCATCTTGTGCCTTACCGGAGTAAAATTCTGCTTTTTGGCCAGCCTTTCCTGCAATTCCTCAATTTCCGGGTCAAAAACTTCTAAAAATTTCCCGCACTCAAGGCAAATCAGATGGTCGTGGTGCTTATGTCCATACTCATGCTCTAAACGGGAAATCTTGTCCCCTAAATCAACCTCTCTTGCTAGGCCTGCCCCCTGAATAAGCTTTAATGTCCTATATACCGTGGCATACCCAATTTCAGGGTTTTGGCGGCGGACCATCTGATATAACTCATCACAGCTTACATGCTTTTCCGTATTCAAAAATGATTGCAATATCTTTAAACGCTGATGAGTAATTTTCTGATTGGCCTTTTTTAGAGAATCTTTAAATACCTCTATTTCCTTTTGCATAGGTTATTTTATCCGCGTCATCCGCAAGATATTATTATTCGCGGGAACCGCGACATCTGTGCTTCTGAAATTGAAAATCATTTTCAATTATACCCTGTTTCTAAAAACTGTCAAGGTTTTTCTGAAAGAATTTTTTTGCATAACAAAAAGGGCGGTTTTCGCTTTTCCCGACAATATCGGGAAAAACGAGAACCGTCCATTTTCTTTTATTCGCGCGCGCTTTTAATTCGCGTAAATTCGCGTCTTAATTCATCGAATACCTTGTTTCCCCCTGCGCTACATACAGCCCCGTATCTGCGATAAGCAATACCGCGCGGAAGTCTTCACTGGTCTCTAAGTTTTCTTCTTCTTTTAAGCGGCAGATAGTAGCCAAAAGCGAAAGTAACAACTCTTGCGTCTCTTCATTAGCCTCACCCTTCTGATGCATTGCCGCAAGCAGGCGCTTTATCCTGTCGCTTGAGGGGTCAAGCCTTGCATCTACTAATCTTCCTATATCTGCCAATTCCTGATGAATATCTATACTCTCTAATTCGCTCTTAGACAAAAGCGGCAGGCGTAAATCAAGCCCCTGAAAGCTTCCCATTGGCTGGGTGAGGTACTCAATCTTACGAAAATCAATACCACCGACTACGTTTCCAGCTTCTTGGTTTTTGCTATCAAGAACTGTTTCTATTGAGGAAGACGCACTATCGATTCCATATTGTAAAATCTTTAATTCAAGATATTCAGAAATATCTGCTGCTGCCAAGTCACCAGCTATGGTCAGATTGTGACGAAACCTTGTCACATATTCAGATATTGAAAAGTTTTTCTCAAAACTGCTTACAATTTTTTTTAATTCAGCTTTCTTTGGAGTCTCTACATCCCTATCAGCAACCTCTTTCATTTCTTTAACATATGCATCCCAAGACGGATACATTTTACCTCCAAGGTACTGTAAACTGATAGCATTGAGCCTTTCCATCTTACGAACAAAAATAGCTTTCATCTCTCTTATTATTTCTTCATTATTACTCAACGGGTTACCATATTTACACTTTCCCATTAACTCTATTAAAGCGCTGATTATCTCCGATTTAAACACCTCACTGCTTTTCTTTGACTGTGCAAGTTCATAAGCTATTGTGCTCGTCACTATCAACATGCGCTCTAAAAGAACTTCTAAGGTGCCAGATTGTAACGTATTTGTACGTATATCGTCAGGGACTAAATATAAAATTTCGCTATAGTCTTTAAAGATGTTTTCTAATTCAGTTTTTGCTTCGATTAAGGTCAGCGGCGAAGAGCCGGAATCATCAACGCCTCCTCCGGCATCACTATCATAATGCCTATCTTCTGGACCACTATCAGTAGTTGGGCCACTGTCAGTAGAATAAGTTGTGCTACCAGTGGATTCAGTATCGTCTGTTATGCTGTTTTCTCCTTCTTTCCCGTTCTCTGAAGAATCATGCAATCCTCTCTCAATATCTCTCTCAGAGACTGACGTGGCGTAAGAATGCCAATCTTGATAGGATAATTGATGCTTCATTTCCTGAAATTCAACAGCTTCAGCACGATGCTCTTCCCCGCTATCAAGCAATGCAAGATATATAATATAGCATAATAATAAAACATCGTCGTCTCGATTAGGGACTCTTTTCACTCCATCTTCCCGGGTGCGTTTTATAAATTCTTTCTTTAAACGAGGGTTAGCTTTAATCATTTCTATTTTTTCATCACTATTAATAAACTCCACAACTTTTCTTTTATTTTCTTCTAAGATGCGGCTATCGAATTCTTTTTTTGCCTTATCCAACGCATCTTCAGCTAAACGAAAAGCATCTAAGATATTTGGGTATTTATTTCTTAAAACATGATAAAAATCATCCTCTAAGAAATCCTGAATAAAATTTTTAAACCAGCTTCGCCTCGCTTTTTCAAAGTCATGCCATTTTCTATACAACGAATCCTTTATTTCTTTAGCTTTTCCTAGTAATTCATACTCGTTATTTATGTTTTTAAAAATATCATCTGTGCTTTTTAACTTTACCTCATCAGGAAGAAAATTATTAAAACTCATCAATATGGTCACAATCTTTTCTTTATCTTCTGTAAGCGCCGAAGAGGCGTCGGATTAATTCATAACGCCTAATTCCAAAGCGGCTGCTTTAGATAAAGCTTTGAACTTATCAACTAATACTTGTGCCGCATTCTTAAGAACCGTATCTTTAATTGCGTTTACATCTCTCACTAAACGAGTTATCCCGCTATTCAAGGTGTCTAAATATTTTTCTTCGTCTATTTTAAAATCGGCATAATAAGGATACTTCTTATCTATATCTTTCCACTCCGATTGGTCTTTAAAGCTTGGGTTGCGGTTTAATAAATCAAACTGTGCTCGAACCTGCTTTCTTGCCTCTACCTGTGTTAGCGGCGAAGAGCCAGCAGATGTTTTTTTAAGCATCTCGTAAATTTCCTCAAGCCTTAAAACAATATTTTCTTTATGTTGCAGACCGCGAAAATAAGCAAGTGCTTCCTTTATTCTCCCCAATAATTCTTTATTTTCTAAACCTGCAAACCCAACAAGATAAGATCTAAGCTTTTCAAAATCTTCCCAAGAAATATTCTTATCATCAAGCATATCTAAAATTGCACGCCTTGCATCATAATCGGCTTGTATACTAAGCATAACTTCCTGTAGTGTAGGTTCTGGCGGGACACGATGTATCAAATCATGGGAAAAAGCCCCAAGCACATAGCTAACAAACCCAATAGCGATTAGATCTAATATTTGCATTGATTTACCTTTGAATAGTGGACTTCCGGCCTTAAAACCGCCTTTAATTAAAGGCTCAGATTTCCCGGTCATATCTGTCCCCCCGCTCATATAGCTTCTGACTGACTGTCCGTAGAGGCCGGGTACTGTTTCTTTGAGATTATACTCGCCTTGCTCAAAAGACTTCTTGTATTCATTAAAGTAAGTAGTCGTGTTCCATTGTTCTTTTGAAGTAAGATTGGTAAGGTTATGTGAATCAATAAGTTTACTATAGGGGTTAGCTGGTTTGCCGGTAAGCGGGTTAACCGGCTCACTGGTTGACCCGTTCACTGGTTCACCAAATCTATCCTTAAACCATCGTGAGAGAATAAGCGAAAAGTAGACCTGCCGTAAAGAGGCATAGCGCTTGGCGGTATTTACCTCTTTGGTGAGTTTCGGTAAAATAAGCTCCCGGATAAGTTGGGTAGAATATTGATTAAGCTCTTTTAGCCTTAGATCTTTGAAACTATAATTTATTATCGTCCCTCGTCTTTCGTCCTTCGTCTCTCGTAAATAATCCTCCTCCAGCATCACCTTCAGGTTCGCCTTATACACATACGCGCTTGCGGAAAGCGAAGCCGAACCGGAATCTTCGCTCTCCCTGATAATTACCTCACCCGGCACAATCCAAGGCCGGGTTATGGTGGGAATAGTGATATTTTCTGTTCCAAAGAGCTCACCTGCTCTCTTATATAGCTTATCCCAATAGCTCTTTCCTTCGGGTGTTTGAGGTGAGGTAAAATTGGCGGTATCTTTCTTAAGCTGCAGGTCTGCCTCAAGGAGTATTTTTCCTATATCTGTCCTTTCAAGCTCAGGGTCAATGATCTGGCTTTCGGCATCCGGCCTCAAGTTTACCCAAAACTTGTCATTGGGCAGAGATATTCCTATAAGAAAATAATTAAGCAGTTCTTTAGCTTTATCCTGCAATTCCTCATCCTTTATATCCTTGAGGTCACCTTTATCTAAAAGAAGGTTAAAATTATCGGCAAGGCTGTCGTAGGAGAAATAGCGCAGGTGGAGGGGGCGGAATTTATCTGTACTCATTAACGGCATCTGGGTTAAATACTGCCCAATATTCAACTCTGCTATGCCTTGGGCAAAAACCGGCTGGGTAAATATCATACTTAGGGATAAAAACAGGGAAATGATTTTCTTGAACATCTTTTAATCCTCCTAAACTACCAATAACCTACCAAATTCAACCTCGTAGGTTGATTTTGGTTATCAAAAACAAAAAGCCAGACTGACCATTTTCTGAGTCTGTCTGGCTTAAATTTTACTCGCCGCTTGCAGAGCGCCTCCACACTCTACAAGCTTGAACAGTTATATTGTTTTATAAAGACTATATTAAGTATACAATAAAAAAAGATTTTGTCAAGCTATTTTGGTTAAAAGAAACATGAGAAAAATCCCAAATAAGAAGAAAGCTAAAGATAGGCCGGATCTTTTGGCATCTGTTTCCTTATGAATCTCGGGGACAAGGTCAGCGCTGGCTATATAGAGAAAACCTCCCGCGGTAAACGCAAGCAGTATATGAGAAAAACCTTCAATTGTATGAGAAATAAAATAGCCTAAGAGCGCTCCTCCAAAAGCAGTTAAAGCTGAGAGAAAATTATAAAAAAGCGCTTTTGCCTTGCTGAATCCTCCATACACCAATACCCCGAAATCCCCAAGCTCCTGAGGGATTTCATGGATAATCACAAGCAAGGTGGTAAAAAAACCTACCTGCGTGGAAACGGAAAAACTTCCCGCTATGACCAAGCCGTCAATAAAATTATGCAGGCTGTCGCCGGCTATGTTAAGATAGGTAAAGGCGTGCTTATGGCAGACGCCGTCATGGCAGTGGCGCCAAAAAAGGTATTTTTCCAGGAAAAAAAATAAAACAAAACCGCCCAATACAAAGATAAAAACAGCCTGCGTGCCGCCTTTTTCTATTGCCTCAGGGATAAGGTGGAGGAAAGCCCCACCCATCAGCGCGCCCGCGGAAAAGGCAACAAGCAAGAAAAGAATCGCGTTAAGAAACTTTTCCTTCATTGCCAAGGTCAAGACTCCGATAAGCGAAATAACGCTCACCGCAAATGTGCTTAATAAAATAAGTAAGAGTTGCATACTTTTAACACGAATTAACACGAATTACACACAAATGTACACGAATATAATTAAATAATTCGTGCCTGTTCGTGTTTGATTTGTGTGAATTCGTGTAAATTTTATTACCCTAGATTCGGTTTTCTGCCTTTATTAGCCTTCTTTGAACGCCAATTAAGTTTACCCCTTCTTTTACGCTTACTCATTGTGAGGACCGCTCCTTTCATGCAATAATTAATTTCTGGTATAATTCTTGCCGTATTATAGCTTAGGCTTGCGAGAAAATCAACAACTATTGACAATAAGGAATCTTATGATTATAATATAATTAGAAATTTAAAGGTATACTAGAGTTTTATACTAAGAAAGGAGCGATATTCGATGAAAAAGGCTGTAGTTCTAACCATAATGATGCTTATGCCTCTTGCCATTATTAGTTGCACCACTACTCAAAAAGGAGCGGCAGTAGGCGGATTAGGCGGGGCTGCCTTAGGTGGAATAATTGGCCATCAATCAGGACATGGCGGTGAAGGCGCGGCAATTGGAGCAGCGGTTGGCGCGATCTCAGGGGCGTTAGTCGGCGAGCAGATGGATAAAAAATTCTGCCCCGTATGCGGCGCTGAATACACCTCAGGGGTTACATACTGCTCAAAAGACGGCACAGAGCTAAAGTTAAAGCAAAAATAATTCTTTAAAGAAACTTCTTAAAGAAGTTTCTTTAAAGAAGCCAGGTTTTTTATTATTTTAAAAGGCCTGGCTTTTTTTATTTCCGAAACCGTGCTTGAGCCGGTTGTTACCGCGATTGCCTTTACCTTTGCATTGCGCGCGGTTTGAATATCAACGGTCATATCGCCGACAAAAAGCGTTTCTGAGTTTTTTGCTTTTAGCCTTTTCATAATGGTAATGATAATTTCCGGATCAGGTTTTCCCCGCGGGAGCTTGTCCGCGCATAAAATATAATCAAAAAACTCCTTGATTTTTAACTGCTTGACAATGATATTGGTAAATGCCGCAGGACGGTTAGAGGCAATAGCGATCTTAAAGCCATGGCGTTTTAAATAGTGTAATAACCGCTTCGCGAAAGGAAGGAGCTTGGAATATTTTTTCAAGGAATCCCGATGGTGGCTGCGGTAAATCCTCAAGGCTTTCGTTATATCCTTTTCTTTGATAAACGCTGATACAAGCCTTGTATCTCCCCAGCCTACCGCCCTGCATATACGCCAAGGCTCTGCCTGAGGATACCCTAACGTTTGAAGCGTAAAATTCATGCTTCTGACAATTGCTTCATAGGCATTAACCAAAGTGCCGTCAAGGTCAAAAATAACCACTCGTACACCGCGGGAATCCCGAACATTGCTGTTTTTCATAGAGTCATACTACCAATAAAAAACCCTTGGCATCTAAGAAGTTTTGCTTCATAGAATGCCAAGGGTAAAACTATTGCGCTTTTTCTTCCGGGATTATCCCCATGAGCGGATCATCACTCATACCGGGAGTTTCAGGCATTGCTTCTATATTCTCGATAGAAATATTTCTTGCGATGTTCTGGCCATTGTTGAGCGCGTAATCAATACTCGCGGTATCGCCTATCTTAATTCCGCTTATATCCTTTACGCCTTCAAATTTTGTCTCCGCGTCTGTTATCAGGAGAAGCTCTTTTTCTTCATCAGTTTGATAGTCCATATAAATAACGGTTAACTTTGCTGCCTGCGAATCTATCTCCTTTACCTCACCCCAAACCCAGGAAATTTCATCCGTTGCGGGCATACTCTCCGTTACCGCCTCTTCTACCGCTCTCGGCTCATGCTGGCAGAATCCTGCTCCCGCTAAAGAAAGTAACCCGATTATCGTTAATGCGTACACCTTGGTTTTCATATTTATCCAGCCTCCTCTCTTTCTATAGAAGTACTATAAACAAATCTTATCTTATTGTCAAGGACAATCAGGAATTCCCCTTTAGCCGGCATCCGGTTTGAGGATGCCCCCGGATATGATAAGCTTCATCCCATCTTCAATAGACATATCCATGAATTTTACATCCCGCTTAGCCACAAATACTAAAAACCCGCTCCATGGCCCCGGAGTTGTGCCTATAAGCACGTGAATAAGTTCTTCTCCTATTTTATCCTGTGCCTCTTTAAAACCCGTATTGGTCATAAAACCAAGCGACCAAATACCTTTTGAAGGATATTCTATCAAAACGACTTTCTTAAAAGCCGCCTGATCCTTGGAAAAGAGAAAGCCGACAATCTGTTTTGCCGAAGGATAAATCTGGCGTATTCCCGGAAGTTTGAGAAACCAGCCCTCAAAGGCATGCAAAACTTTTTTACCTAAGAAATGAGAAGCGAAAAATCCTGCTACCAAAACCAGGGTAATCCCTAAGACAATGCCTATCCCGGGGATAAAAAAACCGAACGTTTGTTCAAGATAGTTGTTGATAAACCCGCCGAAAATACCATCAATAAACTTAAAGATAAACGTGATAAGGTATACGGTAATAAAAAGGGGTAGAATCAACAGTAAGCCCGCGACAAAATAACGGCGTAATTTTATCATCATCTTTGTCTCCTCAGAATATATCGGTAACGGCACCCAAAAACTTGCCTGAGAAATCAGGAATGGTTACTTATAGATAAAAACTATGCCCTTCTCCTTTACCGGAATATATGAGAAAAGCATAGGGGCATACCTTTAAGGCCCACAAGAAATTAAAAAAATACCCTGCCCTTATCTTCTGTAAGCATTACTCTCACAAATAATAAAGGCAGGGTAAACAGCACGGTTAAAAACCCCTTGCTATTCTTTAGCTATAGCTAAAGCAATGACACCTGCTAAAATAAGGAATGGGCCTGCGCATCCTTTAATTAAGGTCCAGATTTCCCATCTCCATCTCACAACCAAATATGCCCCTAAAACCAAAAGAACAAGGCCTAATACGACTTTCAGGACTGTTTTGAATATTTTGTCCGTATCTGTCTTTTCTGCTTCTTTTGTTTCCTTCACCTCTTCTGCCATTTTTCCACCTCCTTAATTTCGTTGTTTCGCGGTTACGTTGAATTATAATAAGAAAACAACTGCTCCCCCACCCTTCAGCTATAGTAGTTATCACTGAAAAAGCGTCTTTTAAACACGAATTCCCACGAATTACACACTAATCATCACGAATACAGCGACGAAGTAATTCGTGTGTATTTGTGTGTAATTTGTGCCTATTCGTGTAAAATAAAGGTTTTTCAGCGGTAACTATAGTATATAGCTGAAGGCAACACAGGGACTTTTAATGTGGCCTGCTTTTCCATCTTCGGTGTATCCATCCCCATTCCTGAGGATACTTTTGTATGTATGACTCAATGATTGATGTAATCCTTTGTATGATAGCGTGTATTGTTTCATCATTGGTATCTTTTTTCTCAATACTTACTTCCGGTTCTATCATTAGTGTATGTGTATCAGACGGCTGGCGTACAATAAACATAGGAAGTATCGGAGCCTGAGTTCTTAACGCGAGGATAGCCGGCCCTGTCGCGGTTGCTGCCTGCCTACCAAAGAAATCCACGAATACCCCGGCTGTACCGAAATTTTGGTCTAATTGGATAAAAAGCACCTCATTATTGCGTAGCGCCCTCAAAGAATTATCCACACACGCTTGGCGGGGCGTGCTATGAATAGAATGTATTCCCATCATAGCCCTGCGCTTCTCCAGAAAATCTTCCACCTTATCGTCTCGCATCTTGCGCAAAATCACGCTTACCTTATAGCCTTCCTGTCTTAATTTGGTAAGCGCTAAAGGGAAATTTCCGAAATGCGCGCTTACGGCAATGGCACCATTCCCCTTTAACAGGGCTTGATCAAGATAGCATTTCCCTTCAATGGCCACCATTCCCTTTGCTCTTTGCGGGGCTTCAAGAATCGAAAGTAATTCAACACCGCTTTTTGCCATATTCTGGAAGCAATTTCGCGCGATGGTTACCTTTGCTTGCTTTGTTAAACGATTCTCAAAAGCAACCTCCAAACTCTCTAAAGCGATGTGCCGCTGTTTTACTGCTATCCCATAAGCCATTGTGGCTATTGTCTGGGCAAAACCATAAAGCCATTTCCTGGGTAAACACCCAACTATCAAAGAACAAAGATATAATGATTCCCTGGCAAGCAAACGATTAAAACGCTTCCCAGCATCCTTTAAAGCCATATAAGCTCCTACTAGTATAACAAATTTGTTCTTCTAAGCAAGTATTTTTTATCGCTTGTAGCCAAGTTTGCGCAGCAACCCCTTACGCCAGCGCACATCTTCTTCTTTTTCCAGCCCTTTCGGCCCTGCGCCGTCAATAACACCCATAATCCCCCTGCCTAAGGCTGTCTGGGCTACAATCACCTCAAGAGGATTCGCGGTCGCGCAATAAACAGTACAGACCTCCGCAATCATCTTTACACCATTAAGGATATTGATAGGATACCCCTGGCGTACTACTACTACAAAACAATGGCCGCAGGCAAGTTCCAAACAATTCTGCTCGGCCAAGGCTTTAAGTTCATCATCATTGCCATCGCTGCGCACAAGGCAAGCGCCTGAAGCCTCGGAAAATGCCACGCCAAACTTGATTGCCGGGCTTGATTGCGCGATCGTTTCATACATATCTTCAACTGTCTTAATAAAATGAGCCTGGCCAATAATAATATTGGCGTCATCGGGCTTCTTCATAGAAATTACTTTGAGCTCTACCATTGTCCCTTACCTCTTTTCTTGCCATCATTGCTCCCCGGTTCTACATGTACCACGACGTCAGAAACCCCGTTTATCGCCGTTTTTATTTTCTCCTCAATCCTATCACATAACTTGTCTGCCTGCGTAACAGTCATATCCTTATGCACCAGGACGTGTAAATCTATATGGATATCGTCAGTTCTTCCCCGCGTCCTGATATCGTGGCATTCAAGCACCCCGTCGATAGCAGTGACGAGCGCCTCAATACTTTTTATCTCTACCATCGCGGTATCACATAAGACTTTTGAGCTGGAAAATACGATACTCCATGCCGCGTAAGCAATGAATAATGCCACAATCAATGAACATACAGGGTCTAACAGAGGGTAGCCGATTTTTACCCCAATGAGCGCGCCTATCACTGTCAAGGAAGTCAAGATATCCGAACGAGTATGAAGAGAATCTGCTACCAGAAAATCACTTTTTAATCTTTTGCCCATCCGGGATTCATATATCATGACACCGATATTGATGCCCATGGTAACAATCATCACCGCAAAGCTCCAGAACGTAACCTCGGGCACGATGGGATGACGGAAACGTTCTAGCGTATCATGAATAATATAAAAAGCAATAATACTTAAGATGAAGGCAATCACTATCGCGGCGAAAGTCTCATATTTCTTATGGCCGTAGGGATGATCCTCATCCTTAGGGCGCAGGCTGATGCTGACGCCGATAAGCCCAATGATATTTGAGGCCCCGTCAGAGAAAGAATGATACCCGTCACTTACCATCCCTGCACTTTTGGCGGTATAGCCGAAAACAACTTTTACAAGGGCAACAAACCAATTAAGCGCGAGCACCGCGATAAGGATATGTTTCACCTGCCTGCACTGTGCCATATTATTCTAGGAAATCCATGGGATCAAGCAATTCCCCCTTGTTCCAGATTTCAAAATGTACATGCGGAATAACTCCATAGTGATTGGCGTTACCGGTTTTCCCAACTTCACCGACTATCTGGCCTTGGCGCAAAAGCTGGTTTTTCTTTACGCTTATTTTAGAAAGATGCCCGTACACCGTTACATACCCTTGGCCATGAAGTAAGCTGACATAATTACCCATCCCGCGGCTAAAACGGGCCTCTTGTACCTTCGCCTTCCTTACCGCGTAGACCGGAACACCCAGAGGAGCCTGCAAATCTATGCCGTTATGCTTACGGCTGCCGTTGCCGCGGCGTGCCTGAAAATCTCCCTCTCCCCAGCTATCATGACGAATGATAATCCTATCCTGCGTATAGTTAATAGGGCAACGAAAAAAAACCTTATCCAAATAATAAAGCTCGCCTGCCACATACAGGGGAAAAATGATTAAAAATATAAGTAAAATAAGATTGAGTATCCGTTGACGCATTTCGCTGAAAAACAAAAAAGCGATGGAGCCCACCCGGGCTAAAGCCCGGGATCCTTTTCTTCTTGCCCCTTCGGGGCGGAATCCCGACCGACTCTTGTCTGTCCCGGCCGAAACGTCGGGACTCCATCCGCGCCCCTGAAGGCCGCGGTTTTGAAGCGTCGGGATAAATTAACCGATAGTTCACATTGGAATTGGTAGAAATTAATAGATATTTATGGAAATTGATTGCCTTTCTGTAACCTCTTTATATATAGCCGAACAATTAATTTCTATGAATCTCCACAAATTTCTATTAATTTCAACAAAGTTCCAGTTTCTTTTCACTCATTTCTTGAAGATTATACCACAAAACCCTGCTAACGCACAACAGGCGAGGATAAAGATATCGCCCAGTCCGGTATAAAGGCTTCCTGTTGCGCGTAAAAAGACATCCTGGAATTTTATTCCCGGAATAAAAATTTCTTTTCCGTTTTCTGAAACACGTGCCGTAATTTTACCAGTACCATCAATAAAACAGGATACTCCGGTATTCGCCGCGCGCACCAAAGGAACCCTATTTTCAACCGCCCTAAACACCGAAGCGCTCAAATGCTGGAAAGGAGCGGATGTTTTCTGAAACCACGCGTCATTGGTGATAGTGACCAAAAATGCTGCTCCTTTCTTTACAAAGTTACGCGCCAATTCAGGAATAGTATCTTCAAAACAGATGAGAACGGAAAATATCGCAGATCCTTGATTCTTGATTCTTGATGCTTGATTCGCATTATTCGTTGGCAATGAAAATAAAACATACTCCCTCCCGGAAGTAAAATCTCCAATAGGAACTATGGTTTCCAAGAATTTTAAGGAATTCTTTAAGGGAATATATTCTCCGAAAGGCACAAGGTGAAGCTTATCATAACGGCCCGAAAGCTTGCCTTCTTTATTTATCAATAACGCGCTATTAAAATATTCCTCATTTTCTTTTACGACGGTACCAAACAATACAGGTATATTTGTTTTCTCCGCTAACGAAAAAATATGTTCTGCTATCCATCTATCGTGCGTATCTCCATAAAATCCGGGGCTTGAAGCCTCCGGCCAGATAATAAGATCGGGATTTTCTAAGGCCGCTTTTTGTGTCAAGTGGGTATACCTCTCCAAAATGAGCGGCTGCGAACCCAAAGCCCATTTCAACTCTTGAGGAATATTACCCTGGATGAGGGAAAGCTTCACAACGAAGGGCGAAGGGCGAAGGGCGAAGGACGAAAGATACTGTAATTTTAAAAAACCATATAGTAGATAAATAAATAAAGTTATAATTGTAAAACATATATATCTTTTACTGATGGCCTTGTGCCCGCCACATTGCTTTGGCGGGCATCCGCCAATGCTTTGTGGCGGATGACTTGGTGACTTGGTGACCACGAAATTATATATCGTTACATTCACCATCATTATCACAAACGATACCCCATATACTCCAAAGATATCGGCTATCTGAATTATGGGCAGATTAAGATATTGCGAATACCCCAAGAGCGCCCAGCCAAAGCCGGTCAACACATGCGAACGCACGTATTCAAGAATAACCCAGACGGAAGGAATAAGAAATAAGACGATGGACGATGCCTGCCTGCCTGTCGGCAAGGCAGGGACGAGGGACGAAATGATAATGCCGAAGAATCCGAAATATACAGCCAGATAGGCAATAAGGAGAATTTGGCCAAGCAGGGTAACGTGGATGAGCCAGTAAATAGTTATTGACCAAAAGATTATTCCGCAAAGATAAGATAAAAGAAAGGATTGGAGGCGGCTTTTATTCCGCAAGGCGAGAAATAAGGGAACAAAACCAAACCAGGCAAGAATCCAAAGCCTGCCATCACAAAAAGGCAGGGCTGATACTATCCCCGATAAGATACTAAGAACTATACTCTTATATTTTTTGACTGGTGACGTGGTGACGTGGTGACGTGGTGACCTATTTATTTCCCGCAGCACTTTTTATACTTTTTTCCGCTGCCACAGGGACAGGGATCATTTCTACCGGCTTCAGAATGTGATGCCGCGGAAGAGCCAGCTGCGCGGGAAGCAGGCGCGGAGGAAGAAGGCTCATATGAGGAACGCCTGACAGGCTCGCCTCGCGGCGAAGCCGAGGGCTCGCCTGTTGCTTGTTCCTTTGGTTTTTCAAATTGCTCCACTTCGCGATGCACAAATTCCCGGGCAACTGAAGAAAATACCCCTTTTATTTCTTTTACCTGTTTTTCTACCTGCAGTTTAAAAATAGTATCCACACTATCGGCTTTAATAGAATTAATCATCTGGGTAAACATATCGTAGGCCGCGTGCTGATACTCAACTAAAGGGTCGCGCTGGCCGTAGGCGCGTAAGCTTATACCTTCGCGCAAGGTATCCATGGCATAAAGATGATCCTTCCATTTAGTGTCTATTACCTGCAGTACTACCATCCGCTCTATATGGCGGATCATCGTAGTGCCTGCCGCTTCTTCTTTTTGCGCGTACACCTGGGCAAGCCTCTGGCAAAGCTCATCAATACTATCATTATAGCCTTTATCAAACACGCTTTCTTCAACCACGAGAGATAAATTCATCTTAAGCCATGCCTGATAGCCGGGGATATCCCATTCCCGAGGCGAGCTTTCTTTCGGGATATACTGCTGTGAACCTATCTCAATAACCTCTCGCGCCATATCTAAAATAAGTTCTTTTATATCCTGTCCCTCCAAGACCATCTGGCGCTGCTGATAAATGATTTCGCGCTGTTTATTCATGACATTATCATATTCCAGAAGCTGCTTGCGTATCTCAAAATTGTGCTGCTCAACCCGCTTTTGCGCTATTTCAATGGATTTACTTACCCACGGATGCTCAATCACCTGGCCATACTCAAGCTTCAGAAACTCCATCATTTTAATCAGCCTATCTGAACCAAAAAGACGCATCAGATCATCTTCGAGCGAAACATAAAAACGCGATGAGCCAGGGTCACCCTGGCGGCCAGAGCGGCCGCGCAGCTGATTATCAATGCGCCGGGCCTCGTGGCGCTCGGTGCCAATCACATGCAAACCCCCGACATCCACAACTTTCTTATGTTCTGCCTCGAATTCCTTTTTATGCGTATCCATCAAAGCCGTATATTCGGCTTGGTAATGTTCCTCATGGGGGTGAATTCCTTTTTGTTTCAAAATACTCTTTACGATAAACTCGACGTTTCCCCCTAACACTATATCTGTGCCGCGGCCTGCCATATTAGTAGCAATGGTGATAGATTGATACCTGCCTGCCTGGGCAACAATACTTGCTTCCATTTCATGATACTTAGCATTAAGTACCTGATGGATTATCCCTTTTCTCTTGAGCATAGCCGAGACTAATTCTGATTTCTGTATAGAAACCGTTCCTACAAGCACCGGCCTTCCTTGCTGATAACATTCCGCGATTTCTTCAACCACTGCCTCAAATTTCTCCTTCACGGATTTATAGACTCTATCGGGAAAATTCTGGCGAAGGAGCTGACAGTTCGTAGGGATAGAAACCACATCGAGAGAATAAATCTCTTTGAATTCCGAGGCTTCCGTGCTTGCTGTCCCGGTCATCCCGGATAATTTCTCGTACATCCTGAAATAATTCTGAAAGGTAATGGTAGCCAGCGTCTGGTTCTCCCGTTCAATCTTTAACCCCTCTTTTGCCTCGACTGCCTGATGCAGGCCGTCTGACCAGCGCCTTCCCGGCATAAGCCTTCCGGTAAATTCATCAACAATAAGCACCTGTCCGTCTTTAATAACATAATTCACGTCCAGATGATACAGATTGTGCGCCTTCAGGCCCTGCAAGAGGTGATGGCGATACTCCATGGTTTCTATTTCGTGGAGATTGTTGATGCTTAACAATTGGCAGGCTTTAAGCTCGCCTTCGTCGGTAAGGCTGGCGGTGTGCGATTTCTCATCAATAATATAATCGTAGCCCTTTGCCAGGTCTATGCCTTTATATTTTGCCTCTATCTCATCCTTTTCCAAGATTTTTTTTCCGTTCAGTTTTGGGATAATTTTATCAATCTGATAATACTTATCGGTAGATTCCTCGGAAGGCCCTGAAATAATGAGCGGGGTTCGGGCCTCATCAACCAGAATGGAATCAACCTCATCCACAATGGCATAGTAAAACGGCCGTTGCACCATATCTTCTCTGGAAACCACCATATTATCGCGCAGATAATCAAAACCGAATTCGTTGTTGGTTCCGTAGGTGATATCACAGCTATAGGCGGCCCTGCGCTCATCAGGAGGTATATCATGCTGAATAACGCCTACCGTCAAACCTAAAAATTCATATATCGGCCCCATCCATTCCCGGTCGCGCCGCGCTAAATAATCATTGACGGTAATGACGTGCACGCCTTTTCCCAAAAGGGCATTAAGGTACGCTGGCAGGGTAGCAACCAAGGTTTTTCCCTCCCCGGTTGCCATTTCCGAAATTTTCCCCTCGTGCAATACCATGCCGCCAATAAGCTGGACGTCAAAATGGCGCATAGTGACAGTGCGCAAAGCGGCCTCGCGCACACAAGCAAAGGCTTCCGGTAAAATATCCGCAAATAACTCATTGCGTAAAGCTTTCAACCTTGCCTTAAGCTTATCCTTCTCAGCATTAGAGGTGGACTCTTTAATCCGAGCTTCTAAATCCAGGAAATCCTGCTCAAAAGCTTTAGCTTTTTGGGCAAGGGTATCTTTAAACTCTGCCGTTTTCGCTCTGAGCTGGCTATCCGAGAACGCCTGTATCGCGAGTTCTAAGCTATTTATCTTCTCAACCAGCGGTCGAAGCCTCTTAACCTCCCGCTCATTCTGAGAGCCGATTAGTTTTTGGGTAATCAATTTAAACATAGGAACACGAATAGGCACGAATCGCACACAAATCCACACAAATTGTCCCCGCAATAATTCGCGGGAATTCGTGTGTAATGTGTGTTAATTCGTGTTGCTTACTCAATATTTTACCTTCTGCATTTTTAAATATGCCTCTATAAACTCTTCCAATTTTCCGTCCATGACCGCGTGCACATTGCCGGTTTCATAGTCAGTGCGATGGTCCTTCACCATACTATAGGGATGCATCACGTACGAACGCACCTGGCTTCCCCATTCAATCCTCTGTTTCTGGGAATACTGGGCCTGCAGTTTCTCCTCCTGCTTGCGCCGCTGGTCTTCATAGAGGCGCGCCTTCAGAATTTTAAGGGCAGTCTGCTTATTCTGAAACTGCGAGCGTTCATTCTGGCACTGCGCTACGACACCTGTGGGAATATGGGTAATCCTTACTGCGGAATCTGTGGTATTTACCGACTGCCCTCCGGGGCCGCTGGAGCGATAGACGTCAATCCTCAAGTCTTTTTCTTCAACCTTGATATCTATTTCATCTGAAATCTGGGGCACCACATCCACGGAAGCAAACGAGGTATGCCTGCGCTTATTGGCATCAAACGGCGATATGCGCACCAGCCGATGCACGCCAGACTCTGCCTTCAGATACCCGTACGCGTAGGCTCCTTCAATAAGCAACGTTACATTTTTTATCCCCGCTTCTTCTCCTTCAAGCATATCAATAGTTTTAACTTTATAGCCTTTGCCTTCGGCGAAGCGGCAATACATGCGCATAAGCATCTGTGCCCAATCGCAGGATTCAGTGCCGCCTGCCCCCGCGTTGATGGACAAAATCGCGCCGAGAGCGTCAAATTCACCGCTTAGCAAAAGCTTAAACTCTAAGGAGTCAATCCCTTTTACAATACTCTCTAAGTCCTTTTGTAAATCTGAAATTAATGACGCGTCTTTACTAGTGGCTAACTCGGCTAAGTCCTGTAAGTCTTTGAGTTTACCCTGAATCTCATGAAACGGCTGTACCTTGGCTCTAAGAAGTTTTAGTTCCGCGATAATCTTGGTTGACTTTTGGCTATCCTGCCAGAAATCAGACGCTGTCATCAGGGTATTCAATTCATTGATACGCGTTTCTACGGCAGGCGCGTCAAAGATACCCCCTTAGCTCGTTAAGCCTTTTGTTTAACTGTGCCAATGCCGCTTTAATTTCTTCTATCACTAAAAACTCCTATAATATGTTTTATAAGCTAAGTTAATTGTGGTTATCAGAAAATCAGGGTATCAGGATTTGGGTATCGGGATATCAGGTTTGTTTTTAACCCCCTACCTTCCGATTCCCTGATCCCCAAATCCCAATCTCCTGATAACCTACTATCCGCTTTTAACATAACACTACCCCACTATCTTTTAATCCCCTTTATCATCAACTCAAACTCATCCTTATTATCGCTGAATTGCTTTGCCTCTTCCACCGTAACCTTTCCTTCTTTAACTAACTTGGCAAGCGATTGATTAAAGCTCTGCATGCCGAATATTCCGCCGTCTTCCAAATAGCGGGGAATCTCCCATACCTTGCGCTCACGAATGAGGCGGGCAATGGTAGGAGTAAGCACCATAGACTCATACGCGGGCTCCCGGCCGGAGCCTTCTTTTAAAGGAATCAGCCTCAAAGAAATAACACCCTTTAATAATCCTGAAAGCTGTATCGCTATCTGTTCATGCTGATAAGGCGGGAAAAAGTTGATAATGCGTTCAACGGTTTGCGCCGCGTTAATAGTATGCAGGGTGCTTAACACCAACACCCCTGTCTCGGCAGCAGTCAAGGCCGCGGCCATAGTTTCATGGTCACGGATATTCCCGACATAAATCACATCGGGGCTTTGCAGGGTAAACGCCCGAAGCGCGATGCCATAACTATAAACATCGGGGCCGAGTTCACGCTGATTAATAACCGATAATTGGTCGGTAAAGGTAAATTCTATCGGCTCTTCTACCGTAAGGATATGTTTTTTTGTATGCACATTGATATGTTCAATCATTGAGGCAATGGCAGTCGACTTACCTGAACCCATCGAGCCTGTTAAAAGCACCAAGCCTCTCTTTTCTGTAGCTAATTTCTCAAAAACCTCATTGGGCAGGTTTAGTTCCTTGAAAGACTTTATATATTGATTCACCTGGCGCACTACGATAGAGGCGGTATTGCGCTGCATAAAGATACTGACGCGAAAACGCTGTTTTTTATCTTCAAGGAACATGCCATAATCGATATCTTTGTGTTCCCGAAACGCGGCCCGCTGGCTTTCCGAGGTTATCTGCTCAAGAGCCTGAAGGACATCTTCCACGCTCAAGTCATTTTCTGAAACAGGGACAATCTGTCCGTCAATGCGCATATGCACAGGGCCGCCGGCACGGTAAAAAAGGTCCGAGGCGTTCCTGTCACTCATTGTTCTCAGATAATCTTTAATTGTCATATACCCTCTCTTTGTAACCGCAGAAACGCAGAATATTTGTAAAATGCCTTGTTTGCAAAAAACGCAGAAAGCTGCTCTATGGCTTTTGCACACATCGTTTTTCCTTAGCGGCTCTGCGAAAGCTACTATTTTTATTAATTACTTTGCGCGTCTGCGGTTACTATACCTCTTTTTTACGGTTTAGGCAAAATATATTTTTGTAACCGCAGAAGCGCAGAATGCTTGTTACGTAGCTTGTTTGCAGAAAACGCGGAAAAATTGCTTCATGGCTTTTGCATACATCATTTCTCTTTAGTTACTCTGCGTAATCCGCGGTTCTTTAGCCGTTTCTCAAACTCAATCAGCTGCTTCTTTATCTCTTGCCCTTGCGAATACTGGCCTATCTCGCCGTTAGACTTCACCACCCGATGACAGGGAATAATAAAAGGATAGGGATTTTTCCTTAAGGCGCTTCCTACCGCCCTTATCGCTTTTGGCGCGCCTATACGCTTGGCAATCCAACGATATGTTCTTAGCTCCCCAAAAGGAATTTTTAAGGTGGCTTCAAAAACCCTCAGCTGGAAATCCGTCAAGCGAAATCCGCCTCTGGCGTTTTGATTTTGCTTGATCCTGAGCGCGGCCGGAGGATTTCCAATTTTCTGATTACGTTTCCGGATTTTCGGCTTTTTCATCACGAAAACATTCTTTTCTTTCTTAACAAACGATGGTACTTTAAAGCAAATCTATGAGATTCATCACGAATATGCTGAATCAAACGAAGCGCGGCCGAATCTCTTCTTAGTTTTATTGGTTGAGGCGCCGCCAGGGTATACATCACTTCTTCTTTCTTTGCCAAACTAATGATCGGTATAGTAAGACCTACAGTGTCTAATTCCTTTTTCGCTGCCGACAACTGTCCTTTGCCGCCGTCAACGACAATTAAATCCGGGAAAGGCCCCTGTTCCGCTTTTAGCCGATTATACCGCCGATAAATAGCTTCTGCCATCATTCTGTAATCATCGCTCTGTGTAACCATCTTAATCCTGAACCTGCGGTAATTATCCTTATCGGCTACACCATTGTAAAAAGATACCATTGAAGCGGTTGCCTGTCTACCTAAAATAGTGGAGACATCAAAAGCCTCTATCCTGCGCGGCATAACAGACAGCCCCAAAACTTCTCTTACCTCACTCAGCGCTGCATCCGCGTTATATAAGGATGGCCTCAACGTGCTTAAAGCAATCATCTTATCCCGTAACTGAGCTGCCTCTTCAAACTTATGCTCCCTGGCTTTTAACTCCATTTCCTGAGCAAGCGCTTTGCTTAACTCATCGCTCTTGCCTTCTAGAATCAGGCTGATGTGCTTTATGGTTTTCGCGTAGCCTGCCTTACTGATTTTCCCAATACAAGGAGCGGGCGAAAGTTTTATGCGATAATAAATACAGGCTTTTTTGGGAAGCACCTTACAGGAACGGTAAGGGAAACTGCGGCGGATAATCTTTAACGCCTCTTTCAATAAGCCAGCGCTGATATAGGGGCCGAAATAGGCAGCTCCATTATCCTCGCGTTTACGGGTCACATAAATCGCGGGAAATTCCTCATTGGTAATTTTGACGAAGGGAAAGCTCTTATCATCCCGAAGCGAAACGTTATATTTTGGCTTATATTCTTTGATAAGGCTTGCCTCTAAAAAAAGCGCCATGCTTTCGCTTGGGCAAAGCCGGTATTCTATATCCGTAACATTGCTCATCAGCCGCGTGGTCTTTGCCGAAAGCTCGCGCGCTAAATAACTGCTCACGCGTTTTCGAAGCGAAAGTGCCTTACCGATATAGATAATCGCGCCCAAGGCATCTTTCATCACATACACCCCTGGAGAATCCGGCATTGCGGCGATTTTTGATTTGAGCGTAGTGCTAGTATTCATTGAGTACTGTAACCATTCTATCTGCTTTTACTCCGAGCAAATTTTTGTAGGAATTAAATAGTTCGATCCCGCCTCATCCATTTCCATAACTGCCCTATCTCGTTGACCCGGAATATAAAGCAAAAAATAACATAAGAGGCTAACCCTGAGATAATAGAGAAACTTAAGCTTACTACTTTATGGAAAGCCGCGGTTTTTACAGAAACAAAATAACACACGGCACCCATACATACGCTTGCGATAAGAATCCTGGCGAAAGAATCCGCAATCTCATTCACCTTAAGGCCGCCGAGCCGTTTTTTCAAAATCACAAAAAGAATCAAAAATGTGTTAATGCCCGAGAGAGAGGTCGCTAACGCGATGCCACCTATTTTAAACGGTACTATAAGCAGGGCATTGAGTATCACGTTGCTGACCAGCGCCACTAATGCCGCTTTAGTCGGCGTCACCGTATCTTTGAGGGCAAAGAACGCGGACTGCAAAACCTTGGTTGCCCCATAGCTCGACAAGCCAATGCTATAGAAGAATAAGGCTGATGAGGTTTGCTGTATTGAGTAGGCATCAAACCTTTTTCCGCCGAAAAGGGCCGCGATAATTGGCGTAGACAGCGCCATAAAGGCTGCTGAGGCAGGCAGCATCACGAAAAATACACAGCGCAGGCCCCAGGAAAGCGTATGCCTTAATGTATCGTGAGTATCTTCCAATACCTGCGTGGAAAACGCCGGCAGTATCGCCTGTGAAAGGGCATTGCTGAAAATCCCTAAAGGAAATTGGATTAACCTATAGGAAAAATACAATACCGCCACCCCCCCTTCTCCTACTATCCGCGCCAATGAGCCGAATATGGAGTCCACAAAATTATTTAATTGATAAATACTTGAGCTTACCACACGCGGCGCCATAAGCCTGCCTACCGCGCCTGCCCCGGGATGCTTAAATCGCTTAAACAATGTAAGCCGGAATCCCTTTTTATATAAAACCGGGATTTGCACTGCCAACTGCAAGAACCCTCCGATCAAAACGCCTGATGCCAAGCCCGCTGTCCTCTCGCCAAATAAAAGGGCACAGATAATAATTGCAATGTTCATCAGGCACGGCGCGAAGGCGGAAATAGAAAAGTGCTTTAAGGTGTTAAGGATTCCCATCGCGTACGCGGCCAAACCGGCCAGAAGGATATAAGGGAAAAGCAATCGCGTCAACCGTATGGTAGTTTCTAACTTTTCCGGTGAGGCAATAAACCCAGGGGCGATAAGCCGCACAATAACCGGCGCAAAGGCGATTCCCAGGATAGTGAGAGACATAAGGATAACCAGCATACTATTGAGCAAGCAGTTTACCAGCTCCCAGAATTCTTCTTTTGTGTGTTTGGCATTATATTCGCTCAATACCGGTACAAAGGCGGCGTTGGCAGCGCCTTCTCCCACTAAATCCCGCAGGAGATTAGGAATCTTAAAAGCAATGACAAATGCCTGGGCATAAAGGTATACGCCAAACATTCGGGCTATCACCACATCCCTGATAAACCCCAGGATACGCGAGCATAGCGTAAAAAGGCCGATTATAGAGGCTGATCTGGCTATGGTTCGATTAGACTCACCATCAGCCCTAAGCGGCTTGTGGTGAGCGAAGTCGAACCAAGTCGAATGGGCTATATCTTTATTGGTTGACATCTTCAAGAAGATATGTTATATATAATATGTTTTTAAGTTTAGGAACTGAGTTTGTTTAATGTTTAATTATAAGTGTTGGATTTTCTATTTTAATTCATACCTTATAACTTCTCATTTATAATTTTCAATCTACAATTTACTTAACCGGAGGATGTAATGGCTCAACGTAGACGTCAATCGCTCAAAGCACAGCGTAAAGACAAAAAAAGACACACCAAAAATGTTCAGATTAAAACCGCGATAAAGAAATCCCTCAAAGAATTGCAGGCAGCCTTAACCAGTAAAAATAGCGACGCGGCTAAAAAATGCCTTCGAGCAGTTACGTCCAAGCTTGCCAAAGCCGCCAAAAAGGATATTATTCACAAGAATGCCGCCCAGCGTAAAATTTCCCGCTTAAGTAAACGCGTCGTAACCCTCACTGCTTCATAAAGAACCAGAATTAACGGCAGAGTTTAACGACTAACATTTCTAAAGCAAATTCCGGCTTGAGCTTGCCGGTTTTGAGATTGACATCTGTTTCTAATAGGAAGTTTACTTTTTTTCTTTTATCTTCAAGAGTACTGCTCTGTTTCACCAGTTGATAGCGCAGCCCGCCAAGGATCCGCTCCGCTTTTTCTCCCGCCTTAAATAAATCTGCTAAAAGAACTAATGCCGAGTCAGCATTCTTTTTCTCTATTGCCCGCGCTAAGCTAAAGGCATTAACGCTCCCTGCCGTTTTAAAATGCGCCACTTCGGTAATTTTCAGCATGTGGCTTAAGAATATATTTCTTTCCTCCGGCATGCGCCCCACATCAAAAACAATAGTACTCTTTTCCGCCTGTGCCTTGAGATGGTTAACGCAATATTCCTGAAGCGCGCTTTTTAACTTAAGCATATCCTTAATCACCAAGAGCCGGTTTTTTGCCCTGACAGGAATACGGCCGAGCGCCTGCGTCAATAAAGGCAAAGTTAATTCTTTAGCCGAAAAAACATCGTAGTTAAAAGGCTCTAATTCCGGGGGGAATAATTGTTTCTTCAAAGACTGGATTTTTTCTTGTTTGGCGAGTTCGTCTTCACCGATAAGGAGGTACATCATCTCAAGCTACTCTGGAGGCAATAGTAGTGTCTGCTGGAAGGAGAAATAAAACCTTTACTACCAATTTTCAACCGTGCGTTCAATCACTCGGCGTGCCAGGTCACTAATAGCATCATCCAGGGCGGTTGCTTCGGTTTTGGCCTGAGCGCCGCTGGTAAAATAGGTGGCATCCCCCACAAAATTCGGTTCATCCCACACCGGATTTTCTTGGCCTTGCTTAGAGAGTGTCAGATGCATAATCAGGCTGATACGATATTCCGCGACATCCTCCTGATTATTCTCATAACGAAGCGCGTCCCGCTGATAATCAATAAGCTCACCTTTTAAGATTAAATCCGCGGCTTCCTTATCCGCGATACGTAATCCGCCGTCAGACATAAAGCGGTTTATGACCGCGGTACGCAGATCATTCTCCATAAGAGGATGATACGTTCTATACCTTTGAGAGAGGCTCGTGGCATTTTCGGAAAGGATATCAACCTTATTGGCAAAGGGTTCGACATAGATTGTCTTCTCTACGCCTCGATATAAGGAATGGGTCGTATACCCGCAACCGAAAAGAGTAGAAAGTAGTAAGTAGTAAGTAGTAAGTAAGGAAAGTTTTGCCTTCATTTTTTCTCCAATTCTTTTAATTTCTCCCGCGCCTGGGTAGCGCTTGCGCAATAGGAACAATTAGCCACTATTTCCCGATAATAAATACGGGCAGAGTCGTATTGTTTCTGTTTCTCATAGAATTCCGCTATTTTAAGGTTGCCCTCCGCCTCTTTTTCTTTCAGGCTGTCAATCTGGCTCTTGGCCTCTTCCTGCAGTGCTTCGTCAGGGTGTGATTTCACAAACTCCTCAAACTTTCGTTTTGCTTCCTGGGTCAATTCCTGGTCATATTCTGCTTTCGGGGCAATTCTATTAGCGCAATCGGCTACCTGAAACTTCGCGGGAGAAGACCACTCGTCTTCCGGATACGTAGTCACCACCTTTTCAAACTCATCCCGTGCCTCCTGATAACGGTTGAGATTCTTTAAGGTCATCCCCAAAAGATACTGGGCATGAGCGGCATGCTTTCCGTAAGGGGAATTCTCGACTACTTTCCGGAATATCTCAATAGAAGGGTTCTCAACCGGAAGTTCTAACCCCAGGGCCTTACGCTTCTCACCTGACATAAATGCCTGCCCTATCGTAAGTTGACGCTCTATAATTTCATCTATCCGGGCGCTAAATGGATATTTATCAATGACTTTTTGATATGCCTTATACGCCTCGAAAGGTTTACGCGTAGCTTCAAAGGTTAACCCCAGGTAAAATTGCGCCTCAGAAGCCTCGTAAGCCTTAGGATAATACTTGATAAGTTTCTTGCATTCCTCAATGGCTTCCTGATATTTTGTTCTATCATAAAACTCCTGAATAAGCTTTAATTGCTCTTTGGGAGTGGGCTTAACGCTTTGTTTCGGATTTTTCCACTGGCTTGTCTTCGGGCTCCAGATCCAAAAACCATAACTTGGCCTCACCAACAACGAAAAAACGCTCAACCAGATAAGGGTAAAAATCACTTTTTTCATAGCCTTACTCTATCATATCATAGATACTTTGTCAACGCGGCAAAGCCGGGGCCGCTCTTAGTATTCATTAACAAGCTAGGCTCACGCGACAACGACTGGCTAAAGGGTAGGCTAAACCTTCGGCAAGGTAAAACTGAATTTGGCCCCCTGTCCCAGTTCACTTTCAACCCACATTCTGCCATTATGCAGCTCGACTATTTCTTTAGCAATAGAAAGGCCTAATCCCGTACCTCGTTCACCTGGAGATGCCGCGCGGCTGAATTGCTCAAACTTACTAAAAAGTTTAGGAATATTTTCTTTGGCAATCCCTATTCCTGTATCCGTTACCGCGCACTCAACGGTATCAATTTTATCAATAATGGAGATTTCAATGGAACCCCGCGGGGTAAATTTGAAGGCATTGCCTACCAAATTCGTAAAAACCTGAATAATCCTGTCCCTGTCTAAGGCAATCTCTATCTTCTCTTTGGAAAAGTTCTCTTTAAGCACTATATGAGTATCCTGTGTTTTAAAATGAAAGATTGCAACCACCCCTCGGGCAACACTCACGATATCCGTGATTTCTTTTTTTATTTTAAGCTTCCCTGCCTCAATCTTTGAAATATCCAGAAGGTTATCGATAATCCGCGAAAGCCTGTCAATATGCTCCAAGGCTAATACCAAAACCTCTTTCTGTGTAGTGCTTATCCCTCCGTGTAAACCTTCAAAAACCTGGGAAACGCCTTCTTTAATTACCGCCATGGGCGTACGCAGTTCGTGCGATACGACAGAAACAAACTCATCCTTGAGGCGTTCGATTTCCTTACGCTGGGCGATATCCTCTTTTACCGCCACATAATGGGTAATCATGCCTTCGCTATTACGGATAGCGGAAATAGAACTAAATTCCCAGTACAATTCACCGTTTTTCTTTTTATTGCGCAGCTCTCCCCGCCATTCCTTGCCGGCAGTAATGGTTCCCCACAACTGCTTATAGACATCGGCAGAAACCTCCCCAGATTTTAGTATCTTGATATTCTCGCCTACAGCTTCGTCAAAAGTATATCCGGTTAATTGCGTGAATTTTGGATTCACGTATTCAATTTTTCCCGCGGTATCGGTTATTACGATACCGCTAGGAGCCTGCTCTATAGCCCTCTGCAGCCTGCGGATTTCTTCTTCCTGCTGTTTGCGTTTGATAAACTGCCCTATCTGGCTTCCGACAGAATCAAACATATGCAAAAGCTCAGCATCAGGCTTACGCAGCTCGTGGCTGAAAAACTCAAAGACGCCGATAACTTCGCGTTCAATGCGGATAGGAAACCCGAATGCCCCATGAAGGCCTGCCTTGCCCGCAACCTCAACACGGGGGAAATTACTATCTTTGGTTACATCTTCAATCCATCCGGGCGTATTATTCATCCATACCCGCCCCGGGAGCCCCACATGCGCGGGAAAACTGATCGTAAAACAGGCATTGATGAAATCATCCGCTTCAAGCTCAGGGACATGCCATAGTTCCGCGCAATTCAATTGATCGCTGATTTGATTAACCGTCCAGATTGCCCCCAAGTCCCAGCCCAGCGTTTCACAGACAATCTGAAGAATTTTAGAATTCGCCTCATGCAGTGTCATCGATGTTGACAAAAGCATCGCGACGGCATATTGCACGTCGGAACGCTGTTCCATGCGCTTACGCCTTGAGATATCTTCTTCCAGCTCGGCATTGGCGTTTTTCAGATTGGCATAGGACTGCCTCAATTTATTGCCTATCGTATTAAACGCGCTGGCTACTTCCGCTAACTCATCTCTATTCTTGACCACAATATCACTGCCCATACTCTCCATAGACATTGTATCTGCCACAGTATTAAGCAGAGATACAGTATTTTTGACGGATAGATAAAAAGCAATAATAAAATAGCTCACTATAGCCAACATAATGCAGGCGAGAAGTTCAACAAAGTATTTCTTCCGGTTAAACCTCCTGATGCGCTCCTCTAGCAATCTATCAAGTGCCGGGCCAATTGCCTCGCAAAGCTTGAAATTCTCTTCGCTGGCGTTGGCCACAAGAGAATAATAATCGGCCAGAGATATCTCAATGGCCTCTTTGTTTAACACCTGGGTATCCAGGAGCTGTAAAAAAAGCTCTGAAGCCGAATTATTCTCTTGCAGGGATATTCCCAATCGTGGCTTAAGTCCGGCATTATTGGTAAAAGCAGTTTCCATTCCCTTATTCATCAACTGCAAGGTAGTTTTTGTTGTGGCGCTTAACCCAAACAAAAGAGACCTCTCCGCAGGAGATTCAATTTTCTTTCTGGCTACCGCGGATAAAGCAAAAATTCCCGCCTGATTTAAAGATTCGCTGATAAGCGGAATTTTATTCACCAGCGCGTCCATCAGATAATAACTATCCAAATCAGGATCTAGGATAAGATTAGAGCTATCCCCCGCTTTGGTAATAAGTGAAAGGATGAGCGAATGAAAGAGAGTATACTCATCATACTTTTTCGATGACACATCATCCCAGGATTTAGCTTTTAACTGTTGCCAGCGGGCTTTTATCTCTAGCCAGTCTTTGGTAACATCCAACATATCGCCAAGCCTTATGCTAGCCTCATCAATGATGGTAAAGGCATTGGTAATTTCTTCTTCTTTGGCGCTTATCCTTTCCTTAAAATAGATATCGCCATTATGATACATCGCCAGCATGCCTTTATACTGCTGAACATGGTTTAAAAGCCTTTCAAGCGGCAGAATATATTCAACCCCTTTTCTTTCTTTTTGGGCAAAGCTGGCCTTAAGATTGACCTCTGTAATCAAAAGATACATCACGACCCCAAGGGGAAGAACAAAAATCAAGCCGATGAGAAGGAATTTCTGCAGGTATTTGAGGGTATTGAGCAGCGTAATGGCTGGGGAAAAAATAGTTTTCATAATTATTACGTTAGACTATACCATTGCTTCTTTTCTGTCAAGCGAATCCTTAGAGAGTATTGAAAAAATACTTTTTTACACGAATTCTCACGAATTCAATGCCGAATTACCACAAATTGCCGGCGAGACACATTCGTGTAAATGTAACAAAAATTCGTGCTTAACTTAATCTTTCGGCAACCTCCTTAAAATCCCCCAGTAGTTACCACTTTTTCAGTGGTAACTATTTATCGCGGTAAATAAAAATAAGCGCCAGGAATACTGCTTAACCAGTGCGTAATCTTCAATAAAAACCCAAGCGAATAATTCGTAGTAGCGGCAATCGGTGCCGCGATGGCAGGGAAAATGAGCGCGGACAAGCCAAGGCTAAAGCCCAAAACGATAATCAGGCTTGTATAAGGAACGATGATCAGGTTAGCCAACACGGTTATCGGGCTTACAATCCTAAAATAGTAGGCTATGGCCCCGGCAGTCACAAACCATGCCGCCAAAGAAACAGAAAAACAGTTGATACTCCATTTCTTTACCTGCATCGCTGTTTTTGTAAGGCGGTTTACGGCGGAAGGCCTTTCGGGCACAGGATTGCCGCGCGCGCCTAAAAAACTTTCAATACGCCCTGACAATAACACTATCCCCAAAACACTCACAAAAGAAAGCTGAAACCCGATGTCAAAGAGCTGTAAGGGATTAGCGCCTAAAATAATAAGCGCTGCCAAACCAAGGCTATTGGTAATCTGAGATTCTCTTTCCATTAAATAACCGCTGAGCACAATAATTGCCATAATCGTTGCCCGCACCACTGAGGCACTTGCTCCCACCGCATACATATGCATAATCAAAAGAGGTATGGTAAGATAATAACGCGGTTTTCGCTTTATTCCTAAAGCCTTCAAAATAATTAAAACAACAAACGCAACGATTCCCACGTTAAAACCGCTTATGGCAATAATATGGCTTGTGCCTGTTCGCACAAAAGCGTCTCGGATAGCGTGAGGAAAATTCTGGCGTTCCCCCAGGATGATTCCCGAAAGGATACGGCTGTTTTCAGGCCAAAGGTAGGCTTCAAATATACTTTTAAATGTATGTTTTGCCTTAAGGGCAAACGCCTTTACTCTATTGCTTTGCGCCTTTTGTAAAAAAACAATCCCATCTTCTTTGGTAACACTCAAGATATAGGCTATCCCCTGGTTTTTAAGATACTCCCGATACGAAAAGCTTTTCCCGCCAAAATTAAACGGCCTATACAGCCTTCCCTCTAAAATCAAGCTATCCCCATAAGCAAATTTTTCTTTTTTAAACACATTGACGACGATGTATCCTTTCATTTCATAGTCTCTGCCTGCGACGATAAGTTTTTTACTGTTGAGAATAAAACTTACTTTGCGAGCGCTATAGGCAGGATCATTTTCAATGATTCCCTCTATGTGAACAGGCAGCGAGTGTTGTAGATTTAAAGAGGCGTTGTGCCGGTAATGCGGGAAAAGATAATTATTACAATGTAAGGCGCCTAACCCAAAACAAAACACTAAAAAAATAAAGGAAAAGAGGGCGTCTTTCTCCTTACTCCATACTGCAATCACCAAAGAAAGGGCGCACCAAATAAACCATACAAAAAATGGGATAGCGCTAGCGTAAGCTATCACTATCCCAAGGATAAAAAATACCGCTACAGCGGTAAGAATGGGAATTTGGTTTAAATGAGCGGTAATTTTATTCAACAATAATGCTGTCTTTTAAAAGTTCAAATTTCCTGTTTCCTATGCCCTTGACTTTTTTAATATCCTCTATTGTCTTAAATCCTCCGCTGGTCACGCGGTACTCAATAATCCTTGAGGCTAATTCAGGGCCGATTCCGGGGAGGGAAATCAATTCATCCGGAGAAGCATTTCCAAGATTGATTTTTTTACTACTGCTTTCTTGTGAAGAGATATCGGAAAAATAATTTTTAAAGCGGGGGTTGTGCTTAGCAATATAAGAAATACTGATGCCTAGAAACACAACAGAAGAAACAAAAAGCAAGACTATTTTTTCCTGGCGCGTGAGGTTAACCATGCGGCTACAACTGCTTTGTTCGATACCCTTTTTTCTCTAAAAGCCTCAGGATGCCTTTATCGCCTAGCATATGCCCTGAGCCCACGACAACAAAATACGTCCCTTGTGTTTTTAGAAAACCATCTATTTTGGAAGCCATTGTAAGGTTACGCTCATAAAAAAGCTTTTCGTATATCGGCAGAAAGCGAGGATGTTCCGCCAAGCCTTTAAAGGCCATCTGCTCCATTGCTTTGGCATTGCCGGAAACCCACGATGCGTATAAGGCATCCACCCTTTTTTCAAGATTATCCAAATCCGTAAGGGTAGATACCAAAAATAGGTCTTGATGGGCATCCGAAAAGTTATTAAATAGCGTAACCTGAAAATCAATACTCTCAAGCTCCATGATTTTTTTGTCTTTGGCTTTCTTGAGAAAATGAATGTCAATGCCTGCTTCAGTATCAAAACCCCGCAGTTTCAATTCTATGGCTGAAAGTGTCATTGCTACAAACCACGGTTTAAATATCTCAAACTGGCTGATATCAAGCCCTAAGGCAGCACATCTGGTTTTTACCAACGCGTAACTTTCGGCTGATACGTGGTTTTTAAACGTATCGCCTGCCTGGTATACTGAGGTGGATAAGGTGAGCATTTGCATGTGGGAAAGTTTACCGGCATCGGTAATATCAGCCTCTACAACAAGGGTATCGGCGGCACGAAAGGCATCTTCAATTTTCTGCGGCAGAGGGTACCATCCCGGCTTGGCGGCATGAATAGAGCCGAGTAAATATACGTTACTGCCTGCGGAAGATTTAATTTCCCATAAGAAACAGGTAGCTGATTGAGAAGAACTTCCGAGGGAAAGTGTTGAGGCTGAAGCATTACCCTGCCTTACGGCGGGTGAGGTTTTAGCAACAACAGCTTGAGGGGCTTCGGATATTCTGCTTATTTCATCTTTATCATAGGTTAAGGTAACACCTTGAAAGTTAACCTTGATAGTGGTATCAGTCTTTTCTACGATTTTTCCTTCAACTTTAGTGCCGGATTTCAGGTAAATCGTATCCGCGAAAACAGAAGCCGGCAAGAGTACTATTCCAAGAAGAAAGAGTATTTTTCTAATCATTGTACCAGAGGCTATACTACGATACTGACCAATTTTGAGGGGACGACAATGATATTTTTAACCTGTTTTCCCTGAAGCCAGGGAATAAGCTTTTCGTCACTGAGCACACGCTTTTTAAGCTTTTCTTCATCGATATCCGAAGCCACCTCTATTTTAAAACGCACCTTGCCGTTTACCTGGACTACCATCGTTACCATCGCTTCAACCAATAAAGTAGGGTCATGCAGAGGCCATTGGCTTTTAAAAATGCTTTCCTCGTTGCCTAAAATCTGCCAAAGCTCTTCCGCAAAATGCGGCATAAAAGGGCTTAACATAAGGACAAGCTTTGAAAAAACCTCCTTATCCGCGCCCAACTGATAGATGGCATTCACTAACTCCATAAGGCTGGCGATCGCGGTATTGAATTTGAAAGCAGCGACGTCATCTGAAACTTTTTTTATAGTCTTATGTAAGATACGTATAAGGTGAGGCTCCGGCGTATCTTTCAAATTCTCCTGGATGCGCCAGACGCGGTTTAAAAATTTAAACGCCCCTTCAATCCCGCGGTCATCCCACTCAAGCTCGGTTTCCGGTGGCGCGGCAAAAAGAATAAACAACCGTAAGGAGTCCGCGCCGTATTTTTGAATGATTGAGTCAGGGTCAACGATATTGCCTTTTGACTTTGACATTACTTCGCCATCTTTTAACACCATGCCTTGGGTAAGCAGGCATCGAAATGGCTCATCGTGGCCGCTGCAATTATCGGCTGCGGATGGAAAATCTACCATTCCTAAATCCCTAAAAAACTTGGTAAAAAAACGGGAATAAAGCAGATGCAAAATCGCATGCTCAATCCCTCCGATATATTGGTCAACCGGCATCCAATAGCGAGCTTCCTGCGTATTAAATGGGGCAGAATCATCTTTTGGTGAGCAAAATCGTAAGAAATACCATGAAGAATCAAAAAAAGTAGCCATAGTATCGGTTTCCCGACGGGCAGGAGCATCGCATTGTGGGCAGGCCACATTCACAAATGACTCAACCTTTCCTAAGGGGCTGCCGCCTTCTCCGGTAAACGGGGCGTCCGCCGGTAACACAACCGGCAAATCTTTATACGGCACGCCAACCACGCCGCAAGCCTTGCAATAAATCATAGGAATGGGTGTGCCCCAATAGCGCTGGCGCGAAATCAACCAATCCCGCAGGCGCCAATGAGTTACAATTTTGCCCATCCCTTTATCCTGCATCCACTGGGCAATTTTTGTTTTGGCTTCTTGATTCGGCAAGCCGTTAAACTCACCTGAATTAACCTGCAGGCCATCACCCGCATAGGCTCCAGTCATCTCATCTGGTGACTTGGTGACTTGGTGACTTGGTGACTTTATCACAATTCGCATCGGCAGATGATGTTCCTTGGCAAAAAGAAAATCCCGCTGATCATGAGTCGGCACCGCCATAATTGCCCCTGTGCCGTATTCCATCAATACATAATCCGCAATCCAGATGGGGATAACCTCATTATTCACCGGATTAACGCAGAATGTGCCGGTAAAAAGCCCTTCTTTCTTAACATCTTCCTTAACCCTGGCTATTTTACTTTCCTTGGATACCTTATCGATAAAGTCCAGAACGTCCTTCTCCTGAGGTTTCCCCTTAATCAACTCCTTGACCAAAGGATGTTCCGGCGCAAGGACCACATAGGTTGCCCCAAAAATCGTATCTGCCCGCGTGGTAAAAACCGTAATGACGGTATCATTTTCTTTTAAACGAAAATATATTTCTACCCCCTGGCTTTTTCCTATCCAATTCTTCTGCATAGCGATAACCCGCTCAGGCCAGTGTTGCAGCCGGTTTAAGTCATCCAAAAGACGCTCTTTATAGTCGGTAATTTTTAGAAACCACTGTTCCAGCTCTTTTTGCTGGACAGGGTTATGACAGCGCCAGCATTCTCCGTCAATAACCTCTTCATTGGCCAAGGTCGTCTGGCACGAAGGGCACCAGTTGACGCTTGAGGCCTTTTGGTAGGCAAGGCCGCGCTCATACATCTTCAGGAATATCCACTGATTCCACCTGTAGTAAGTACTATCGCAGGTTGAGAGCTCCCTCTCCCAATCATAGGAAAAACCCATTTTCTCTAATTCTATCTTCATCCAGTCAATACACTTATGGGTCCAGCTATCGGGCTTGGTATTATTTTTGATGGCGGCATTTTCCGCCGGCTGGCCAAAGGCGTCAAAACCCATAGGATGCAGCACCGAATAACCCTCAAGCCATTTATAGCGGCTATAGACATCGCCAATGGTATAGTTACGCACGTGGCCCATATGGATTTTCCCGGACGGATAAGGAAACATCTCCAGGCAATAGAACTTTTTCTTTTCCGGAGCGTGCGAGGCCTTAAAAATCTGCTTCTCCTGCCAATAGCACTGCCACTTCTCTTCTATTTCTTTAAATGAATAGCTCATCTATTGTTACTATATCCGCGCGGGAATAAGTGAAATCATCGTGCGTATCCCCCGCAGTACTTTCTCCATTTCGCAAGGCTTGGTTAAATAATGGTCTGCTTCCATGTTATAACACTTCTCGAGAGACGCCAACTCATCCTGTGCGCTCATAATCATTACCGGACGCCACTTATCCTTATGCTTTTCCCGTATTTCCTTGAGCACCTCAAAACCGTTAAGCTTAGGCATCATTAAATCCAGGAGAATAACATCGGGATTAGTTTCTGTGAGCTTTTCTAACGCTTCCTGGCCGTCATAGGCAACGACCGGCTCATAGCCTTCCCTGGTTAAACGATTCTTAAGCACCTCTATGATATCCTTATCATCATCAACCACTAATATTTTATACGCCATCGTTTTTATCGTGTAGTGCTCCGTGACAAAAAGTTATGTCACCGTCGAGTACACCGTGACATTAATTCTTGCAAAATAACCAAACATCAATTTCCAATAACCAAATAATAACCAATGTGCCAATTATCAAACGATTTGGTTATTGGTGATTGATACTCAATCATTTTAGTCACAGCGCACTAGTGGTGCCGATTAGTTTTTTGACCACTGCCAAATTCTGTTTATCCGCGGACTCGGAATCTTTCGGTGTCTCCAGGATAAAAGCAACGTCTTTGAGGCGCCTGTCATGTAAGAGCCGCCGAAAACCTGCTAAACCGATTTTTCCTTTACCAATATGTTCATGCCTGTCACGGTGGCTGGATAAAATATCCTTCGTATCGTTTAAATGAATGAGCTTAAGCCGCTCAAAACCAACGATGGTATCTAACTGGCGCATGGTTTCTTTATAGCCATCTTCAGAAGCTAAATCATAGCCTGCGGCATAGGCGTGGCAGGTATCTAAACATATTCCTACCCTCTGTTTTTGCTCTAAACCATCAATAATCCGGCGGCTATGCTCAAAACAATACCCTAACCAAGAGCCTGATCCGGAAGTATTTTCCAAAAGAAGCTTGACCGGTGATTTTTTTGTCCTCTTTAAAATCATATTGAGTGCCGAAGTAATCCTTTTAATACCTAAATCCTCCCCGCTTTTTTTATGGCTGCCCATATGGGTTACGATATACTCTACGCCCAAGGCCTCGGCCTCTTTAATGTCTTCAATATAAGCCTTAACCGAATCCCTGTATAATACCGCAAAAGGCGAGGCAAGGTTTATAAGATACGGCACATGCATAAACACGGGCGCAATATTACTTTCTGTCCTACGTTTTCTAAACTCCTCGATATCCTCAAGGCTTAAGCGCGCTTTACGCCACTGGCGGGGATCACGGGAGAATATCTGCATTGTAGTAACCCCAAGCGCCTTTGCCCTATCAATCGCCTCATAAATATGCCCCGCCACTGAAACATGAACACCTATACGCATTGTTAAATTTTAGCACACTCAGAAGCTAATTGCCAATAAAAAAGGGCAGGTCTACCCCGCCCAAAACGCAGACAAAAATGTTTTATCGTTGTGTCCCTTCCTTTATGTGATACGCAACTTTATTCTTCTTACAAAACTTAATAACTGCCTGAGCTGAACTGTTGTAGAATTCCTTAGTATATTTAAATTCAGAAGATTTAACGCTATAGTTAAGCCGGCCAAATATAATTTTGTTTACAAATGATACTGCCTCTAAGATCTCCCTCAAATCCTGCTTAATTAAATTTGGCGTTGGGTATGGTTCCATGCTCACCCAAGTTTTGAATCCTCTACTACTCAGGTTCTTTAAGGTTTTAACTCTGTCCTTAAAAGGAGCGGAATTCGGCTCAAATTCCTTCCTGAAATCTTCGCTCAAGGATACCAAAGTAATGCCATATTCATTATTCGTACTTTGCCCGTTTCTGTCCGCTAATTCTTTGGGATAGGTACCCTTAGTTAGCACTGTGCAACGAATACTATTTTGATTAAGCCTATCAATAATTTTAAGGCTTAATTCGCCTACTTCCGGTTGATTATACATGAATGGATCCGTAGAAAAACACATGTGGACATATTTTATTTTTTCTTTATAGCGAGGGATCTCCTTGTCTAGAAGCTCTAATGCATTAGAAACAATCTTAGGCCGGCACCAATCTTCATAGGTTTTGACTATACCACATCTTTTTTTCATCATATAAGCGTAGCAGGGATATTTACAGCCATGAGAACAACCCTCTACATGGTTTAAGCAAAAGTCGGCATATTCAACGCCGCTTTGATAAAGTAAAGTTTTACGCTCTATCTGATTCATCTTTAAATTGAATTATATCGTTTTCTTCTATGGCTTTTCTCTGGCGCCCCTTAGGCGTGAATGGAGGAATTCTTCGAATTTTGATTTTATTCTTTGCTTCTAAACATTTTAAGGTATCCCTGAATTGACTCTCTAAGTAAACAGTCGAATCGATATTATCCTCAAGCAACGATTTAAATGATACTTCTTTGCCGAGATATTTTTTAAATAATAACTCTATTATCTCACTTTGTTTTATATCCGCAAGTTCAAATAATTCTAGCTGACCAGAGCGGAATCCGCGATATTCCACTCGTCCGAGATTGTATTTAGCAAAAGACGATTTCATAATAGAACAGCCCATATAATAATTAGATAAATGAAAAAGATAATAATAAGTTTTGCGTTTCTCAGGAAATTCAAGTTTATAATAATACACAAATTTAGAAAATGTCTTTAGCTGTTCCCTGTAGTGCTCGATAATTCCTTTCTCTCTTGCCTGCCCTTTCAATGTTTTGAATATCTGCCAACCGTTTCCACCAAATAAATCATTGTAAACATTCTCAACTCTTGGTGCAGATAAAAACTGATTTATTCGCGTAAACATAAAATTCAACAATATCTCTGATTTCTCAACGCTCATAATCTTTTTTAAAGTTTCCATCTTTATTTTGAATCCAAATGGATCTATAAAAACGAATGTTGGCGCAATATTCTTTACCGTACTAATAACATTATTTATGGTTTCATCAAAATCTTTGTCCACCATAAATGGCTTTATTTTAATCTTCGAATAATCCAGAATTTTCTGTATATTCTCCAAGTGTTCTTTGCTTTCATCAACAATAATAACATTTATATCTCGAGAGTTTTTTAAAGCTATCCTCTCAATAGCCTGACAGACTAATACCGGTGAACCATAAAAAAGCTTTCCTTCTTTATCTTTATATCCCCCAATCCCACCAAAACCATCGATAAAATTAAGTTTATTATATTTCCCGACAATTTTTATCCATTTATCAATATAATCAGCAAAAACAGAGTGCTTGGTTTTAGTCTGTTCTTCGTACTCCCAGGTTTTAAATGGCAATTCACCCATAATTATACTTTTGTTAAAACTGTTTAAATTTATATTTACGAGTTAACAGTTTAACTTTTGCTTGTAAATCAGAATCAGACCCGCAAGCTGAAGCTTTTTTTATATTATAAGCTTCTGCTAGGGGTTGAAAAATATTCTCGGTTAAGTCGTATATCTTTTTATGTAATCCTTCGCAATACTCAAAAATATCACATTCCATCAAGAGATCATCAAAATATGATTTGAGATTGTCTTCTTTTGACTTTCCATACGTAATACCTTGCTGAAAATAGTATGGCCATTGCCGGGAAAGAAAATGGTAGAATTTCTCATCGTTATCGTGGAAAAGAAATCCGCTATGATACCTAAAATGAGCCATTTTATCCCTATAAAGTTTAAATAGCTCAAACCACTCATTATTGCTATCATCGAGTATTTCCATTTTAATAAGATTGTTTATATCATCCTGATATTTTTCATCAGCTGAAACAATGGTTTTTTTACCCGAAGCAGCTGACGTTTTTAAGCCATCCTTGACTTTCTTTACAATCTCGGCAAAACTCGCTCTGCCGAAATTACCCCATGATAAAACAGCGCTTATGACTTCAGCGGTAGAATCTAAAATTGAATACATATTGATTAATAAAAGCTGAAGGCACCTGTTGAAGTGCTTAGGCGCTGAGGGATCAAAAGGCTCATTTTTTAGTTTCTTTATGGGGTTATAGGTATCAGCGTCATATTTTTTCATCAAATCAAACAACTCATGGTAATCCTCAAAAGAGGATTTTATTAAATCGACACTTGCGCCAAGATGAGAAAACATTATTCTTTGGTCATCAGCCAAGAACTTCGGGCATTTATCAAAAGAAAAATAGTCTGCCTCAACATAAAATTTAAACAAAGGTTCAGGAATAACCTTGCTATTACGTGCCACTATCCATGAATCTTCGGGACATGTTCTGGCTAATAGTGCTGATACAACAACATCTGCGGTTAAGCAATCTTTAAATTTCATTATTCTAATCTTTCAATAATTATTTCTTAGACCAAGCGCCAATGTCATGTGCAGTCAACTGGATTTAATCAATTTAAACCAGCATATTACGCTACGAACTGCGAATTATTTAGAGAAAATGCCATGGTCAACAAGCAATGGTGTTATAGAAGCGTCAACTAAACATCCGACAATTGCGCCCTTGCCTTCTTCAAATAGTTTTCGCGCCTCAATATTGTAATTTTCTCGAAGCTTTTTTAAGTCGGAGACATTTTCATTCCTTTTTAAATCAGTTTCGAGTTTAGCCATAAAATTAACAAGGTTATCGTAATTTAAACCTAATAAAAGCGTATTTCCTAAAATAAAATCTTTAACTTCTATATGTTTCGCCGTTGCCGCAATCCATTCTTTTTGCGAAATATGATTTGCCCCTACGGCAAAGAGGGCACAAATATACCCCTCTGCGAGGGTTGCCTTTAGTGAATATATTGAACTTTTCTCTAAGTCATTTTCATCTAACAGTTTTTCTAATGCTAATATCCGCGCGTAGCTCTCTTCGTACTTCTTTTCATTCGCTATTTTAGAAATATCTTGTGTTTCTTTAAGAGCATACTTCATGATTTTTTCCTTATCGATATTATTCTTTGCAGTATCGCCATTTTCGCGAATTGGAGGAAATACTTTCTCCGTGAAATCTACTATCTCTAATTTCCACCATAAATGATTTTTATGGTCGCCGAACTTACGGTAACGCTTACTCGGATAGTAATAGTCGTGGTCTGAAGGCGATATAGATTTACTATGAAATTGCTCCAAATTCTTAAAATCAGTTATGTTCAATCGAAATAAAATCGCGTCCAACGGAATTTCCCGAGTTATAAGTGAGCTTATCTCGTCATATCTTCCTCGATTTAAATGTATTATCAATTCATTCGTTCTAAATAAATATGAGCAGGCCAGGGATTCCGTTAAAAACGGAACTCCTTCTAAAGCTTTTTGTTCTTCGTCAGAATAAAGGTCTGAAAAACAAAATTCATAGAAAGTCAGAGGATTTAGATAATTCCCATTCGCATCTTCTATTTCAAAATAATCATTGAATTTTTCATCTTCATACGTCCAGATTTTTGCTCGACAGTAGTTATTCGCGTATAATTCCATTTTATATGTAACACTGAATTTCTTTTTAGATATTTTCTCTACCGCTGAATCATCGTAGCTAGTTTTATTTTTAATCGTCTTTAGATAAAATGCTGGAAGTGGGGTAAGAGAAATGCTAACAATCTGATCTATCCCAGTAGGATTTACTATTTTTTCTATTAATGGACATTTGCAATGTAAACACGCTTTAATATTATCATCATATGATTTGTTGCATTTAGGACACTGTTTCATGGTTACCTCCTCACATCTCTTTAGTTAACTTAAAAAACAAAAACCTCCGCCACTACTGGCGAAGGTTTTAATTATTTTTACGTGGCAGTTCCCCCTTCAAACATACCACTTTACTTATACTTAATCGTTGTCTTACATATAGCATAAATTTACCGCCGAGTCAAACAATTTTTGCCAAGTCATCAAGCGAAATGCCTAAAGATTTTGCTATGCCAACCATAGTGGAAAAAGTAGGATTTTTTGACTCCCCAGATTCAATCTTCACAATCGTGTTAAAAGATACATCTGCCAAGCAAGCCAGTTTTTCTTGAGATAAACCTTTTTTTAGCCTTAATTCTCTAATTTTCTTAGCTGACATTCTCTGACTTTATATACTTTTACATATAAACTTTTATTAATAGCGTTTGCCCTATAGCGAATTTAATATACCACATTTTGAGCTTATTTTCCAATCAAAATCGGCAGCAAGATGGGCATCAAGAAGCATTGATTTTTGCTTACTTGTATTAAATAAAGCCTAACTTTATTTAATAAACACGCTATGAAATTATCCCGGACTATAAAATTTTTGCACGAAAACAGCTCTTTTTTACGTCTTATATAGTAGGAGTATAGTGGTAAAAACTATAACCATTTATGCCAAAAAACGCACTATATGAGGAGGGGAATAAATGTTCAAAAAATATTCAAAGCGGATAAAACAAAGAATACGCAATTTAAGAAGCCGAGGCTGGTCATTGGGAGAAATTGGTTTAAAAACGGGCATACCTAAGAATACCCTGTCTGAATGGGTCAGAGATATTCAGCTTTCTAAGGCTCAAGAAAAACGAATAAAAGAAAAGGAAATAGCATCAGCGGCCATTGGAAGAGATATAGCCAGAAAAATATTGCGTGAAAAAATTGATAAATGGAAGGAAAAAATACGAGAAAAGGTAAAACATTTTGGCAAATCAGCTTTACTAAATCAAGAAATGGGAAAACTTGTATGTGGATTATTATATCTGTGCGAAGGCTCTAAGTATCCTTCTACCAGATGTTTGATTTTCGGTAACTCCGATCCTAGAATAATCAAGGCGTTCCTTAATTTATTAAGGAACTATTTCCGTATTCGAGAGGACAAGTTACGCTGCAGAATCACTCCTCGTTGGGACCAAAACATTAATAAGTTGCAGATTTTCTGGTCAAATATTACTAAGATTCCTATTGAACAATTCTACCACACAATACCTGACAAGCGTACCAAAGGCAAGACTACTGGAAAGGAAGATTATCAAGGAGTTTGCGTTATATATTATTGCGATACCTCATTACAATTTGAGTTACAATCAATCGGTGAAGCAGTAATTAAAGGTGTAGGGGGGAAATCGAAAAGTTAGTGGAGCTGGAGGGGATCGAACCCTCTGCCTCTTCCATGCCATGGAAGCGCTCTCCCAGGTGAGCTACAGCCCCATAAAAGCAGATTTAAGAACTAAGAATTAAGATCTAAAAAAAACTATTTTTAAAACGACAAGTTAATTATTCTTGCTTTAAATACTCCGATAGCTTCTCCCAAGTGCGGCTGCCCATGACTCCATCTGCATTTAATCCATTTGCTTCCTGGAATTTTCTGATTGCTTCTTTGGTCGCGGAACCGATTTGCCCGTCTGCCTCACCTTTATAAAATCCGGCATTCTTTAGCGCGGTTTGAATCTCGGTGGCTACCGGCATCTTAAAGACTACTTTTTGCTTTTTCGTGGCATCGGTCAAGGCCTCTGACAACGCATTCACCTTGTCTTTTAAGGCGCTATTCTCCTTTTGCAGGCGCTCAACTTGCCCTTCAAGCGAATTTATTTTACCCTGATACTCCAGCGTGGCGCATCCTGATGCCCCAAAAATTAAAAATAACCCTAAAAATATAGTTCTACCCATTTGGCTTTTCTCCTTTTTTAGAAGAGTAATTATACCCCAGCTTTCTTTGTTTGACAAATATTATTTTAGGTGCTATATTTTACTCATTCTTCCTTTGCTGGAGTGGTGGAATGGCATACACGCCAGTCTCAAAAACTGGTGGGGTCACACCCGTGTGGGTTCAACTCCCACCTCCAGCATTTATTATTTTTGGGTTCTCCCGTCCCTCTTGTTAGCTTGCGCGGCGGGATCCCGCTACGCGGGAAACTCCCTTCCCCGGCACCATATCTTCCTCCTATCTCATAATCTCCTGAAAATTTTTGCACGAAAACCGCCTCTTACTCCGTCTTATATTGTAGGAGGCGAAGATATGGCTGATTTAATATCTACAGAAATAATAACTGCAAATATTTTAGTTATAAGAGGTAAAAGGGTTATGCTAGATAGTGATTTAGCTGTGCTTTATGGCGTAAAGACCGGAAGATTAAACGAACAGGTAAGTAGAAACATTAAAAGGTTTCCGGAAGACTTTATGTTTCTGCTTACCAAAGAAGAGGCTTTAAGCTTGAAATCGCATTTTGCGACTTCAAGCTGGGGCGGCGTAAGAAAACTCCCTCGCGCCTTTACCCAAGAAGGTGTCGCTATGCTCTCAGGTGTGTTAAGCAGCGAACGCGCAATTATGGTCAATATACAGATTATGCGCGCCTTTACTCATCTAAGGCGCATGCTTCTAACCAATAAGGACCTCAAACGAAGAATTGAAGAAATGGAAGAGAAATACGATAAGCAGTTTGCGATAGTATTTCAAGCTTTAAAACAATTATTGGAACCTGCGCCGACAAAACCAAAATCGCAGATTGGGTTTCGTATGTATAATGATTCTGAAAAAAGTTAAATTCTAATGGCGAGGGTGGTATAATATTATATATTCAATCATTCTTAGAACAAAGTTAATAACTCAAAAAAGGAGACAGAAACCATGTTCATTAAAGGCATGACTTTAACAAGTACTGTGCTATTAGCTTGGGGGTTTTATTATATTATCCTTAGAAAGGCTTATGATAAACAAAGCAGGTCAAGAAATAATTGGATTATAGGATTAATTTTTATGTTAAGTTCTAAATTATACGACATCATCATGTATAAAATTCATCATGGCATCAAAGATGAAATCAACTCAACCGATACTGCATTTTTTATAATATCTATTTTTGTTTCGATAGCAACCATAGCAAAGATATTAAATAAAATAGAAAAAATAAAAAAACTGGATTCGAAGGACGAAAATATTAGTTGACGCTTTTCAATCGAAAGTTATTAAATGGCACACATAACACATGTTCCTTTAAATTTTGAAGAAGCTTGGGATTTAGCTGACTTGGAGGGCAGGAAACATGATTTGGAGTGGGTGAAAGAAGTCAGTCAAAAATATCTACAATGTTTTGACAAAATTAGCGATTTTATTATTCATGATGTTTTCTGTTCTGCAATAATTGTGAGATATGGACGCGCTCATAACAAAGGGCGTAAGAAAATTATGCCAGCCGAATGTTTCAAAGGCTTAACGCAAGAAGAAAAAGATAAGCATAATTTTTTTATGAACTTGCGAAATAAACATTACGCGCATTCTGCGAATAACTACGAATATAATATCCCCAAAGCATGGATTAGAAACATAGATTCTCCTGGCCCAGAGTTTGATCAGGTAGGTGTAGTACATGAACGTATTGTCGGATTAAGTATCCAAGAAATACGGGATATTATGTCTTTGGTAGAAAAATTATTACCGAACCTAGAAAACAAGATTAAAGAAACAAAAAATACGGTAACAGAGATTGCAAAACGGATTTCGATTAGCGAATTGATAAAAAATAAATTTCCAGAAATACTTACGACAAAGGAATCCGCCGGACAACCAAGAAAACGAAAACTTTAAGTTGGAAAACAATGAGTATCCGGAGGCTAAAAGAAAATGGATATAAGAAAAATTAAAAGAAGGCAGTGGTTGATTGTGATTCTTTTGGGTATCCCGACTTTTATACTAGGAAGATTCTTTCTGAAATATTACAGTAATTTATTGACTATAGTCGTACTTCTTGTATGGCTGGGTACCCTTCGACTTATACTCCTTTTAGTTGAGAAAATTCAGAGAAAACCTATTAAGCAGATTCAAAAGAAAATAGACGCTTATGAGAAAATAACAAAAGAAGAATTTGAATTTTGGCAGAAGAATTACAATGGTCTTACAAATTATGGCACTTATGAAAATTATTTAAGAATCTGTGACTTGCCTCCAGACAAGCGAGATCCTTTCAGAGGGGTAGATTTTTCGAAAATATTTAAAACAAATAAAAATGAACATTAATAAAATTATATTCTGATAAGAGTTATTAAAGTTTTAGCTATAAAGATAGAAGAAACATAAATTTTCATCTCCGAAACAAATTTTTTTGTTGGCTCTCAAACCATCTCCACAAAAGGCTCGGCATGCCGCACCGCCGAGTTTTTTTTGTTGCTGATTGCGGCATAGCGGACGAGCATAGGTAGTTTTTAGGGGACTAGAGCGAGGACGCTGGGGTTGGCGGCGCCGCCGCCAGCCCCAAGCCTAGCCGAACACGCACGGCATTAGCTGGAAGCCTACCGCCGAGGCAGGCGCCGAGTGAGTCCCGCTCCCAAGCGGGGCGAACGGTGCAAGGGAGATGCGGAAGCGCGCCCAAGCTCGCGGGACATTATTTCATTGACGAGGAATTGTGATTGTAATAATCTTGGAGTGAATAGTTTATTTGACAAATTGCCTTTTGGGGCATTCCTCATAGGAAGAGCACTATCTTGTTCCTTTTCCTAAGATTCCCTCTAAAAAATTTTGCACGAAAATAGCTTCCTTTTACGTCTTATATAGTAGGGGCAATATTTTAACCCTAATTTGGCCAATTAGATGCCAAAGTAAACCTTGATGCGCCATTTTGGCACATCAAATCGGGCGTTGGAAGGAGGAATACACTATGTCTAAGGCTATCACCGCGGAAATCATCGCTGCAGAAATTCTAGAATTTAGAGGAAAAAAGGTAATGCTGGATCGTGATTTAGCAACACTTTATGGAGTTACTCCTAAAGTTTTGAATCAAGCAGTAAAAAGAAATATCAAACGTTTTCCTGAGGATTTTATGTTTCAGCTCTCTTGGGAAGAAACAGATTCTTTAAGGTCACAATTTGTGACCTTAAAGAATACAAGACTCGAAGCCTCCAAAAGAGGCAAACATATTAAATATCTCCCCTATGTTTTTACAGAACACGGTGTAGCTATGCTCTCCAGCGTTTTAAACAGCGAAAGAGCCATACAAGTGAACATCCAAATTATGAGGGCTTTTACTAAATTAAGAGAAATGCTGCTAACTCATAAAGACTTAGCAGAAAAGATTGAGACCCTTGAGAAGAAATACGCCGAACATGATCAGGCTATTAAGGCAATATTTGAAGCAATTAAACAGCTCCTTGAGCCGCCGCTAGCAAAACCAAAGCCACAGATTGGATTCCGCTCTTATAAAGAGCCTACAGAAGAAGTAAAATATGCCTAATTCGATCTCAACAGAAGTAATAACCAGTAAAATCTTTATGTTAAGAGGTAAAAAGGTAATATTGGATAGAGATTTAGCCCTGCTTTATGGTGCAACAACTAAACGGCTAAATGAACGGGTAAGAAGAAATGAAAAACGGTTTCCTGAGGATTTCATGTTTCAATTAACAAAACCCGAGAAAATCGAACTGGTCGCAATTTGCGGCCGGTTCGATTCTATGAAACATTCAACTGTTTTACCCTATGCCTTTACCGTATGTTTCGGCTTACTGGAGGAGAGCGTGATTTTTTGAGGTCGCATTCTGCGACTTCAAGCCGGGGATACGTTAGATAGGCTTTTGCTAAAAACTTACCCTATCCCCTATTTTTATTTCATTCTTCTTCGCAAAGCCGGCGTTTACTTCTAAGACATACAACGCCTTATCGCCAGGCGTGAGGCTTTCGCAGGTTTGGTTACAGGTAGGGACATCGGTTTTTATATCCACGATCCGCTTATCTTTATCAATCCAGATGATATCCAAGGGGAAACGCATATTTTTCATCCAAAAGCTGTAGCGCGCTTCTTTTTCAAAAACAAAAAGCATCCCCTTGCTTTCGGGCAAGCCTTCCCGGTACATTAAGCCTCTCTGCCTCAAGGCATCAATATCCGCGATTTCCGCCTCTACGCAGACATCGTTAAGGCAAACCCGCGTAATCGGCTCTTGGGCACAAAGGACAGTGCAAAAAATCAGCCAAGAGATAAAAGTTATTGTTTTTACTCGCATATCAAACCTGTGAAAAATGAATGGGTTATGTTATAATAAGTATACTACAAAATTTTTGGGAATAAAATGAGAACTTTTTACGTCTAATATGGTGAAAGGGCAATAATGGACGAAGATTTAGAACTTATCAATAAGTTCAAAAGCGGACATTTGGAGGGTTTTGAGATGCTGGTGAAAAAATATCACACAAGGGTTATCACTATTGCCAATTCCTTCGTTGGCAATACCAGCGATGCCGAAGATATCGCCCAGGAAACGTTTCTTAAAATATACCATACTCTGGAAAGCTTTAAGGCCCAGGCAAAATTCTCCAGCTGGCTTTATAGAATTACCGTCAATACTGCCTATGACCATTTACGAAAAAATAAACACAAGCCTCTATCGCTTGATGAGATTGACTACTCTGCTATAAGCGACAATAAAAACCGCGAAGACCTGGTAGCCAAAGAAGCGATGCAAGAAGCCTTGAATAAAATCCCCTTTGATTTTAGAAGCGCGCTTACTTTGAAAGAAATTGAAGGCCTCTCCTATCAAGAAATTGCCGAGGCCTTAAAAATAACTATCGGCACGGTAGAATCGCGCATTTTCAGGGCGCGCCAAATACTTAAAAAACTGCTTACGCACAAGGAGCCAGACAAAAGATGAACTGCGCACACTCAAGACGTATAAGCCGCTACGCGGATAACGAACTCCCTCAAAAAGAAAAAGAGTTTTTAGACAAGCACATATTCACCTGCCCTCCCTGCCTGCACGAGCTAAAGGCCATTACTTCAATAAAAGAACGCATCCTTAAAAATAAAGTTGATACGAATGCCGGATTCTTCTGGCAGACGCTTAAAAAGCGCATCGATACAGAAGCACGCGCTGTATCAACGAAAGAAATGTTTTCCTTGGACTTCGGTAGTTGGGCAAAGCGGCTGATTCCCGTTCCGATTTTTGCAAGCCTTCTCGTGCTTGCGTTCTTAACTATAAACTCTAGAAACTCAAATTTAATTGATGCATACCTATTTACCAATCAAGACAGCAGTGTTTTAGAGCTGATGGATAATGCCGGTAGCCAATCAGAGATAAATATACTGCTGTATAACCAAACCTCTTTCTTACGCTCGCAATCGATATGCTAAAGCGCAGAGAAAAGGATAAAAGGAGGTCACAATGAAAAAAACAGCTATCTACGCGGTAACACTCACTGTTATTTCTCTTGGGGCAGGAGCGGTGATAGGCGTGGCGGTTGACCACCAGCTCATAAAGAAACGCCTGCAGCGTTTGCACCATGACAAAATAGCAAAATTTCAACAGGCCAGACAAGGAGGGCCAAAGGAACTATTTGAAAAGATATCTAGTGCTTTGCGCCTTGATGATAAGCAAAAAGAAGTTGTTAAACAAATTTTAGAAAAGACGCGTAACGACATTGCCGAAATCGGCAAAGAAGCACATGAGAAGATGCTTACGGTGCGTAACGAAAGTAATGACAGGATGCGGGAAATCCTTAATCCCCAGCAGCAGCAACAATTTCAGAAGATGTTATCCGACTTGGAAGAAAAAGGACAAAAGGCGCGCCGCTTCTTACAAAGGCGCTTAAGCCCGCAGCCTCCCGCGCCGGGAGAGGCTCCCGAGGCAGATGAGCATCTTCCTCCTCCCCCGCCACCTGGAGCGCCTGAAGATTTTCCTGAACCACCGGAAAATTTCTGATTAAAGAGAACTTCACCTTATAGCAAAAGAGGAGAGGCGCCTTTCTAATGAGTTGCCTCTCCTCTTTTTATCCTTAACTGCCCACAGGCTCCTTCTATATCCTGGCCGCGGGATTTCCGCAGCGTCACCACAAGCCCTGCCCGTATCAAAGCGTGGCTGAATTTTTCGGTCTCGCCTTTATCCGGGGCCTTATAAGGCAATTCCTTTACCGGATTATAGATGAGTAAATTAACCTTGGCATTCCAGCCTTTTAAAAGCCTGATAATATCTTGAGCGGCTTCTTGCGAACAATTAATTCCTTTAAGTAAAGCATATTCAAAAGTAACCTGACGATTGGTATCTACAGCGTATTTTTTACAGGCTGCGATTAATTCATTAAGCGGATATTTCTTATTAACAGGCATGAGGCGGCTTCTCGTGAGGCTATCGGCGGAGTGCAAAGATACCGAAAGCTCTATTTGTAAACCCTCAGAAGCCAAGCGCTTAATTCCCGGAATAATTCCTGATGTAGAAACCGTTATCCTGCGCGCGCCAATACCGAAACCTTCCTTGCTATTAATAATTCGTATTGCCTTAAGAACATTATCATAATTATCGAGAGGCTCTCCCGTACCCATAAATACAACATGCGTAACCCTCCCCGCACCCCCGCGGTGCGTGTGGGTTATTGCCAAAAGCTGTGCCAGGATTTCCCAGGCCTTTAAATTCCTCTTGAAACCCAACAATCCGCTCGCGCAGAAATCGCAGGCATATTTACAACCAACCTGCGATGAAAGACACACAGTATTTCTGCCTCGAGCAGGTATTACTACCGACTCAACTGAACTCCCATCTTCTAAACGAAAAAGGAATTTTCTTGTTCCATCCCTTGATTCCTGCAAAGTAATTAATGCTATCGCCCTATGGGCGAATGTTTCCGTGAGCCGGCTTCGTAGGGACGCGGAAAGATTGGTCATTGCATCAAAGGAACACGCTCCCCTCTGGTATAACCAAGAAAATATCTGTTTGGCATGATATAACGGCTCATGCCAGTCTTTCAAAACAGATTCTACTTCTTGCAGGGAGCAATTTTTTATATCGGTCATTGCCGTAGTATAGTTTTTACTATCTCGCGCGCCTTAATGGCCTCAACATTGCCACGCACCTCTTGCATCCGCGGAGTAAGGCTCACAACAACCAGAAACCTCATGATTGATGAAATAAAAAAAAGAAATAATAAGCGGTATCCAAAGAGTTCAGGGACATGCGTTGCTAAATATCCGCCAATCAACGCCCCCGCGCTGCTGGCCAATCCGTTAATGACGTTAAAATAAGAAAAGCATCGCGTGCGTTTTGCCGCGCTGACGCTGTCAAAAATAAAATTAGTAACACACAGGTTAAAACCGCTCCAGGCAAATCCGCCTAAAATCTGGACAAACACTAAGAAAACAGGATGACGGTAAATAATCCACGGCAAGGGAAGGCTGGCAATAAAACACGCGGTAAATTTCAAGACACGGATATTCCCCACCCTGTCCGCGAGCCTGCCCCAGCGCTCTATCAACAAAAGGGAAGTAATGGGAACGGTAACCATCACGAGCGTATACGTGATATAGCTTAGTTTCATATCCCGGAGCATAAAGACGGCAAAAAACGGCGCGGCGATATTAACGCAAAAATTTAGCCCCGCGGCAAAGAAAACAAATTGGGCGAAATTACTTTCTTTCGCGCGTTTTAAAAAAGCTAAAAAGCTAAAGTAGCTTTCATGGCTATGCCTGAAGGTAGGCTCATACATCTTCATCAGAAAATAGCAGCAACTCACGCGCGCTACCAATGCGAAAATAAGAATGATAAGGAATCCCGCGAGTATGTTATGCTTAAAAAGCTGTAGAATCACTCCCGCGGAAAGCGATGAAACAACAACCATAAACCCCAGTGCCCTGTTACGCCAGCCAAAATAAGCCCCTCGCTTAGACGCGGGGATATACTCGCTCATAAGCGAAAGCCATGGCCCTAAGCTTACCGCGCCAAAACCAGTAAAGATGACCACTAAAACAATCAGCATCACCGCGGGATTGTTCTTGATACAATACGGAATAAACATAATAGGAAGTAAGGTCAACGCCTGAAAAAACACAGAACTTAGAATAATTTTTTTACGGCTGGCGAGGCGTTCGGTAAAATCCGCGCTCTTTAACTGGATTAACGCGGAACAAAGATTGGGCAGAGAACTTAAAAGGCCAATTTGCTTAACAGAAGCTTTGAGCATAAGCGCATAGGGAATGATGTAATCTTGCGTAAAACCAATCATTATGGAAGCGCCTATACCATCCCAATATGAAACACGCAGGCTCTTTCTAATTTTGTTATCTTTAGACATCTTATAAATAAAGAAATAACCAATCCCAAAATCTCAAGAACCAAATAAATCCCACTATCCAATGACCATAGTATCAAACTGTTTGGTAATTGATAAATTGATTATTGGATATTATCTGGTTATTGCCTGCCTCTGGCAGGGATCTTGGTTATTGGTTATTTTCCTCTGCCTGTTTAGGGCTGAATAATAATTTTGATGGATTCCTTTGACTCAACCATAAGCCGAAAACCATCCCCTATGTTCGCTAAAGGGAACCGATGGGTAATTAACGGATTCACTTCAATTTTCTTAGCCCGAAGCAACTCTAAGGCCTGCGCGTTATCCGACGGGCTTGAGCCGTATGAATGGAGTATCTTTATGTTATTACGCCAAAAATCATTTACCGGGATATTAAAGGTTACCCCAGGAGAGGTAGGCGCGAAACAAAGAATAGCCCCCGCGCGCTCTACGGTATTGAGCGCCTGGTTAAAAACAGACTGAGCGCTCGCGCAGATAATCACGATATCCGCTAAACGGTTTTCATTTACCCCGCGCAAGGAAGTAACGATATCCTCTTTCGCGTTAAAGACGAAATCCGCGCCTAATTCTTTGGCTTTCCTTAAGCGGAATTCGTTGATATCGGTCATAATAACTCTTCCTGCGCCGGAAGCCTTGGCTAATAAAAGGTGCAGTAACCCCGAAATGCCACTGCCTAAAACAAGCACAGTATCCGTTGTCTTAACCTGAACTGCTCTCTGGGCGCGCAACACGCAGGCAAGCGGCTCTATAAACGTTCCCTGTTCGAATGAAACCTCATCGGGCAAAAGCAAGCTGCCGCGTTCTACATTAATCGCGGGCACCCGGATATATTCCGCGAAACCACCGGGAAAATAGTTTGTTGTATGCAGCATCTGGCAGGCAGTATGATTACCGGCTACACAATAGCGGCAGCTATTACAAGGAACATGATGGGCTACAAACACCCTATCGCCGACTTTATACTTCTTAAGCCCCTGGCCTATTTCAGTAATTTCACCGGTTGCTTCATGGCCTAAGACTAAGGGCGCCTTTTTAATCCGATACCATTCCATAACATCGGAGCCACAAATCCCGCTTGCCTTCACTTTAAACAGGAATTCCCCGGCCTCGATTTTTGGCTTGGGCATTTCTTCAAGGCGCACATCATTGTTGCTATAATACATTCCTACCCGCATCTTCATCTCTTTCTTACCATTGGAAAAGAAAACTAAAACATTCTTAATGATATTCTACATTCTTAATCTCGTTGAATACCTCAAGCGCTTTCTTTACATTGGCATCCTTATGCACTATCGCCTGCAAGGCCTTAGCCATAGCTACCGGGTACTTACTCTGCCACACATTCCTTCCTAAATTAATGCCAATCGCTCCTTTTTGCATTCCATCATAAACAAATTCCAAGACCTCTTTTTCTGTTTCGCATTGAGGGCCGCCGGCAATCACTACAGGAACAGGACAGCCTGCGACAACCTTATCAAAATCCTTATCACACCAATAGGTTTTCACAATCCGCGCTCCTAATTCCGCGCAGATGCGGCAGGCTAAACCCAAATACCGCGCGTCGCGCTTCTCCAATTCCTTGCCTACCGCGGTAACAGACATTACAGGAATCCCGTACGCTTCACATTCATTAACTAATTTTGAAAGATTCATAAGCGTCTGATGTTCATACTCGCTTCCTACAAAAACAGAAATCCCTACAGCCGAAGCATTAAGACGGATAATCTCTTCTATAGAAGTAGTCAGGCCCTCATGAGCTAAATCTTTTCCAACCATACTCGTTCCGCCTGAAACCCGTAAAATAATCGGTTTGGTATTTGACGGATCTATCGCCGAACGCAAAACTCCCCGGCTGACAAATAAAGCGTCATAATAAGGCAAAAGCGGCCTGATAGTTTCCCCGGGCTTTTCCAGACATCTGGTCGGCCCCTGAAAATATCCATGGTCAATAGGCATAAAAAAACATTTCCCGTCTGACGGAATTACCTGAGCTAAACGATTCTTCATTCCCCAGTCCATGTTATAACCTCCTTATAAAATTTGGTTACTATTAGTTACTAAGCGAATTACAAAAATAGCTTATTTGTTACAAACAGTTACTATCCGTTACTTAAGAAACGTATAATCAAAACGTAACTATTAGTAACCGTTAGTAACTATCCATGATATTTTCCCGGCTTTAGTAACTGTTTGTAACTCCTATGTTAAAATCCATACCAATAATTCACCAGCGGCTTGGCGCCTTTGGTCTGATCAATAATTATATTTTTCTGCCTTGTGTATTCCAGAAATCCTTCCCTGCCCAGCTCCTTGCCAAAGCCGCTTTGCTTAAAACCGCCATAAGGAGCCTCGTTGTAAAACATCCCGTAGGTATTGATCCAGCAGGCCCCGGCATTGATCCGGGAGGCCAACTTTTGAGCCAAGGCCGTATCCTCTGACCAGATAGCGCAGGCCAAGGCAAAATCTGTGGCATTGGCTAATTGGATGGCCTCATCCCTATCTGAAAATTTACTCACGCAGGCCACCGGCCCAAAGACCTCTTCCTTAAAAATAGCCATGTGGGGCATAACATCAGTCAATACCGTTGGCTCAAAAAAGAAACCGTTTCGCAGTTCTGGATTATCCGGAATTTTCCCGCCGCAAAGCAGTTTTGCGCCCTCACTCTTTGCCTTTTCCACATATTCAATTACTTTTCTACGCTGGGCATCACTCATCAAAGGCCCCATCTGGGTTTCATAATTCAGTCCGTCACCTAATTTAATCTTTTTTGCCTTCTCCACAAACTCGGTAATAAATTTATCATATATATCATCTTCAACAAAAATCCTCGACAATGCCGTGCACATCTGCCCTTGGTTAAGAAAAATAGAACACAGAGAGCCGTTTACCGCCAACTCTAAGTCTGCATCTTTCAAAACTATCCCCGCGGACTTACCGCCCAGTTCCATAATTAGCTTTTTGACATTCCTGGAGGAATAGCCGATAATCTTTTTTCCCACTTCCGGGCTTCCGGTAAAAGAAATTATATCCACCCTTTTATCCGCGCAGAGCTGTTCACCGGCAACATCACCGCTGGCATTGATGATATTAACCACTCCCTTCGGTAAACCAGCTTCCTGAATAATCTTAGCTAATTCTAAAACACTCAAAGGGGTTAAGCTAGAAGGCTTTAAGATAACGGTGTTTCCCGCGGCTAAAGCTTGGGCTAATTTCCAAGAGGCAATTAAAAGCGGATAGTTCCAAGGGACAATCAAGACCGCTACACCTAAAGGCTCGCGTACCAACTGGCTTCTGGCATTCTCTAATTCCTTTGTTTCTTCTTTCAAAAACTCTTCTAAATGATTAGCAAAGTATTCAAAGGTCTTAGCGCTGGAGGGCACATCCATAAAGGTAGATTCCTTGATTGGCTTACCGGTATTCAAAGTCTCTAAGCGCGCCAATTCACCGGCCTTATCAAGAATGCCTTGTGAGATTTTTAAGAGAAAATCCTTACGCTCGACTAAAGCAATCTCCCTCCAGGATCCCGAATCAAAAGCCGCGCGCGCCGAAGTTACCGCGGCTTCAATATCGCCTTTTGAGGCCAGTGCCGCCTCAGCAATAATTTCACCGTTTGCGGGATTGGTTATCTTCTGTTTGTTTGAAGAATCTTTGAATTCGCCGTTAATGTATAAAGGATAATAGGAATCCATTTTCGGACTTTAAAAAGGGTAAAAATACTTTAATTTTCCCTTGACTATACCATACTAAGTATGGTATATAAATAAGTGAGCGGTAAGACCGCTGCGGGTTGTTCCAAGTGTTCCCTTCCGTATGGTTGGCCATAGCTTGGACACTTCAAGCCTGCAGGGCGCGCTCATTTTCATTTTATGGCAGATATACGCTGTCATACCTGACCTTTTCTTTCCAAAACACATTAAACCACTCCATATCGCGTTTTTCGTATTTCCTAAAGATTCCCCAACAGAATATATCCACCGCCTGTAATCCTAAACTCTCATGCGATAAATAATGATAAATATCAACAGGAATCTTAGGATCAATCCTCCCTTTCAACTCCCTCATAATGTAAGAATTGAATTCTGCTATTTCCGGCCTTGCCTTGCTTTTATCCACAACTAAATATATCCTTGAGTGCGCCGCTTCAAGAGGAATTTTGTCCATAGCGAGCCGTACAACATAATTGTAAACCCGCTCTTTATCTTTCGTAAGGTGGGCATAAAGCCGTTTTTTATTCAAAGTGAGCGAATAAATGTCAAACTCTATACCCTTACACTGGCTATAAAAATACTTCAATACTCCGAGAGAGGTCTTTGAGCCTTTTAATTCCATCATATCCGATTTTTTATTGAGCTTACGTTTTATCGTGTTTTTGACGGAATTGATTAACGAGCGGTTTGCCGCGGATCCCATTAACGCAAGAATAGTAACGGTAAAAAAATTGGAGGGTTTCTTGTTCACAAAATCAAACCCCAAATCACCGCTTTCATCAAGATACAAATAAAGCACTTTTACCCTACCTTTTGCGCAACCACGCTTTCAAATCCGGAGGTATTTATACTGCCTTAACGCGGACCATGTGATGAAACTTCCTCAGCACGCTCAATTAAGAAGACTTAATTTTTCGCGAAATGCTTTTCTTCCGCGGGCACTCATCTTTTCTCAATTAATTCTTCCAATTTAACTATAATCTCATCTAATTTGTCTTTAATGCTATCCCCAAAAGAACTGCCGTCTAAAGAACTTAGATCTTCCTTTATGGAACTCACATCGCTCTCAAGCGAACTTAAATCATTCAACTTTGCGTCTACCGAACTTAAATGGCTCTCAATATCTAATAAATCTGTTCTATCACTCTCGAGCGACTTTAAATTGCTTAATTTTGCGTCTATTGAACTTAAATGGCGTTCAATGTTAGATAAATCTGTTCTATCCAATGAACTGATTAACTTGTACGAAATTGAGCTTACATCACTTTCAATTGAACTTAAACACATTTTAAACCAAACCAGAAAAATAATAAGTAAAACAAAACATATATACACTACCATTCCTTGCCCTCCTTTTCGGATATATTCACGATTAGGGCAATAACTTTCATTGCCATTAAGCGCGGGTGGCAAGGTTGTGTTTGAGTAGGGCGTACGGAAATTTTTGCAGCTTGGCCGCCGAGCGACAGCGAGGCGTGCAAAAATTTACGCCGAGTGAGGCTTACCGCAGGAGTAAGCCGAACGTCCCTGCGAAAACATAACCTTGACAGGACCCGCGTCACTTTATCCTCACCTGTTTAAACAGCTCAAACAAACGGCTAAAAGGCACATACCAGCGGGAAAGTTTACCCATCTCTCCCTTTAATTTCATCTTCCCCTGCATCACCGCCACAAAGGGGTCAAGTTTGCCTAAGAATACCAACTGCCAAACATCGGTGGGTGCGCTAATCACAAAGGGCGCGTTATTATCGGCGTCTAGCTTCGTTATCTTTCCCTTCTCAAAAGTAAATTTAAAATCCTTGGCATGGCCATCCAAGGTAATCGCAAGCTGCAAAGTCAAATCCAGCTCCCCGCCTTTTTTAGCAATCAATTCATCTTTATTCACCAAATCCACAATCGCCTGGATATGCTCTTTAGAAAACATCACATACGCATTATCTTGGCTCAAGTTTTCCTTAAGTGCTTTATCCAAATCATCCAAAATCTCTTTTTTAAATAATCGGGCAACTGCCGCCACCTTTACCGCCTCCTCTAAGGTTTCAATCATATACAGGCAATCGCTGAATTTATCGGCCACCGAAACTACGCCATGGTTCTTGGCTATCACCAAATTGCTGGCCTTTAAAGCATCGATGATTAACTCTGGCCTGGTAATAGCTGGAGTATCTTGCTCTACCACAGGAATAGTTCCCAAATAAAGCTTACTCTCAAAAGTTAAGGTTTTTAATTCCGAGCACACCGCGAAATAGGCGTTAATAAGACTAGGGTGGCAATGGATAATGGTTTTATGCGGGAAATTCTCATAGACCAAACGGTGCAGAGGAAATTCGGTAGTCAGGAGCTTATTCTTTAAATCTTCTTCGCTCTTTAAGTCAATTTTGATAATATCATCGGAAGTTAAACTCCCCAAACTTGTGCCGGTTGCGGTAACCAAGATATTATTTTCATCAAGCCTCGCGCTTAAATTCCCAGAACGCCCCACCACAAGGCGTAAATCATATAATTTCCTCCCGATAGTGATAATATCATCCCGTAACGATTTTTCTTTTCCAAATATCATCGCACAAATCCGTAATCTCAATGCCAGGCACTTTCCGTTATAACGGAATCCCGCCTAAGGCGGGAAAAAGGCGTTTTAGTGCCAGACGTTGAACTTCATCTTGCAATCCTAAGATGAAAGTGTTGGGTAATTAAATTGCTGGGAGTTATATCAAAAGCCGGATAAAAGCCCTTTACCCCGTATGGCGCAAGGCGTATGCCTTGATATTCCAACAGTTCTTTGTCCGGACGGATTTCAACCTTAATATCTTTTCCAGTTTTGGCGCTTGAGGCGGGCGGACAAAGAACGTAAAAAGGTATCTTAAAATGTTGCGCTACAAGGGCAATCTGGTAAGTGCCGATTTTATTGGCGATATCGCCATTCTGCGCTAATTGATCAGCGCCAACTATTACCTTCGTAATTTTCCCCTGGCTCATAATACTGGCTACCATCCCATCTGTCATTATGGTAACCGGAAAACCGGCTAAATTTAACTCCCACGCGGTTAAACGGCTGCCTTGCAGATAGGGCCTAGTTTCGGTAACAAAAAACTCAATGTGTTTACCTTGGCTACGGCAAAACTCAGCAATCAAGGCAAGTTCACCACTAACATTACAATGGGTAAGAATAATATCTTTATCTTGAATAATTTCTGCTACTTCCTGCGCACGCTGAATACGCTTTTCTTTAAGAACCTCAAGAAATCCGTTAATCTTTCTTTCGACATCACCGGTCTTTGCCCAACCCAAAACCATATCGGTTAAAAATTTAAACGGCAAAGTAGGGCGAGTGGCATTAATAACTCTAGCTACTTTTTCAAAAAGCGGCTGTATATTCTTCTTATCTTTATTCTGTTTTAATACTAACAAAAATATACAAAACACCAAAAGCACCTGTCCAAAAGCCCGGGTCTTCATATCTTTGATAGCCTTTGCCGCCTCCTGATACGTCTTTGCCTTTACATACGCAAGCTTTTGCGGTAGAAGAGTTTCATCAAGGATAAAAAGCGTGTTGCCTTTAAGTTGTATCGGCCAAAAAAGTGGTGAGAATTTCATATTCGTTTTTATATTCCCTCTAACCTCTTCACTGTTTCAAGGGCAATCTCAATTAACTTACTTTCCGCCATATAATAGAGCGGATTCATAAAGCCCATTTCACCGGTAATCACATTATCGCTTACCGCCAGAATTGAGCCGGCCTTTACATTGTAGGTCTGGGCAATAGTTAACAATGTCGAGGAAACCATATCCACGGCAATCGCCCCCTCTTTGCGCTTTGCTTCAACAAGTTCCCTGGTTTCTCTTAAGAGCGCGTCGGTAGTCCAGACACAGCCGCGGTGCACCGTTACTCCTAAATCCTTGGCTGCCTTCTCCAAAGTATCACTGATCTTTTTATCAGCTACGGTCTCAAAATCTTTATCCACATAATACGGAGTAACCCCATCACCGCGGATTATCTTATCCGCCACCACCAAATCACCGACTTTTATCTTTTCATCCATTGCCCCGCAGGTGCCGATACGGATGATATTTGATATCTGGGCATTGCACATTACCTCAGTAGTAATTGAGGTATCGGTAGAAAACCTGCCGCCGTTTATCGCGGTAACCTTAATTCCGCTATAAGTTCCGGTATACATCGTATATTCCATAAAGGAAAAATTCCGCACTGGGCTTTCTATCTTTTTAATCAGGACATCAAGCCTGTCTTTTGGCCCGGGGACTATCGCGTATTTACCCACATCCTGCGGCCTTAACTGTACCATTTCGGTTAAATCTTTTCCTGTTAGGTGAACCTCTTTTTGCATTTGCATCTCTTTTTCTCCTCAATGAGCACTTGACTTATGGAGTCCGAAGGACGAACATAAGTCAATGTGCGAATTGATCCCGCCGAGTGTGGGAAAATTATCCGCGGGATAGCCCTTCTTGTACCAATTTAAGGAGAGGGTTTATCGAAGAGAATTTTCCCACATCTTACGAGGCGGGATGTTTAATGACAATATGCCTTACGGAACGAGCGAAGAGAGTGAACGTAAGTCACTGCGCGAATTAACTCCGCCGAGCCCCAGCCTCTGGCGGGGTGTTGGCGAGACGGAGTAATCATTCTCTCTCTTTATTAAACTGTTAGCTGTAAATCAATTATATTCTCCAAATTCTTACCTAAAATCTTTTCCTTTTGCTCTTTGTCAATATCCAATTCTTTAATTACCTGAATCGAACCAAGGACATCTTTATTTGCCGGATAATCCGAACCCCATAATAAATGTTCAGCTCCAAATGTATCCAGAGCCATTTTCAAGATATTCTTTGATTTCACCGCGCTGGTATCGCAGTAAATATTCTTAAAAATATCAGAGGGGAATTTCCCTAAGTCCTTCACGATATTTCTCATCCGTAACATCGTATACACGGTGTCAAACCTGTCTTTTAAAAATGGCAGCACCCCTCCAAAATGGGCAAAGACAAATTTTAAGGAAGGGAAATTGGTAAAAATACCGGACATCATCATCTTAGAAACGCACATGGTCATATCAAAGACATATTCAATGACTGGGGTAAGCAATGGGTCATTGACTCTTTCAAACCCGATAGGGTTAATCGTCTGGGTATGCACAAAAAGGGGAATCTTTTCTGCCTGTGCTTCTTCATATAAGGGATAAAACCTCCTATCATCAAGATACACACCGTTATAGCTTGAGGCAAGCGAAATACCCTGTAAGCCCAATTCCTTACGGCAACGTTTAAACTCATACAACATTTTCTCTTTACTCTGGACAGGGATAATCCCTAAACCGATAAATTTATGCGGGTATTTACGAATAACCTTGGACAAACCATCATTATAGAGTTTACAGGCTTTTTCCTCATCGCTTAATTTAATATGGGCATCAGTAGTAGGATAATGTAATATTGCTTTCTCAACCACAGCCTCATCCATCCCCTTTAACTGAGCCTCTATATCAGCCCAGCTTGGATTATAAAAAGAGGCAACCTTCAAAATATCCTCCGGCAAATAATGGCTATGCGCGTCGATGATTTTCATTGTTTAATACTACGAATTTACGCGAATTTATGCCTGCTTAGCAAGCAGGCTCATCAAATTGACACGAATATTCGTGTTAATTCGGCTCTTGATTCGCGGGAATTCGTGTTATAAAATCTGTTATTTTTTCCCTTAAAATATCTTCCGATTCAAAAAAATTGCTATTATGAGCGCCGCGAATCTCTAAGAATTCTTTTGGTGTCGCCGCTTCATCATAAAGCTTCCTGCCCAAACGAAAAGGCACAATCTCGTCATTACTGCTATGGATTATTAACTTTGGAATTCCTATAGTTTTAATCTTCTGTACCGAATCAAACCTGCTGGCAAATACCCAATGCGGCAGGAACGGATAGAGAAACTTTATCATATCCTTTGCAGAAGTAAAAGAACTATCAATAATAAGCGCGGCCATTCTCTTCTTTACTGCTCCATCAATGATAACCGCTCCTCCGAGGGATTCTCCATAACCAATTATATTCTCTGGCGCTATCCCGCGAGAAATTAAATACTCATACGCCGCCGCTATATCAAGGTAAAAACCTTTTTCTGAAGGCCTTCCCTGGCTCCTTCCATAGCCACGATAATCAAAGATAAATACATTACAGCCAAGCTTACTAAAAAACTTTAATTTCTCAATCCTATGGCTGATATTGCCGGCATTCCCGTGGGCAAAAAGGACGGTATATTTCGCGGCCGGCCCAACAATAAGCCATCCGTTAAGTGTAGTGCCGTCAGAACTCCGCACGTTGACATCCGTATAAGGCATCCCAAGGTCATCAGGCTTACCGGCAATCTCTTTTTCCGGATAAAAAAGGCTTCGTTTCTCGATAAAACGTAAATAAAGAACAAATGCTACAATTGTTACGAGCGCTAAAAACGCGTGAGCTGATAATCGCGAAGCCATCAGTTTAAGTATGCGTTTGTTTTTCTTCTAAGATTCTTTTTATCATCTCTTCGTGATAAGCTGCCTTGATTTTTGTTAGCCCTTCCTGTCCGGCATCTTTTACAATTGCCTTTTCTATGGCATTAAGCTTTACGTCTAAAAAGATAAATTCAGGGTCAATTTTTTTGCCTTTATATTTTAACTGCAGACAGGCTTTTTCTTTTTCGACAATATACGACCTAAATTCATTAACTAATTTCTCTAAAGGCTTTTTCTCCTGTGGCATATAGGAACCTTTGAGTTCTTTTTCCATCTCTTTTAAAATAAACTCATCAATCTCTAGTTGAGTGAATTTGCGTTCATAGCGGTCAAAGGCTTCTTTGGTAGTCTTATAAAGCCATGTCAAATAACGAATTCTTAGATTCTTCTCGTCTTTTTTATCCACTCCCCCCTCCATTTATAATTTACTAATGTTGCGCATGCTAGCGCGGGCGGCGAGGTTGTGTTTGAGCAGGGCGTACGGAAATTTTTGCAGCTTGGCCGCCGAGCGGTAAGCGAGGCGTGCAAAAATTTACGCCGAGTGAGGCTTGCCGCAGGAGCGAGCCGAACGTCCCTGCGAAAACATAACCTTGACAGGACCCGCGCCCTATTTCCCGGGGTGTTCCTGCTTAAACGGTATCACCGGAGCAGTCCAGGGAGTCTGTTGATTTATCACTGCGATCTCCAGAGGACAAACATTTGCCGGAACCGTCAACGCGAACTTAACTGCGTTCTCAATCGCCTCAGTACTCATAAGGCGCGAGGTATTGGCGGTAATATCCTTAAGTTTTCCGGTTAAGTCCGTATCGGTTACTCCCGGCAAAATAGAAGTTACCTTAATCCCATGGTCACGCATCTCCCAGAATAACCCCTTACAAAATGCGCGCAGGCCTACTTTCAGAGAACTGTATACCACAAAATTTCTAGGAACAGGGTCACACAAGGTTGAGCCTGAAACCATATTGATGATTGCACCTGCTTTATTTTTTATCATATCATTTATCACTAAGCGAATCAAACGCACATAACCTAAATAATTGGTAAAAGCCAATTTCTCAAAATCCTCAATAGGTTGCTTCTCAAAAGGCGACTGGCTTGATACCCCCGCATTATTAATAAGAATATCTGTCGTACCAAATTTCTCTTTGGTTTTATTAACTAAATTCTCTAAATCGGCTAATTGCGTTACATCGCAGCCTATCGGGAGAACGTCAACCTTATATTTTTTGCGAATTTCATCCGCCGTTTCCTTAAGCGGGCCTTCTCCACGGGCGGCGAGTGCCAGATTAATCCCTAAACTTGCGGCGGTACAGGCCAAGGCCTTGCCAATTCCCCTGCTGGCCCCGGTCACAATCGCGGTTTTTCCTTTTAAGTCGGACATCTTAAACCTCCCATAAATTACAGGTCAACAGCCGATGGTCTATAGACTATGGACCATTGACTATCGGCCTTTATCTATTTTCTCGTAGAATCTTATTTGACGCAATCGCTAAAATTAAAATAATTACCCCTAACCCCAAGAAGCTTAAACCAAAACTCTGCTGCATAAAAATCCCGGCTACGCCTACGCCCAATCCCCCGCTGGCAAAACGTACCGCGCTGTTTAGGCTGGCTAATTCCGGGCGCAATTTATCCGGAAAATCTGTCAACACGGTGGAAACCGCGTTATGGTTCATTGTCCAGGCAATGCCAAAGATAAAAAGAACTATCGCTAAATAAACGAAAGAAAACGGCTTAATTAAAAGAAACGTTGCAAGCGATAATCCTGCCAATCCCAAAGTCGCGGCAAACCCCATTCCTTTTTTATCAGTAACCCAGCCGCCAAAAGGCTGGCCGAATATTCCGCTAAAAACTACCAAGCTTAAAAGCAGGCTCACCTGCGCTTGTGTATACTGTAAAGAAGAAAAATATACGCCTAACCAATTATATATACCGTGATAAGCCAGGCTTAAAATCAGGATATAGATAAATATCCTTACTATGCGGCGCTCTTTAATTATATGTAAATAATTTACCTCATAATCATATTCTACTTTTGATTTAAAGTCAAAGAACAGAAAAACCAATACCGCGTTTACCAGCGCGAAAACCGCCGGTAGTATAAAAAGCATCCGCCAGGGTAAAACCGCGCTTAAAATAACGCCGGCAAACGCGGCAATAAAGGTAGCGCTGAAAAAAGCACCCACCATCCGCCCCCGGATTTCCTTAGGCGCAAGCTCACCCGTGAGAATCAACGCTATAGGCGTTGTGGCGCTGGCGGCGATTCCGGCAAAGATTCGGCTTGAAAAAAGGCCAAGGGCCGAAGTGCTTAAACCTCCGATTAAACTTGCCAAAGCAAATACCAAAAGGCAAACCGTTTTAATTGCCTTGACTGAATGCCTTTTTACCAGAGGGGCATAGATAAGCGCCGCCAGGCCATAAGGAATCATATATAATGAAATTACCCTGGCAATCTCAAAGCTGCTTCTATGCAAATCTCCGGCGATTGCCGGAATTACCGCGGCAACACAGGCGGTATTAAAGGATACGACTGCCCCCTCAAGCCATAAAAGAGCAAAAATTACCTTGGAATTAGGGACAGACACTAATTTATTTTTAACCATACTATTGGTGTCTGTCCCTAATTCCTTCAATTACTTCCTTAAATATCTTTAAATTATCTTGAGAATGTTTATTGATAAAACCCTCAACCTGCTCATCATTAAACTTCGCCTTCCCATCCATCTCAAAGTGTTGGATCCAGGTCATTTCTGTACCTTCAGGCTTTGGGGTATAGAGCCAGATAATCTTCATATACTTAAACGGAAACTTCGGCTCTTCTCTTTCTGAATAGGTAAAATATTTTTCTTTAAAAAGCAGCCGCCATGACTGCCAGGATTTTCCCTCATCGTCAGTCAGGCGAAAAGTAATCTTATTATCTTCTTTCTTAACTATCTCGGCCTTTTGGTATTCGCTCCCAAATAACTCCGTCCAGCGCGGGATGTCGTTAGAGATATCAAAGATTAACTCATACGGCGCGTTGATAATTATTGAGTTACAAGTGTGTCCCATTAGTTCCTCCCTTCGGTCGGAAAAGATAACAGAGTACAGAGTACAGAAAAAAATAACACTATTACAAACTATCTGCCGGACAAGCTCAACAGAATCACCAAATTCTCATCAACGCTCAAGGATTAAATCAATCCTGCGCTTTAGATCAGGGAGTTTATGTTGGATAACATCCCAAACAATCTCCCAGTTTACGCCAAAATAGAAATGAATAATCTTATCCCTCATTCCCGCGATCTTTTTCCATTCAACTTCAGCATGCTTCTTCTTAAATTCGCCGGGAATATTCTTTGCTGCCTCTCCGATAATCTCCGGATTTCTAATTATCGCATCTTGAATCATAGAATTTTTCAATAGTCCTTGAAAAGAAACGCCTTTTGTGTAATTGTCTATTCGTTTTATAGACTCTAAAATATCATAAAGGAATTCCTCTGTTCTCCTCTTAGACATAGATTAAACTCCTCTTAATTTCCTCGGCTACTTGCTTTATCCTTATGCTTTTTACTCCACAAGGAGTCAAAATGTCTACCTTCCTTTTAAACAAATTTTCCAGATAATCCACCAAATCAATATAATTATCAAAAGATGGTTTTTTAAACTCTACTACCAGGTCTATATCACTCTTCTTGGTCTCGGTTCCTCTGGCAAAAGAACCAAATACCCCCACCTTCTTAACCCCATACTTCTTTAAGACATCCCAATGCACTCTTAGCAGCTTCAGTATTTTCTTGTCCGCAAGATTGACTGTTTTCATATTTTATCTCCCCGACAAGCTCAACAGAATCGCCAAGTCCTCATCCGCACTCAATGAATGCGGCGCGTTTTTGGGCATAAAGATAAATACTCCCGGCTTCATTTTAATCTTCTTGCGCCTTAAAATAAAAGTTCCTGTTCCCTTTAAAACGGTTACCGCTGCCTCGCGGGTTGAGGTATGCTCGGACATATCACTGCCCTTAGCCATGCAAAAAAGCGTATGGTTTGAAATATTTGTCTTTACCAAAACCTTGCTGAAAATCCCCTCTCTGGGGAACTCCATCATTTTTTCCAAATCCTGAATTACAGATTTCACCATCGGTAACCTCTCATTGTAAGAATGCGACTACCCTACTCCAGGCCGCACCTGTGCCTTTTATCTTTACCGGAAAACACTGAACTTTAAAGCCGCTATCGGGAAGCTTCTCTAAATTAGCAAGCCTCTCTATATGGATAAATTCTCTTTTCCTTCCGTAAAAATGCGATGGATATAAAGGCTTTTTCTCTTCTAAAAACTCCTTAAGCATAAATTTATACGGCCGGTCAATGCCCATGGTGTCCACGCCGAAGATTTTTATTTCTCTGTTCAGCAGATAATCTATCGCCGAGATATTCACTCCCGGATATTCAGAAAAATACTTAGGCCCGCCGTAAAGTTTATCCGCGCCCGTATGCAAAAGCACGATGTCTTGGGGCTTTAAGGTATATTTTATCTTCTTTAGGGCATCTTCTATATCCTGGGCAGTGATTGTTTCATTAGGTTTCTTATGGGTAAGCGTAAGCTTAACTCCGTCGCAATAACACCATTCCAGGGGAATTTCCTCGGCAGTCTTAGACGGCCTGCCCTCTGATTTTGAACCGTAATGAAAAGAGTAATCTAAGTGGGTGCCGACATGCACCGGGGAATGTACCACTTCAAGAGAAAGAAATTCCTCATCCGGCACATCATCTTTCTTAAGGATACGCTTACCCAAAAGATATTGAATCTTGCCCTTAAAGGTTTTTCCCATAATGACACGGTTGAATTTCTCCACCCCGTCCTTATGAGAAACCCTCTCAATCTCCACATGGTGGACCTCAAAGGCCTTCTCGTCTATCGGCAGACTCAAGTCAATTATTCTCATATTAATCTTCTAAACCATCTACGCACCGCGGGGGTGCGTTATTGGTTATCATTCTAGTATTTGTTGTTTTATTGCCGCCAAATCTCTTTGATATCCAATCATATCATTGACAAACTTTTTATATTGGTCCACAGCTATGTTTATCACATTTTCATACCTACAAATACGATTAGTAACTTCCAAGATATATTCTTTATAAGAAGAATATATCCAAGACTCGGGAATATCTGTTAGATATGCCGTAACGGGGTTCAAATGAATGTATCTTGTAAGGTGGAGCAACTGTTCGTCCGTTTTAATCAAGACATTCTTAAATCGTCCTTCCCATAACGGCCCTTTTCGCTTATGTTTTATGTTAAAATATTTCGTGTAGCTATTAAAAATATTATTCATAAAAAGTGATATGCCATTATCTTTTAATTGCTTTAAAATAAAATGGGTATGGGTAGGCATAATACAATAAGATACGATATCTACCAGTTTATCTTGCTTATTCTTTAAACAATCACTCAGATACTCATCAATTGTATGTTTATTGGCATCTTTCGTTCTAAGAAAGTCTGAAAGCCTTAAGGAATGTCCTTCACATTGATAATATCTAATTGCTACAATTATCCTTAAATATTCTGATTCATTATTAAATATCTTAAATCCCGCGATACTTTTATTAAAAACATGATAAAACTCTCCTATCGCTAATGGTTCTTTTCTATACATTGTAAACAAACCATACGCACCGCGGGGGTGCGGAGAAAGGTTATACCCTCGCTGCCGCTACTAGCTTTGACTGTATCGTCTTTTCAATCTCATTTACCGAGCAAAATTTGGTTATTTCTTTAGGGCTGAGTTTCACCCCAAAAACCTTTTCCAGGACAATCACAAACTCCACCATCTCGGTAGAATCCACTCCGATTCCATCACAGAGCTTCATATCATCCCTCACTTCATTCGGTTTTAATTTTAGAAGATTTATCAGCGTTTCTCTTATCTTATCTTTCACTTCCATTTCTTCCTCCGCTTCATAACGGGCAGGCACAAGGCCTGCCCCTACATTGTCCATACTCTATATATGATGTTCCCCTTTCGTTGCCCCGGCTTCCCACTTTCCGACCCCTGCCATAACATCCTGGAAACAGAGTTTGGCGAGCATATCAAAGTTACTTTCCATGATCCTATTGATTCTCCCAGGCTTAGAAAAAAACTCCCGCATGCACCATGCCCCCAGCCTGCCCAATTCTTCTATTGAAAGATGATCCGTAGGCATAACCGGATGCAGGAAATCCCAATCGCGGAAATCTATCTTCGCCGGATTAATCCAATTTTTCTTCATGCCGATTCTCCACATCGGAGAATTCGGAGCCGGAGTCACATAGCCGATCCAAAGGATATCCGGATCAACCTCGTCGGTAAACTCGTATCTTTGCTTGATGATTTTCTCATCGTCATAATCAAAACCCATCATAATATCCGCAACCACCGCGATATCATTGCGCCGTAAGATATCAATGGTCTTTTTGATCTGGTCAATGGTAATGCCTTTGGCAATTTTCTTTAATTCCTCGGGCGTAGTAACCTCAATGCCAAAGACCCCGATAAAAAGCCCGGCCTTTTTCATTAAAGGAAGGATGGATTCACAGTTAACCCAGTCAACGGCCCTGCCTAAAGAAACCCATTTGATAGGGATATTTCTTTCTAACTTTAGCTCGCAGAATTCCTTTACCCGTTCGGGATTGACATTAAAATTATCATCCTGAAGGACGACCACTTTAACCCCGTATTGTTTATGCAGCATCTCCAATTCTTCAATAACCCTTTTTGGGCTTTTGGCGCGCCATTTAAGAAAATCACTCGGGGAGCGCGGGTCATACTGATCCCACTCATAGCAAAAGGTACACGCTGAAGGGCAGCCGCGGGATGAGACCATATCCACAAAGGGCTTCCAATGGGTATGCCCCACATATTTATCCATCGGGAATAAATCATAAGCCGGAAGAGGTAAAGAATCCAAATCCTGCTGTAAGGCTTTATAAGGGCCCATCACAATTTCCCCATTTATTCTGGAAGTAACTCCTCCCACATTTTTTAAATCTTTCTTTTTTTCTATCGCTTCTAATAAATCATAAAAACACTCTTCCTCACCCATTACCACAAAGTCCGCCGCGGGATTAGCCGCAAGGCTTTCAGTCGGCATTGCCGAATACCACAGGCCGCCGAAGATTATTTTTACCTTAGGGAGCGCCTGCTTTATTTTCTTGGCTGCCTCGTTAAAATACCAGACTACCGCGTAGCCGCCGTAGGAATGAAGCTGTTCGCCCAAAACCACGATATCCGGATTTTTCTCTTTCACTTGGGCGGTCATTTCATCCATAGACAATTCAAAAGCTTTACAATCCAATACCGCAACATCCTTATACCCCTTTTCCCTGACATACGCCGCCCAATGGGTATACAACTGATTCGGTGCCACATGTTTTCCATGCGTTGCCCAAGCGCCCACTTTAGGCATGACAAATAAAATTTTCATTCTTTATCCTCCGTCTTTAGGGACGGTTCTTTATTGGTAGTAATTCTATAGAAAGAACCGTCCCTGAATAGTTGTTAAAATGATTGAAAAACAATGTCTCCTTTTGCCTTGCTTAAACCGTGCGCCTCTTCATCAATCTCAACGCCAGCGAAATCATCCTGTTTATCAGGGCCAAAACTATACACAATCCAGCCATTCTCCTTTTTCACATATTTTAATGGCTTAAAATTGTCAAATGGATCTTCAGGGATTTTCTCAAGATAGGCAGGGACTAATTCTTGTAAATTCTCCAGCATCTTACCTTTTTCTATTTCGTAGCATCTTACGGCGACAGCCGCAATCAAAAGGTTTAGCCTGCTCACTGAGTTATAATAATAAACTATCTGTCGGTTATAACCAGGCATTGGCATTTGCACAAAAAGCCTAGAAATCGTCTTGGCAATGGTTGAGGAAAACATCCATTGAAATAATTTATTCTTAAGAAGATACGGCTGTGTAAAAACGAACCACGAGAATGGTGTAAACTTTAATACGCCTGATTGCTCATACCGTTTATTGAAGGCATTATAATTATTTTCTCGAAAAGCTGCGACGAGATAGGGATACCATTCATTATCTGATTTATTATATTCTTTATAAATTGCCTGCCGAACCTTTTTGATAAGTTTTATTGGTTTGTCTTTAGCAGATTCTTTTCCCTTGTCAGGAGTAACAGCTTTTCCCGAGGCCTCTTGTTCCCTTTCGTTTTGTCCAAAATATTCCGAAAGAAAATCCGGAGAATCAAGCAGTCTTATTATAGTATTTCTATGAGCCGTTCTTTCTTCTTCAAAAGCGTTTTCCAGGGTAATTCTCAATTTATCGCTTTTTAGAGAAAGGAGCATACTAAGTATCGATTGGAAATCTTCGATATTGACGTTTTCATTTTGTTCAAGGTACCTGTCTATGGCAGAATATAATGGCGTTTCCGTAACCCAAACCGTTGCTTTTGTGAGCAGGATAAATGCTTTTTGTTGCTCTAAATGTCTGACATAACGCGTAAGCGCAAGATAATTTTCTAAAGCCAAATCGGGCTTATGTTCTTCTTCATACAATTTAGCTTCTAACATCATTAACTTTGCTATACGCAATTCTTTTAAATGGGAAGGCCCCATTGCAATTAAATCTTTTACCGGCGGCTTACCAAAAGTAAAGTCACAATAGGTGATCTCAGTTGCCTTCTTAAATCCCTCTATCGCTTCTTTGTTTTGGGCGAGAATAGCTTTTAATCCCTCATTACCCTCTTTCCAGCCATCCTTGATTACCTTATTTATCTCATCATGAGGAAAAGATGAAATATCGGAAAATAAAGATGACGCTTGTTGATACATCGTAGCGGCATTTTCTTCAGCATAGCTTGAAGCAATAAATAATATGCTAGATAGAAAGATAAAAAAACAAGTACATCTTAACCTATTTTTGCTTGGCATTTACTATTCTTTCTCCACTACCAGCGCTGAGTTTATTCCTCCTCTGCCGCGGGAAATCACCAGAGCCTTATTTATCTTATGCTCTTTGGCTTCTTTTTTGATATAGTTTAGGCCGTTATTTGCCGGCTCATCCAAGTTTATGGTTGGGGGAACTAAATTATGCTCCATGCTCAGAATTGTGGTAATCATATCTACCGCCCCTGATGCGCCCAACAAATTACCGAACATTGACTTAGGGCAGCTGGTGGGAAGAGTCTTTGCCTTAGCGCCAAAGACCTGCTTTATAGCACTCACTTCGCCCAAATCCCAATCATCGCAAGCCATACCGTCTAAACTAATATAATCTATTTTTTCCGGAGAAACCTTGGCATCATCCAAAGCCATTTGAATTGCCCGGGCTAATTCCTTACCGTCAGTCGCCGGATTAATCCTGTCTTTTGCGTCGCAGGTTGTGCCATATCCGGAAATCACCGCCTGGATATTTGCCTTACGAGCCTTGGCGCGTTCAATATTTTCTAGCGTTACAATCCCCGCGCCTTCGCCAATCACACAACCGTCGCGTTTTTTGTCAAATGGCCGATACGCGCTTTGGGGATTATCATTATTTTTGGATAAACAGCCGTAGGTATTACAACACAAAAGGGCGTAGGGAGTAACCGGCGCTTCCATTCCTCCGGCAAGAATCAAATTCAACTTATCCTTACCCAAAGTCTTACTGGCATAACCTAAAGCCATCAAAGAGCTGGCCCGGTCAGAAACTACGGTTTTACTAAAACCCTTGATACCGTAATAAATGGAAACCTGGCCTTGGGGAGCCGCGGGAAACCAAGCGCTGGCCATATACGGTGAAACCCCTGAGCGTCCTTCCAAATATAAATCCCGCAATTCCGTTTCCGCGTAAAGCCAGCCGCCAATGGCATTGCCTAAAAATATCCCCACCAAATTGGGGTCTTCTTTTTGAATGTCAAGGCCGGCATCCTGCAGGCTCATTTCCGAGGCAATCAATGCCATATGCGAAAAGGCATCCATCTTTTTTAAGAGGCGCTCGGAGACATGCGTATAAGCATCCAAATCATCAATCTGCCCGGCAATGTGCGACGAATAATCCTTGGCGTCAAAACGGGTGATAGGCTTAATGAAACTTCTTCCTGCCTTAATATTCGCCCAGAACTGGCGCTTGCCGATGCCGCTGGGGGCAACAATCCCAATTCCTGTAACTGCTATTTTACGCATTCCCTCTCCATTAAAAAATAATGCTTCGTGTGCCGTGTACCGCTCACCGTGTACCGTTACGGTGAACGGTACACGGTAAACGCAACAATCATTCCATTCTTTTTAACACTAGTGATGAATGTATCCCGGAAAAACCGCTTGAGGTTTTGATAATCATATTTACCTTTTTCTGCCGGGCAGTATTAGGGATATAATCCAGGTCGCATAATGGATCTTTTTCTTCCTGATTTATCGTAGGAGGTAAAATGTTCTTCTGAAAAATCATGGCGCAGACACTTAGCTCAACGGCATTGGCTGCCGCCAAAGGATGCCCAATCATAGACTTAAGCGAACTCATCGGCAGTTTATACGCATAATCCCCAAAGACCATTTTGTAAGCGCTGGTTTCAAAAATATCGTTCATCCGGGTGGATGAGCCGTGGGCGCTGATATAATCTATATCCCGCGGCTTTACCGCGGCATCCTTAAGGGCTAAATTGATACAACTTGCCATTGCCGTGCCGTCTGCGGGAAGGTCAGTCATATGAAAGGCGTTGCAACTGGTGCCAAATCCGATGACTTCACAATAAATATGGGCGTTTCGTTTAAGCGCATGATTTAATTCCTCTAAAATTAAAATCCCCGCGCCTTCGGAAAGCACAAACCCATCGCGTTTTTTATCAAACGGCCGCGATGCCTTTTCCGGAAAATCGTTACGCACGGACAATACATTCACCACATCAAACGCCCCAAAGGTAATCGGCGTAAGGGGCGCTTCGGCAGCTCCGGCTATCATAATATCCGCTTCTCCATCCTGAATCGTCTCTAAGCAAAAACCTAAAGAATCCGTGCCGGCGGTGCATCCGGTTGAAATGGTATTACAAAGGCCATTCAACCCATATCGGGCGGAAAGCTCAATTGACGGAGTATTAAACATCGCGGCATCATAGAGGTCAGGGCGGACTAATTTTGGATTGATGGGATTTTTGCCGTTATCGGTAACTAAAGAAAACTCCTCCTCCATATATTTTGTCCCGCAGATAGCATTGGCTAATGACACACCTACTCTTTCTGTATCTTCTTTACTAAAATCCAAACCGCTATCTTTAATAGCCATATCCCCTGCCACTACCCCAAACTGCACATATCTATCCATGCGCACCGCCTCATCATGGGTAAGCCCAAGTTTAAACGGGTCAAAATCCCTCACCTCAGCGGCAATCCGGGTATTAAACACCGAAACATCAAAATCATCCACCAGCCTCACCGCAGATTTTCCGTTAATCATGGCATTATAGACATTATCTTTACCAATGCCGTTAGGCGAAATCACGCCGATTCCTGTTATCACTACGCGTCTTTTTTGCATAATTTATTTTTTCTCCTAACAACCACAGGGCGGTGGGACTTTATTTTTAGAAACCACATCTTTATTTTCCGCTTCGCCTGTCCGCGTCACTTTAAATACTATATGGCCGCCGTCTGGACAAGTTACCGTATCTATAGAATCGGGGTCCTTCATAAAGAAAAACTTAGCCCCGAAATTAAGGGCAAATAATGCCGGAAACATCGTATGGAATGCCGCGCCGCAAAAATTAGGAATAGTCTCTAAACCTTTGGTTTCCCATTTCTGGCCTAAAACATACTTATAGGCGCAATGGCCCTCAGATTTAACGACTTCAACAGCCATCTTTTTTGGTTTTGGGCCTTTCCAATTTTGGTCTTTAGGTATAAACTCAACCTTACCATCCTTATCCAAAACCTCGGCCTTAAATTCTAACTTTCCTCCGTCAGGACAAGTGGTCAATAACGAGCGCTGGTTTTCCATAAAAGGAAACCGCGCCCCAAAGCTTAAGGCATAGATTACAGGAAAAAGCACCTGGGCTAGGCCTAAACAAAAGTGCTCCGGAGGATGGGTAAAATCTTCTAAAATTAATACATCCCCCAATTTATAGTTATGATAACAGTGCCCCCCGACCTTATTGACCGTAAGTTTTAATTTTGGAAACGGCGTCTCTACCATCTATAAATCCTCCCTGAGAAACCAATTCAACCTACGAGGTTGAATTGGTTATAATCCTTTTGTTTTTTCTATGAGCTCTTTTACATCTAAAAAGCGCTTACTTTTCTCTACCGTATGCACAAGCTCAACTAATTTTCCATTGAGTTTGGCGCAGATACTGTGCTCTTTTGCCAAAGCTACAAACGCGCCATTAATATAATCAATTTCCGAAAGGCGATTTCTTTTAATGCTCTGAAGTATTGAGCCATACAAAGGCTCTTTGCTTAAATTCATCATAATACCGGAAAATATCTTCGCCGACTCATCCAAGGGCAATGCCGCTAATTTTTCCAGGCGTTCCAAAGGGAAATCCGGCAAAGAAACAAGCTTTATTCCTACCTTTGTAATAATAGCCAGCCCCTCTTGCCAAATACGCATACTCAGCTTGCAAAGCTCTGAATTGCTAAAAGTTTCTTGCATGCTTTTACCAATAAGCGCGGGCAAACAATTATTGGCATTGACAAAAACCTTAAGCCACTTCATTCCTGCAATATCATCAGTTGTAATAACAGGAAAAATTTTATTTAAAAAAACGGCAATTTCTTCTGCCTTTGTATCATTCTTCATAAACGGCCTGCCGATAATCCATTTCCCCTCAAAATTATGCACGATTTTATTTAAGCCTAAATAGGTTGAGCCAAACATCACGATGCTTGAGATAATCTTTTCTTCAGAAAAATATTTGGCTAAAATTTTATCCGCCTGTATGCCGTTTTGAGTGGTTAAAATTATCGTATTCTTTAAATACGCTAAATTTTCTTTTATAACCTTTTCAATATCCTGTGTCTTTACGGTAAGAATGGCAAGATCAACTTTTTTCCCTAATTTTGGGACAATATCAATTTTTATTTTCAAGTCGCCGCGCGTGCCGGAGATTTCGAAGCCGTTTTTGCTGATAGCCTCAACTGCCTCCTTGCGGCCGACTAAAAAAACATCCTCCCCTCTATGCTTAAGGTAGCCCGCAACCAAACCACCAATTGCCCCTGGGCCTATGACTGCTATTTTCATAGTTCGCTTCGCTCACTCACGAATTACCACGAATTTTTATCGAATTTACACAAATTAAATCTATATTTTATTCGTGGCCTTTCGGCTTCTTATTCGTGTGAATTCGTGTTTCTCGGAAAGCCATACTTCCTATAATCAAACCCTACATCTTCCAAAAGGCGAATCATCAGGCTATAAAAAGGTTTAGGTACATCGCTAAAAAGCGCGGCAATAACATCTTGTTCTTCAACCTGGCGTACGGCGCGCGCTTTTGCATTTTCCTGAGCCTTAAGCGTTACCGCTTCTTCGGCAATACGCCGGTGAAACACCGGCATCTTAGCAACCATTAACTTAAATTTTTCTTGTGTCTTTATATTCCACTCCATAATTTGCTCACTCCGCTCGCAAATAGTCGATAGCCTATAGTCGATTGTCCGCAGTAAGATCTATAGCTTATCGATTATTAACTGTCGACCGCTTTCAGCTTTTCCTTTTGTATCTTCCCACTTGGGGTCTTGGGTAAGGTATCTCTGATTTCTACATTATGGGGAACCTTAAAATGCGCTAAATGCTCCCGGCAAAAAGAGCGGATATCTTCGGTGGTTGCCTCAACACCTTGCTTAAAGACCACAAACGCTTTGACGATTTCACCCCGCAGTTTATCCGGTATACCCACTACCGCCGCTTCTTGCACTGACGGGTGTTTTAAAAGCACGTTTTCCACTTCAAAAGAGTAAACAATCTCACCGGAAACTTTAATCATATCCTTTTTACGGCCTACTATATAAAGGAAACCTTCCTCATCAAATCTTCCTAAATCACCAGTGTGAAACCAGCCGTTTTTAATTACCTCTGAGGTAGTTTCTGGGTCCTTATAGTAGCCTTCCATCACCACCCAGCCTTTAATAATAATCTCCCCTACCTCACCTTTCGGTAATTCCGTATCATCGTCAGCGGCTATTTTTACCTCAACCCATGGCGCTGGCTTTCCTATACTTTCAATTTTTTTTGAACCAAGAGGAATGACGGTGTTCGGCGGGCAGGTCTCAGTAAGCCCCCAGCCGTTTAAAAGATGCGCCTTAGGACAATACTGCTGGAATCGCCTCAAGGAATGAGGATCGCTCGGCGCCCCAAACACCACCACCCAGCGTAAGCTGGATAAATCAAAACTCTCAAACTCCTTTAAGTTTAAAATGGCATAATACATTGAAGGCACTAAATGAAAACAGGTGACTTTATATTTCTGGATATTCCTTAAGAATTCTAAAGGTTGAAAACGCTCCATCAATACAAGAGTAATTCCGTAGCAAATACAATTCTGGATATAAACAAGCCCGCCTGAATGGGACAAAGGAAGCGCGGAAAGTTTTACATCCTTATCCGTTAAATCCACAAAATACTCCATAGCCTTTGGCGAACCGTCAAGATGCTTATAATTAAGCGAAATTCCTTTGGGCGAGCCGGTTGTGCCGGAAGTATACATAATAAGCGCGGGGTCTGTATCTTCTACTTTTATATCGGTAGGAAACGGCCTTGCAGAGGCTACCATATCCGTAAAAGAGCGAAAGCCGCTCTTCTGCGGCTCTAAAACAATTACATGGGCTAAGCTGGAGGCTCGGTTTTTCAGGCTTTCAAGTGAAAGCCGCTCTTTTTCCTTAGCAATTAAAGCCTTGGCTTCACAATGGCTTAAACAGCTCGCCAGTTCATCCTCGGTAAGCATGTAATCCAGAGGAACAATGGTAGCGCCTATAGAAAATAGGGCCAAATAGCTATAGATATATTCAGGGCAATTAGGTAAGTAAATGGCAACCTTGTCTGATTTCTTTATGCCTAAGCTAAGCAGACCATTGGCGAGCTTAAAGACATTATCATAGAGCTCTAAGAAGCTAATCGGCTTGTCTCTTCCCGATAAATCGGGATCCCGACTCTTTTGTCGGGAAAAGATTATGGCCGGCTTGGAATGGAATTTCTTGGTAGTATCAATTAAGACTTGGGCGACATTCATTTGATGTACTCACTAACAATGGGATCCCACAGTTAAAGGCGGATAATCGCTACGAAGCCCTCCCGTCGTTTGCATGTTCAGGGCGAAGCAGGATAGTAAAATTTTACTATTTAACTTTTCTTAATTATAAGAGGCATAAAACCTATTGTCAATAATTATTTTGCGAAGGTTTCTATGATGAGGTAATTGCTGGAAAATGGATCTGGATTCCCCGGTTAAGCCGAAGAATAACAGAATACCCAAATTTACTGTTACCGGTTACAATTAAGGCGGGATTATGATCTACGGATGTGGGGTTATGGCAGCGACACTTATTTGATTCTTTCGCGGCCCATAATACCAAAATATACGATACGCGCCAGGAGTAGAAGCTTGAGCATATGCCTCAAAAACTTTTTCTCCATGCGGCCCTTTAAGGCTTGTGAATTCATGCGTATTTAAACTCGGATGGCGAAGGTTGTGCTGCATCAGGGCTAGAGTTTTTTTGACTGCCTTCTCAATCTTCCTGCGAGAACGATCGTTTTCAAGCGCGGTTAACTGTTCTTGCGCCGTATCCGTAAGAACAATTTCATTCATTATCTTGCAAATGTTTAGACATATCCGGTAATTTATGCTTGGGTTTTTCGCTTAAACCACGCTTAACGCTGGATAAGGCCGCGGCATTCTTATAAAGCCACGCTTCATGTTCTGGAACAGCCACCATAGGCTCAAGGACAATCTTGCCGGCGATTATTTCAGCATTATAAAGAGTAACCTTTAATTTTCCTGCCTTTATAATTTTACCTAATGGAATACGTTTGCGTTCATCTAACGACAATAACATGGGGAACTCCTCCTTTTTCGCTCGCTCCATCTAAAGTATACAATATTGTATCAATGTTGTCAAGTGGGTATTGTTACAGATATAGTTTTTATACTTTATCCGATTCCAGGGCAATAAGCAATCCCTTTAGGGAGGGTTCGGTGGCAGGCAATTTTTCATCCTCTTCCTCGCGCCGAAGGATATCGGCAAGCATAGCGCGAACCTGGTCTATTCTCTCTTCAGAGAGCGGACTGGCCACAGCTGCTGCCGTGTATTCGCCAATGCGCTGGACAGACGGCCGGATCCCGGCGTTAAAGACAGCTTGAATTTGAGACCATTCTTTATCCAAATCCGACTTAGGGGTTATAGACAGCGGCCTAGAGACTAAAGACTGGAGACTTTGAATTTGCTGGGTTTGGATAGGTAGGGCGGCAAAATCGATGCCACCCTTGTCATCGCTGACTGATGAGGAGCTTGTTGAATCCAAACTAATCTTATATACACCACCTTCATCAGAATAAATAATCACGGTTGATTCATTAATTACTTCTATCTTTTCTGGAATAATTGACAAACATGGCCAAACATTCAGGCTATTACTCGCAAAACGAATTGGCTTACCAACATAGGCAGAGGTCATAGGATCCCATAATTCTCCTTTGAGCTTTGTATTCGGCCTTACTCCTTTTAATTCTTCTTTCTTCCAAAAAGTATTATTTTCGTCACTTCCACCGACTAATTCTAACGTGACTTTTGCATCCTCTTTAAATTTCTCGAAAACTTCTTCCTTAGATACGTTTCCTTTCTCTGGTTCCAACAAATAATTATATTGCTTACCAAAAAACAGCACGTTTCCTAAATGCTTAGCCACCTCGGCGAACCTGCCTAAAGAAGGCTTACAGGCACGTGCAGAATTAAAAAGATATTCTGCCCCTGCCACTGCTACTGCCTCTTTGGGTGTAGTTTTCCAATATTGCGTATATCTTTTCAAGGCAACATTTGCATCTTGATATTTAGAATCGTTCTTCAATTCTTCATAACTATCTTCGCCCACGTAACACACCAGCCTTCCGCCATCTTCTCGATACACCCAATCTCCGTAATTAAAATCGCGAATCTCAGTATAATTCCCTTTTAACTCTCTTTTCAGCTCATCTAATGTCTTCAACTTGCCATTATGAAACGCGCCGTAAAACCCAGCTTTGCGGGTAATCTCAATCCACGCATCAAAAGACACTATCGGATTGCTATTCTTATCGCTTGAAAGTGATATTTTATGCATAATCTCATGCCAAAATGTTTTGGCCAAGTCTATGAAATTATTCTCATTCCGGACACCATTGATAAATATCGTATGGACTGTTTTTTGGCCAACCCACCCCCCAGCATTAACATCCAGCTCCGCAAAATCTATTTTTATGGGTATTTTTATCTTTCCCAGCAAATCTTTCGGAAACGATCCTAATATCTTTCTTACGTCTCCAAAACGTGATGGTGCCACATAAGAGAGAAATTCTATGTTTAATCCTTCCCTTATATCTCGCACTAACAAGAGATAACCCTCAAGGTCTTTTATGGTTTGCGAGTTATCAATTTTTCTCATACTGCCTAATTCAGACAATATCCTGCTTAACTTCTGAGAATCAATCCGACCGGACGTCTCAAATAGACCCTGTTCATTCTCTATATATAAATGCACCAGTTCTACCACATATTCATTAAATTCCGACCCTTTACTTTTAAGTATTTTCCCTAACAACTCTTTAGGGGACATCTTCTTTATAGCCACTGCTTCCAAAAAATAAGTTTCCTTTATATGTTTAAGGAAAGACACATAATCTCTTAGACCAACCAACGCTACCAGCCTTTTCCTTTCCTTTCTTATTTCAGCTTCCGGCAATTCTGTATTTATCTGAACAATTACGTTATTTAACACATCCAGATTTATCTCATCGCTTTCCTTATTATCCTTCTGCTTAAGATACTTAGCGATGTATTCTTTTATACCGTCATTCAGCCTTCCGGCACCTATATTCTTTTTTATAATCCATTTCACAAAATCTTCAAGAGATAACTCCCTTAATTTTTCTGGTGAAGCTGCATATTTATCAAAATCGTGCTTTTCAAAACCTGCATTTCCCACCGCCGAGCTGGCGGAGGAACCATCTATAGGCAAATTAATAATTTGTTTCCTTTCTACAGCTGAACTTACAGATAATAATTTACCTATTCCCCTATTATCTCTAACATTAGACAAATTAATCGCGCTTGTTTCATTAGGCATAGTAAATGTTTCTTCTGTCATTACGTTAGTTAATGTAGCTGGCTTATAGTTATACTCAGCCATTACAAATTCTTCTCCGTCATGCCAATCTATAAAAATCTTAGTCCCTTCATAACCCTCAGGCATATCACCAGTAAAACCAATCCAGAGATCTCTTTTTGTTTTTAGATTCTGGGCATAAAGAACATTCTCACCAGGGTCATATAGATATTTAAAATTCTCTTTATCCTTATCTTCACACACTTTCAGCTTGAAGGTGGCATGGGTTATAGGGTTAGTAACTTCTATTGTTCCATCGGCTCGCAATTCACTAAGTAGCCCCTGCCGCATTCTTAGTAAATGCTGCTCTCGCTCCTTCACTGTTTTTTCTTCTCCACCGGTGTCCTCAGAATAAAACGAGCAACCTCGAAAAATAGTGCGAAAAGGAGTTATATCTATGCCAGCCTCTATAAATTCTTTTTTCAACTCTGCTATAAACTGTGTGAGAAGAAAAGGAGAATTTCTATACCTTGAAAAATATTCCTGCCGATGGTCTTTTCGAGCCGCGTCTGTAGAAGGATAGATAATGTCCCACAACAACTTCGTCTGAGGCTTAGTCGAATGATCGTTATCCTTAATTTCAAGGCTGTCATGAATTATTCTAAACAAAAATCTTTGTAATTCTGAAACCTTCAAGTCACTTGAAAGTAATCGGTCGCTATTAATGTCTTCTATCACTTTCTTAATATCACTCATTGTAATTGTGTTACCCCATTCCAGCTTTACGTCTGCGGAATCCTCTACCGCCGAGCTGGCGGGGGCAGGAGCACCTGTAGATTCATCTTGAAGCGGCACACCCCATAAATTAAGCACCTTTTCTATATCTCGAATATATTCTTCACCAATCTCTTTTTTAGGATCGAGTTTAATCCGATCCTTTATTTTCTCTATTTGATCCCTCCAAGCCTTTATACGTGTTTCTAACTCGCCTATTTCAGAAGCAAATTTAAGTTCTTCTTCTAATATTCTCGGATGGGCATGTTGAAAAAAAAAGTTAAAGTCAGAATCAATAGCCCCTCTTTCTACAAATTTTTGCTCAAGTAATTCATGTAAAAATACAGATTTTGTAGGAGAAATGCCTAATTCCTGACAAAACGCATGATAAGCCGCGGGAGAATAATATATGCCCTCCTTCTGGACAGACGGATGAAACATCCATACAATGGATGGTATGGATTCTGGGGCCATATATCTTGTAGCTTTTTCAATTTCATCCCATACTTTGCCTGCGCCACCCGCTAATTCCCTAACTCTTTTGATCAATTCCGCAGATGCCCTATCCAACATAAACATCGTAATTCCTATTTTTACCTTAAAAACTCCAATTTCTTCTATAAATTTTTCAAGAGTCATTTTCCTAATTTTATCCTTGGAACCTATTTTGTTTTCAAGATATTCTGCGGTATCCTTCACCGCAGAATCTATTACATTGGAATCGGGTTTAGCCTTAGGCTGATTATGAGCGCTGGCCATCTCCATTTGACTCACTACCTCTGCGATATTACGACTCTTTAAAGCACCCCAGATGTTTTTAGCGTCCAAATTATCTTTACTACCGTTTGCCAAAGTTACCAGAGACAGCTCCTTAGGCTCTGGATTCCGTCCAAAAAAGCTCATCAAAGAAGAAGAAGCTACTTTTTCTTTTTCACTTATTTCTTCCACCGCCGAGCTAGGCACATTATTATATGATTTTTCGCTATTGATACTATTTGTTCGATTTAAACCAACCCTTCTTACCATATCGTCTTCGGTAGGTAACCTTTTTCCATGAACCCAAAGGGTAAGTCCTGGGTTCTTCTCTGTTATCTCCTTTAGTGCCGACTGATAATCCGGAACAAACATTTTGGCTGTCCAGCCTTCATAACCATATCCGCCAAAATAATCCAGATTAGTTACTTCTACTTTTTCTGAACTCTTTTTTACAAATATCAATTTTTTAGAATACTCGGCAAAAACTTTCTCTGCCTGATCCCTGAGAAATTCAGGGACTAAAATATAGTCTATATCTTCAAAACTGACTTCCTGAACACTCCAAGCTAAAGCACCACTTTTACCCGTAAGCAAGCCTATATCTTTCTTCTTAATAGTGTCAAATTGAGAGACAAAGAGAACAGAATGCATAACCCGCTCCTCCATCATTTCAGATAGAAGGCCATATCCATGAAGCAAACGTAAATCTTCCCCGTATCTTTCTGTAACAACTGGTAATACCGCATTGCCGTCGCGTCCATTATATAATGCGTCATAGGAAGTATTCATAAATCCATTTCTTATTCCTTCTTTAGCCAATTCCTCTACATCTTCCAAAGATAATCCGGGGAGTCTATAGCTCTTATATATTTCCCCTGTTTGCTTAATGATTACATTCCATGTCGTGCCATCATCTCCTTTCTCTAATGACAATGTAGGATTGATTATGACCCCATAAACTATAGGTGCTGGCGTTCGCGAGGATAGCGACGTATCAACACGCAAACCTCCTCTTTTAATTTGCTCAAGTTGATAAACAATCTCGTCTCCGACCCGTTTCGAAATAAAAAATCCTAATTGCCTGCCTAATGCCTTTGGAGATGACAACATACTCAAATCTACAGATAGAAGATAACTCAAAGATTGACCGCTGTGCCCGGTAACAGGATTGAATCTATCCATAATTATTCTATTTACCCTATATTCCCAATTATTAGCTGGAGATGTAAATTGAGAAACCGCCTTATCAATAAATATTGCCAGATTTTCTTTTCCTGCCCACTGAGCATAATCTTTAAAAAGCTCTTCTAAATAGCTTAATCCTGCCACATCATTATTTTCTGTCCGCATAAATCTAACAACATCCTCTCCAGAGGTGCCAATACCAGCTGCCTTTCCTATGATTGTTGCTACACCATATTTGTTCAACGCTTCTGCAAATATTTTATAAGACTGCTCAATAATTGAAGATGAAGCTCTATCAGTTGCAAAGGACTCTATTAAAAATTTAGTTCTCGGAGGACTAATTGTCTTAGCAGGAATCTTAGAGATTGCGCTGCTAACTTGTTCCGTTCCAAACATCATCCCCCCGCTCATATACTTGCGGATACTCTGGCCCATAGGAGTATATATCGGCTCAGTGAGGTTGTATTCGCCATCTTGGAATGATTTCTGGTATTGCTGGAAGTAATCTTGCTTGTCATACAGTTCTTTAGAAACCAAATTAGTCAAAGCCCCGGAATCTATGAGCTTGAAGTAATCATTGGCTTTTTCTGTCCTCTGTTCCCTGTTCTCTGTCATCTGCGAGCGAAAGCGAGCTTTAAACCACTGCGCCAAGATGAGCGAATAATACACCTGCCGAAGAGAAGCGTATCTCTTTGAGGTATTCACCTGATAGGTAAGCTTAGGGATTACCAATTCTCTGATAAGCTGGGTAGAATATTCATTGAGCTCCTTTAGCCTTGGATCTTTGAAACTATAATTTATTATCGTCCCTCGTCCTTCATCCTTCATCCCTCGTAAATAATCCTCCTCCAGCATCACTTTTAGGGTTGCTTTGTATATGTACGCATTATCAGGGGCTTCTCTGATGATTATCTCATTGGGCACTATCCAGGGGCGGGTTAAGGTGGGTATGGTAATATTCTCCGTTCCAAATAATTCTTCTGCTTTCTTATAGAGTTTATCCCAGTAAACTTTTCCTTCAGGGTCTTGGGGTGAAGTAAAGTTTGCGGTGTCCTTCTTTAGCTGGACATCTGCTTCTAAGAATATCCTGCCGATATCAGTCATTGCTACGTCATCATCTATGATGTTATCCGGTGAATCCGGCCTTAGGTTTACCCAGAATTTATCATTAGGCAGGCTTAAGCCGATAAAGAAGTATTTCAATAGCTCTTTGGTAGCATTATTGAGCTCATTAGCTGGTGAGCTGGTTAGCTCATTAGCTAAATGGTTATCAAATTTAGTATCTCCTTTGTCTAACAATAGCTGAAAGTCATTGCTTTGGCTATCGTAGGAGATGTACCTTAGATGTAAGGGACGGAATTTGTCTTGGGGGATAACCGCATTACGGGCTTGGTTAAAGTAACCAGAAATATCCAGAGTCTGGGCTACTTGGGCAAAGCTGGTTTGCTCAAAGATAAGGCAGAAACAAAAGAAAAAATGGGCTATGCGCCCGCCACACTGCCTTGGCGGGCGTCCGCCTATGCTTTGTGGTGGACGTTGTGCGTTATGAGTCATGTCGAATACGATAGGCAATGCCAGGCATAAACAAGTATCATTTTTACTTGACTATGCCTGGCATTGTGCGGGGCTATTAGCTACCTAAAATATACTATATTTTAAGCCCAAAACAAGGCTAAAACAGGGGGTTTGGGAAAGCGCTTTCTGCAACCGCAGATTACGCGGATTTTGAAAAAAACAAGTCCGCGGATTGCGCAGATTGAAAGGGACGGTTGTTCCTATATATAGTTTGTGAAATCTTTCATAATTTTTTCTTGACAGTCAATCTGCCTACATGCTAAGATTATTGAGTTTTTAACAGGAGTAAAACAACCTATGTTATTAAATAGTTACAGCTATGCCCTACTTTTTTTGGCCGCGGGCACAGTCTTTGTCTTGGCCGCGTTTGTCACCTCATGGATTTTAAGGCCAAGCAAGCCAACCAAAGAAAAAATTACCCCCTACGAATGCGGGGAATTTACTACAGGGACAAGCTTTGTCCAATACAATGTCCGCTACTATATTTTCGCCCTGATTTTCGTGGTTTTCGATGTGGAAGTGGCATTTTTACTCCCCTGGGCGGTTATTTTTAAAGACTGCGGGGCATGGGCATTCTTAGAGGCCGCGGTATTTATCTTTATCTTATTGGTAGGGCTGTTTTACGCTTTAAAGAAGAAGGCATTAGAATGGGTCTAATACAAAAACTGCCTCTATTTACCGAAAAGATTCCCGGAGGCCAAATCATTCTCTCCGCCACAGACTTTATCCTCAACTGGGCAAAGGAATCAAGTCTCTGGCCGATGTCATTCGGGCTTGCCTGCTGCGCGATTGAGATGATGGCAGCCGGAGCTTCCCGTTATGACTTAGACCGTTTTGGCGCCGGCGTCTTCCGCGCTACTCCCCGCCAGTGCGACCTGATGATTGTTGCCGGCACGGTAAACCAGAAGATGTCTAAACGGCTTCGCCTTCTTTATGACCAGATGCCTGAGCCCAAGTATGTCCTGGCAATGGGCAGCTGCGCGATTTCCGGCGGCCCTTATTATTATGATAGCTATAACGTAGTAAAAGGCGTGGATCAGGTGGTCCCCGTGGATATCCATGTTCCCGGGTGCCCTCCCCGGCCCGAAGCGCTCCTCTTTGGCATTATGAAACTCCAGGAAAAAATCAAAAAATCAAGCCTTAAAGACGAAATTACCAAAAAATAGCATGGCTGACGCAATAGCAACTTTAAAAACTAAATTTCCCGCGATTACCGAAGAGGCAAATACCCAATGCCTTATTCTTGAAAGCAAAGATATCAAAAATGCCTGCCGCTTCCTCAAAGAAAACTTAAGCTTTGAACAATTAGCCTGTATATCCGCTATAGATTATAAGGACAAATTTGCCATAGCGTATAACCTCTATTCTTACACAACTAGAGAAAAAATCACTCTCAAGGTATTCTTGGATAAAAATAACCCCTCTGTAGAAAGCATCACTCCCCTATGGAGCGCGGCGAATTGGCATGAACGGGAGGCCTTTGATATGATGGGAATTACCTTTACCGGGCACCCGGATTTACGGCGCATACTCTTGCCCGACGACTGGCAGGGATACCCTTTAAGAAAAGAGTATACCAATGAAAACTTTGTCCGCATGCCTTCTATTTAGTTAGTGCTGAAAAACTAATTTCCACACAAATTAACACGAATAGATTTGTGGGAATTCGATAAAAATTCGTGGGAATTCGTGTTATCAAATACCTTTTTTAGTGGAAACTATTTAAAACACTCTATGGACCTTCAAATACACACTGAAAATTTAGGCACACAAAATAAACCTCAAGCCGCTTTTGAAACAGAAGACTTTGAAGTCAGCTTTGGCCCGCAGCATCCCTCAACCCACGGGGTTTTACGCCTGCAATTAACCCTTGACGGTGAAGTCGTGATTGGCTGTGTACCCCATATAGGCTACCTCCACAGGGACTTTGAAAAAATCTGCGAAAACAGGACCTATACCCAAATTATTCCCTACACCGACCGCCTTGATTATCTGGGGGCAATGAACAATAACTTTGGTTATTGCATGGCGATAGAAAAATTAATGGGCCTCGCGATTCCTGAGCGCGCGGACTATATCCGGGTGATTATCGCGGAATTAAACCGCATTGCCAGCCATCTTTTGGCTGTCGGGACATTCGTTCAGGATTTAGGCGCGTTTGGCACTCCCCTGCTTTATTGCTTTCGCGAAAGAGAAAAAATCCTGGATATCTTTGAAAGCACCTGCGGCAGCCGACTTACCTATAATTATTACCGCATAGGAGGGGTATCCGCGGACATCCCCGCTGATTTTCAAAAAAAGGTAAAAGAATTTATAGATTATTTTAAGCCAAAACTCAAAGAGTATGAAGACCTAATGCCTCTTAATGCTATACTTCTGGTGCGCACCAAGGGTATCGGAATACTCAGCAAGGAAAAAGCGCTTGCCTATGCTGTAACCGGCCCTAACTTGCGGGCAAGCGGAGTCAAATTTGACTTACGAAAGGAAGAGCCTTATTCTATCTATCCCCGTTTTGAATTTGACATTCCCGTAATAACTACCGGGGACACCTGGGATAGGCTCAGAATAAGAATGGATGAACTCTACCAGTCTCTGAGGATTATTGAACAGGCTATAGATAACATCCCGCAGGGAGAACATATTGCCAAGGTGCCAAAAATCTTAAAACCTCCGGCAGGTGAAATTTACTTCAGGTCAGAAAGCCCGCGCGGTGAGTTAGGATTTTATGTAATCAGTGACGGCTCAACTAAGCCTTACCGGCTAAAATGCCGGGCGCCGTCTTTCTGTAATCTGGCGGTGATTTCGGATTTAGTCAAAGGAGTAAAAGTAGCTGATGTCATTGCCATTCTGGGAAGCCTGGATGTAGTATTAGGCGAGATTGATCGATAACCGTAACAACCTACGAGGTTGAAATTTTCAACCTCGTAGGTTGTTATATGGACGTATAACATAAAATGATGGATTTACCGTTTATTCTAAATTTTCTTCTGATGTGCGCTAAGGCCGCGGGGCTGCTTGGTTTTGTCAGCATATCGGTCATGTTTCTTATCTGGTGGGAACGTAAAATAAGCGCGCACATCCAATCCCGCTTAGGGCCAATGATTGTCGGCTGGCATGGCGCTCTTCAAACTATCGCTGATACCCTAAAGCTGCTTCTTAAAGAAAACATCGTCTGTAGAGAAGCGGATAAACTCACTTTCTGGCTCGCGCCGCTGGTTGTCTTTGTGGCAAGCTTTCTTCCTTTTGTGGCTATCCCTTTTAGCAAAAATCTGATTGCGCAAGACTTACCTTTAGGGTTGCTCTATATTTTAGCGGTAAGCAGTGTCGGTGTCATCGGCATTTTTATGGCCGGATGGGGCTCCGGCAATAAATATTCTCTGCTTGGAGGGATGCGCACCGCGGCCCAAATCATCAGCTATGAAATCCCGCTTGTGCTTTCCATCCTTCCTATTGTGATGATGACCGGCTCTCTGAGCATGAATACAATTATCGGAGCCCAGAAAAATGTATGGTTTATCTGTTACCAACCCATCGCGTTTTTGATATATTTTATATCGGCGATTGCCGAGGTGAACCGCGCGCCTTTTGATATTGCCGAGGCCGAGTCGGAATTAGTCGCCGGATTTCATACGGAATATAGCGGAATGAAGTTTTCCATGTTCTTCTTGGCCGAATATACCAATATGTTTGTAGTGTCGGTTATCGCCACCACCCTCTTTTTAGGAGGATGGCAAGGGCCATTATTACCGGGAATCGCCTGGTTTTTATTAAAAGTTTACTTCCTGATTTTTGTGATGATGTGGATACGCTGGACATTCCCGCGGCTGCGCGTAGACCAGCTGATGGATTTCGCTTGGAAATTCCTTATGCCTTTGGCATTTTTGAATATATTGGTTACCGCGCTGGTAATGGCGCTCATAAAATAACGATGAAAGAATTTTTTGAGTATACGGCAAGTTTAATCAAAGGCTTAGGCGTAACGCTTAAATATCTCTGCAGGCCCGCGGTTACTTTGCAATACCCCAAACAAAGATGGACCCCGCCTGAACGCTACAGGGGGAGGGTCGCGCTTCGCCCTAAAAAATGCATCTCCTGCCAGATGTGCGCGCGGGCGTGCCCTAACAATTGTTTAGAAGTTAAATTTAACGTAGGCGACGATAAAAAAAGGAAACTTACCGAATTTGTGTATCATATAGACACCTGTTTATTCTGCGGGCTTTGCGCTGAACCCTGCCCGACGTCCGCGATATTTATGAACCATGATTACGAGCTCGCGGTTTGTGACCGTAAGGATTTGATTGTAGACTTGGTAAAGGTTGATAGTTATGTGGAGTAATTATATCGCAACAAGCCTTTTTTATGGCATTGCCGGGGTTATCGTTATCTTTTCAATTCTGAGCGTTACCCTGAAAAATATATTCTACAGCGCTTTGTCGTTGATCGTGGCTTTACTGGGAATTGCCGCGATATATATTTACTTAAACGCCGAATTTTTAGCGTTAATACAAATCTTGATTTATATCGGGGCAATTATGACCCTGATTATCTTCGGCATCATGCTTACGCTTAAGATTTCGGATAAAACCCTGCAACAACATAATAAACAGCAAGGCCTTTCTTTCCTGGTTTCCGGAGCCCTTGCCGCGATACTGATTTTAATTTTTATCCGCTTCAAGACTACGGAGGCTGTTTCTCTCAAGGCTGTTTCGCTTGCGGATATCGGCAAAGAGCTCTTAACCACCTACGCCCTGCCGTTTGAGGTAATTTCTATTATATTACTTGCGGCACTGATTGGGGCGGTAGTAATTAGCAGTAAGGATATGTAATGCCAGGCATACTACTTGTGTATGCCTGGCATTAAGAAAATTATAAGATGATACCTTTACACCATTATTTAATTTTATCGGCACTGCTTTTTTGTATCGGGCTTTACGGCGTCTTTACCAGAAGAAGCGCCATCGGCATCCTTCTGTCTCTTGAAATCATGCTCAATGCCGCGAATATTAACTTTGTGGCATTCTCTAAATTTGTAACACCGGATAACCCTATTGGGCAGATTTTTGTCATTTTTACCATCGGCGTCTCTGCCGCTGCCGCGGTAGTGGGCCTGGCAATTATCGTAGCGATATACCGTAACTATAAAACAATTTTTGTTGATGAAATAAACATAATGAAATGGTAAACGCCGCCTATTCTCTCGCCCTGCTTCCTGTTGTGGGTTTTATAGTAAATATCTTCTTTGGCAGTAAGCTCAAACTCAAGGGAGCGTTATTTTCTATTGCCTGCATTGCCGGCTCCTTTCTTTGTGCCTGCCTTTTGCTACGGCATGTTATCGCCGGAAATAGTATCGAACAAAGCGCCACGTGGTTTACCTGCGGAAAATACTCTTTTAGCGCAGGTCTTGTCATTGACCAGCTCACGGCAATAATGCTTATTGTCGTCACCCTGGTAAGCCTGCTGGTACAGATTTATTCCATAGGGTATTTGCACGGGGAAAAGAATTCAACCCGCTTTTTTGCCTTTATATCGCTATTTACCTTTTCCATGCTGGGGCTGGTTTTGGCAGACAATTTAATATTGGTCTACGTCTTCTGGGAATTAGTAGGGCTTTGCTCATACCTGCTTATCAGCTATTGGTATAATAAACCATCCGCCGCTCTTGCCGGGAAAAAGGCTTTTATTACCAATAGAATAGGCGACGCGGGCTTCTTCTTGGGTATCGCGACCCTGTTTTATTATTTAGGCACAGCCAATTTCCGTGAAATCGCCGAAAAGCTGCATCACGGCGGCTTTGACCCCCATATCATAACCATTGCCGGCATACTCTTATTTTGCGGGGCAATCGGAAAATCAGCGCAATTTCCTTTACACGTATGGCTTCCTGATGCCATGGAAGGGCCTACTCCGGCAAGCGCGCTTATTCACGCGGCGACCATGGTTGCCGCCGGGGTGTATCTTACCGTGCGAAGTTATAGTGTTTTTTCCGCCGGGAATTTTTCCCTGCAGTTTGTTTCATATATAGGGATCATTACCTCGCTCTTAGCCGCCTCAATTGCCCTTGTGCAAAATGATATCAAGAAAATTCTGGCCTACTCTACTATCAGCCAGTTAGGCTTAATGATGGTGGCATTAGGAGTTGGCGGGTATACCGCGGGGGTATTTCATTTAATGACCCATGCTTTTTTTAAGGCGCTTTTGTTTTTATGCGCGGGCGCGGTAATTCATAATACCGGCGTCCAGGATATCCGTCAGATGGGCGGGCTATTCGGGAAAATGAAAATTACCGCCAGCACCTGTTTCATTGCCTGCCTTGCGATTGCGGGAGTGCCTCCTTTTAGCGGATTCTGGAGCAAGGATGAAATCCTGCTGGCTGCGTTTAATCATAACAAGGTACTCTACGGGTTATCCTCACTGGTTGCCTTTATGACCGCCTTTTATATGTTTCGGCTTTATATCCTGACCTTTACAGGCAAACCCCGCGACCCCCATCTTCATCCCCATGAATCGCCGAAAGTAATGACCTGGCCATTGATAATTCTTGCGTCATTAAGCGCGGTAAGCGGCCTTATCGGCTCACCGCTTACGAATCACTGGTTTTCGCATTTTATTTATTTTCATCCCGAGCATCATATTGAAGTTAATTATTTGGTGATGTATTCATCTATCGCGGTGGGATTGTTGGGTATAGCCATGGCCTGGCTATTTTATAAAGCCTGCCCGAACATCCCCAAAGCCTTGGCGGAAAATTATAAACCGATATACAATTTACTTCTTAACAAATACTATATTGATGAAATTTATGATACAGTTATTGTCCGGCCGTTTTTGGCTTTGACACGGTTTTCCTTCTCCTTTGACTCCAAGATAATCGACGGCTCGGTCAATGGGACAGCAACGGTTACTATCTGGATAAGCACTATAAAGGCCTGGATCGATAAATATATTGTTGACGGCTTAGTAAACCTGACGGCATCTATGGTAGGCGCTATAGGGATAGTCTTAAGACGCCTGCAGAGCGGTTTTATCCAGAATTATATTCTTTTGATTTTCACCAGTGTCATAATTATTGTTTTATTGAAATTGATTTAATTACACACGAATTAACACGAATCAAAGGCCGAATTAGCACGAATAAAAACCGTAGTTTTTCCCACACACAGGGAAATTCGTGTGTAATTTGTTTAAATTCGTGTTTACAGGAGGGAAATTATGTTTGGTTTACCACTTTTAAGTTTAATAATATTCTTGCCGGTACTAGGCATATTGATTTTATTCTTTATTCCTAAAGCGCAAACCTCAACCATCCGGGGTGTAAGTGTCGCCACCACGCTGGTTACCTTTTTGCTTTCTCTTCTTATTTTGGCTCATTTTAATACCGCTCAACCGGGCTTTCAATTAGAAGAGAAATTAAGCTGGATACCGCAGGTGAATATCAATTACCATGTAGGTGTTGACGGGCTAAGTTATTCAATGATATTCCTCACTGCCCTATTATGCTTCTTGGCCTGCTTTGCCTCATTCTCCATCAAAGATAGAATCAAGGAATATTTCATATTCTATCTTATGCTTGAAGTAGGGATGATAGGGACATTTTTGGCGTTAGACTTATTCCTCTTCTATGTCTTCTGGGAAATTACCCTGGTCCCTATGTATTTCTTAATTGGCATCTGGGGGGGTTCACGCAAAGAATACGCGGCAATCAAATTCTTCCTTTACACTCTTGCGGGAAGCGTCTTCATGCTCCTCGGTATCCTGGCACTATATTTTAACTCTGCTCCTCATACCTTTAGCATTGTTGAGCTTATCGCCCAAAACAGCCTTTTCCCGCGATTATTTCAAAACATTATTTTTGCCGCGCTCTTTTTTGGTTTTGCCATTAAGGTACCGGTTTTCCCGTTTCACACCTGGCTTCCCGATGCCCACGTAGAAGCCCCCACACCCGCAAGCGTCTTGCTTGCCGGTGTTTTATTAAAGATGGGCGGATACGGGTTTTTCAGGATAAGCTATCCCATACTCCCAGAGGCGGCAAAATTCTTTGCCCCGGCCATAGCGCTTTTAGCGCTTATCGGTATTGTCTACGGGGCTTTTGTGGCGATGGCACAAACTGATTTTAAGAAAATGGTCGCCTATTCCAGCGTCAGCCATATGGGTTTTGTGATGCTGGGATTGGCGTCTTTAAACCCAATCGGTTTTAGCGGAGCGTATTTGCAGATGTTCAATCACGGTATTATCACGGGGGCAATGTTCTTATTAGTCGGGGTATTATATGACCGGGCGCATACCCGCGACTTAAATGCCTTTGGGGGTCTGCGCGAAGTTGTACCTGTTTTCTCAGGCATGCTCATCTTTTTTTCCCTGGCTTCTTTGGGGCTTCCCGGCTTAAGCGGTTTTGTGAGCGAATTCCTGTCGTTACTCGGCGGCTTTAAGGCATTTCGCCTCTTTACCATTATCTCGGTTACGGGTATTATCGTAACCGCGGGCTATATTCTTTTTATGATTCAGCGCATCCTCTTAGGGCCGCTTAATCCCAAATGGAAATCGCTTGCTGAAATTAACACGCGGGAAATCTTAACCCTTGTGCCTTTACTTATTCTAACCTTGGCGTTAGGGGTGTATCCTAAATTGATACTGGATATACTTAATCCCGGGTTAAACCTGATCTTAAAAGCTATCGGGGTGGCGAATTGAATGTAGCGCCTTTTATAGCTGATATAAAATATATCCTTCCGGAAATAATCTTAACTATTGCCGCGCTGGTAATACTTATCTTTAGCGTGCTGATTAAAAATAAGCGCGCGCTTGCCTATTTCTCCCTGGCTTCCCTTGGCATTACTTTATTGTATGTAAGCAAAACACCCGTTATTACGACAAGCTTATTTTCGGGGATGTTAGTAAACGACTCCTTTGCCGCTTTTTTTAAGATAATTTCTATCATCATTGCCTTAGCGGTAATCCTGATTTCCCTAGAGTATAAGGAAATTTCACCCAACTATCGGGGAGAATTCTACTGTTTTATCCTCTTAGCCACGACCGCTATTATGTTTATGGGGGCAGCCTCAAATTTACTGATGATATATCTGGGAGTTGAGTTTTTAAGCCTTATTTCATACATTATCGCCGCCTACTGGAGGGGCAATGTAAAATCAAGCGAAAGCGGGCTGAAATACTTTCTTATCGGCACAGCCTGCTCTATTACCATGCTCTATGGCATCTCGCTTCTCTACGGCTTAACCGGAAGCTTAGATTTAGAGCAAATCAATGCTATCCTTTATGGCAACACCTCGCAGCCGGCCGCGATTTCTATCATCATTCTGACTATCCTTATCGGCCTTGGGTTTAAGATTGCCATGGTGCCGGTGCATTTCTGGTGCCCGGATGTCTATGAAGGAGCGCCCACTCCGGTAACCGCCTTCTTTTCCGTAGGCCCCAAAATCGCGGGGTTCGCGGTATTATTACGGTTTCTCCTGACAGGAAGCATATTCTTCTATGAACACTGGGCGCATCTTTTGGGGATACTTGCCATTATCACGATGGTTGTGGGAAATCTTACCGCGCTTTCCCAAACTAATATCAAAAGGCTTTTAGCCTATTCTTCCATTGCCCATGCCGGATATGCCTTAATAGGTTTGGTAATTGGCACACACATAGGGCAGGTAAGCCTTTTTGTGTATTTACTTACCTACACAGTGATGAACTTAGGCGCCTTCGCGGTAGTTATCGCGGTTTCTAATAAAATAAAGAGCGATGAAATAAAAGATTATGCCGGGCTTTCTTTACATTCGCCATATTTAGCCGCGGCTCTTGCGGTTTTTTTGCTTTCTTTGGCAGGCATTCCGCCTCTGGCGGGATTTATCGGGAAGTTTTATATCTTTAGCGCAGCAATTGAGGAAGGATTTATCACTCTGGCAATTGCCGCGGTAATCAACAGCGTCATAGCCGCCTATTATTATTTTATCGTCATAAAAACAATGTATCTGGAAAAACCGCAGGCAAAGATAGAAATCAAACCAGCCCCATCTCTTAATTTTGCCTTAATTATCGCCCTTATTCTTACCCTCGCCATCGGCATTTACCCACAACCCATCTTAGATTTTGTAATCCACACCTCAAGCATATTCATTCCATAAATAGTCGATAGTCAATAGTCTATAGCCGATAGCACAAGGCAACAAAGTAGCGCCTTTCAACAATCAGTTATGAGGGTTCACTACTATTCGGCTTAAGGCAAGCTGTACTTCTTGGGCAGGATTATCTGACTCAAGCGCGATAAGGATTTGTTTTAAGGCGGGCTCGGTGGGAATAAACTTTTGCTCCTGCGCGCGTAAAATTTCGGCGATATGGGTAATGACAACTTCTATCTGCTCACTGCTTACCGCTGACGATTGGCTTGCCGTATAGGCCATATCGCGTATGCGCGCGGTTGCGGGGATAAAATCATTCTTGAGCATCACTTCAATCTGCCGGCACTCCTCGTCAAAATTAATATTCAGGCTTATGGGCGCAGAACCAAACATAGAAAGTTGATTCCCTAGAGCTGGCTGCGCGGTTATAGGCAATGCGCGTAAGTCTATACCTCCCACATCATGAACTTTTTCATTAAGGGGCGAGGAATTCGCTATTGCGGCGATACCGCCATGATCTGCTAAATATGTTAAAAGCCCTTTATAATTTGTAAACTTATTTTCTTTAACAATTCTCGCAATATTTTCTATGGGCAAAGCTTCTAAAATGCTAAAGAGTGTTTGCCTCGTGCCGCCAATTTCCTTTAACAAAGGAATAATCGTATCCGGATTCTTCGCGCGGGCAAACATATCCAGGAAATTCTCAGGGATATTATGAATATTTTGTTTTGGTTTTTTTAAATAATTAGACACTATTTCTCTGATTGTTTTGCTCTCCACTTCACTCATTTCATCTACAATTCTCTTTATCTCTTCCCTTGATTTATCATCAACGGTCATGTCAGGGAATTCCAACATCAAGCGTACACACCTAAATATAGTATCTAACTTTAATAAACGATTTGTTCCATGGCGCGACACGGCAGGAATAAGGCTAAGGCGTTTTTGTATAATATCTTCGGCATAATCTCCTCCCGCGCTACTTGTAACTACCCAACCGCTCGTATCCTTATGAACGATAAGCCTGTTAAGGGAAAAATCACGCAAAATATCTACTTTGGCATATAGTTCATCTTCGTAAAGGAATAATTCTTCAGAATCAGGGTCCTTACCAAGGTTAAGGACATGCAAAGGGGTATCTTTAAATTTTATCCTTGTCATATCCTCTATAAAATAAATAATCTCACTTACCGATCGCACTTTGCTCTTATCATAACCCCTAATAACAATATCAATATCTGCCGCTCTCAAAGACGGCTTTATCCCTGTAACCATTTTCCGCGCTATCCCTCCCGCAAACCCAAAGTATACTCCTTTTTTTTCTAACTCGTTTGTAATATATAAGATATCCTCGTCCACGGCTATATTAATTCCTCGGTTTTCTTTTCTTTCTGAATCTTCCAGCCGTGCAAGTTGAAATGATTTTCCATCTACCTCCACCACCGAGCTGGCAGCTGATATTGAAACACATCCTCCTACATAACTTTGCTCTGGCCGTGTATGAAAGCCATATTTTTTTAATTGAGCTATATCGCCATCTGGCAAATGCCCTATGAATTCCTTTGACTGATAACCTCCTAAAATAATCTTGTCAATTCTAATGTTACGATCTTTAATCATGTTTAATATAAGGCCAACGCTGGTCAAGTTAGTTACCGGCCCATAATCACCAGGCCAAGTTCCGATGTTGCTTATTAAGACAATGCTATCTTTTATCTCAGGGATTTTTGGCATAAGTGTATCTTTATTCGTCAAATCTCCGGCAATACACCAAAAATGCACACCTTCCCTAAACTTGTTAGCCTCAAAATGTTGCCTTGCTTTGTTCAAAGAGGCTTCATCATTATCTATAAGTATGGCCTGGGAAGCCCCCAGCTTAAGCGCCGTCAAAGCAAGCAGTCCGTCTCCGGATCCGGAATCAATAACACACTTTCCTGCGATATTGCTATTCAGCATTAAAAGTATAGTCGCAGAAGTGAAAAGCTTCATCCTGCCGCCTTTTTCCTCCGATTCACCAATCGTGGAGTCAGATAAATCCGATACAACAATAGCTCTTTCTTTCAAGGCAGCGCGTAACTCCAAATCTTTCTCTAAATCCTCATACACTTCCTTGTCTATAAAAAACAAACCTCCGATCTTAACCAAATCATATCCTTGATGATTATCTTTGACTCTTACCAATAAAGTTGCCTGCTCTATTCCATTGTAAGTTACACTATCATCAATTTCCCTTTGAGCATGAATGTAATACTTTCTCTCCCCGCCAACCCCTTTAATTGCTTTCAATTCTTTCTCTATGCGCTGCCAAAGCTGTTTTTCTAAATTCGTAAGATACTTTATCGGGTAAGCATATGCGTCATTCATTATTTCTGGCATATCTTTTTTTGCTGGTATCATTGTAGTCACAGCCGAACTACTCATAAATCCTTCTATTCCTCCGCTCAGATACCTACGAATATTTTGGCCATAAGGGGTATAGACTGGTTCTGTAATATTATATTCGCCATCTTGGAATGATTTCTGGTATTGTTTAAAGTATTCTTCTTTATCATAAGGCTCTTTTGAAGTGAGGTTAGTCAAGTCTCTTGAATCAATAAGCTTACTATAGGGGTTATCCGGTTTACCGGTAAGCGAGTTAACCGGTTTACTGGCTAACCCGTTCACCGGCACACTAAATTTATTCTTAAACCACTGCGCCAATATAAGCGAGTAATACACTTGCCTAAGAGAAGCATATCTCTTTGAGGTATTCACCTGATAGGTGAGCTTAGGGATTATCAATTCTCTGATAAGCTGGGTTGAGTATTCATTGAGCTCCTTTAGCCTGGGGTCTTTGAAATTGTATTGCTGCTGGCTGACAGCTGAAAGCTGAAAGCTTTTCAGATAGTCTTCTTCAAGCATCACTTTTAGCGTTGCCTTGTAGATATAAGCATTATCTGGGGATTCCCTGATGATGATTTCATTGGGCACGATCCAAGGACGGGTTAAGGTAGGTATAGTAATATTCTCTGAACCAAATAATTCCCCCGCCTTCTTATAGAGCTTATCCCAATATTGTTTGCCTTCTGGGGTCTGGGGTGAAGTAAAGTTCGCGGTATCCTTCTTTAGCTGGACATCCGCCTCTAAGAATATCCTGCCAATATCAGTCATTGCCAAGTCATCATCTATGATGTTATTTGGCGAATCCGGCCTTAGGTTGACCCAGAATTTATCATTAGGCAGGCTTAAGCCTATGAAGAAATACCTGAGTAAATTTTGAGTCTCACCTTCAAGGGCTTTTTCTTGTTTCTCTGGTGACGTGGTGACCTGGTGACGGGGTGACTCTTTTAAGAAATCCCCTTTATCTACAAGAAGCTTAAAATCATTGCTTTGGCTATCGTAGGAGATGTATCTTAAGTGCAGTGGACGAAATTTATCTTGGGGAATAACCGCGTTACGGGCTTGGTTAAAGTAACTGGAGATATCCAGCGTCCGGGCTACTTGGGCAAAGACTGGCTGTTCAAAGATAAGGCAAAAACAAAGGAAAAAATGGGCTATGCGCCCGCCACACTGCTTTGGCGGGCGTCTGCCTATGCTTTGTGGCGGACGTTGTGCGTTATGAGTCATATTGAATATGATAGGCAATGCCAGGCATAGTCAAGTGAAAATGACACTTGTTTATGCCTGGCATTGTGCGGGGCTATTAGCTACCTAAAATATACTACATTTTAAGTCCAAAACAAGGCTAAAACAGGGGGTTCGGGAAAGCGCTTTCTAATGAGGCCACAACTTATGGAGCGCAAGCGAACATAAGTTGTCTGGCCGAATTATCCCGCCGAGTGAGGCCAAAATTATCGAAGACCTTTCCTTAAGCGGACAGGAAAGTCTACCCTTCTGGGTTAGAGAATTTTGCCTCGGCTTACCTGTATGCCAAACAAGCAGGCAGGCGAGGTGGGAAATACACGCGAATGGACGCGAATAAAGGGGAAGAATATTTGCGCGAATTTACGCGAATTGACCAAGAAAACAGATGCGCAAGTTTATGCGGATTTTGAGAAAAAAAGTTCGCAGATTATGCAAAGAGCATTAGAATGGTTCTTCAGAGCAGCACTTTCTTTGAAAGAACCATTTCTGCGAATTGAAAAATATTGATAGTTTAGCAATAATATCAAAACTTTAATGCTTCCTTCCAAAGGCAAGGCTAGCGCCTACCTGATAGGCAGGGAAGCACGAAGTGACATTCGTTCGATTGTCAGGTATTTGTAACACAGAACACTACTTTTTATCTTTATTAAATGCCATATATAAAACCGGCACAAGGATTAAGGTGATAAAGGTCGAGAAGCTTAATCCGCCGAGCATGCTTACCCCTAAGGGCCTCCACAATTCCGAGCCCTCCCCCCTGCTTATTGCTAACGGAAGCATCCCAAATAAAGTCGTAATAGTGGTCATCAATACCGGACGAAGCCTGTTTACCCCGCCGGTAACAATGGCCTCAAAGATAGGAAGGCCTTTTTTACGCAGAAGATTCGTATAGTCAACCAGCACGATAGCGTTATTAACCACGATACCGCCTAGCATCACTAATCCTAAGAATGCCAGGATGCTTAAATGTACCCCTGATACTAAAAGGCTAAAGGCTACACCGGTAAAAGCAAAGGGCACGGAAAACATAACAATAAAGGGGTCAACCAGCGACTCAAACTGGGAAGCCATTACCATATACACAAGGATTCCTCCCAGCATAAAAAGTAAGATTAAATCCTTAAATGCCTTTGCCTGCTCTTCAACATCGCTTCCTAAGTTAATCACTACATCCCTGGGAATATCCATATCCGCAAGTATTCCCCGAATGTCTTTAGTAATGTCTCCCAATGAACGCTTAAAGGTATTCGCCTCAACCTTAATAATCCTCTGCTGATTCTGCCTTTCAATATCAATAGGCCCTACCCCTTGGCTTATATATGCCACATTATTAAGCCGGATTATCTTTCCTGAATGAGAGGTAAGCGGAATGTTTTCTATATCAGGGATACTTGCGCGGTCATCATCTTTGAGGCGCAAGAATATATCATATTCATCCCCTCCTTGGCGAAACTTGCTTGCGGTTTTACCGGAAAAATACGTCTGCAAGGAATCAGTAATACCTGCCATACTCAGTCCTAAGGAAGAAGCCTTTTGCCTATCTACTACCACCTTAAGCTCCGGCCTGCCTAATTCCCGGGAAATTGTTATATCCGAAAGGCCTTGTACCTGGGATATTTCGGATTGAAGCTTATAGGCAAGCGCGTCGGTATCCTTGAAGTCATGGCCTAAGATTTCTATGGAAACAGGCTTACCGCCGCCGAAGATAATCCGCGAGAAAGGGCTACCTCCTTGAATATTTACTTTTTTTACCCCTAAGAGCGCTTTAATCTTTGGGCGTATACCTTGAGCAATCTCTTTAGATGAACGCGCGCGCGTATCCAGTTTCGCTAACTTAATCGCCATATTAATAACATGTGAGCCCATCTTTGAGCCAAAGGCCGCGCCAAAGCGTGCCGCGCCCGAATACCCGTAGCGGCTGGATACCGCCACTGCCTCTGGAACATTTTTGCTGATAATATTTTCTATCTCTAGCACTGCCTTGGCGGTTTCTTCGTAGCGGGTTCCCACCGGAAGCTCAATCATCAGGCTTAAATCTCCGGTATCTTCTTCAGGAATAAATTCTGTGCCTATCTTGGGGACGATGAGGATACTGGCGATAAAAACAGCCAGGGCAGCCGTAAAGGTCATCTTTTTATGCCCTAATGCCCAGGCTAACGTTTTGGAATACCTTTGCTCTACAAAGGTAAAAAAACCGCCGCTTGTTTCATAAAACCTCTGATAGAAGGTTTTGTTTTTATTTTTTATATTTTCTTCCGGAAGATGAGTAAGTAATTTTGAGCAAAGCATAGGGCTTAAGGTTAAAGCCGTAAAAAGCGAGGCAAGTAAAGTTACCGTGACAAGTATTGCCAACTGTTTAAACATAATTCCCGTGACGCCTGTAAGAAACGCCATAGGCAAAAATACTACCACCGTAGTAAGGGTCGACGCGGAAATGGCAAGGCCGACCTCTGATGTTCCGTTAATAGCCGCATCCCTAGGATTTTCTCTTTTCTCCCTGTGGCGGTACACATTATCGGTAACCACAATGGCATTATCCACGACCATGCCAATGGCAATCGCTAAACTTGAGAGCGACATAATGTTAATGGTATAACCCAGAAAATACATCACAATAAAAGCTATGATGAGAGAAAAAGGAATGGTTAAGGCGATGATAAGGCTTGGGCGAAGTTGGCGCAAAAAGAAAAACACTACCAGGACGACAAACAACCCGCCCCAATATACGGTTTTGCTCAAGTCGCGGATTGACTGCAGGATGTGTTCGGAATTATCAATAAGAAATGAAAATTTGATATCCGAGGGAAGCCTCCCCTCCAAGCCATTGATTGCTTTTTTTACCTGGCCTGCTACCTCAACCGTATTTGCCCCGGAGCGCTTTTGCACCATAAGCGTTACCCCAGGCCTGCCATTACTGCGCACGCCCATGGTCTGCTCTTTAAACGAATCCTCAACAAGCGCGATATCTTTTATATACACCATCTTTTCGCCGTCCTGAGCAATCACGATATCCTTAATTTCATCGGCTGAAATAAATTCTCCCGGAACCCGCAAGGTATAATCAAGATATCCTGTTTTTAAGTTTCCGGCAGGAAGGCTTACGTTTTCATTTTTGATTCTTTGCGCGACTTCCTGGACAGAAAGGCGGTATGCCTCTAAGCGGCCGCGGTCAAGCCTTACATTAATCTGGCGCTCAAAGCCCCCGTATATCTGCACTGCCCCTACCCCGGGAATCCTTTTGAGGTAATCGCCTACCTGCTTATCAACCAGATGATAGAGCTGCTGATAATTTTCCTGGGCACAATTGACCCCGATAAATAAAATTGGAATCATGGATGTGTTAAACTTAAAGACTATCGGGGTTTCAATCTCTTCCGGCAGGCTTCTCTTGGCAAACTCAAGCCTGTCGCGCACATCATTAGATGCCTCATCAAGGTTTACCCCCCACTTAAAGCGGCAGCTTACCATAGAAAGCCCCTCCATCGAACGGGAGGTAAGCTTATCAAGGTTAGAAACAATAGCCAAATTATTCTCTATAACTTCGGTTATCTTCGCCTCAACATCTTCCGCTGAAGCCCCTTCATAAACCGTTAATACTGAAATAACCGGCGGCTCAATCTCGGGCATAAGGTCTATTGACAGCTTGCCTAGCGACACAAGCCCAATGACCAATACCGCAAAGAAAATCATGATATTGGTAACCGGAAATTTTACTCCAAATTCTGGTAACCGCATATTATCCTCGTTTCGCTCGGGAGTTTACAGTTAACAGTGAACAGCACATGAAAAAACTATCTTCTTTTAACAAATGTTTCAGCTGTTATTTTACTCCGCTACATTCACCTGCGCGCCGTCTTTTAACCCCTGCTGGCCAAAGACAAGTATCCTTTGATTTTCCTCTAAACCTTCAAGAATTTCAATTTTATTGTCCTGCCGTATCCCCAGCCTTACCCTTACTTTCTTAGCAATAGAATCTTCTGCCACATACACAAAATCACTGTTATCTTCTTTGACCAAGGCATCCGCGGGGATAACCAAAACGTTAGCGTGTTTTCCGGCGAAAATCCTGATTCGGGCGAACATCCCTGACTTTAGGCGATGTTGGGGATTGGAAATAACAATTTCTATAGGAAGTGTCCTGGTAAGAGTATCAACCACCTCGCTTACTTTTGAAATTTCTCCGCTGAATTCTTCATTCGGGTAGGCATCAACAAGAAGAAAAGCCTTAAACCCTTTGGCAATAAAAGGAATATCCTGTTCCCGTATGGCTAATCTTACAATCATCTCATCCATATTCAGCACTATAGCTACAGCTGTTGGTTTTGCCGTGTTCGCTGCCATCACATCAGCTCCTTTATCAAGCAAAGTCATGCCTACCCTGCCGGCTATTGGCGCCTCTACCTTGGCTAATTCATACTTTAACCCGGTCTCATCCCTGTCTATCAAGGCAATTACCTGTCCCTTTTCCACCGGCTCGCCTTCTATTGCCGCGTAGCTCGACAACTTGCCGCCAACTTTAGAGAAAATAAACACCTCATCTTTAGCTTTTATATTCCCCACGTACGAAAGGATAAAATCCAAGTCCTCTCTTTTTACCCTATCTGACTTAACGGTTGTCTTCTCGTGGCTTCGCTTTTGCGCAAGGACAACTTTATCCGTAGGTTTTTTGGAAAGAAACAACCTTTTCACAAAACCTATACCGATAATATGTAAAACAATAATTAAAAAAACTATGCTTTTCTTTCTTTTCATCGTGCCCCCATCGCGCTATCCAGTTCTGCCTTTGCCATCAGGCAATCATAGAGCGCTTGCGTATGATTAAACCCAGAAACTAAAAGCGCTAAGCTGGCGTCTTTCATATCGAGCTGGCTTGCTATGCCATCGTTATACCGCGCTTCCAGGATACGCGCGTTATCCGCGTATACCTCACTATCTTTCTTGCTCGCGGCGAGTTTCGCTATCGCTGTTTTTAAAGATACATACGCTTCTTTTACCTGAAACGCAATATCCATAATAAGCTTATCTTTCAAAATTGCATCTTGCTTCAAGGCACTTACTGCCTGCTCAACCTTTGCCTTCGTAAGCCATCCGTCAAAAATAGGCCAGCTCATTGTAAGCCCCAGCGTATTATAATCCTGCCATCCTTTACCGGGAGAAAAGGTCAACGAGGTAGTGGAACGGCTGGCATAATCAAAAGACGCGTAAATACTCGGCCGGTTATCCGCCCTGGCTATTGCGACGGCCTTGGTATCAACTGCCTGCTGCGCCTCATACTGCTTAATTTCCGGCCGCTGCCGTAACGCGCTAAGTATAGCCTCATCTATGGCTATCTGGCGCTCTGAATATTCAAAATTGTACACTATGTCAAACTCGGTATCAACCTGAAGATAGAGAATATTCTTTAATACCACTAAGGCATTCTCCTTCTGATTAAGCGCTTCCTCGCTCAGGCTTTCATAGACGGCAAGGCTTGACTCAAAACGCAGCACCTCCGACTCAGAGGCTTGCCCTTTTTCATAGCGCGCCCGGACAGCCGCGCAATGTTCTTGAGTATTCTCAAGAATTTCGCTATTTACCCGCGCCAATTCCTTGGCAAGCGATAAGGCGTAAAAAGCCTTCTTTACCTTTGTCACTGTATCCAAAACCGCCTTTTCTAAAATCGCCTCTTGAAGTTCACTTTTATGTCCGGCCTGCTTTAAGGTATTGACAGTTTTACCTCCTTGGTAAAGGTACTGTTTTACCCCTGTTGAAAAAGAATAGCTAAGAATATCTTTCTTATAAAGCCCGCGCGTATCGGTAGCGGTACTGCCTAAGGTTACTTCCGGGAAATACCCGCTTCTTGCCTCATCAATTTCAAGCGCCGCCTGACGCAGCTTCTCTTGATTCCAGAGGATATCGCAATTATCTCTCAAAGCAATCGCGATTGCTTCATCTAACGTAAAAACAATATTTTTTATCTCGGCTCTTGCAGGGCAGGCCGCGCTCAAAAGGAAAAAAAATATGTAGAGTACGTTAGATAGCCTCATGCTAATTCTTGTTTTCCTTAAGATGCCGGTGAATCTTGGTAAGTATGTCGCGATAGGTATTCCTGTCATAGGCGCTCAGATGCCCAAACATGCTAATAATGGCTTTATGCCGGGCTTGATTATGCTTTGCTATCACTTTTCTTCCGCCTGCGGTAATGCTGATATTCACCACGCGCCTGTCACCGGCGCTGCTGCCGCGCACCACAAAACCATTCTTTACCAGCCTGTCCACAATACCCGTTGTGGCCGCCGTGCTTACTGAAAGGTGTTTTGCCAGTTCTCCCATGCGCATTGAGGTTTTATCCTTTAACACATCAAGGACAAAAACCTGCGGCAGCGATATACGGCCTTCAACGACCTCTTTCGCCTGCTGTTTCAAAAACTTACGCATGATATCCGACAACAGTATTGAAACGTCGTCAGCAAAATTGACAAGCGCGTCGCCAGGAATAATTAACCTCCATAATATTTAAGTATCTTAAATATTTACTAAATAAAGTTTATCACACTTCTCCCGAATTTCAAGAAAAGAATCTGTTAGGGCCTTACGATGAGGCGGTTTAAAAAGGCAATTTCCGCTTCAAGTAATTCCTGATTATGCGCGACTATTACGGATAAATTTGGCGGGGCGCCTTTAGAAAGCGTGGCTTTAAGTTTTTCTAAGCCTTTTTTGAGGCGGGTGAGCAATTTCAGCCTCACTTTCAGGTAGCGCTCTCTTTGTTCTGGAGGGATATAGTTAAGAAAATAGAGCGATACATCAATGCTGAAATACGGCCGCTCAATAGTGAGTAAATTTTTAAGCAAAAGCTTCTTAAATGCTTCCTTGCCCTTCGGAGTAATCTTATAGGTATAGCGGATAGGCCTCTTGCCTTCTTTATCAACAGCCTGGGTAACCAAGCCGCCTTTTAACATCTTTTTAAGAGGATAATAAATAGAGTCGGTTTTTATACCGGTAAAGGTAGCGGTAATTTCCTGAAGGAGTTTTTTTAACTGGTAGCCGTGTTTTGGCCCGTCTTGGAGAAGGCCTAGGAAGAATAATTCCTGCTCTTTCATTTCTTAAACGCGAATTTACGCTGATTTTTTCTTGCCTGCCGTATAGGCAAGCGCGAATATCCGCGAATTTTTATTCGCGTCTATTCGAGTTTTAGGCGAAGACGCCGATTTTTCTGAATTTCTGATAACGTTGGGCGAGTAGTATATCAACAGGAATTTGTTTTAACTCATCAAGGTGTTTCTTGATTGTCTTTTTAAGGCTTTGGGCGGTTTTCTGCGCGTCGCGATGCGCGCCTCCCTGAGGCTCATTCACAATATCATCAATAATCCCTAACTCTAAGAGTTCCTGAGCGGTTAATTTTAAGGCGCTTGCCGCCTCGTTGGCCTTGGCAGAATCTTTCCAGAGAATAGCCGCGCAGCCTTCGGGAGAAATTACTGAATAATAAGCATTTTCCATCACGCATACCCTGTCTCCTATGCCAATACCAAGCGCGCCTCCTGAGCCGCCTTCCCCAATAACTACCACGACTATCGGCACTCCTATCAGGACCATCTCGCGCAGGTTTAAGGCAATAGCCTGGGCCTGGCCCCTTTCTTCCGCGCCTATCCCCGGGTATGCCCCGGGAGTATCAATCAAGGTAACTATAGGAACATTGAATTTTTGGGCAAGCTGCATAAGGCGAAGCGCTTTACGGTAGCCTTCGGGATGGGCGCAGCCGAAATTACGCTTAAGGTTTTCTTTGGTATCCCTGCCTTTTTGATGGCCCAGCACCAAAATCTTCTGGCCATCGAGTTTAGCCAGCCCGGAAACCATTGCTTTATCGTCGCTAAAAAGCCTGTCACCGTGCAATTCGCAAAAATCAGTTAGCATTAAGTCGATATAATCAAGGGTATACGGGCGCCGGGGATGGCGGGCAATCTTGACGCGCTGCCAAGCTGTAAGGTTTTGGTAAATCTCATTCTTCTTTTTTTCCAATTCCTGCTCAAGGCGCTTGATTACCTCTTTATCTTTGGTAATGTGCCGTAATTCCTCAATCTTGCGCTCTAATTCCAGTATTGGCCGCTCGAAATCTAATCCAATCATTTTAAAACACGAATAGACACAAATTATACACGAATACGCGCGAATATCCGCATAAAATATAATTTGCTGCTATTCCTATGAATTTAGAGATATCAATCAACAATAATAACCTCTGTGCCTACGGGAAGCAGGCTATAGAGTTCCTCTACTTCTGCGTTATGCATCCGCACGCAGCCGGCAGTCGCTTGTTTTCCAATACTTCCGGGGTCGGTAGTGCCGTGGATACCATAGCTTGCGATATCGAAACCAAGCCAGCGTGTCCCTAAAATATTTTCCGGGCTATCAGCAGGAACAACCGCTCCTGCTTTATACCAGGTAGGATTTACCAATTTTGTGGTTATTTTAAAATTACCCACTGGAGTTGAATTGCTGGTTCCGGTTGCTACATTATATATTTTCACAATCTCATCGTTTGATTTCAGGACCAGAATATTCTGTGATTTATCAACAAACACGCTGAACTTAGCCGTCCATATTTTAAGCTTTTGGCCCGGGGTGATTCGGTCAGAGGTAAGATTATTGCTTCTTTTAATGAGTTCTACGGTGGTAGTAAATTGCTTGGCAATTTTGACAAGAGAATCTAACGGCTGAACATCATACGATTGGCTTACACCGGTAACAATAAGCGGAGAGAGGATAATTTTCAGGTTCACTTCATCAAGTCTTTTCTGCCACGCGTTTACGTCTTTATGCCCGGGGAAATCATTGATTAATTTTGTATACGCTGCCTTGATGGCCACAAGATCCCCTTTTTGCTCCATGGCTTGAGCTTCTTTGAGAAGGCTTTGCACTGACGTGTGTGCTGCAACAGGAGAATTACCTGTCGATGAAACACGGGGCCTAAAAATAAAAAAGGCTCCGGCTATCCCTACGGCTAAGAAAAATATCACAATAAGCACAATTCTGTTTCTCACCAAACCCTCCTTAGGTTATCTGCTTAAGATAACCGCAATTAATGCGCCAATGATTGAGCCAATAAGCACCTGAATGGGCGTGTGTCCGAGCAGCTCCTTGAGCTTGTTCTCTTTGATTTTTCCCTGCCAAGAAATATCTTCCATAATTTTATTGAGAATTTCCGCCTGCCTTCCTGCTGAACGGCGTACTCCCTGGGCATCAAACATCGTAACCATCGCAAATACGAATGCCAAGGCAAATAATGGCGATGAAAAACCTACTTCCAGGCCGCTGGAAAGGGCAAGCGCTGTTGCCCCCGCGGCATGTGATGAAGGCATGCCTCCGGTGCCGATAAACCAACGGAAATCGAATTTCTTCTGCTGCATTACCCCCAGCGTTACCTTAATTGTCTGGGTAAATACCCAGGCAACAATGGTAACCGCGAGAATATGATTATTCAGAAAATAACGGGCTAAAAATTCTTTCATTTGAGCGGAGTCACCTCTATTGTAACGCGCGTATTTACGGTAGAAGCGCCATCTTTAATTAAATAGCCTAAGTTACCATTCAAACTATCGTCTTGTGTTAGGGGCATTACTCTCCATCTCGCAGATGATTGCCGCATTTTTACTTTTTGCTCCCTTATTGCTTTTTTTAATTCTGTTAAAGAATGAAACCGCGCGTTCAGCTGCGCGTTCTCCTGCTCAAGAAGCATGTTTTTTTCGATTAATACCTGATGTCCATCTTTTAATTGGGCATTTTCCTTTCGCCAATGTTTAATCTCTCTGATAAGCGAAAAAATGTGTTTCTGCTTTTTATGATTATAGTCCTTGAGCTCCTGCGCCCTGGCTCGAACGAGCTTCAGCCTTTCTAAGGTGGGAGACTGCCCCTGATTTTCTGCACTGCCTGCTGCCCATTCACTGGCAAGCTGTCCTTCCAATAGCGCAATCTCCTTATCTACCTCTTGTAATTGAGCTTCCAGCCTATTTTCTTCATGAGACACATTTACATATCTCAAACCCAGGAAAACCGTTATCCCTAAAAGCACAGTAAACAATAAGACTACCGCGTTCTTTGGCATCTTTAGATCCCCTAACTTTTAAAATATAGATTTTCTTGCTTTCTGACAGCGCTTATGTTATTGTAAAAATACTATTATATTCGCGTTTTGCTATTTGTGCAAGGTTTTTTTGGAGAGGCAGATGCTTTCTAAAGTCTTAAGCTATGGGTTATTAGGTATTGAAGCCTATTGTGTAGAAATAGAAGTTGATGTCCGGCAAGGGCTTCCAGCTGTTAACTTTGTAGGGCTTGCGGACCAGTCAACGAAAGAAAGTAAAGACAGGATTAAATGCGCGATACAGAATAGCGGCTTTCAATACCCCGCAGAAAGAATTACCGTTAACCTTGCGCCTGCTGATATCCCCAAAAGCGGCCCTGCCTTTGACCTTCCGATAGCCTTAGGGTTACTGGCAAGCGCTTCGCATATTAGCAAAAAAACGCTCCAGGATTTTGTGTTTCTCGGAGAGCTTGCATTAAATGGCGATATCCGGCCAATCAAAGGAAGCCTGCCTATTGCTATGGCAATGCGAGACACAAAAACTACCCCTAAAAGGCTTATTCTTCCCCTGGGCAACGCGGCTGAAGCAGGAATAATCGAACAAATAGACGCCTATGGAGTTACAAGCCTCAAAGAAGTTATCCACTTTTTATCTGAACAAACCGCGCTTTCACCTACAAAAATCAATCTTCTCCAATCAATGCAAGGCATACACTACCCTTTTGACTTTCAGGAGGTAAAAGGGCAGAATTTAGCTAAGAGGGCATTAGAAGTAGCTGTTTCCGGCGCGCACAATGTGCTGATGATTGGCCCTCCCGGAAGCGGGAAGACGATGCTTGCCAAACGAATTCCCAGTATTTTACCGGACATTACCTTGGAAGAAGCCCTGGAAACCACTCAAATACACTCAAGCTTAGGAGCAGTATCCCCGCGGCGAGGCCTGGTTACTCAACGGCCCTTTTTTGCGCCACACCATACTATCTCGGATATAGCAATGGTCGGAGGAAGCCAATTGCCGCAACCCGGAGAAATCAGCCTTGCTCATAACGGAGTCTTATTCTTAGATGAACTTCCCGAGTTTAAGCGTAATGTGCTTGAGGCGCTTAGGCAACCCCTTGAGGAAGGAAAAATAAAAATTTCACGAATCCAAAAAACCTTAAGCTTTCCGGCTAAGTTTATGCTGGTTGCGGCGATGAATCCCTGCCCCTGCGGTTATTATACCGACCCCACAAAACAGTGCCGCTGTAATTCCACAAAAATAGAACGCTATCTCTCCAAAATCTCAGGGCCCCTTTTGGATAGAATAGATATTCACATTGAGGTCCCGGCGATAAAATATAAAGAGCTTACTTCCTGCGACAGCCCTGAACCGTCAGTAACGATACAAACGCGGGCCAAAAATGCCCGCGCCATACAATTGCAGCGTTTTTCCGCCAAAGGCGGATCCGCCTGCGGCGAAAAGGCCGAAGGGATATTTGCCAACGCGCAGATGAGCCATGCTCATATTAAAAAATACTGTACCGTTTCCTGCGATGGGCAGGCCCTGCTTAAGGCCGCGATTGAGGAATTAGGGTTCTCGGCACGGGCTTACGATAAAATCTTACGCGTCTCGCGCACTATTGCCGATTTAGCTGAATCTGAAACGATTGAAGCGGAACATATTTCAGAAGCAATACAATACAGAAGTTTAGACAGGCAGCTCTTTAGTTAAAGGTTAAACACGAATTCCCACTAATTTTTATCGAATTAACACGAATCAATTCACGGAAATTCATGTTTTAAACGGGATTTTTTAGTGTACACATTAACACCTAAGAGAAAGGAGAAAAAACAGAATGATACTCACCAATATCGAATCCGTTCCAGGTAAGAAAATCATCGAACATTACGGCTTAGTCTGCGGGAGCACCATACGGGCAAAAAACGCGTTTAAAGATTTAGGCGCGGGCTTCAAAAACATCTTTGGCGGGGAGTTAAAAAGTTATACCGCGTTAATGGAAGAATCGCGCGGCCAGGCCATAGAACGCATGATGCAGCAGGCGCAGGCGCTTGGGGCCAACGCGATTATCAATGTGCGTTTTTCCACCTCAAACATCGCGCAGGGAGCGGCTGAATTATACGTCTACGGCACCGCGATCAAAACAGAATAGGAGGCGCGCTATGTTTGATTTGATTTCTTTTATTATTTTGGTTGGCCTGGGCTATTTCATAGGTACACAGATAGAAAAAAAGCACTACGCGTCGCTGAAACGCCGCGAAGCGCTTTACTTACAGCTTCCCGCGGTTACCGCCAAAAACATGCTTGAAGAGAGGCCGATTGAAAAGGCCAGCCTCATTTCAGGGAGTGCCGCGATCTCCACCGATTATTTTAAAACACTGCTTTCCGGGCTGAGGAATTTCTTAGGCGGAGAAATATCAGCTCACGAAACCATCCTTGACCGGGCGCGAAGAGAGGCCATCGTGCGCCTTAAGGAAAAAGCGGCCGATGCGGATATTATTTTAAATCTGCGTATTGAAACTTCCACCGTAAGCCTCATGGGCGGGGCCGAGGTTTTAGCCTATGGCACGGCGATATATTATAAAAAATGAAGTTTACGCCCAAAACGATTGAGGAAAATGTCAATGTTTCGCCAACCTCTCCGGTTAAGGATTTCTTTGAGTTAATCCTTAAAATACTGGGTATATTTTTAGCCTTGTATATCCTGCTTGGCTTCGCGGTTGATTATATCGCCCCCCGCATCTCGGAAAAAACAGAAGCTCAATTTGGCGCTTTATTTAACAGTATCTACGAAGAACAAAAACTCCCGGACTCCGAGAAAACAGTTCAATCTATTGTAGATAAATTATTATCGCACAATCCTTCGCTGCCAAGATTCACGTATCAAACACACCTTATTGAATCAAAAAAAATCAACGCGCAGGCCTTCCCCGGAGGGCATATTATCATCTATACCGGCTTATTAAAGGAAATGCGTTCTGAAAATGAGTTGGCGATGGTCATTGCCCATGAGTTAGGCCATTTTGCCCATCGAGACCACTTGCGCGGCTTAGGCAGGGGCCTGGTATTCCTGGTATTTTCCACCTTTCTCTCCGGAGCCGATAGTTCCGTAAGCAGGTTCATTGCCAATTCAATGACCAATGCCGAAATGAGATTTTCTCAAACGCAGGAAAGCGCCGCGGACTCCTTCGCGCTGGAATTATTGAATAAAACCTACAGCCATGCCGCGGGGGCAACGGATTTCTTCGAGAAAATGTCGCTAAAGTATCCGGCGCCGCGTTTTTTCTATATCTTCGCGACCCACCCGTATCCTCAACGCCGCATTGAAGCGCTCAAAAATACTATCAAAGAAAAACACTACTTAATAAAAGAAAAAATCCCCCTGTCGCTGCCGCACCAAGATGTTCACTGAGAAAAAAGGGGTCACACCTATTTTTCCGCTTTTCTCTTCGTTATCTGGTGAAAACTATATTGTGAAGAAAAAGTGAACAAAAATAGGGGTGACCCCTTTTTTCTTTATTTTATTCTTTCTTGCCTAAAGGCTTAACATTAATTACCGTGTGTTTTTTATCGGTTTTGTAGGTCCCTCTTTTGCGGGTAAAATATACCGTACCATCGCAAACAGCAGACAGGCTGCCTTTACCGGCAACATTAAGGCCGGCTTTCCATTTATTGCCTTCACGGGTTAGAATCGCGCCCTTTTTCACTACCTGGCCACCAACAACCTTCAACCCTTTGGTTTCAGGATAATGCTTATGCGTTACTCCGCCAACTCCTATCATACGTAAACACCCCTTTCTTTACATAACTTTGTTACAGCTGCTGCCATAACAAGATGACCCTGTTTAAAAATACAAAAAATCCTAAAATCCCCGCAAAGAGCACCGCCACCAAGACTACTCCCGCGGCTACGTCTTTAATAAGCTTGATTTTCGGATGGAACTCTTCGGTAATCAAATTGCTCAAATCTTCAATGAGCGTATTGATGACTTCCGCGAGAAAAACAACCATAATCGCTACGCTTAAAACGAATATTTCTAATTTTGATATCCCCAGATAAAAACCGCATACCATCGCGAAGATAAAGGAAAGAAATATCAAGCGGGCATTACGGTGATTGGTGAGAATATGGTATATCCCCCGCAGAGCATTCTGGATACTCTCAAGTAAAGTATCGCTACTCCAAGAGCGGATTTCTTTTTTCGTACCCATAGCCCTAATCCTTCATCAATGACAAGGCCTCTGAACGGGTTTTAACGTTTTCCTTAAAAATACCCCGCACCGCGGAAGTCACTGTGCGTGTCCCCGGTTTTTGGACTCCGCGCATGGACATGCAAAGATGCTCTGCTTCTATAACTACCATTACGCCCAAAGGCTTGAGTTTTTCCATGATAATCTCGGCAATCTGTGTCGTCAAACGCTCCTGGACCTGTGGGCGGCGCGCCAAGGTATCGACGACCCGGGCAATCTTACTTAAGCCGGTAACTCTGCCATGTTTAGGAATATAGGCAACGTTGGCTTTGCCGATAAAAGGAATAAGATGATGTTCGCAAATGGAATATAACGGGATGCCTTTGAGCAGAATGATTTCCTCATGCTTTTGGTCTAAAATAACCTCAAGCTCTTTTGCCGGATCCTTCTGCGTGCCGGAGAAAATTTCTTCATACATTTCGGCTACCCGCCGAGGAGTTTCCACTAAGTCTCTGCGCTTAGGATTCTCTCCGATAGCTTCCAAAATATCCCGAATCGCCTTTTCTATCTTTTTTTTGTCCATTCTCTATCTCTCGGCGAAATTTAACAACCGCCTCTCTTACTTACCGACGCAAAACTCACCAAATATTTTATCTAAAATATCTTCTTCAATGATTTCGCCAGTTATATGCGCCAAATGATTACTACAGATTTTTAAATCTTCGGCGATAAACTCAATAGATGCCTCTCTGGCTAAAGAATCTTTTGCCTGTTGTAAGGCTTTACGCGCCTCTTTAAGCGCCTGGATATGGCGCGCGTTAGTAATAATGATTTCCTCCGAAGCCTCTAGGTTACCCTGCCACACCGTTTGAAAAATACTCTCTTCAAGCGCCATAAGCCCTTTTTGTTTTCGGGTTGAAATTTTCACGCTACGAGAAAAAGAGCGCTGTATCTGGCCTTCTTCTATTCGTATCTTAAGATCGCACTTATTCAATACCGCGATCACGCTCTTGTGGCTGGCTTTTTTGATTAAGGCTCTATCTTCTTGCGTAAGCCTGCGGCTTGCGTCAAAAACCAAAAGTACCAGATTCGCCTTTTCAAAATAGCTCTGGGTGCGTTTAAGCGCTTCCTTTTCTATGAAATCCCGCGGCTCTATTATACCTGCAGTATCGGCAATCTTCAAGGGAATTCCCTGTAAATCCAGAATTTCCTCAATAGCATCCCGGGTGGTTCCGGCAACAGGGCTTACTATTGCCCGCTCCTCCCGCAATAAGGCATTCAGAAGCGACGACTTTCCTACGTTTGCCTTGCCCACAATGACAACGCGTATTCCTTCGCGTAAAATTTTCCCGTGAGAAGCTGAATGCAGCAATGCCTGTATCAAGCCGGATACTACGTCTATCGACTGGGCAATCTTTTCTCTCTGGACAGGCGTTATTTCCTCTTCAGAAAAATCGATATTTGCCTCAAGCAGCGCAAGGACTTCCAAAAGCTTTGCTTTTAGCTTATTGATTTCCTGCGACAATGCTCCTTTAAGCTGCCGTATGCCGCTCTCTAAGCCGCGGGTAGTCTTGGCATTAATAACATCCAAAACAGCCTCTGCCTTACTTAAATCAATCCTGCCGTTTAAAAATGCCCTTTTGGTAAATTCTCCGGGTAATGCCAAACGCGCGCCAGCTGAAAGCACTACGTCTAAAATTTCCCGTAGCACTACAATCCCGTTATGGCAGCTGATTTCTACAATATCTTCCTTGGTGTAACTTCGCGGAGCGCGCATCACGGTCAAAAGCACTTCGTCAATTACATTGGTCGATAGTCTATGGTCAATAGCCGATGGTTTTTTCTGATGGCGTGGCGACATGCCTGCCCCGACTGAAACGTCGGGGATGCTCTGGTGACTTTTCACAATCCATCCATAATGCACCGTATAGGTTTTGTACCCTGAGGGTTTGCCTCCATCCTTAGAAACAAATATTTTATCCGCGATTGGCAAAACATCCTGGCCGCTTAGACGGATTATTCCTATGCCGCCCTGGCCTATGGGTGTAGAAATTGCGGCAATGGTATCATTCATAGTTTTAAACATATTCTCTTTGTTAATAGCGGTTACCAACGGTTAAAAGCAGTTAATAACAGTTACTGTTGTAACCGATTGTAACCAATAGTAACTGCTCTTAACTGTTTGTAACTGCCTTTAATATTATCTTTCTGGCTTCTCCCACTACAAATAATGAACCGGTAATCAAAATTAAGTCTTTGGAGCCGGCGAGGTATTTGGCAAGGACAATTGCTTTCTTTACATCAGACGTTACTTCTAACGGTTTGCCTATATATTTTTTAATGCTTTCAGGCTCTTCTGCCCTAGGATTCCAGGCTTTAGTCAGAATGACCTTATCCGCGATATCCTCAAGCATCGCACAGACACCCTCTATATCTTTATCAGAAGAAATCCCTAAAACTAAAATCAGCTTTTGATACGTATAATATTTCTTTAATGCTTCCTTGAGCGTAAACGCTGAAGCCGTGTTTTGCGCTCCATCAAGAATTATCGTCGGCTTTCTCCCCGCTATTTCAAGCCTGCCCGGCCAAGAGGCGCTCATTAAACCTCTTTTTATTACGTGGGGACTCAGGCGCTTATCCTCAAGCGCCTCTGCCATACCGATAGCCAAAGAAGCATTATCCAATTGATGTTCACCAAGCAGTTTTATTTTCAGGCCCGTATACTTTCTCTTCAGCCCTCTGACCTCAAAGCTCTGCCACTCACCCTTGATTCTTCCTAAACGCCAGACAATATCTTTACCTACTTCATATAACCTTGCCTTTTCTTTAAGGCAACGTTTTTTTATAACTGCCCGTGCCTCTTTCTTCTGCGCCGCACTTATGACAATGAGGGAATTGCCGTATCTATCGTCCTTCGTCCCTCGTCCCTCGTCCCTCTTAATAATCCCCGCCTTCTCTTTCGCTATTTTTGCGAGGCTCTTGCCTAAAAGATCCATATGGTCATAGCTTATCGGGGTAATCCCGCAGACTAAAGGGTCTACCACATTAGTAGCGTCAAGCCTCCCGCCTAACCCTGTTTCTAAAACCGCGTAATCCACTCGTTGTTCCTTAAAATACATAAACGCAAGCGCCGTATACACCTCAAAAAAAGTCAAATCCCCATATTTACTTACGCGCTGATATTTCTCAATTAACGGCTTTACTCTTTCTACAAGATGTGTTATCTCTTTCTTGCTTATCATCCCCTCAAACTCGTCCTTCGTCTTTCGTCTTTCGTCCTTCGTCTTTCGTAATACGCGAATTCTCTCCCTTACATCCATTAAATGCGGCGAGGTATATAATCCCACGCTATAGCCGGCTTCTCTTAAAATAGAGGCAATAAAAATACATACTGAGCCTTTCCCCTTAGTGCCGGCAATATGCAGGCATTGTAAGGCCTCTTGCGGATTACCGATAAGTTCCAAAAAATCCTGAATTCTTTCTAACTTAAAGGATTTTCTATAAGAATACGTATTTTTATTCTCATAGTTAATGAACGAATTAAGATAGGCGAGTGCCTCTGTATAAGTCATAGGAAGGAAACGTACGATACGTTAAAGCTATTTCCGTATTGAGATAATCCCTATGCCCCTCTGTTTAATGTTTGAAGTGCCTTAGCCCGGTAAATACCATAGAGATCTTATGCTGATCAGCGGTTTTGATAATCTGTTCGTCAGCAATTGAACCGCCGGGCTGGATTATCGCGGCAATCCGGTATTTTGCCGCTAACTGTACCGCGTCTTCTTTGGGAAAAAACGCGTCTGAGGCAAGGACTGATCCTGCGGTATGAATATCTGCTTTTCTGGTTGCGATAAATACTGAATCTACCCGAGACATCTGCCCCGCGCCGATGCCAACGGTTTTTTTCCCTTTGGCTAAAATAATCGCGTTAGACTTGGTATGCTTGGCCACTTTCCAGGCAAAAATCAGGGATTCCATTTCTTTGGCAGTGGGTTTTTGCTTGGTCACCACTTTGAGATTTTTTTCATCCAAGGTAAGCGCATCTTCATCTTGCACCAAGAGGCCGCCTGAAATCCGCTTGAAATCCAGCTGTAGTAAGTTTTCCCGCAATGAAGGCAACTCTAAAAGCCGCACATTTTTCTTTTCCTTTAATACGCTCAGCGCCTCTAAACTGAACCTGGGAGAAACAACACATTCCAGAAAACCACTTTTTGCAATTAATTTTGATAAGGATAAATCTATTTCCCTGTTTACAGCGACAATCCCGCCGAAAGCTGAAAGTTTATCGCACGCCCATGCCTGACGGTACGCCTTAAGCACATCGTCGTTTTCTGCCACACCGCAGGGATTATTATGTTTGATAAAAACTGCCGCCGGTAAACTAAATTCCTTGACGATATTAACCGCGGCATTTAAATCTAAAATATTGTTAAAAGAAAGCTCCTTGCCCCAAAGCTGTTTCATTGCCGCGAGGCCCTTTGTTTCATTTCCATCGCGGTAAAACGCGGCTTTCTGGTGCGGATTTTCGCCGTAACGTAAATCCTGGATCTTGACAAAATTGAGGCCTACACAATGGGGAAACCCGTGTGTAGTGCTATCTTTTTCTAAAATATGCGCCTTTAGGTAACGATGTATAGCCGCGTCATAATGGCTGGTTTCCTTAAACACCTCTATACCTAATTCTTGAAGCGTTTTTTCAGAAAGGCTACCCTTGTTTTCTTTTAATTCGGTTACAATTGAGGAATAACGGCTCGTAGTACAGACGACGGCAACAGACCGGTGATTCTTGGCCGCTGAACGCAGCATACTTGGGCCGCCGATATCAATATTTTCAATTACTTCCTCTATTGAAACACCCGGCTTCTGGGTTGTTTTTTCAAAAGGATACAAATTTACCACCACCATATCAATAAGCCCGATCTTATGCTCTTTCAAGCTTTCCATATGCTTAGGGTTATCCCGAAGCGCAAGCAAACCTCCATGAATCTTTGGATGCAGCGTCTTTACTCTTCCGTCGAGCATTTCGGGAAATCCTGTGTAATCAGAGACCTCTATCACCGGTATTTTCGCCTCCCGCAATGCCTTGGCGGTTCCGCCGGTAGATAAAATCTCAACCCCTAAAGTATGCAACTCTAACGCAAAATCCACAATTCCGGCTTTATCCGAAACACTAATCAACGCGCGTTTAATTTTTACCATTTTCACCCTCTCATAGTTATTGAATGACGCAAGCTCAACAATTCTTTTAGAGCGAGCTTAAGGAGCGCAGGAGCTGTTTATGAGGCCGCAGCGAAAAGCAGGGGGACACGGAAACTGACCGAGCCCGCCGAAGGCGGGGCGAGGGAATTTCCGAGGGGGCTCCGCCCGCTTTGAGCAAGGCCGAATGCTCCGAGCACCGCGCGAGCGAAAAATAATTGTTGAGCTTTTATTCCCACGACCAATTTTACGTCCTCACATTCAGCGTATCTCCATCCTTCATCACATATTCTCTACCCTCAAGATGCATATACTGTTTTGCCTGGGCTAAACCTCCTGCCTTCACCACATCCTCATAACCGATAATCTCAGCCTTAATAAACTTCTGCTGGATAGCCGAATGAATCGCTCCGGCCGCGTCATAAGCGGTCGCGCCTTTTTTTATGGGCCAGGCCTTAAGTTCCTTGTCTTTTGCCCCGGTAATAAAGCAAATCATCCCAAAGGCGTAAAAACTTTCAAACATTATATCCTGTGCCGGTTTATTTTCATTTTTATCCACAAAAAGTGTCGGCTTTATGCTTACCAGGTTATAATTAAGCAGTAATTTCCTTTCCTCTTCGCTAAAGTTTTCTTCTATCAGGCATTTATTCTTGTCTAAAATATCTTTGAGGCGCAGAATAAAGCTTTTATCTTCCCCCTCTTTGAGGCGCTCAAGACGGTTTTCTACCATCTCTATATCCTGAATAATCAAATCTAATTTCGCCTCTTTTTCGCAAATAATCCCATCAGCATCCTTAACCCTTGAGCCGTCAAAATATTCATTAGTGATATACGTGGTCTTGGAAGGTTTGATCAGGGGCTCCAGGATATCCAAACGCCCATCAACCATGTTTTTCTTACCTAACGGAAACTCGGACAATCCAATAACAGATATTTTCATTCTTTCCTTTCTTCGTAATGAAATAGCACATCGATACTTATGTTTCTACTCAAATAACGCACTCGATCCTGTTGTCGCACACACTGGACTTTTCCATAATTTTGACAGGCACTATCATGGGAGTGTATTTTACCACAAAAGAGAGGCTTTGGAACTCAAATTTTCTTATATTGACGCTCCGAGATTACGGTGGTATAAATAAAACAACGTAGCAGCCACAATAATAAAAAACGAATTCGTGTATTCATGGTTAGCAGAATGAAAAAAAGGTTAGCCGCACTACTTCTTTGTCTTGCTATTCTTTCTCCTCTTGCTTGTAAAAAAGCTACTAAAACTGATTTTGATAATAAAAATAACGCGCATTTTCAATCGGAATACAAAAATTACAAAGGATTTACTATCCCCACCGAATGGATTGACAGGCAACCTTCATCTAAAGAGAAGTCTCTACAGATATACGAAGGAGACTCATTTGATAAAGCAATAGATCTTCTGGGAATACCCTTTCAAGATTCAGGAAAAGATAAAAACATTTGGCATTACAGATTAGACGACGGGACTTATGTACAGCTCATCGGAACAGAAAAGATAGAAAAAATAGTAAGATTCACCGACAAAGATATTAAATAAAACCTGCTTTTGTATTGAGCCCCATCTTAAATTTATTTTTGTAAATAGGGACACGCCCCAATTTTTAACGATGTAATGCACTTAAAGTTGGGAGGTGCCCCTATTTTTTTGTTTTGGCTTCCTTGACAAAGATTAAGAAGATAAGCGAGATAATGGTAAGGGTAAGAGATAGATAGAAAGGGCTTACGATGCTCACTTTATCCCAGAGCAGGCCGGCGATAAGCGAAGCGGGCAGGGCAGAGAGGCCTATCACCATCTGAAATGCCCCTAAACTGCTTGCCTTATAATCTTGTGGGGCAAGTTCGGAAACAAAGGTCTTTTGCACCGGCTCCAAAGCTGCCTTGTGCAGGCCGTATAACACAAATACCAGGACAATCGCGGTATGCGCCTTAGAAAAGATAGCAATCAAGCACACCGCTATCCATAAACTATAGGCAACCACTAATACCGCTTTTCTTCCTATGCGGTCGGAAAGCCTGCCAAAAGGAAGAGAAAATATCGCCGCAAAAATGGTAAATAGTAAATACAACACCGGCACCGCGGCTATACTAAATCCGCATTTTTTGGCATAGATAAGCAAAAACGAATAACTAAAAGAGCCAAGGGCAAAGATGGCGTTTAAGAAAAGAAATAGCCTAAAATTCCTATCCAGATGTTTTACGGTAAGGCCTTTATAAATCTTTGTATCAGAAACCTTTTGTTCTTTGATAAAGAGAAAAATTATAAGTGCTCCGATAAGAGATGGAATTGCCGCCAGAAGAAACAGCTTTCTATATCCTAAGATATTTAAAAATACAATGCTCACGACAATCCCGCAGACCGCGCCAAAATTATCCATTGCCCGCAGTAAACCAAAATTGTAGCCCCTGTTTTCTTTAGTGGAAATATCGGCAACAATGGCGTCTCGGGGGGCACTGCGTATTTTTCCTGCCCTATCTAAAATCCTAAAAGGTATCAAATGCTGCCATATGCCTGATATGCTATAGCCTATCCTTGAAGCTCCGCCGCACAAATATCCTATCCAGACAAAAACCTTTCTTTTGCGTATCCTGTCTGAAACATAGCCGGAAGCTGCCTGCGATAGAGATACTAAGGCCTCCCCCAAGCCGTCCAAAAGCCCCAAGACCGCCATATTCGCCCCTAATACCGAAGTAACAAACATCGGCCAGATAGGATAAATAATATCTGAACCTAAATCATTCAAGAATGAGGCTAAGGCGAAAATCCTGACCGTTTTTTTTGTTTCTTTAGGCTCCATACTCATAATAAAAAATGGGCTAGAGTTATCCCTGCTTTTCTAGCCCATTTTCTGTTATATACGTTATTATTCGATATACGTATAAATCTTCCCGCGGTAGTTGCGTAAGACATACTTTCCTTTTGCCTGAGAAAGCATATAATTCGGGCTTACGGGGATTTTTCCACCGCCGCCGGGGCCGTCAATGACAAAAGTAGGAACGGCATACCCTGAGGTATGGCCCCTGAGCTTTTCTATAATGTTTATTCCTGTAGCCACAGGCGTCCTAAAATGCGCGGTGCCTTTTACAGGATCACACTGGTAAATATAATACGGCCGCACCCTGATTTCTAAAAGCTCGTGCATTAACCGTTTCATAATATACGGTTTGTCGTTAATACCTTTTAAAAGCACAGTCTGGCTGCCCATAGGGAAACCGTTATCTGCCAACATATCACAGGCAAGCTTTGTGCGCTTATTGATTTCTTTAGGATGATTGAAATGGATGCTCAGCCAAATAGGCGAATATTTCTTAAGCATTCTGACAAAATCCTCGGTTATTCTCTGGGGCAGGCTTACCGGAATGCGCGTTCCGATACGCAACAACTCCACATGAGAAATAGCACGAAGATTCTTCAGGATTTCCTCCAGGTTCTCATCCTCAAGCATAAAGGGGTCGCCGCCTGAAATAAGCACATCGCGTATTTTGCGGTTTGCCTTGATATACTCAAATGCTTGATCAAACTTGGAAGGAGCGGCAACTGCCGATTTATCGCCAACAAGCCTGCGCCGCGTGCAATGGCGGCAATATGCCGCGCAGCTTTCGGTAGCCAAAAACAATACCCTGTCCGGATAACGGTGCACAAGCCCGGGGACAGGAGAATCCCTGTCCTCCGCGCAAGGGTCAGACATCTCATGCGGGCTATTCTGAAATTCAAGGCCTAAGGAGACAAATTGCCTGCGGATGGGGCAATTAGGGTCATTAGGGTCCATCAACGTTGCCAAATGCGGAGTGATAGCAAGCCCAAGCTTCCCGCTTGATTTCTTAATTCCCAGCTCTTCCTCTTTTGTTAAATTGATTACCTTGGCAAGCGCCTCCTTGGTGCGGATTCTGTTACGCATCTGCCAATGCCAATCTTCCCAGTCCAAAGGATTCACGTCTTTAAAAAGCTCAATATCATGATAATCAACACCCGTGCGCCTGGTAACATGGTTATTTGATAAAAAGGGCAATGCCAACTGGTATTTAAGTTTTTCAGCTACAAGTGTATTATTCAGTGTACACCTCCTTGTATAATATATGTAATTAACTATGTTACATGCGGGGATTAGGTGATTAGGGGATCGGGATTTGAGGATTGGGATATCAGGATATTGGGAACAAAATCCCGGTCTTTCCCCTAATTCCCCAGTCTCCTAATCTCCTCCCGCCCACGGCGGGATCCCGCTTCATCCAAGACTATAGCGGGAAAACCCTAATTTCCTAATACCCTGGTGTCCCTGCCTGCGGCAGGCAGGCGCACCCCCCCTTTAGTGCACTAATAATTCTTAGAAACTAATTTCATAGTGCACTAGTATTTGCGTAACCGTTATGGCGTAGTTTTACGTAATATGCCTCGTTGTTCGGCGTAGTCAACCGAACAGACATCTTTTTTCAACCCATATCTTTCTAACGCGCCATGCAATACTGTTTTAATCAAATCTGGGTATCCCATGCCTGCTGCGCGGCTCATCACCGGAAAATTCGATTCTTTCGGGTCAAGGCCGGGCAGAGGATTCACTTCTAAGACATACGGAATATTATCATGGCTTAACCGGATATCGGTCCGGGATATATCATAGCATCCCAGAGCCTTGTGGGCGCGCAGCGCCACTTCTTTTATTGTATCCGTAGTTTCTTCAGACAGCCTCGCGGGGCAATAAAAATGCGGGACACATCCCATTTCCTTATTTCCCTGAAATTCCTTCATCTTCCAGGAATAAAAAAACTCCCCACTGGCATGGCAATTAGAAAAATCGACCTCTAATATAGGCAGCGCGATTGCTTTCGCGTTACCTAATACCCCCACCGTTATTTCTTTTCCTTCAATAAATTCCTCAACCAATGCCTCATGCTTGTACGTTTCTAATGTCCGTTCTATTTGCCTGCGAAGATCTTCTTTGGTATAAACAACGCTTGAAACGCTGATACCTTTTCCCGAACCTTCACAGTTTGGCTTAACGATTAAAGGGAATTTGAGCTTGGGGTTGAGGGATGTATGTAAAGAATCAAATATCTGAAAACGCGGGGTAGGTATATTTTCCGCCATAAAGACCCGTTTTGCCATGGCTTTATCTAACGCTAATGCGAGCGCGAAAGGGCCTGAACCTGTATACGGAATTCTAAAAAAATCAAGCAGCGCGGGGACCTCGGATTCCCTGAATTTAGAATCAGAGCCCTCGGCAATATTAAAGACAAAGTCTACAGAATTATTTTGAAAAAAGGAGAGGAGCTGTTTAGGGTTATTCGCTTCAACTAAAACAACTTCATGGCCCAGGTTTTTTATGGCCGCGGCAATACTTAAGACCGTCTCCTCGGAATCAAATTCCGAATAATAATCGGGAGGCTTATCAGAGGCCTTATCTTTCTTTTTTATACTACAGGTAAGGGCTATCTTCATTTAGTTCATACCGTAGCGCGAAAACGCGGCATCAATGATACGCTTAATCATTTCCGCGTACGGCACCTTGAGGTAATTGGCAATACACATAAAGACATCTTCCCCGGACAAGCTCGGTAGAGGATTAATCTCCAAGACATACGGCTCATTATCCGCGGTTACCCGGAAATCGACTCTTCCGAAATCGCGGCAGTCAATTGCCTTATAGGTGCGTAAAGCCAAGCTTTTAAGTTTACGTTCTAAAGATTTATCTATCGCGGGAGAACAGACGTACTCCAGGCGGTTAGAATGGATTCTGGTAAACGTATAGAATTTATCACCCAGTTTTAATTTTCCGTCAATCTTTATCTGTACCGGAGGCAACACTTCAGGATTATGATTGCCTATTATGGCTACGGTGTACTCGGTGCCCGGGATAAATTCTTCAATGATCGCTGCCTGGCGATAGGTTTTGACGATATAGGCTATTTGTCTTTCGAGCGCGTCAACAGTTTTGACACGCGATTTTTCGCTCAAACCTTTTGAAGAACCTTCATAGCGCGGTTTAACGATTAAAGGGAATTTCATCTTTTTCATCTTGGCGACAGTGTCGCTAACGCTCTCTGTTTCAAAAAATCTTGGTGTAGGAATCCCTTCCGCTGCAAGAATCCGCTTTGTTATCGCCTTATCCAAACTGATTCCAAGCGTCAGGGCATCAGAACCAACACAAGGAATACCTTTCATTTCGAGAATTAGCGGCACCTGAGATTCCCTGTTCCTGCCGGCTTTACCTTCGGCAATATTAAAAACTATATCGACGTTCAGATGGCCTATTTTCTTCAGAAGATTATCGACATTACCGATTTTTACTACCGTATAGCCCAGCGATTCTATTGTCTGGGCAATCAGATTAACAGTAAGAGGATGATCGAATTCGGCATTGGCATCCGGAGGATCGCTATCTTTTAATTTATACTCTGTCCTTAAATCGTAGGTTAAGCCGATTTTTCTCTTCATATAGATTTAGTGCTCCGTGACATAACTTTCTGCTAATTTATGATGTAGTAGTGCATCAACAAAAAAGAGACACAGTGTACTCCTTTGTGTCTCTTTGCGTTATCTCATTTTTGATTGCGAAATCCCGTCCTCCCTAAAAAACTCTTTTTTTTACGCATCTACATATTGTGTTACTATCATTTTTTTAGCACAACATATTCGTATTGTCAAGAAAAAAATCACTCTTTCGAAGAGCTTTTTTATTCATTGTCGGGCCAGGAGCTGTTTCCTGATGCTCTTTTTAAAAGAATCTCGCGCAGAGCAGTCTACTACCACAGCTAGGCCTGCGACAAAAAATACGTTAAATTAAAAAGTTCCGTTGACAAATCCACGTTGCGCAATTTCACAGCCGCAGGCGCTGCCAAAGTTATCGGAGCAAAATTCAGTATCGCTTTTATACCGCACTGTGTCAATTGTTCCATAACCGCTTGCGCCGCGTTAACCGGCGTCGCGATAATAGCTATTTCTATAGTAAGGGATTTCACTATTTTTTTCATGTCTTCTAAAGGATAAATCGTTACTCCGCCCTTTTTCTTATCGAATTTCTTGGGGTCGACATCAAAACAAGCAACGATAGTAAGGTTTTGCTCTTTGAAACCTTTGTAGGTTAAAAGCGCCGAACCAAGGTTACCCGCGCCGCAGACACAGACATTCCAGCTTTTATTTAACCCTAATATCTGGCTAAGCTTATTTTTCAAGCTATCAATGGAATATCCGACTCCGCGCCTGCCAAACTGCCCGAAATACCAGAGGTCTCGGCGCAATTGATCTGAACTAATGGTTAGTTCCCGGGCTAAATCCTGCGACGATATCGTGGTAGTAGTCCTCGTCTTAGACAATTCCTGCAAGGTGCGTAAATATAAGGCCAAACGGCTTATAGTATCCTTAGATGGCTTTTTCATACGTCAATAGCTTGATAAACAACACTGATTACAAAAAATTTCCGCGCTCATCGGTGTTTCACAACCCCTCTGCGCGGGCAATATTTTCTAATAGCACACACACTGCATAATGGCGATACGGGTTTGCATACATTTTGTCCCCAGGTAACTAAGAGTTTATTATATTCTATCCAATGCCTTTTTGGCAATCTATTTCTCAAACACATCTCTGTTTTTTCCGGAGTCTTAGTCCTGCAAAAACCTAAACGGTTGGTTATCCTATGCACATGGGTATCGACACATATCCCCAATTTCCCAAAGCCTTCGGTCATGACTAAATTAGCGGTTTTTCTCCCTACCCCTTTCAAACGTAAAAGCCCTTCTAAGGTATCCGGCACTGCTGAAGAAAATTGTCCTGTCAATACCTTACAGATATCCTTAATCCTTTTTGCTTTGGTATGGTAAAAACCGACGGGATAGATCGCCTTTTCTATCTGCCTTTTTGTAAGCCTCAGTATCTGAGAAGGAGTTTTTGCCAATGCAAAGAGGCGGCGGGACGCATCTTGCGTCGTTTTGTCTTTTGTGCGTAAACTCAAAATACACGATATAAGCACAAAAAATGCTCCGCGATATTCTTTGGATATTTGGCTTACTGAGGGAAGGTTAAAATGAAAGGTTTCCCTTTCTAAAATACCGATAATCGCATCAAGCTTTTTTTCTTCTTTCACTGCTTGCTGCCCAATGGCCCTGATTGAGATTTCAATTCCTGGGCTATCTTCTGAAGCCGCGCCATCCGTTCCGGGCTTGAAGGATGGCTGCTAAAAAAATTGCGTGTCATGCTTTCCGGAATCTCAATGGCAAAACGCTCCCATACGCTCACTCCGGCATCACTATCGAATCCTGCCGCAAAGGCATACTTCAAACCGAAATAATCTGCTTCACGTTCAAAATCCTGGGAAAACCGGGCATTGAAAGCCGAAGAAACCGCGCGCGTTACCGCATCTGCCGAACCCGGAGAAACCTTATTCGCGCCAATGCCCGCGGCAATACCGGTAATCATTGAGATTAAACCAATGCCCGATTCTTTCACATGATGGCCCCTGGCAATATGCGCAAGCTCATGGCCTAAGACTACCGCGATTTCATCGTCGTTTTTCGCGAAGCGCATCAATCCGTACGTAACGACAATAAGGTTAGGGCTTGCTCCGGCATTTACTTCCTGCTCATCAACCATACGAAAGGAAACATCAAGCGGTTTAGCGCCTAAACGAAATACGCTCTTTTTCTCAGAACCTCCCCCTAGAAGCGAAAGCTCAACCTGTTGATTATCCGCCTTATGATTAAACACATAAGCAACATCCGGTAATCCATGTATCGGCAGCCCATCTATACTTTTAATCACATCCCCCGCGATAATCCCGCTTTGTTGCGCGGGGCTATGATCCACAACCCCTACAACAACGACACCCCTGTCTTCTGTTATCTGGTAGAGCCTTTGTAGATGAGGATCAATTTCTGAAAGGAGTAATCCGGAAAAAACAAAACTGCCTTTTTTATCTTCATCCGGCAGTTTCATAAGCAGGCGGTATCCGATATTATTTACTTTGGTCAAAGAGTCAATCTGGTATTTAACCGCCTTGACTTTTAACTCATCGCTGGCTGCTTGAATTTCTTCTTGAGAAACAGGAGGGCCTACCACCGCGCAGCCGCACAAGGCAATGGACAATAGACACAAAAGACTAAGCAGTGAAAAATATTTATTTCTTTTGAGAAATAGCATTAATGCCTAAGCGCTTGAATTCCTGGCTTAGATGAATAGTATCTTTAAACTGGATTGAGCGAATGCCGTAACCGCTGGCTGCCTCAATTAAATCCTGCCGGTCATCAACATACACAATACTCCCCTTGCCTATTCCTGCCTTTTTGATTGCCAGTTCATAAATTTCCTTTGCGGGTTTAACAAACCCTGTCATAAACGACGCGATGATATTCTCAATTCCGAATAAATTTATTGCCGAAGGAAACGCGCTTACAATATATTCATAGTGCAGGCGATTGATATTTGAAAGCATGATTAAACGGATATGTGACGGCAGCGAAGCTATCAATTCCTCCGTTTCTGGTTTGGCAAAGAATATCTCATTCCAGATGGGCAAAAACTCCTTATAGCTAAGGCGTAACCCGAGCAGTACTTTTATTTTTTTAAAAAATACCACGGGGCCCATCTTTCCTTCCTCAAAAGACCGGGTAAGCTTAGAGTCAAAGAATAAATCATAAATCTCCCGCACGGTCATGTCCGTATGCTTAACGATTTTTTTAACGGCGATACGATGGTCAAAGCCGATAAGGACGTTGCCTAAATCAAAAATAATTGCTTTTATAGCAGTTTTTTTATTGTTCACGATATTCTTTAATAATAAACCCTGAGGTCGTCACATAAACGCCAAAGGTTTTATTCTCGCCAAAGGCGTACGCCCCGTTTCCATAGACCGCTTCAACGAAAGGGAAGAATTGCTGATACTTATGTAAAAAAAGCCAGAACCAATCCGTGCCTCCGTTAACCGTATACATTGTCTGGCCGGCCTGCACCTGCTGCTGGGCATAAACAGAGCGCCCTGAAACACGAGTAATTTTATACAGTGTCTTAAGCCCCATGACATTCAGCGCGGGTTTCCATTTCAGGATATCTCCATCAACCATCCATTGATTGCCCTTTAACAAGTACGTTTCCTCGCCCTGGAGGCTGCCCTTTTTTGCTTGTCGCAGCGTTACTACCATATCGTAGAGCTGCCCATGTTTCTTTTCAACCTTAACCGTCGCAGCCAATTGCTCGCTGGTAAAGGCGGTATAGCTATTGAGGGTAAGGCAAAAAACAGTACTCCCTGCACTTAACCCAAGGAGTGCCACAGCCAATAGCTTTACCTTGATTTTCCGGGATACAACCAAGAGCGTTATTCCTAAAACAAAAAGGAGGATAGCGATAATACTCAACGTAACCATTCTTAAAGATTATCTCCCTGCCGACGCCGAAGAAAACATTCGTTAATTATGCGTTCTTTCCTCTTTGTCTTTTGGTTTCTTAAAGAGGTCTAAAAACATGTCTTCGTATTCCTTATAGACATTCCATTGATCAAGTTCTTTTTTAAGTTCGGAGGCCTTGGCGATATTTTGTTTTACTTCCTGAAAGAGTTTTTCTATTTTTTCCATCGCGGATTTAGGCAGTTTCGTTTGAAGGCTGAGTGATTTTTTAATCTTCTCAATCTCTTCCTCTCCTATCGGGCCCGGAGCTCCATGCTGCGTTTCAGGATTTTGAATAAATTCAATCAGCTTTTCTATCTCCTGCTCCACCACCTTTGCTTGCTCAGCCAAAGCGCTTGTATCAACATTAATTTTCAGTATCTGCGTTAGCTTCGTAAGCAAAGAAAGCGAAGATTTTGGATTTTCTATCTGGATGGTAAAAAGAGGGATTTCACCTAAGAGGCATATCCCTTCAAATCCCGACTCCTTGGCAATACCCAGCAACAAACCATTAAGGCCGCTGACCTGGCCCGCGGCAAGCAGCTTAAGGCCAATCTTAAGGGCTTCTAATTCCTCAATTATTTTTTTGTGTGTTACCGAGAACCATACCTCAGGCGTTGTTGCATGATCTATTGCCTGCGGCATTGCCGCGAAGGTAAGTATTCTTTTTACCCCCAATTCCTTGCCTAAGGACAAGATTCTCTTGCAATAATCATAGGCATGCTCTAAAAGCGGCTGGGCATCGCTAATAAAAAGAATGATATCGTTGGCGGCGTTCTTATTCTTATAAAAATAAAATTTTCCCGCCCCTGACTTCGGAAGCTGAATTATAGTATTCTGAATCCAGATACCGGTAGGGGGAAATAACTCCGGAGCCTCAAGGCTCGCGAATTCCTCCATCTTCAATTTATCCCTTAAGTAAACCCCAAGCTTAAAAGCAACCTCACCCATCCCGGGCCACACACATATCATAATGGTTTTTTTCAATCGCGGTTTTTTCGTTAGTGAAAGATATATTTTCATTGTTCTACAATTCTCCTTTAAAGTGAAGATTCCCCGTGATAAATCACGGGGCTTCTTTTCTGTATGGTTCCGACGCTCTTCGGAGTAAAAATGTCCGTTAACGTAGATTTATCAGGATTGCCAGTGGCTCTTTGTCACCAGCGTTTCTTTGAGTATCGTTTCTGCCATGGTTAAACCCGAATCGTGCATTAGAAATGGATGAAGATAGCTAAGATCTTGGAGATAGAAGAGTTACAAAAATACGAAGCGTATTTAAAAATACGGTGAGTACTTTTGTAACTTCTTATAGCCCAAGAGATTAGCCATATTCGCCATTATCTAATGCACAATTTGGGTTAAAGCCCCTTTCTTAAAAATTCCTCAAGCGCCTTTGCCCCAAGATAGAGATTATCCACACGCGCGTACTCATCGTTAGCGTGAGCGCATCCATACGAGCCGAATCCGGTGGCAACCGCGGGAATATTCTTTTCTTTAAAAAAGGTGATGACGGTTGCTCCTTCTGAACCTTTCAGCGCAGCACGCGGCTTGTAGGTGTGCCATGTTTTTAGCAACGCCTTTACCAAAGGCGACTGGCTATCAATTTCGTAGGGATTCTGTATGCCATCAATCTGCAATTTGAAGTTTTTTGCTCTTCTGGCTATAAGCTTTTTAAAAACGGCCAAAAGCTTCTGCGCGGACATTCCCGGCAAATACCGCACATCTACTTCAATGTCACACCAGTCTGCCACCATATTCACCTTATCTCCACCGTGAATAGTGCCTATATTCAGCGTTGGCGGATGTAAAAGAGGATGCCTTGTAAAACGAAAGGTTACCTTTCGTAAATCCTGAATAATATCATTAGCGATGGTAATCGCGTTGATTCCTCTCCAAGGATACGCGCCGTGGGCTTTTTTTCCAAATACCGAAATCTTGAAATGAAGCAACCCTTTCTGGACAACCACAATATCAAATTCATCCGCGTCTAAAATAAGCGCGTAATCGGCCCTTATAATATTCTTTTTAAGCAAAGGAATCAGCCCTAAATTCGAGCCTGCCTCTTCATCCGCGGTTGCCGCAAACAGAATAGTGTTATTGAGTAATGCTTTTTCTTCGCTTAAGCTCTGCAAAACCTCCATTGCGACGGCGAGATTACACTTACAATCCGTTACGCCCCGGCCGTAGATTTTACCATTTTTAATACGCCCTGCAAAAGGCGGGAATTTCCACCCTAACCCTACGGGCACAGTATCTAAGTGAGGGCTTATCAGGATTGTCTTGGCGGAAGAAGCGTGGGCTTTTATCAAAGCCACGACATTCGTCCGGTTTTGGGCAAATTCATAGAGCTTGCTTGATACCCCAAAGCTCTTCAGATAGCCTCGAACAAATGCCGCAATCTCAGCCTCATTCCCCGGAGGATTTTCCGAATTAATCTGAACAAGTTTTTGAGTTAAGGCAAGTAATCTTTTTTTATGGATCATTGTAATGTCCGCGCGTCAAGCAATTGCTGCTGGTACAACCGGCACGGGAAAAACTCGCGGCATACCTTTACGAAAGCAATTTTTCTCTGACTTCTTGCGGAATTTTTATCGGCTGAATATCTTTACTGACGCAAACTAAAATTGTGCTTGCGGTAGCAATAGTCTGGGTGGTTTTTTTATTTTTTACTACATAATCAAAAACAAGGCTGGCCGAGGATATTTTTGCAATCCTTGTCTCTATAGTCAGTACATCCGCGTAAAACGCGGGAGCTTTGTAGTCAATATCCTGATGCGCTACCACAAAAAAGAAGCCTTTAGAAATACATTCTTTGACATAAATATTCCTTGCCTCTAAGTATTCAGTGCGCGCGCGCTCGAAATACCGTAAATAATTAGCATAATACACCACTCCGCCGCAATCTGTATCTTCGTAATAAATACGGATATCCATATATAAATAGTGTAATACAATCTACCGATATTGCAAGCAAAAGGGAAAGACAAAAAACGTTTCTTACGTTTCTCTTTTTCTCTTCAGGAATGTTCCCGTTCAGGAAAAAGAATTTTATCAATCGCTGCCAACAATTCTTTTTTATTTACCGGCTTTGCCAATACTCTATGGCTTCCGGCAACGCTGCCAGCTCCCTGTTTCTTCGTTAACGCTTCTTCCTGCTTATTAATCATTCCCGTTAAGAAGATAATAGGGATGTGCTTTGTGGACTCGCCTTCCGAAAGGATTGTAGCAACCCCTGTACCGCTGATATCCGGGATAAGAATATCAAGGATAATCAGATCAGGGGAAGATTTCCTGGCTGCCTCAATAGCTTCCTGGCCGCTTTCTGCGGTAACGACATCAAAATGGGCCCGCCGTAAAATATTCCCTAAATACACCAAGACGTCTTTCTCATCATCAACGAGCAATATTTTCTTGGGCTTGTTATTAAGCATGTTTTTCTCCTCCTAAAACAATCTTTTTCACGCTTAACTATTAACCTCGTCCTCAGGCGTCTTTGGGAAACCCTATAGCTGCTATCACGACCTCACCCATATAGCGGCCTGCCTTTGGATTTTTAAATCCTGCTTTTAGATAGCCGAAGGCTAGCGTTTTTGCTGCCTTTATCGCGGCACCTAAGGGCTCTCCGCTATCCGCATCCAAACCACTGGGGATATCTACTGCCAGTATCGGCACATCTTGAGCATTAATCTTCTCAAACAGCCTTAGATAAAAATCTTCCAAAACTCCTTTTATGCCAATGCCAAAGATAGCGTCAATAATTAAATCGGGTTGAACCAGAGTATCAAAAATTGTTTCTATATCTTCTAAAGTAGTAATAGTTTCTGGCATACGCGCTAACGCTCTAAGAGCCTGATAATTGGCTTGAGTATGCGCGCTCATCTGTTTAGGCTTTCCCACTAAAAAAACCTTAACCTGATAACCGCTTTTCAAAAGATATCTCGCTGTCACCAGGCCATCGCCGCCATTATTGCCATAGCCGGCAAAGACGACAATGCTTCCCTTGCCTGCCATAGAGAGTGCTTCTTCAGCAACTGCCTTACCGGCATTCTCCATTAACGTAGCCACGGAAATCCCGTTTTTAACCGCGGCCTCTTCCATCTGCCGCATTTGCGCTACAGTAACGCGGGTTAAATCCTTCATCTTTAATCTTACACCTTGAGCGGCGTAAATGGCTTATTCTATCATCAAACCACTAAGCGGTTTTCGGCAGCCTTCGGCAATATCTTCATCAGAATACCCAAGAGCTATCACTGCCATAATCTCTAAATCCTCATCAAACTTTAAGTATTTCGCGAGCTTTTCTTTTTGGTTAATAATCTCTCCCATCCAGCAGGTTGCTATCCCCGTAGTATGGGCAGTAAGCAATATATTTTCAATACAGGCGCCTATTGCCATCAAATCTTTATCACGGTTGTAACTATCTGCGTTATCCATACACACGATTAAAACGACAGGGGCATTTCTTATAGTATCAGCGTATTCAGGTTTAGTAAATTTACCTAAGCCGTCTTTTTTGCCCTTTTCTTTAATAACGAGAAACCGCCAAGGCTGATTATTCAATCCCGATGGCGCCCACCTGCCGGATTCTAATATTTTCTCAATCTCTGTATCCTTAGGCATATCCTTTTTATACTCTCTGATAGACCGCCTTTTCCTGATGATGTCTAAAATGTCCATATATCACCCATAAAAAATAATGTTTCGTTTACCGTTAACGGTGTACCGTTTACCGTATCGGTACACGGTAAACGGCGCACGGTACACGTAACAATCATTCTACTCCTTACATGATAATCCCCATCTGCCTAAGGAGTTGCTCATCCTGCTTCCAGTTTTCTTTTACTTTAACAGTAAGCTCTAAATACACCTTTTTTTCTAATTGCTTTTCCATATCCTGGCGGGCGAGGCTTCCGGTGTCCTTTAAGGTTTTTCCCTTATCTCCAATAACAATTCCCTTTTGCGAGTCTCTCTCCACAAAAATAACTGCCCTGATATAGGTTAATTTGTCCGAGCGCTCCACCACATCTTCCACTAATACCGCGATTGAATGCGGCACCTCCTGACGCATACAGCTAAAAAGCTTCTCACGGACAATATCAGCAAAAAGAAGCCGCTCGGGAAAATCTGAAATTATATCTTCAGGATAAAGCAGCGGCCCTTCGGGTAAATACGAAAAGAGTACCTCTAAAAGTTGGTCTATGTTCGTCCCCGTTAAGGCTGAGACAGGGACAATCGTTAAGGTGCCCGCGAGCTCGGTAATAGGCCTACCTTTACACTCTTCCCAAAGCCTGATGTATTCAGGAATAAACTTACCGCCTAAATCTATCTTATTGAACGCAACCACGACAGGAGGCTTGTACCGACAGAGCTCGCGCACCACTAATCTTTCTTCTTCGCCAACCCTTTCCGAGGAATCTACCAGATGCACAATGGCATCGGCTCCCCGCGCGGAATCCTCTGCCATACTATTCATATATTTTCCCAAGCGGTGCCTGGGTTTATGTATCCCCGGGGTATCCATAAAGATAATTTGTCCGCGTTTTTCGTTTAAAATACCCCGTACGATATTACGGGTTGTCTGAGGGACACAGGAAACAATGGCCACCTTTTGCTTTAAAATATAATTCAAAAGAGTAGACTTACCGGTATTTGTCCTACCCACAATCGACACCATTCCACAACGTTTCTCATCCATAGTATTTTTCTACCTTTTTATTTCATATTTTTCTATGCGCTACCCGCTAAACGCTATACGCTTTCTAACGTATTATACTCTTTTTCCCTTTGCCTGCTATCAAAATTTGCGTTATAATCTGTCTATGAGATATGACTTATTTGAACGATTCGCCCAATCCGCCAAGCGCCACGCTGACATTGTTGCCTGCCAGATAAAAGAAGATAACGCCTACATTACCTATACCTATGGCCAGCTCTATGAGATCTCTCTAAAAACGGCTTCCTTTCTAAGCCATGAAGGCATCACCAAACATGACCGCGTGGCACTCCTTTTAGAAAACACCCCTTTCTGGCCTGCTGTATACTTTGGTATTTTGGCACTCGGGGCAACCGCTGTACCTATAGACCCCAAACTCACCCCTTATGAAGTCAATAATATCCTGCGAGACTCGCAGGCAAAGATACTTTTTACCACTAACGAACTTTATTTGCCTTTAAAAGAATTTCTTAAAAATATCCTGAGTTTTAGAAAAGCCGCGCTTGCTCCTTTCTCAGAAATCACTCAAGCAAAGCCCGCGGCGCACATCAATACTGAGGATAAAGCGGATTTCATCGCCTCGCTGCTCTATACCTCCGGCACCACCGCTTCACCTAAAGGGGTTATGCTTACCCATAAAAATTTTTGTTCAAACTTTGATAGCATCTCGCACCTAAACATAATAATTGCCAAAGACACCGTTGTCTCGCTTTTACCCCTGCATCACTCCTATCCCTTCATGGTTACCATTATTCTTCCTCTGCTTCTCGGAGCAAAGATAACGTTCTTAAACAGCCTAAAATCAGAGGACTTATTACAGTGCCTCCAGGAAACGAAAGCCACTATTTTAGTAGGTGTCCCGCAGTTATATCATTTACTCCATAAGGCAATCTTTGAAAAGATTAAAAACGCGCGCTTTCTCCTTGGTATTTTAACCGTTACCGCTATCCCCCGAAAACTTTTTCATCTGAATGTCAATAAACTGCTTCTTAGGAAAGCGCATGAAAAATTCGGACAAGCCTTGCGTTTTTTTCTCTCCGGCGGCGCGCGCCTTGACCCTACCGTAGCCTCCGAACTTAGCTTACTCGGCTTTACTCTCTTAGAAGGCTATGGCCTGACCGAAACTTCGCCTGTTGTTACTTTTAACCCCCCGAGGCGCATTAAATTCGGCTCCGTAGGCATTCCTGTCCCCGGGGTAGAAATAAAAATCAATAATCCTAACGCCGAACATATTGGCGAGGTTTTAATCAAAGGGCCTAATGTCATGAAAGGCTATTATAAGAAACCGAAAGAAACCGACGAGGTGCTTAAAGACGGCTGGTTTTATTCCGGGGATTTAGGCTATCGTGACCATAACGGCTACCTCTTTCTTACGGGGCGCTCAAAAGAAGTCATCGTGCTCTCAAGCGGAAAAAATATTTACCCAGAAGAAATCGAGACACACTATCTCAAAAGCCCTTATATAAAGGAAATCTGCGTCTTAGAAACAGTAACCAACGGCCTTTCTTCACTCCATGCGATAGTCGTACCGAATACCGATTATTTCCGCAAAACGAAAGAAGTAAATATCCAAGGCAAGGTGCGCTGGCTTTTGGAGAATCTTTCCAAGGAACTCCCCTCCTATAAACGGATTATGGGTTTTACTATTGCCAAAGAGGAATTATCTAAAACCCGTTTAGGAAAGCTAAAACGCTACGAAATAAAAGCCGGCTACCTACACGCAGCCGCGAAAGAACCCGCGGAGAGCCTAAAACCAAAAGAAACCATTACCCTCCTAACACCGCTTGAAAGCCAGATTATTGATTTCCTTTCGCGGGAACTAAAAATGAAGGTTGGCATAAACGACCATTTAGAATTGGATTTAGGCATTGACTCCCTTAACCGCGTAGCTCTGGCTATAGGTTTAGAGAAAATGTTTGCCGTCAGCTTATCGGAAACAGACGTAGCTGAAGTTTTTACAGTACAAGAGCTCATTGCCAAAATAAGCCAACACTTAGCGCAAGGTGATGGAAAAACTTCCTCAGCCATTGGCCAGCCTACGTGGAGCCAGATAATGCAACCAACACCCAAACAGGAAATTATAGATAAGATCGACCTTTTCCCAAAAAGAATAGACACCCTTCTTACCTTTTTTATCCTTAACGCCCTGCTTTTATTCCTGCGAATATTCTGGCTTCTTAAAGTAGAAGGCAGAAACTATCTGCCCAAAAATAAACCTTTCATCATCTGTCCTAACCACGCAAGCTTCTTAGACGGCTTTGCTATCGCCGCGAGCGTCGGAGTACGCCATAAACTTAATCTTTTCTTCTTGGGTTATAGCGGCTATTTCCAACATCCCATAGTCCGTTGGGCTGTAAAGTTTGCCCGGCTCATCGCGATTGACCCAGCGATAAATCTTACCGATGCCATGCAGGCAGCCAGCTATGTCTTACGGAATAACAAATCACTCTGCATCTTCCCTGAAGGCGTACGCTCTATTGATGAAACGGTCAAAGACTTTAAGAAAGGCGTGGGCATCCTGATCCAGGAAACAAACTGCACCGTTGTCCCTTGCTATATTCAGGGTTCTCACCAGGCCTGGAGCCGGGGGAAAAACCTGCCAAGGCCATATCCTCTAAAAGTTATCTTCGGGGCCCCCTGCACCAAAGAAGAATTAAAAAACGCGGGCTTACCATACGAACCACACGATGACTATGAGGCTATTACGTTTGGGCTTAGAGATAAGGTGATTGCGTTATCCCGCGTCAATAATGGCAAAACATAGCTCTCGTATGATATGCAAACAGAAGACCCCATAGAAGATAGCGATTTCTTTTGCTATGATTTACCTTCAAAACCGCTTCGTAGTGTAGGAAAGATCTTGGTCAGCGGTGCCTCCGGCTATATTGGAGGCAGGCTGGTGCCGGAACTTTTGCACCGAGGGTATCAGGTAAGAGCTATTGTTCGCGGCGAACCATCAATCTATAAAACACTCTGGCCTGATGCCGAAGTTGTAAAAGCGGATGCCTTGCGTCAAGAAGATATCCGTACCGCGCTTTCCGGTATTCATACCGCGTATTACTTAATCCATTCCCTGCACCTTGGCCCAAAAGAGTTTAAAAAAGCGGATATACAAAGCGCCCGTAATTTCCGGGATGCGGCTCACAAAGAAGGCGTACAGCGAATCATTTACTTAGGCGGCCTTGGGGATGTACGCAGCGACCTTTCTTCGCATTTACGCAGCCGCATGGAAGTTGCCGAAGAGCTCACCAAAGGCAGCGTACCGGTAACAATCCTCAGGGCCGCGGTTATCATCGGTTCAGGGAGCGCCTCATATGAAATTATTCAGGATCTGGTAAGGAAACTCCCCATCATCATAATTCCCGCCTGGGCAAAAAATAAATGCCAGCCTATCGGCGTACGTGATGTCATCAAGTATCTTGTCGGCGCCTTAGAAACCTCTCAAACAAAAGGCACATCATTTGATATCGGAGGAAAAGATATCCTTACCTATGAGGCAATGCTTAAAACCTTTGCTCATCTCCTTCAAAAAAATACGCTTTTCTTTGATTTCCCTTTTATCCCTCTCAAATGGTACGCCTATTTCGCCAGTTTACTTACCCCCGTGCCTCATTCGATCAGCCGCTGCCTGATGGAAGGGCTGAAAAATGAGGTTATCTGTTATGATAATTCCATTAAGGATTATTTACCCTTTGAGCCTCTTTCCTATAGAGAACAAATCGTGCGCGCCCTCTCCCGAGAAGAGCAGGATAGGGTCTCAACCCGCTGGTCTGATGCCTATCATCCCTATTATGAATTTGCCTTAAAACTGTACGAAGTTAAAAATCCGCTAACCTATAGAGTATGCTACTCTCTTCTTACGGAAAAAGAGGCGGATAAACTCTTCCGTTCTTTCTGCAGGATCGGCGGAAGAAGGGGATGGTTTTACTATAATTGGCTTTGGCGTTTACGAGGCACTATCGACAGGATCCTTTTAGGCGTGGGGAGCATTAGAGGCAGAAAAAGCTACTCCCATCTAAAGATAAATGATGTTGTTGATTTCTTTCGGGTAGAAGACATCCAGGAAAACAAGCGACTGCTCTTACGCGCCGAAATGAAAATACCGGGCCGGGCATGGCTTGAGTTTACGATTAAAGAAGAAGGCGCAAAGAGAAGGCTTCTGGTCATTGCATACTACAATACACAAACTCTGTGGGGAAAAATATATTGGTATGCGTGCCTGCCTTTTCATCACTTCATCTTTCAAAGACTTTTAACTGAGATAGAAAAAAGGGGTTAACCAAGCTCTACCACAAGATGCGCTTCGCCTTTAGGCAATGCGTCTTTTTTAATGCTCCAAGCTCCCGCCTGAAGAGGAATCCGTTTGCCTTCTAAAAACACCTCTTTGATACGATACACCTTCTTTTTGGTTTTCGCTTGATAGCTAACCCAGACGATAGTCTCATTCCACGTAAACTTAGTTTTTATACTGTGATTAAAGAAATTCCCCGCGGTAAGCTTTGGCTCTAAATGGATCGCCCCGAGCGAAAACTTTATTCCCAACACCTCTTCTAATATCGTATAAATATACCAGCTGGCAGAGCCGGTCAAATAAAGATACATGCCTTTTCCTTCATTATTAAAATACTCCGGGATAACCGGATACATTCTTCCATGGCTCGATGTCGCCATGACATACAGTGAAGTGATGGCTTCAAAGCCTTCGTTTACTAAACCTCTTTGATATAAAGCATTCGCCAGCATTATCACCATATGGCTGAAGAACGCGCCATTTTCTTTATCGCCATAAGAAAAGCCAAATGCCCTTCCTAAATCCAGGTTATGATACGCGTTAAAATTAGTATTCAGGCGGAAACCTCCCAATTTCTTATCTTGAAGGTATTTCTTTATGGAACTCCATACCTTTCGTGCCTGTTCTTGGCTAGCCACGCCGCTCATTATGGCAAACACCTGTGAAGGAAGCAGCATCCTGACAGCCTCGCCTTCTGTTTTTCCTTCTACGCGCCTGCCCTGATTATCGTAATATCCGTTAAAAAAACCTTCCTCAAGCCACTCTTTTTCTCTTAACCACGTGCTTAAATGCCCCGCCTTAGCCTCCAGATCATCAATCACATCGTCTATAGCTATCTCTTTTTTATGTCCGCTTATATTTTTTACACTGGTAAGATATTCATCTAACCTATGATGTTTATACGCGTAATCATCATACTGAGCCGCGTTGGCCTTGGCATCCAAAAGATGCGCCAATTCCTCTACAATCGTTATTGTCTCGGCCTTTTCCTTAAGCTTATGTAAAAATACGCAGATATCCTTAAGGTTATGGGCATACATAAAACTAAAGGTCACGCTTTCCCCATGGTCAGGCGCCATATCCAGGCCGTCATTCCAATCGGCATTCTCTAAGCGAATGATATTATGCCTGCCCACATTAAAAAACTGTACTAAATTCTGGACTAAGATATGTTCTACGATACTTCCCTTATAGGCTTTTTTCTCATTGGTATGCAGGATATAGCTCTCGTGCGCGAAATCACGGTTGATCTCTTTTGCCCTTCTTAACTGATGGTCTTGAAAATACACATCTTCTTCCAAAAGGATATCAAAATCTCCGGTCTTATTCAGATATAACCGCAGCGTCAAATATGGCCAGATGCCGTGGTCCATCCACACCCGGCTGATACGGTTTCTATCCGAGAGAAACTCTCCGTCCTTGGTAATAATGGTGGCGTTAGAGCCGTCAATACGCACGCCTTTGAAATTATTCAGGATAAAACTCTTGGCTCTTTCAGGTTCGGTTAAAAGAAGCGTAAGCGCGTCCTGCCAGAGGTCGCGCCAGCCCCGGCCTCCTTTACCGTAATCAAAATGAGGCAGAAAAGAACAACCGAAAAGTTTTCGTAAAGTAGGCTGTAATTTTACCCAGAGGAGCCAATTATTGAAATTCTTATTGCCAAAATCGAACTCTACACTGGCAAGATATCCCTGCCAATATTTTTTGGTTTCGGAAAAACTATCTTCTATTTTTAATAGAGAGTTAAACTTTGTAAATACCTGCCTGATATTTTTCTCATTATCTTCTATTCCCATAATGAAGGAATAGGTTACTGTTTCGTTTTTTTTCAAAATCTTTTCCTTAAACCTTAGGGCGGCGCAGGCTTCTTTGCCGTCAAATTCCGGAAGTTTTTTTACCGCCGGCCGTTTATCTTTTACAATAGCGCCTGGATTAATGCAATCGCCTTCACCGTAAAAAAAGTCCAACGTGGGGAATTGCCCTATGGGCGCAACCGCGTCATTCTCAAATCCTAAAACAAAATAAATAACCTCGTTGGCTTTATGGCCTTTTTCGTCAAAGACCATCGTCGGCTTAAGCAGAATACCGTATTTTTCCAAATATACACGGTTTAGCAGTGAAGTTACGTGGCGGTGGTCTCGCAAGCTCTTTTCCGAGCGGCCATACAGAGGAATAAAGGACGTAGGGGTGATCTTTATTTCTTTAGTGCTTCTATTCCTCAGGCGTATTCGCATTACTTCAACGGCGCTATCATGAGGAATAAAATTAAGCACCTCTATCTCTAAAGATTTTGTTTTCTTGATAAGCTTCTGGTATAAAAACCCCGCCTCTAAGGTATCTTCATAAGGAAACGACAGCCTGATTGTTTCGGCATTCGTCTTAATAAAGAAATCCCTGCGGGCAAGCAAATTACTGCGTAAATCCTCGATACTTGCCGGCACAGTGAGAAAATGTTCGTTATCGCGTTTGATATCGCCTGCCAAATGGGGGCTGATTGCGCTTAAAAGGCTCCCGTCTTTATTGGCAAGGGGGAAATAAAGATTATATTTATGGGGGTCTTTTACCGTAAACATCCCCTTGGTATCTATAAAACGGTAAATCATTTTTTAAAAAACTCCTTTTTTATAAGAGTTCACTTGAAACGCTATCGCAGAATAAAAATCCTTTTTTTGTAAGTGAAACTCCTTTTATTGTACCGTCAATTCTTGTATAGTCAATGAGTTCCTTCTCCCTTAAACTAGCTATGGGCTCATGTTCAAGCACTAGAAAATCAAACCCCGTCTTCTTTTTAAACCACGCAAAATCTATCCCCTTTTTTGTTCTGATCTTTACTGCGGCGGTTTCTTTGGCTCTTCTGTCGTTAGAAAGCTTTTCTTGAAATTGAATAATATCTTCTCCGCTTCGAACTCGCTTAATATACTCGAGGGTGTCGGTAATATTCTCTTTTCTTATTCCCTCGCTATATGAAACCGCTGAAATGCCCAATCCTCTATATGGGCTATTTTCCCAATAATTCAGGTTATGCCTGCAGGAAAAACCTTCTTTTGCAAAGTTAGAAATCTCATAGTGCTTAAAACCATTGTCCTCTAAATAATCAATGGCGTGTTCATACATCTCGGCAATAGTTTCGTTTTCTAAGGGCTGGATTTGCCCTTTTTCTTTCCGCATACATAAAGGCGTATTTTTTTCATAGGTTAAGCTATACGTTGAAATATGCTGAACCGGCAGGCTTACTGCTTTCTTTAACTCTTCTTCCCAATCTTCGATAGTTTCATCCCAGGCTCCAAACATTAAATCAATGCTTATATTTTTAAATCCTCTTTTGGAGGCTTTTGTAACTGCCTCATACGCGGTTTGAGCGTTATGGATTCTGCCTAATTTTTTTAGCGTATCGTCATTAAAAGATTGAACCCCTATACTGAGGCGATTCACGCCGGTATTTAACAATATATCTATCGCCTTTTCGTTTAGGCTTTCGGGATTGGCTTCTACAGTAAATTCAGTATCCGCGAAGACAAGCTTCTTAAGGCTTTTGAGCAATTGAACCAATAGATTATTCCCTAACACCGTTGGTGTGCCACCGCCAATATAAATGGTAGAAAAAGACTCCTGCAGGCCGTTTATCTGGCTGCAGAGGACATTAACATAATCCGCAGCCAAACTTTCATTATAAGTAACACTGCAAAAATCGCAATAAAGGCACTTTTTACGGCAGAAGGGAATGTGGATATAAAGTGATGGTACCACTGGTAATATTTCCTTAAATCTTTAGGGTGCGAGCGGTCGCGCGTTTTATTATCTTGACTTTGCTCATTGCTTTAGCTACAGCGCTTTGTATAGTTTCTTGCATATCTAAAAGCGCCTTATCTTGCCGCTGGCAAGATATGCTGTATGTCATTATATATAAAGTACAAAAGCAAGTAAATAATTTATTGGGATTAGAAAGTAATAGATAATAAAATAAAAAATGCTATAATATCGCTATGCTTGCAGAAATAGATAAAAAAATAATAGAGGATATATCAAGGAAATATCATGCCAAATGCGTGTTTCTTTTTGGCTCCAGCATAGATGATACACGCGAAAGCCGTGACATTGATATCGCAGTTGAAGGCATTGAGCCTAAGGTTTTCTTTAAATACTATGGCGATCTTATGCTTAAACTTTCAAAACCTGTAGATGTCATAGACCTGTCGGAAACGTCCAAATTCACTCAATTGATACGGAAAGAAGGAAAGTTGCTTTATGGCTGATTATACATTGCGTATTGAAGCTGAATATGAAGCCATCGAAAAAACGCTTTCTTCTCTCCCCTGCAAATCCTTATCAGAATTGTCAAAATTAGAACTCGCTGGCGTTGCTACTTTAATCCATAACTTTTATAACGGGATTGAAAACATACTCAAGCAAGTATTTCAGGCAAAGCATCTTAAAATTCCTGCTGGAGCATCCTGGCACCAAAATCTATTACTTGCCGCAACAAAAGAAAATATAATTTCTGAACAGCTTGCTGACCAATTTAAAGAATATCTTGCCTTCCGGCATTTTTTCACCCATGGCTATGCCTTAGACCTTAACTACCTCAGAATCGAACCCCTTATCATAAATATCGCAAAGTCATTCAAAGATTTTAAAACAGAAATAAATAAAATACCTATTTAAGCGCGGCCGGACATACGTTTTTATCGGTGAACCGGCAAATATGCCAGGCCATTGTGTGGTCACTGAGCATCCTTCCTGCCGCGTATTCCGCGGGTGTAGGAAAAATTCACATAGCGTCAGAAAAGAAGTAAAAAGGTTACTGCTGAGAATTTATTAAAAAATCATTTTTAAAAAAGTCTAATGTCTAATCGCACGTATGTTTGTCTAGACTGCAGGACATCGCGTCGCGCCGTATCCGCCTATGGCCAGCAGCATGATCTGCGTTGCTCATCCTGCAAACACGGTCTTACAGAATTGCCATGGAAGCGAAGAATTCCGGTAAAAGACGATGATAAAGGATGGCGGGACCTGCGGATTTACTTGCTACACCTTAACAAAAGAGTAGCTCCGCCTCCAATTAAGCAATAATCTTTACTACTTCCCTTATCGGCTGGCCTTTATAGATGCCTGATTTTCTTGCGGAACTGGTGCAGGAATGAACCGAAGTTTTTAATGCCTCCTCAATAGTGGAGATTCCGGTGATTTTTACTGCTACATCCTTAAACCTCTCTGCAGCCTTCATATTGAGATAGCCGCACATCACATACCCGCAGGTTCCTCTTAACAAGATAAGATTTTTGCTCTGAAGCTTGACTACAATAGCCTCAATGTTTTTTTTACCGGCTTTTATCTTTTTATGCGTTATCATAGCTACTGCTGAAAACACAAATTAACACAAATAAAAAGCCGAATTTACACGAATTAATTCGTGTAAATTTGATAAACCTGCCGGCTCAACAAGAAAAGATTCGTGTGAATTCGTGTTTAAAAGATACTTTTTCATAGATTAATTTCTGCCTCTATCTTTTTGATAAGACTCTCCGCGTCTTTAATCAGCGCGCTCGAACCAAACTTTGAGGTTTCCAACTCCCGCTTTACCGCTTTAAGACCCCCTAAAAACCTTTTTAATACCGAAAGCCTCTTGGCTGCATGCGCCTCTTCAGGATCTAATTCTTTTCGCTGCCTAATAAGCGCGGTTAGGTCTTTTTTTACTTCACGCGCGTCTTTGCCTTTTTCAAAGATTTCTTTTTTTATTTGCTGGTAATCGCTTTTATCCAAGTCTTTCTTATTTTTCGCCTGGCGCAAGACATCAATAGATTCATAACTAGGTACAAGCGCCGTATCGGTTGAGTCTGCATAATCGTTTTTTAAATACTCCGGCTCTTCCTTTTCTAAAAAGTAGTATGACCTCAAGAGTTTCATTGCGGTTTGCTTACGTATCCCTATCTCTTTTGTTGTATACGCGTCAAGGCTGCTATAGCCCCATTCCTTATACAATTTATCTCTCGATACTGTATAAAGGGCGCGTCCAAGCTCTATCCAGGAAGTTTTAAAATCCTTGGCATTTTGCAGGATATGCTGGCGCAATGACCCCTCATCCATATCCTTAATTCTCTGTTCAAGGCTTTCTATGGATTTTGTTTTATAGCCGCTCATGTATCTTACCTTTCACAATAATCCCCTTAACGTCTGGCACCAAATGCCATTTTGGTGTCAGGCACTAAAATGCTGTTTGGTGCCTGACACCTTTTTCAACTGATGATCCTTAATAAGTTCAACCCTGTCTTAGGATCAATGTCCTTTGTGGCTTTGATGCCTTTCAATTCAAAGACAATTGCCTCAATCACCAAAAATACCTTGGAGTCCTTGCGCACACAGCCGGTTAAGGTCTTACTCTTTTTTCCCATTGCCGTATGCACGTGAATCTGCGGGCCTTTTTTATTGGTAAAAAGCGTGCCAATACCCATTGCTTCCCAGGCATCTTTAAAAGCCACCCAATTAGGCTCCGGAGGAATAACCGGCCTCTTAGGGCCGGTAACCAAGTCCCCTTTTTTCAACGCGCCCAAAAATACAAAAGTAGCCGCCTTAATACGTTCTTTTCTGGCTAATGCCTCAAGCTCTCTGATGATAATATCATCGTCTTCAAACTTAAGCAAGAATACCCTGCCTATACTTCCTTTTGTGTAGCGCATAATGTACCCTAAAAAAGCTCAACTGCTTATCCCGACGCTTCGGTTGGGACAGAAAAGAATCGGTCGGGATTCCGCCCCAAAGAGGCAGAACAAAAAGTAACCCCATGCTTCAGCTCTGGCGGGCTTCATTGTTTTGCTTCGTTTTCCTGGACGAACTTTTTTATCTCATCAAGATTTTCCATGATAAGCTTTGCCTTGCTTACTCCGAATGAAAACGGATACTTATCAGTTTCGTTTCTCTTAAGGACAATTATTGGCTTACCATTATACTCACTTCGTTCAATCATATTTCCTCCTCAATGAGCGCTTGACTTATGGAGCGAATGAAATGAGCGAACATAAGTCAATGCGCGAATTGACCCCGACGAATATGGGGAAATTATCGATAGAGAATTTCACCATGTCCTATGAGTCGGGGTGAGCCCGCCAATCTTTGTGGCGGGCGAATTGATCCCGCCGAATGCTCTAAAATTGTCGAAACGAGAATTTTAGAGCATCTTATGAGGCGGGATATTCATAGCTTCTTCCTTTTATTGCTCCTTTCTAAAACGCTTGGCTAAAACCTACCCAATAATGACGCTTAGACTTTGGCTGGTTTATTGCTTGGGCGGCGTCAAGGCGCAGAATAAAACGCTCTAAAAATGAGCCCACGGTAAAATGCAGCCGTAACCCCACGCCTATATCCTTTTTAAAACTTCGGCCTTCAAAACTTGCAAACCAGCTTTTTCCTATATCAAAAAACCCTACCCCTTGAATCTTCTCCAAAGAAATCATATTATCCAATACTCTTATATCCAAGTTATCTATAATATCCTGTCGGCATTCTATGTTAAGGAGTGCCGCCTGCGAGCCGTTTATAGTTTTATATCCATAGCCGCGTAAACCTTTTTCCCCTCCCAATTGGAATAAACCCTTATCCGATGGATACCCAAAGCCGAATTTTACCCTTGCCGCGATAATCTGCTGGGGATTAAAATTAAAATAGCGGGTAAGCTCAGGGCTGAGACGCCAAAATGAGGTATCCCCTCCCAAGAAATGCCCCGCGTTTTCTAAGGTTGAAATAAATTTCCAGCCGGTAAGTGGGTCAGGGTAGGGGCCGTATCTGCCTAATTTTAAATTTATCCCCACAATCGCCTCATCTGCCTTTCGATAGTAAAGATTACGGATATCCTCTAAACCTCCTGAAGACAAAGCGCTTTTAGCGTCTCTATCCCTTAAAAGATACATCGTGACATGGTCATTCTCATCCAGCAACCCATAGCTCACCGGCCACAGCTCTTTTCGTAAATACACTTTAAAGCCGCTCTGGTCATCATCACCTTCTCCATCGTGATAATCAAACGCCTCAACACCCCATTTCAAAAGCTTCCCTCCCAAATGCCTTTGTTCAAAGCCAACGGTATTCTTGACTCTTTCTTCATTAAAGTTATAGGTATTAGAAACATACGCAATACTATCCTGCGGTTTTTGTAATGACGATTTTAGCCCTAATTCCGAACCGCCTATCTGCGGCCCTAAAACTACGCTATAAGCGTCATCTCTTAAAAAGACAGGGATTTCGTATAGCGGAGAATATAAAGGAATTGGTTTGATAGCTACGGCGCGTTTCCAATTATTATTGGCTCGGTCTAAGTCTAGGACTCTTTTACGCGGATCAAGCCTCACCGCTCTTATGCGCGCGGAGGCATCAACAACAATTTCCTTTTCTTTCCCCCTGCCATCCCATTGATACATCCGCTTCTTCCCATCTTCAAATTCAACCTCAAGCTCTAAAGGCATGGCCATATCGTGGCTACCGCGGTTTTCTAAAAGTATCTTCCCGTCACGCACATCCTTAATCGCGTAATCGCATTTTTTAGCGTGGTTTAGCCATTCATCAAAAAACCAGCCTAAATCCGTGTGTGCTTCTTCCTGCGCCAATTTCCGGATATCTGCAACTGAAATATTCTTAAATTTATATTCGCTAAAATATCTCTGCCTAACTCTTTGGAACGCGTCTTGCCCTATCACATACTCAAGCATATCCCAAATCTTTGAGCCTTTGCCATAAGTAATGGAAAATATAGAACTTGGCTCCTGAAAACTGGAAAGTTCACCCAACACCGGGCTGTCCAAGCCATGCTTTGCCACAAAACTATAGCGGTCCAATTGCGCTCGGGTAAATGAGAAATTCGGAATAAGCCAATCACAATACCTTGGCAGCACCATAACCTTGGCATCATCACCATACTTATCCTCTAAATACTGTAAAATAAAATATGAATTCATCCCTTCATCAATAACCATTTCCTTGAATTCATCCGAGCCAACGATATTGTAGAACCATTGATGGCCGGTTTCGTGGGCAATGAGAAAATCAAAATAGCGAATCAAAAACTTCGGCAGGCGATACACCCGCGTATCAATGAGAATTAAATTTGAGGATTGCGTGCCGCCATACCCAAGATAGGCGGGGGCAATGTTAAACTCTGTATACGGATACGGAGCACATTTCTTAGTATAAAACTCCATTAAATCTTTTGCGGATTCAAGCGCTTTGTGGGCATAAAAAGTATCGTTTCCCAGATAATATGAATTTATTTTTATGCCATTATAGTCCACAGACTCTTTTCTATACTCCGGGCTTAAGGTCATGCCAAAATCACGTAAGGGCAGCTCAGACTCTATGGACAGTGTTTTTGTCCCATCATTATTCTGGCTTTCGGTTTTTAAAATTCCGCTATGAATAACCTCCTGCTCTCTTGGTACCGTGAGATTCACCGTATAATTGGCAGCCTCCGAGAAATACGGCTGATGATAAGGATAAAATGGATAATTATGCCAGCCGTCAGAATCAAAAACCGAAAGCATGGGATACCAACGCAGTAAGCTGACAATAGTCTTATGCCAGCCGAACCTGCCGTAGGCATGAGGAATAACCACTTTATAATCAAAAATAACGGTTATTGATTCGCCAGGAGAAATCTGTTTCTCTAAATCAACCTTCAGTATCGTATCGTCTTCTCCTTCTATTGCGAATGTAAGGTTTTTACCCTGCGAAGAAATGGCATTGACAATGAAATCCCCCGATTGGAATCCTTCAGGGAAGGGATTCACCTTAAAATAAGCCGCGTAGCGTAAGATAAAATTCTTCTCTTTTTTGGTGTATCTGCGGTGAGGGTAGATATGAAAATAGAGGGAATCTGTAGGCTTATCCGTAGCGTTGGTAAAAGTTACTTTTTGTTTTGCGGCTATGGTGTGCGTTTGAATATCAATACGCGCATCGATTTCATAACGGGGAGGCTCGTATGCCGTACAGTCCACAGACCATAGACCACTGACCACAGTTACAAGAAAAAACCATACACTACAGTTTTTTCTTCTTTGACCTGCCCGCCCTGAGCGGCTTGTAGTGACTGCGGTCGAACCAAGCCGAAGGGTGACGTGCAACTTTACGCCGTAGGCGCATCCGCCTACGGCGGAGTGGCTTGCGGCTATTTTCTTATCGGGCATACTTCGCATTGGGGGTTAGTTTTCTTACAAAAGTCTTTTCCTAAGCGCACAATTAGCGCGTGGTATTCATTATACAATTTTACCTCTTTTTTCAGATTTTGCATAAATATTTCCTGCATCTTGTGGTAATCCGCATCCTCGTCAAACAACTTCTTGCGGGAAAATATCCTTTTGGTATAGGCGTCTACCACAAATATAGGAAACCCTCCGGCATACAACAGTATGGAATCGGCTGTCTCCGGGCCAATACCTTTCACGCTTAAAATCTCCTGCCTCAATTCCTCTAAAGGCCGCTTGAACATCTTTTCTAATTTACCTTGGTAATGCTTAAATAAAAAATCAAGAAAAGTTTTTAATCTTTTGGCTTTGATATTAAAATACCCCGATGGCCGGATAAGCTTGGCTAATTTTTCTTGAGGCAGGGAATAAAGCTTTTCAGGTGTCAACACCTTGGCTTTTTTAAGGTTATCTATGGCCTTAGAAACATTCTGCCAGTTAGTATTCTGGGTGAGAATTGCTCCCACAATCACCTCACATTGCGTCTCCCCCGGCCACCAATGCTGGGGGCCAAAGTGGTGAAAGAGTTTTTGGTAAATATCCTCTACGTTGCTTTTTGTGCTCACTCCAACTCCAGAGGATTAAACCCGTAGTAGGCAAAAAGGGCGTAAATGGTCGCGGAAAGCGAGCCGGTATTTTTACCCTTGGGCGTCCTCCAGCCGTGGCCGGTATCTTCAAAATCGCTTGAAGCATAAGGGAGGCATCCCTCGCCCTGGCCGGTGCGCGAGGAACTTGCAATAATCATCTTGGTAAGCTCCTCCAGATATTCCTCTGCCTTTTCCTTATATAGTTTTTCCTTCGAGAAATTCATTGTGGAAGCAAAATAACGGCTTAATAATTTATACGAAAGTATCATCTGCGCTGTCCACTCGCAGGAAATTACTCCTCCCCGTGCCATATGCTGCTGTTTGGCAAAATCAAAGCCTTTCACTAAAATATTTTCGCCGCTTGGCCGCGTATACTGTAGGCTAACCCCACAGTTATCCTCGGCAAATTTCATAATCTCCTCCGGTTTCATGCCCATAGCAATAAGCTTCTGCGCGCCTATACTGGCAATAGACCAGGCATAGGTATCGGTTGCAATGGTAGCATCGCCTCTTCCGCGTTTGACGGGAACCGAGGGACTATCATAGGCATGCTTTTGCAACCATGAAAGAATGAACTCTGACGCTTTTCTGTATGCTGACTCTCGCGTTATTTTATAAAACATTGTAAAGAAGGAAACTCCATCGAGATTATGTTCCGTAGAATACCACGGGGTTTCAGGGCCTCCGCGAAGCCCGCCTTCCTTATCTTCTTTTTGCAATCGCAGCATCCAGGTAGCGATATCGCGCGCTATAGAAAGATACTTTTTGTCTCCGGATAACTGTGTATACTGTAAGGCAGCAATACCCAACCAAAGATTCGGGCCGCTATGCACGATAAATTCTGAAACATCACCGCTTGAAACATAATAACCGTTGTAGAAGCCGTTTTTATTGTGCGCCCGGCTTAAATAAAAATCAAGGATTTTACCAGCCAAATCATACTCCTTGCGGTAACTGAAAGCAATAACAGCCAATGCCTGGTCATAGGTAAACGCGATATCGCCTAATTCCCCGTCTCCTTCAAAGCTGGCAATTAAACCGGTGCGCGGGTTCTGATGAATCTTTACCCATTGATACATCTTCTCAAAATTCGCTTTTTCCAAGATTTCCTTTTTCTCCTTAATCTCTCCTAATTTTACAAGCGCGCCCTCTTCCTCTTTCAACAAGCCTCCTATCTTATCCTCAAGCCCTGTCTTACTTTGCTCAAGAGTTACTAACACTGCCTTTAATGCCTCGATTTCCCGTTCCCGCCTCTTCAGTTCTATGAGATTATCATTTTGCACCAGTTTCAATTCCTCTGTTTTTTGCTGCACTGCTTCTTCTTGCTGCTTGATCTTTTTATTTGCCTCCTCAAACTTTTCTTCAACGCTAAGCCTTTCTCGCTGGATACGCCCAAGTTCATCCCGGCTAAAACGCGCTTCTTTGGCCATGCCTACCATTTCTTCAATCAGTTTCCTGCTGGCCGCGGAAAGCTGTATATTTTTATAGGTGCTCGCGGCAAAGGCAAAGAATAAAATAATCACAGCCGCCATCACCATGCGCGGGGCAAGTGTCTTACTATAGGCAAAACGCATAATCCGTTTGACATCTTTTGCGTCTATCTGCTCATACTTTAGTCCTACTAAATACTGGCTTGCCTGGCTTTCCTCTTCTCTAAACCAGCTTACCTTGGCAGTGGCCTCAACTGCCGGCAAATGTATGGGAATATGGATTTTTAAATGAAGCTTGATGTCTTTATGGGCCTTAAGCATGGCTATCGTATCGTCATCCGCCCTTATCATTTCAAGGCATAGGCCGCCCTTACTGACATTACCGGTAAAACCGTGATGTTCAAGACAACCGGTAACTTTACCCTCTTTCCAAAACTGAAACTGGACGGGAAATACCGAGTCTAAACGGATAAAATCCCTTTTATCTTTGTTTGAACGGTTCTGTTTCATAGTTTCTCTTTCAGGGCTTGGGCAAGGCGAATCCTCTGTGCAATCGGCGGATGATCGTAGAGCATAATTTCTACAAACTTACTGGGATTCATATCTGCCAAATTTTTCGCGCTTAGCTTTTCCATCATCGAAATAAAAATATCTGGGGTTTTGGTTAGGCAAATACTATAGCTGTCTGCTTTTTCCTCCAGGCTCCGAACGAAGCCGTTTTGAAGAGGGAGCACCAAAAACCCTAAAACGAGCATAATGAGGGCAAATAACGGAAATCCGGCGATATCGAAGATTGCCTCATAGCCAAAAAATGAAAAGCTTCTTTTTAAGACGATATCGCTTAAGAAAAATAAAACCGTGGTAACCACAGCGCTAAACATAATTATTTTGACGGTATCCTTATTTTTGTAGTGGCCTAATTCATGCGCAACGATACTTATTATTTCATCATGCGATAGTTCGCCTAAAAGAGTATCGGCAAGAATCACCCTCCTATTTTTCCCGAAACCAACAACCGCGGCATTGAGTTTTTTTGTTTTCGATGAGAAATTAATCATCGATACGTCTTTAAGGGGGGTTTTTGTTTTTATAAATAACTCCTTGATTCTCTCCCTCAAAGCTTCGTCTTCAAGCGGAAGATATTTATAAAATAACGGAATAATGACACTCGGAGTAATCTTTGTCAGAATCACGGTCAAACAAAACCATCCGACTGCCGCGAATATCCACCAAGCCTGGGCAAATTTTTCCAAGAAAAGATATAAGCCCTCAATGACAATCACTCCAATAATAAGGGAAATAATGGCTTTTTTAAGGTTATCCTGGAGGTAATTGCTTAACGTCTGATTGGAAAGCTTAAAGCGGTGTTCTACAATGAAACCCTCGTAGAAATCAAAGGGAAATCCAGCGCAATATAAAATTACGGATAAGACAATGAAATACGCGCCGTTAAGAAGTACGCCCGCAGGAACAGTTACCGCAAGATGCGTTTTGAGCCAGATGGAAAAACCACTTAGCATAATCGTTATAAGAACCGCCAGAGAGAGAAACAGATTGATGATAAATAACCTGTTTTTTATACGGTGGTAGTGTTTAGCCTCGGGATGAGTCTCCATGCTTACCGATTACCTTTTAGCTCTTCAAGAAACTTCTGGAACCGGCTGTCTTTTCGCAGATTCCCAAGATCAGGGTCTTTACGTAGATACGCGAAATCATCATAGCCTAAGGTTACCGCTTTTTTGACCACCCGGAAAGCATCATCAATTAAACCTAAAAGCGAGTAACTACAGGCTAAGTTATAGTGTACGTCAGGGTCATCGTGGCGAAGCTCGCTTAAGCGTAAATCCAACTCCAATCCTTTTTTCAGATCGCCCTTTTTCGTATACACCTCCGCCAAGGCAACCAAGGCAGGAATAAAAGCAGGCCGTTTCTTAAGCAACCCTTCAAAAAAATTGATTTCAAAATCTAAATCTACGGTTTTAGTTTTCTGCTGGCCCATTATTTCTTCTCCAAAATAACATGCTCATCAGCCTGTATTGCTAAATCTTCAAGAAATTTCTTAAACTGGGAATACTCTTCCTTGGGAATCTGCTTTACGCTTGATACCTGCCTTTGCGTGACGGTCAGTGTTTTTCCTTTAACGCTATACATGAGAACGTATTCACCCCACTGATTCTTGATAGTGAATGTCTTCGGTAAATATTTAACCTTGATGGTCTTGGGTAAAACCATTTCAAAAACTGATTCCATAAGGCTCGGCGAACCTAATTCTAAAGGGTAAAGCCGGCTGTCTTTGGCGACAGAAGACGTATCCTGCTGGGCAAACTGCGGAAGTATCCTGGCATTGCCCGCCCGGGAAAGAAAGTTTCTTCCTTCAAAGGTATAGGTAAGCTTTATAGGTTTATCTAACGTATCCGCGTTTTCATACTCATACGCAAGTAAATTTCCCGATGTAACCATGGACTGAACTTTTTCTTTTAAACCCTGCTCAATGAGATTGGCAGGTGTATAGCGCAACCAAAAACGCTGCATCTGGTCAAATTCGCCTAACCCGCGCACTTGGCGCGAAGCGGTTATGGTTTCGTCGTCTTGTAAGGTTATCCTGGTTACATAGTTGATAAAATTTCCCTCCGGAGGAATCACCGGCGTAGAGACGATTGTATAGCCATCTTTTTTAAATACCACGACTTTTCTTTCCTGGTCATCGGCAGGCAAGTCGCCAAAAGAACATACTTCAGCCGTAATATCAAGGAATACAAGCTTCTTGTCCAGTTCAACCGCGGCAATACAATGATTAAAATTAACGGCGGGGAAATCTTCGCTGGTTACGGGAGTTCCATAGGTCCCTATCAACACAAGATGCCCGGGGATACCGGCTGCCTCAAGCATAGCCACGAAAAGCACCGCTTTATCTTTACAATCCCCATATTTATTTTTGAATATTTCCTGGGCCTGATGCGGCTGGTATCCGGCCTGGCCATATTCGATTCCCACATAGCGTATTTCCTGAACACAATAATTGTAGATTGCCCGAATCTTTTCTTCAGGCGTATTTTTTCCCTTGATAAGCTCATTGGCCTTTTCGATAATCGCGGAATCAAGGCTCATCCTGTCTTTGGCTAAATCCCACCACCAGCGATAAATCTCATCCCATGAGGTAAAAGTAGAGATAAGGAGTATGGGCGTGATTTCACTTACCGGCGGCATATTCGGTTCAAGCTCAATCTGCGGAATATCCCGGAATTCCCAGGCGTAGGCCTTTTCTCCTCGCTCATTGGAACGGCGGGGATCCAAAGTAAAGTTTAGCGTATTATAGCGAGGATTAAGAATTTTTATTTTTAATTCCCTTTCCTCGGGGATACGCAGGGTAAATCTGCCAAAAACAATAGGTTCATTTTCCTGTATCGTATACGCAGTGGTAAAATCTTTCTTGTTAATAAGCTGGCTTTGAGTAGACCTGACTTTATATTCTATAATTGCCCCTTCGGTAATTTCCGGCATAGAGATAATCCGCGCTCTGGCATTCGAATAAAGAGGAAAATTCATATACCTTGAAACATCGCGGATATCTTTTTCTCCCACCGATACTGCTTCGCCGTTTGGCTTAATGGTTTTCGCATCGGTTACCTCGACGGTCTCATAGGTTGAATCATAGCCAATGACTATCTCGGAAAAATCATTTTTTCCCCGATCATTTAGAATTTTTATGATGTAGCGCGCCTCCGAAATAAGGGTATTTTCTAACGTAAGCCGCAAGGTTTCATCGGCTAGGATAACCGCCGCCCCCGCCAAAGGATATTTTTCCTTGGTAGCCTCAATAATCGCATTTTTAAATTCAGGCTCCAGGCTGCTGAGATATTCAGTGCTCTGCCTTTCAATAGAGGCAAGGCGCTCTTTGGCCAGGGCAAGGTAGGGCGTATTCTTAATTTGTTTAAAAAGCGCCAGCGCCTGTTCATAAAGATTATGCTGTTGGCAGGTCAGTCCATAGTAATAAAGATACTCAGGGTCATCTATTTTCCCTAAGCGATCAAACATACTGAGTGCCCGGGTATACTCGCCTGATTTATAAAGGCATATCGCCAGTAATTGCTTCGCCTTTGGCTCCTGGGCATCGTTAAGCATACTCACAACATTCTGATAGTCGCCATGCTCTGCATACAGCTTAGCTAAGGCTAGACGAGCTCCTTCATTGCGCGGATTTTTCATTACTATTTTCTCATAACCCTTGACTGCTTTTTTATATAACAGAGCTGCGTGCAGGGCTAATGCTTTCGGCGAGCCGGGCTGTTCTGTGCAACCTGTCAGTAACGCTATGAGAAAAATTCCCGCGCAGGATACGCGCCAATAGTGTTTTAAACTATTTTTTGCCATATTTTGCTTTTACCTTTGCAAGCAGTTCTTTAAAGAGTATTTTAGGATTTCTGTCCAAGATAAGCGCGACCCCGAGAAAGATTAATACCATTCCAGGAACAAGCGGTAAGACCAATCCCACGATACCAATAAGAATAAGGATAACTGCGCTGCTTATCCTGAACACATGCTTAATCATTTACGTATACTATAGCGAAAGCCTTGCCTTTGGCAACTAATTTTATACCAGAGCCCGGTACCGCTGTAACAGGCGCTCGGTAATCTTTCCGGGGATTCCCTTAGCGATAGGCTTGTGCTCCAGGGAAACCAACGGCATAATTTCAACAAGCGAATTGGTAAGAAACGCCTCGTCGGCTTTCCGGATATCCTCCGGCTTAAGCTTGGTTTCAATTACCTTTATCTTTTCCTTACCGGCCAAACCTAACACTGTATCCCGGGTAATTCCGGGAAGGCATCCGCAGTCTAACGATGGGGTCAATAAACAATTATCTTTAACTAAAAATATATTCGCCCGGGAGGCCTCAGCCAGAAAACCCCGGGTATTTAAAAGTATGGCCTCATCGGCATTTTTCTTTTTTGCCTCCTGATAGGCCAGGAGCAAAGGTAAATAGTTCGCGGACTTAATTCCGGAAAGTACGGAGAATTCATTCTGGCGAAAACTGGAAACTATCGCCTTAAAGCCTTTACGGTAATCTTCTTTATTTAAAAAATTATAGTTTCTGGCAAAGACCACGGCCTCGGCCTTATCTTTCCCCTGCCAAGCCGTTATCCGTAAGTAAGCATCCTTAAGGTTATTTTCCTTCAAGGCCTGCTTAACCGCCTTTTTCAAAACCTCATATCCTGCGGCTAATTCCAAATTAAGGATAGGCAGGGCCTTAAACAGGCGCTCAAGGTGGCTGTCTAAACGAAAAACCCGCTCGTTATAAGCGCGCATCGTTTCAAAAACCCCCTGGCCGTATAAAAACCCGGCTGAAGTAATACTTACCTTCGCTTCTTCCTCTTTTACAAATTTCCCATTAAGCCAAATTTTCATCTTAAATTTCTGGGGTCACCCATTGAGATACCCGTCAAGAGAAAAAACACTCCTCCTGATAAAAATAAGACGGCCCCTTAAAATTATTATTTTATAAAACCATTAAACATCCAGACGATGTTCACTATCCTAAGACGCGCTGGAATTAGACCAGTCGTCAGTCACCCATTGGCAGCGTTCGACAAGGCGAACCTGCATGATATTCTCGGAAGCAACCGCCCGCTAATCAGACCTGGCGAAGCTCCCGCCGAAGCGGGACTTCAGACCCCTTGGAGCGCAGCGGCTGCCACCGACTGGATTTGCTTCTCTTGCGTAACAGTAACATCCTGATAATAAGGACGCTGTTCTTTCAAAACATGATAAATGACTTTGAGCATTTGGCGCGCCATAATAACCTTGGCGGTATTAGCTCCTTTACGGATTTTAAGCTCTTCATAACG
>Ga0209417_1000190_pt1 | contig 162503 bp, 147 predicted proteins | sample RifGroF2_FD_184002 | JGI IMG/M metagenome (GOLD analysis project Ga0209417, IMG submission 184002) | Groundwater microbial communities from Rifle, Colorado, USA - Groundwater F2 (SPAdes) (version 2) | ecosystem: Environmental > Aquatic > Deep subsurface > Groundwater | place: Rifle, Colorado... | reverse complement strand
CCTGTGGTTGAACCAACACCTGAACCGGAAGCTGAAATAATTCCAGAACCTATTATAGAGCCAGAAGTAACAGAATAAACGTTAATTATTTCTCACTTAAAACTTAGACCCCAGGGGTCTAAGTTTTAAGTGTTTTTTGCTACCAATAACTTGACTGATCTGTTATAATATATACAAGCGATATTATTAGATAATAATTTATTTTAATGAGGTATTTTGAATACGGTTCCGGATATGGAATAATCGGTCAAGGATTAAGCATATGGATTATTGCTATTTTGGCTTGGACTCTTTATTGGAAGGGTAGGGCTCTTTGGAGGGCAGCGAGATTAGGACACTTTGAGTGGTTTATAGCTATTCTTGTTATAAATACGCTTGGGTTATTGGAAATTGCTTATTTGTACTATTTTACAAAACCAGAAGAGGATAAAAAAGAAAACAAAAACGAATAACAGTTTTTGTGGAACACAATAGAACTTTGAATTGAAGTTAATAATAGGTTACCGTAAGATTTGATGGTCGCATTGTTTGAGGCAGTCCTCGCAGGAAAGTTAGAATAGTTCTTTGGTGATACTTTGTGTATAGTGCGTGGAGCTTTCGGTTTCTTGCAGTTATATTTAACAGAAACTTCCTACGGGACAAGTTTTTATGTTAAAAAATTACAAAGATGTTGCCAAAATTATATTAGGAGTTCTTATATTTTTTATTGTATTTATTGTTGCCGAAAGGGGTGGAGTAAGAGATGGTGTAATCGGTTTTGAAGCACTTTTGTCTAGCGGAATAGCTGACGATGGTAAGCTGTCTTCCAAAAATAATTTCCATGATTTTGGAATTGTATTTATGCACGAAGGAAATAAGACTCACTCCTTTAATATAGAAAATAATGGGAAAAACGATATTAAAATAAAAAATATATATACAACCTCGTTAAGTTTAGAGGTTTATTTAGAAAATGAGGAAAAAAAAATCGGACCGTTTGATATTAGAAATTATCTTTACAAAAACGATAATTTAATAATTATAAGAAAAGGGGGTCGCATGATCGTTGAATTGATTTATTCTCCATCACGACAGGGTCTTTTGGGGGTTGGTCTTTCTGAACCGTTTGCTGTTATTGAAGATGAGTTTGGTTCCAAGATTTATTTAAGAATTTCAGCTCTGGTGTTTCCATAGATAATAATTTAGAATACGAAAACTACTAATGTATAACGAAAACGGAAAATTTTCCAGAAAATTTATTAATGTTTGTGTGGTTTCTTTTGTTGCAGTTTTTGCTGTAGCTGTTTTTTATTTAAGCGGATTAGTTCCGGAATTCCTTAAGACAGCCATGACTGACAGTAGACTCATGTTGCCGATGGTTATACTAGCGTCGCTTGTTGATAGTATAAATCCCTGTGCTTTTTCTGTTCTTATATTAACGATTGCTTTCTTAATGAGTTTAAATAAGGAGAGAAAAACTATATTAAAAATGGGTGGTATTTATATATTTGGAATTTTTTCTGTATATATTCTTATTGGTTTAGGAATAATACAAGCCCTTTTGTTTTTTGGAGTACCTAATTTTATGGCAAAGGTTGGAGCCTTGATTTTGATTGTATTTGGGCTTTTGAATATTATTAATGATTTTTTTCCTTCTTTTCCAATAAAGGTAAAAATACCTCAATTCGCTCACAAGAGAATCGCTTATATAATGGAGAAAGCATCTTTGCCATCATCGTATTTCTTGGGGATAATGGTTGGGCTTTATGAATTTCCGTGCACAGGCGGTCCATATCTTATGATACTAGGTCTCATTCATGATAATGAGACATTCTGGAGCGGTTTCTGGTATTTAGTGCTTTATAATCTTATATTTATATTACCACTCGCCATAATTCTTTTTGTATCAGGAAGTAAGCCTGTACTTGCCAGGGTATCAGAATGGAAGGGGTCAGAGTCTAAAAATATGAGATTTTGGGGTGGTGTTATAACAATAATTTTGGGTGTGATAATTTTTGTATTATAATCCCACCAGAAGTCGATGGGGTTTACATCGACAGTCTGCCTACCGGACAGGTAGGCCTGTAGACGGGCCACGGTCAGTTTGGCTTAATTTTATAAAAGAGTTTGGTGATATTTAATAAATTAATTTAACAGAGAACGAATGCGACCTGCTTCTAATGGAACAAGTTCTCTAACAATAATAATATGGAAGATAATAAGAAAAAGATGGAGGACATCATTAAAAAGGTTGATGAGATGAGGAAGAGTGGTACGGTTGACCTCTCTCTTGACGAAGACCTATCCATTGCCGTAATGAATTTAATAAGTCTTGAGGAACATTTTTTCTTTACAGGAGAAAAAACAGATAACCCCGGTTATTTTGATATGTTGGCTGAAGTTAGGGAGATGAGGAAAAGTCTTCTCTTGAAGCTTATGTTAAAAAACGAGGGAGAGTCTTGGTGTATCTCAAAGCACCTACTGGCAACATCCATGAGACTGATGGAAGTTGGTACAAAATTGCAGGGGGCCGGTAAAAAGGAAGAAGCTAAAGAGTTTTTTGACCGTTCTTACAAAATGTATTCTCTGTTTTGGGCACTTAGATTAAAGATAATAGATGTTTCTGGGATCAAGGAGATTCCGGCGGGTGATAAGCCGTGGAGCGTTGATGATATTGTTACAAAATTAGTTAATTGTTGTGATGAATAAATTAAATCAGATTTTTTGGGTTTTTGTTTTTGTTGTTGTTGTGCTTTCTTTTGCGTGGGTGGCCTTTGTTTTTGCTATTAAGCCTCAAGTCAAATATTCAAATTTGGATGAATTCGCAAAATGTTTAACGGACAAAGGAGCAACTATGTATGGCGCAGCTTGGTGTCCACATTGTCTAGATGAAAAGAGTAGTTTCGGGAGTTCTTTTAAGTATGTTAATTATGTTGAGTGCCCTGATAACATATCGCTTTGTACCGAAAAAGGAATAATGGGTTATCCTTCTTGGATATCAGCAGAAGGAAAAATACTTGAAGGAAAACAAGGATTGGAAAAATTATCCGAAATTACTGGATGTGAATTAAAGAAATAGTTAAATTAAAAAGCGCCCTCATTATGAAGGCGCTTTTTAGATTAGATAATTGTTGGTTTGGCGTTTTCTTGATTTGGAATTAGTTTTGAAATGATTGTTAAGTTGGCTATTCCAATAATAAAAGCCGATATTGTAAACATAATATCTGAATAATCGCCATTCCAGTAAGTGCCGGTGGCTGTTCTAAATGAAAAAAGGAAATCTGCTAGGCCTTGTGATGCCAACCCAAGAGATAAAAACATCGCCCCATTTTTTATGGCGCCACCGCCAACTCGGATTATCATTATTGCCCCCGATAAAATGATTGCACTAGACAATGGATAAAAAATGGTAAGTATTTTTGCCAACAGAGACATTTCAGATGATATTTTAACATCAAGAACTGTAAAAATTATAAATGATAAAATTGAGAATAAAACAATTGCTTCAATTAAGATTTGTCTTTTTAAAATAAAAGAAAAAATTTGAAGATAGTAAAATACAGAAATAAGTACGAGTGGATAAAAAGCAACAAAGAATATGTCTGCTATTGATGGAAAGGGGACCTCCTGCATATAAAAAAAGTTATAAATAGTCCAAACTATAAGACCCATTCCATATGACATAAGGGCAACAGACAGTGTGTTTATGGCCTTTCGAGGAAGTTCTGATATTCCCGTTTTTTTTATTAGAAACAAAGAAAAAATACCAGAAAGTAAGAATATTAACGCATTTTCAGAGTTATATAGAAAATTCCAGTTAGTTGTTTTGTCGGGGATTATCTGAAGTATCACCCACCAAATTATTGTTATAATAAAAATTAAAGTAAGGGAGTATTTATAATGTGAGACGTCTATTTTTTGTTCCATTTGTTTGAGATATTCTTATATTCTTAAATTATAGTATAATTTAAATAAATAAAATAATAATGAAAATTTTTTCTAAAATTTTTTCCAATCACAATGATACTCAAATAGACAATGAGTCAACAGTCAGTGTTGATAATATTTTTTCATATTTACAAAATTTTATAAACAGAAAAGAACTTGCAGAGGAATGTAGTGAGTTGAAGAAAAAAGCCGATGCCCTTTCCGGAGAAGAAAAAGAAATACAATTAACTCGAGCATATTTCTGTTTTGAAAAATTTGTAACAGGAAATAAGCCACTTATTGTAAAAAGGGAAATAGAGATAAATGAACTTAGAAAGGAAATAATTAATAAAGGTTTCACCAATAATCTTTTTTCTAGGTTAGAATTACCATTTGTGAACGAAAGAGAGCGATTTGCTTCTGTTTTTGCAATGGCGACTAGAGATATAGTTAAATATCTTAAAGGAAATATAGGGGAGGATAATTTTAAAACGATACTAAATAATTCATTAATTGGAAATAGATTAAGTGGAAAGGTTTTGCTATTAGAAGATTCTCTTAAGATTGAAATTGGGAAAGACATGGGGCTGGAGCAGATAAGCATAGATGAATTGAGGTATTCTTTAAAAAATTTATTTGAAAATATAACAAAAGAGGTAATAAGTGGTTTTGGTAATAAAATAGCCGATGCTATTTTGCAATCGTCATTTACGGCATTTAAATTTATTTATCCTCTAGAATTTTTAAAAATATTCTTGGATATATTACCGTCTGATTTCTTGATGGAAGAGAAAACATATTTTCTTGCTAAAGAGGAATTACAGAAAAAACTTTTAGAAGCTGTTGGGGAAGAGAGGTTAAAAAGTATAGAGGCCGACATGCTTTCAAAAAGACTCCAGGAGGCTCTTACAGAGCTTGGTGCAAGTAAGTCTGCTGTTTTGAATTTACTCGAAGATGTTAATGTTGAAAAAAATATAATAGAGAAAGAGATTAGAATAAGGACAGGAGAGTTAATGAGTGAAAAGGCTTTTTTGAGGGCTACAATCAATAGCATTCCTTTGGCTTATTTTTTAATAAATACCGACTTTGTTCTCCTGGAAAGTAACCCCGCGCTTTCTAGAGTTTTTTCTGTTGAAAAAATAAGCAGTTTCTCTGAAATAGAAAGTATGTTTGACGGTTTTTTCCCGATAAGAGAAAGATGTCAGTCTGTTTTTAGTAGTATGAAGATGGAGGTTTTTAAAGATGTTAGTTTGGCTAATAAATTTTTCAAATTATACTTACAGTCCATTGTTTCTGTTGAAACAGGAGAAAAAATAGGACTTTTGGGACTTATAGAAGATATTACAGAACAGAAAATTCTTGATAGATCAAAGGACGAATTTTTTTCTATTGCCTCTCATGAACTTAGGACACCCCTTACGGCAATAATGGGAAACACCTCCATGATTTTGGAGTTTTTTGGACAACAACTTCAAAATAAAGAAATAAAACAAATGGTGGAAGATGTTCACGAGGCAAGTATCAGACTCTTAAAGATTGTAGGAGACTTTTTGGATGTTTCTCGTCTTGAGCAGGGTAAGATAATTTTTAAATCGGATAAATTTAATATGAGAGATTTGATTATGGGTATGTTGCGCGATTTTGAATCAGCGGCGACGCTAAAGGGACTTTCATTAAAAATTGGAGAGATGCCCAGGAATTCTTTTGTTACTGGAGATAAAGATAAGGTTAAGCAAATTGTTTCTAATTTGATAAGCAATGCTATAAACTACACGTCAAAAGGTGAAATCAGTGTTTATATTAAGAAAGATGAACCAGGTCATGTTTCTTTGTATGTTAAAGATTCTGGAATTGGTGTATCAAAGGAAAATCAAATATTATTATTTAGAAAATTCCAGCAGGCCCAAGAAAAACTTTTAACAAGAGATGCCTCCAGAAGCACGGGCCTCGGTCTTTATATAAGCAGATTGCTCGCAATCTCTATGAATGGAAGGGTTGAGCTCGTAGAAAGTAGCCAAGGGAAAGGTAGTGTTTTTAAGTTGGTGTTGCCTTTCTAAATATGATAGAGTTTAATGTGTTAATCGCTTTTTAATATTCAAATGACAAAAATATTGATCATAGAAGATGACCCTTTAATGCTTAGAATGTATGAACGTGTTTTTAAACTAAATAATTATGATGTGGAAATGGCATTTGATGGAGAAGATGGTATTTCTAAATTAAAAACAGCCGAAATCAAACCCAATATAATTCTTTTGGATATAATGATGCCTAAAATGAGTGGATTTGACGCATTGAAAATAATAAAGGCAGATGATAATTTTAAAGATATCCCTGTTATTATACTCACGAATCTTGCTGGAAAAGAGGAGGCAGATAAAGGACTAAAATTAGGAGCCATTTCATACCTCATTAAGAGTGAGCACGAGCCAAAAGAGATAGTCTCAATAATTAAGGAAAATTTGGAAAAATTAGGCAAGAAATAGTCTTTAAAAGATATATCTAATTTTTAAAAATGACCACTGGTTAGGGTGGCCGTTTTTATTTTTATCCACAGTCTGTTATTATTTATAACTTTTTGTTTATGGTATCATTTAGTAATGCTTACAAAAAGAACCTTTTTTATTTTTGGGGTTGTTGTATTTTTTTTATTAACAACAAGTGTTTCTGCGTTTAATGTTGGTTTAACTGTTAGCCAGGAGTCTGATAGTGGTGGTGGGGTATCGGCACCAGCTCCAGCGCCAGTTGTAGTTCCGCCAGAAGTGCCAGTGGTCCCACCAGTGGTTCCTCCGGAAGTACCAGTCGTTCCTCCAGAAGTGCCGGTGGTCCCACCAGTGGTTCCTCCAGAAGTACCAGTCGTTCCTCCAGAAGTACCAGTCGTTCCTCCAGAAGTGCCAGTCGTACCTCCAGTAGCTCCGCCTGAAGTCATACAACAAGCGGTGTCGGCTGTTGAAAACTTTTTTGGAGGTTCAGTAGATACCATGGTGTATGTTTCTAATTACGTCATAGATTCTATACAAAATTTTGCCAAAGACCCTGTTGCCGGTATTGTTAATGCCTCAAAAAAAACAGCTGAGGCTACTAGAGAATTTGTAGAGAGTCCTGTGGGGAAAGTGGTTACCAACGTCGCTAAGCCACTTGGAGTTGCCACAGGAGTTGCTGTTGTTGCAACTCAAGCTATTTTGACAACGGGAATGATGACTGTCACATCTTTGTCTGATATATATCTTTTGATTTTGAGACTGTTGGGTGTTGTTGTCGGTACATCTAAGAGGCGAGGTAAGCCGTGGGGTACTGTTTATGATTCTATTACAAAAAGACCTCTTGATCCGGCGTATGTCGTAGTTTCTAAACCAACAGGAGAAGAGGTCGCTGATGCTATTACGGATCTTGATGGTCGCTACGGATTTTTGATACCACCAGGAACTTACAAACTGAAAGCAAGTAAAACAAATTACACTTTCCCTTCAAAGACATTAGATGGCAAGGCAAGTGATGAAATTTATAACAACATTTATCATGGAGAAGATCTGACCACCAAAGAAGGGGATGTATTAATAGAGAATATCCCACTTGATCCTATTGGTTTTGATTGGAATGAATTTGCGAAAAATAAGCAAAATCTCTTTAGGATATATTCTGATAGAGAGAGGGTTTGGAATAAAGTTTTTGACGCTATTTACCTTATAGGTCTTTTGTCCGCTATTATTACAGCGGTATTTGATCCGAGAACACTAAATTTTGTTTTTATTGCGATATACTCTGTGTTTATCATTTATAATTTTGCCGGAAGAAAAGGAAAGAAGGCTATTGTTGTTAAGAATACTCAAACATCTATGCCAATACCATATGCTGTTATTAAAGTATTTTTCGCAGAAATGAATAACCAGATTAAAACAGTTGTGTCCGACCACCTCGGCAGATTTTATTTCTTGGTTGGTCCTGGTAAATACTACGTAACAGTTGACGAAAAGCAGATAGATGGTACTTATAAAACAATTCACAAAACTGAGCCGATGGAATTGAAAAATGGTGTTTTAAGTGGAGATATATTGATATAATTTTCAGAATAGAATGAAAAAAATAGTTTATAGTGCGATATTGATATTTTTGTTTTTGTTACCGTCTGCCTCTTTTGGTTTCGGTGTTATTAAAAACATATCAGCTCCAGTTACTGGAAATTTTTCTTTGAGTCCGACTAAAATCGAATTTGACCTTGAAGAAGGAAGTATTGTTAAAAAGGAATTAAGAATTTCTAACGGAACCGGTATTCCGTCTGAGTTTCAAATAGACCTTGAGGATGTTTTTGATACTGATAAAAATTATCAAGGAAACACTCTAAAAATAAGCGAATACATTTCAGTTGATAATAAAAAATTCAGATTAGATCACGGTGAAGAAGCGACCGTAATTATTACCGCACATATTCCAGAAAATAATATTGAAAAATTTGTTGGTGGAGCTGTATTGGTTTCTCGTCGCGGGTTAAATATTCCAACTTCTAATAACTCTCAGGTTATCGTAAGGTCTGGTTCTTTAGTCTTTATAAATATTGATAAAACCGCATTACGTTCTGGTTTTTTAAATAGTTTTGAATATGCAGGAGATGGAATATTCCGTATAAGTTTTAAAAATACAGGCGAGGCTAAATTAAACCCTTACGGATTTATTGAACTCAGGGATATTTTTGGCAATTTAGTTGAAAGAAAAAATATTGAGCCTTGGTTTGTTTTGCCGGAAAGTGATAAGATTAATGAAATTAATTGGGAAATTCCTTCTAAATTACAACCATTATATAAGGCCCACCTCGTATTGTATCCGGGATATGGGGGAGGGGAAAATACCGAGAATGAATCAATTTTTGTTTATAATTTTTACACAATATTTATTTATTTATTTTTATTTATAATTATTCTCATAAAATTTTTAAAATATGTTAAAAAATAGTTTTATAGTTTTTGCAACAATCTTGTGTCTTGTTTCAGGTACCGTTGCAAATGCGTATGTCGCAAGTAGTACTAACTTTATAATAGAGTCAGATGTTATTTCTTACACTGGTGGATTGTCTACCTCTACAAATTTTTCAGTGCAAGATAGCATAAGCGACGGTCTTATTGGAGAGGGTAATTCAACAAGTTATACAATAGATGCAGGACCCCTTCCCATGAGAGAATCGACATTGTCTGTTTCTGTTCCGGCCGATTTAATTTTGACCGGAACAATTACATCTTTAAGGGGTGGTACAGCGGAAGGTTCTGTTAGTGTGACCGTTATTACTGATAATCCCGGAGGGTATCAGCTTAAATTGTCTGGCACGTCCCTATCTTCGGGTTCTAATAGTTTTGATAGTTTTAGTGGTCCCGCTTCTTGGAGTGTAGCAGATGGAACTTCTGCTTTTGGTTTTTCGACTGATTCAAGTACATGGAATGGAATAGATTCAACCGCGAGGGTGGTCGTTACAGAGAACTCTAATAATCAGCCCTCAGGAACAGCCACAATAATAAATTTTAAAGCAGAATCTAAAAAAATAAATCAGGCTCAACCCGCAGGAAGTTATAGTTCGTCTATCACTTTGACAGCACTTCCTTTATAATTTTTATTGATTATTTTTAAAAAAGGGGCCGTTCGTTGAGCTATTTTAGGCAATTACGAACGGCCTTTATTGTTAGCCGTAAAAATTAGAAAGTTATCCCCACATTTTCTTAAAAAATACTTTTTAATATTGAGCTTTTGTAATAAAATTATTAATAGGGCCTGTGAAAGATTTTTTCGCACAGTTATGTATTCATGGTCTTGTTTTAAAATGATTTTTAGAAACAAATTATTAAAAATATTTATCGTATCTTTTGTAATATTTTTTAGTATTTCTTTTGTATCTGCTTCTGAAACGACAAATAAAAGTTATGCTCAAGTAACCGAAGCTGTTGAAAGTATTTTTAATAGAGTGGCGACATATTTGGAAGAGAAGATGAATTATTTTGTTGAGGGGGTTGTTCCCAGCTCTTCAATGGTTTCTGATAATGAATCTCTTAGGACAGAAAAAGAAAAATTTGATTTTATAAGAAAGGATGACGCAGGAGATCTTGAAAGCGGTTATTTAAGGATTCAGGATAAACCTCCCGTGATTCAAAGAGAAACAACCTTATCTACACAAACAAAAACAGTTACATCACCGACTGAAACAATAATTGAGAGAATAGTTTATTATAACCAGCCAATAATCTCTTCTTTTGGTTTTTATACAAAAGAAGAACTGGATAATTTTTTTAAAAATTATAATCAAGAGATAAGATCGGAGCTTTTGTCTCGTATAAACAATCTTAGCTCTGTAACTAATAGTCAATACGCCGCCAATACAACAGCTATCGCCCTGACAAATAAAATAGATCAATTAAACGGAACCTCCCTTACAAATATCACTGTCAACGGAGTTTCTGGTCTCACTGATGCTGATATCCCCGACAATATTTTACTCTCCGGTTATTTACCAATAACAGGGGGTAATTTAACGGGTAATTTGGGCATTGGTACCACATCTCCTTACGCACCACTTTCTGTGAATGGACAGGCTGTTGCTTCCTACTTTACAACGTCTTCTTCTACGGCCACTTCAACTCTTGCTTATGGTATGAACCTTTTGGGCGGATGTTTTGCCATTAATGGTGTTTGTATAACAGGCGGTGGAGCTTCCGATGGAACATGGTCAACAACATCAGCTAATTACTGGGAGACAACTCAAGCCGCCAGATCAGGTGTATCAAATTGGGCCACTACTTCAACTGATTACTGGAAGACAGAAAATAACTTCTTCTCAACTACTTCAACCGACCACTGGTACTCTTCAGCAGACAGATTCAGCACAACATCAGTTAATGCTTTGTTAGCTACAATAGACAAGGGATATTTCTTCTCAACCACTTCAACTGATTACTGGAAGACAGAAAATAACTTCTTCTCAACAACATCAGCTGAATACTTCGCTTCAACCGGTAGTTCCTGGTCTACAACCTCAGCATCATATTTCCTCTCTCAGAACCAGGGGAATGCCTTCTCCTCAACATCAGCTGATGCTTGGTATATCTCAGCAGATAGATTCTCAACAACAACAAACGATGCATGGCTCACAACTATCGATAAAGGATATTTCTTCTCAACTACTTCATCAGCCTACTTCCTTTCTCAAAATCAGGGCGCTGCTTTCTCTTCAACGTCAGTAGCTTACTACTTAGCAGAGAACCAAGATTCACTATTTTCCACGACATCAGCTAATTACTGGAAGACAGAAAATAACTTCTTCTCAACTACTTCAGCTGAATACTTCGCTTCAACCGGTAGTTCCTGGTCTACAACCTCAGCATCATATTTCCTCTCTCAGAACCAGGGGAATGCCTTCTCCTCAACATCAGCTGATGCTTGGTATATCTCAGCAGATAGATTCTCAACAACAACAAACGATGCATGGCTCACAACTATCGATAAAGGATATTTCTTCTCAACTACTTCATCAGCCTACTTCCTTTCTCAAAATCAGGGCGCTGCTTTCTCTTCAACGTCAGTAGCTTACTACTTAGCAGAGAACCAAGATTCACTATTTTCAACAACATCAGCTAATTACTGGAAGACAGAAAATAACTTCTTCTCAACAACATCAGCTGACCACTGGTACTCTTCAGCAGACAGATTCAGCACAACATCGATTAACGCTTTGTTAGCTACGATAAACAAGGAATACTTTTTCTCAACAACATCATCTGATTATTGGAAGACACAGAACAACTTCTTCTCAACTACTTCAGCAGAATACTTCGCTTCAACCGGTAGTTCCTGGTCTACAACATCAGCTAACTATTACGTAAACTCATCCACCACAATACCCAAGACATATACAGCCAATACCTTTACATCTCTTAATACATTCGCAAATGCTACAACCACTCAATTCTCCGTAACCGGCAACGCATGGCTTGGAACTTTCACTGGCCCTCTTCAGGCAGTCAATGGTTTGGTATCGGCTACAAACACTATATCTGCGATTTACGGGGGAACAGGACTTTCTTCTTATAATACAGGTCAACTCCTTTATGCAGATACACCATCAACTCTTGCCGGATTAAATGTCGGCGGAAACGATACATACCTTAAGGTCTCGGGAGGAGTACTTACTTGGGCAACTGTTCCTACGGGAAGTGGTGGAAGTGGAGTCTCACCATGGGCAACAAGTACGGATAATCTATCTGTATATCTGGTTGACCCTGCCGACGTGGTTATAATAGGGGGATCAGCTACAACTACTAACGGTAATATTTTTGAGGTTGTTGGAAATACTAAGATTGGTGGAAACCTGTTAATTACAGGAAACTCTTCCTTGGGAACGATTACATCCGGCATTTGGAACGGGACAGCTATTGGTGATTCATATATTGTAAAGACAGGCGACTGGACTGGAACGTTCGATGGGCAGGAGGGTTCATACTATTTGGATGCCGGAAATCTCACTAATTTCTCAACTCCAGCCGATTACTGGTATGCCTCTGCAGACCGATTTTCAACCACATCAGTTAGCTACTTGCTCGGAAGCTTAGACAAGGGATATTTCTTCTCCACAACCTCAGCTAATTACTGGAAATCAGAAAACAACTTCTTCTCCTCAACCTCAGCTGACTACTGGTATGGTTCAGCCGACAGATTCTCCACAACCTCAGTTGATGCCTGGTATGCCTCTGTAGATAGATTCAGTACCACATCAGTTAACGCCTTATTAGCTACGATCGATAAAGGATATTTCTTCTCTACAACTTCAACGGATTACTGGAAGACAGTTAATAACTTCTTCTCCACAACATCTGCTAATTATTATATAAACTCATCCACCACCATACCAAAGACCTATACCAACAATACATTCACAGGAGGCAATATCTTCGGAACAGTAACTACAACCGAAATTTGTTTTGCTACAGGAGAGTGTATGGAGTCTCCAAATATGGAGGGGTCAGCATTGTCTTTCTATCCAACAAACACGGCTTCGGAAATTGGAACATATGAACAAATGTTATCAGCACCGACAGGGGGTTTATTCGTTGATGAATCTTGTGTCGCTGATTCCGACATTGCAGGAGGGTATTGTGATATTGATACATATATCTCAACATCGACAGACATAACCATTACAAACTATCCAGCAGGAACAACACGTATTCACGCTTACACTTATGTAGATAGTTCCGTTGGAACATCTTATTTGGTTTTAGATGGATATAGACGAGAAGTCGCAGGTAATGAATATTGGCTTGGACAAGCAACAACAACAGAAATAAACCAGACAACCATACAGGAGTCGTTGGCGGCATTTACAGGAACTTCTGATACTGCTTTCAATGTAGACGGAACAGACAGACTCGTAATGAAAGTAAGAGGATATACAACCTCAAACGTTGCAAAAACAATTCACTGGACATATCAAAGCTCTGCTTATTACTCTCATATTGAAACACCAATTACTATCGCAGATAGAGGATATGCAAACAAAACAAAAGACGAAACAATACTTGGAGATTGGACATTCTCAGGTCTAACCTCATTTGCCAACTCCACTTCAACTCTCGGTACAATAGATACTTTCTGGTCTACACTTGCTAATTTTACAAACGCTACAGCCACTCAGTTCTCAGTAACAGGTGATACTTGGCTTGGAACATTTACAGGTCCTCTTCAGGCAATCAATGGCTTAGTGTCAGCAACATCTACAATATCGGTTGCCTACGGCGGTACAGGATTATCATCTGCTCCTACTCTCGGTCAGTTACTTATTGGTAACGGCTCTCAAGGTTACACACTCTTAGCTACATCAACTCTCGGAATTAATACTTCAGACATAGTAGAGGGGTCAAAGTTGTTCTATACAGATGAGAGGGTAAATACATATGTTGATGCTTCTACAACAATACCTAAGGCATACTCTGTAAACAACTTCACCGCACTAAATACATTTACAAACGCCACAGCCACCCAGTTCTCTGTAACCGGTGACATTTGGCTCGGAACACTAACGGGTCCTCTTCAGGCAATCAACGGCTTAGTGTCCGCAACATCTACAATGTCTGTTGCGTATGGCGGTACAGGATTATCATCTGCTCCTACTCTCGGTCAGTTACTTATTGGTAATGATTCCGGAGGATACACTCTTTTGGCTACATCAACTCTCGGAATTAATACTTCAGACATAGTAGAGGGGTCAAAGTTGTTCTATACAGATGAGAGGGTAAATACATATGTTGATGCTTCTACAACAATACCTAAGGCATACTCTGTAAACAACTTCACCGCACTAAATACATTTACAAACGCCACAGCCACCCAGTTCTCTGTAACCGGTGACATTTGGCTCGGAACACTAACGGGTCCTCTTCAGGCAATCAACGGCTTAGTGTCCGCAACATCTACAATGTCTGTTGCGTATGGCGGTACAGGATTATCATCTGCTCCTACTTTTGGACAGATGCTCGTAGGAAACAGTGATGGTGGATATACATTAACTTCTACATCATCTCTTGGTCTCGCTGCGGGATCAATAGGACAGCTACAATTTAATGATGGCAGTAATACCTTCGCTGCAGATGCTAACTTGTTTTGGGATAATATAGATAAATTCTTTGGAATAGGAACAAGTACCCCTGAGGCCAGGTTGCACGTTTCGGATAGTCTCAGTCCATTGGCTATATTTGATAGTATTGATTCTACTAATGATGCTCAAATTCTAACAAGGAGGGGTAATGGTACACCAACGTCTCCAAGCGCAGTCATATCAGGACAGTCAATCGGATTTTATGGATTTAATGGATATGGAACAACTGGATTTGGTCTAAATCCGACGGCTTATATGAGGGGAATTGCTGCTGAAAATTTTACAGACTCAGCAAAGGGAACTCATTTGGCATTTGGAACAGCCTCTAGTACCACAGCGAGTGCTGTTGAGAGAATGAGGATAACAGATATGGGGTTAGTGGGTATTGGAACCACCTCACCGTTAAGAAATATTGACGTTAAGGGAACATGGGGAGGGAACAGTATTATAAGTGCCCAGACGCTTACAACAGATTCAACTGTTACAATATCGACGGCAGGGGTAGCATACTATCTTGAAAACAATTCCGGCACAACTGATAGTTCTACGGCCACCATCTTTAATCTGACTGGCCTACCAGACATTGAAGGAACTCATGCTTTTGTGGAGATGCGAGCCGCAAAAGGAGTAACGGCAAATGAGCGTACTCAGTCTGTTTCTTTGAAGGTTAATGGAAGCTTGGTAAATAACGCCATTGTTTCAACCGCAAGTACCACCCTAGCTGAATCACAAATTAAAAGCTTCAATCTTCTTAGATTAAATAGCCAATGGAAAATGGTTGGTGCCGCAGGTGATGGTACGGGTGCTAATATTGCCGCTAACGTTGTAAAGACTGTACCTTATGATCTGACTACAAACGCTACGGTTGCTCAAAACACTAATCTTTCCGTTATCGTTGGCGCCAACGAAACATGGAGTATTAATGCAATAATCCGTTCCTACAACTCAGCCTCGGCTGATGATGTTAAGTTTTATATCACTGCTCCGAGTGGCGCGATATGTTATATTTCCACATCTGTTGTTAAGAGTAATTCGACATTTACCGGTAATTCGTGTGGTGTTGGTCTTTTAACCACATTAACCACAATCCAGGATGTGGTCACACTGGGTGCAACGGTTGTTAATGGTGCAACTCCTGGTACGATAGTGATACAGTATTCCGCAAATACTGGAGCAGGACTGGCACATTTTGATGCAGGATCATTTATGTTTGCCAACAGAAATCTCGGTTCCGACTTGGCAGAAATGTATTACACCAGAGACGATTCCATGGGACCTGCGATGGTTGTGTCTATAGACGACTTTACAGATGCTGGGGTTAAACAATCTGATATTGCTTATGATAAAAATATACTGGGTGTCATAACAACTCAGCCGGGTATGATTTTAGGTAGCGCCATGATTCCTGAGGGTACGCGTCCAATATATGTAGCCTTGTCTGGTCGTGTGCCAGTAAAGGTAACGACAGAAAACGGCAAAATAAGAGCAGGAGACTACATCACCTCCTCATCTATCCCTGGTGTTGCAATGAAGGCTATTAAATCGGGGCCAGTGATTGGTCAGGCTCTGAGTGATTTTGATGGTGATGGAATAGGCATGGTTACTTTATTTATAAAGAATGGTATTTATACTGGAACGAGTCTGGCCTCTCTGTTTGGTGATTTATTTGATAAAAACATATCGGAGTTTGAATATCAGAAAGCTATTCTTGAGAAGCTGGTTGCTCAATCCACAACAACTCCTGGTGTGTCTGAAATATATACAGATAGAGTTGCCACAAGACTCGGTATTACAGCACCTACTGTTGTTACAAAAGATTTATTTGCCGATACTATCACAGCGAATAAGATTGTCGGACTTGAGTTTATTACCGATAAGATTTCATCGCTCTCAAGTGATGTTGTGAAGGTTGCTTCTTCAAGCGCTTCAATATCTGATATTTTGGGCAAAATAGAGACTTCTAATATTAAGACATTAGATCTCGCTGTCCTTAATTCTCTTTCGGTGGGTAGTAGCCTAACAATATTGGGCGAGTCTATATTTGATGGTGTGTCCACTTTCTTCGCGACGACAACCATGAGTAAATTAGTGGTAGAAAATATTGATTCACCACAGATATTGGCGTTGTCTGATGGGTTAACGTTGGTTGGTAATAATTTGGCAACATTGTCCGCTTCAGTTGCCGATAATGAGAGTATTTTGGATACTTACGCCTCAACAACATCGGATATTTTGAACAGACTTTCTAGTCTAGAGAATAAGCCGACCTTAGATTTATCTTCGGTTTTGAGTTTAGATTCCGGATTAATAATAAACAGCTTAACTATAATGAACGGTGGCCTGAAAGTAGATCAGATTGGTTCACTCGGCGGACAGATTGTCTTTTCTGATGATGTTGAATTTATTGGTAGGCCTTATGTAAATTCTGATACTGCTGGATTTGCAAAAATATTTAAGGGCGCAAAAAGCGTTAGAATAAATTTTGATAGAGAATATTTAAGCCAACCAGTAATTAACACCACCATAACTTTCGACGAAAACTCCGCTTTAGATGTTGATAATTTATTTAATAGCAATGTTCAATATGTTGTGACGGAAAGAACAGTGAATGGTTTTACAATTTTATTGAGTAGGGAAGCGGGTGCAGACATGACTTTTAGCTGGTTTGCTCTAGCGGTTAAAAATAGTAAAACATTTAGATCAGAAGAAATTAATTTACCATTAATTCCAAATGTATTACCAACTTTGATTGAGGCAGATCCTTCTTCTCAGTATTTCGAAAACAATACCACAACAGAACCCGTCGTATCATCAGAGGTTGATAATCTAGATAGCACGACAACATCTGCAAACCAGAATGTCTTTATTCCAGTGAGCGAAGAAGTAAATACTAATGAAAGCACGGTATCGGAAGAGGTTGATAATCTAGATAGCACGACAACATCTGCAAACCCGAACGTCTCTATCCCTTTGAGCGAAGAAGTAAATATTAATGAAAGCACGGTATTGGAAGAGGTTGCGATAGAGAGCATTGATTATTTGGAGCCGACGTCTTCTAATCTCCCAATTATTACCATAGAAGAGGTGCCGGTTGTTGGTGTTGAATAAAAAATATTTAGAGGTTTAGGATGAGATAAATTATGGCGGTCTTAAAGAATAAAAATAAATATTCGAAGTTGGATATCAAGGTCATTGTAATTTTGATTGTTTTTATTTCTTTTTTTTATTTCTACGGTATCTGGAATTTAAAAGATCCTCAGGCGGATCCTAGAAAAGAGATAGAAGGTTTAAAAAAGGAGATTTCCACACTAATGCTTTTACCGAAAGATGAAGAGCCAACTGTTGCAACAGTCTCTGACCTAACAAAGTTGGCGGGACAAGAATTTTTTGCTAACGCTAGTATCGGTGATAAGGTCCTTATGTATGTTAAGACAGGAAAGGCCATTCTTTATTCTCCCAAAGAACATTTGATAATTAATGTTGCACCCATTTCCACGACCTCGAAAATGGAACTTATTCCACAAAAGAGTAGATAAAAAAATGATCGATTACAAAAGACCATATTATTTTTTTGATTATATATTACGGATATTTTTTTCTGTATTACTTTTTTTATTTTGCTTTTACAACGATGCAATGGCTGTTGTAACGGACAAATCGGAATATTGGTCAAATGAGGGTATTTTGGTGTCAGCTTCCGCAGATCCATTAAACGCTTTGGTTTTGTTTGATTTAGGCAAGACAGAAGTTTCTATTTGTAAAACTTATGAATCTCAGGTCCAAGGTGCCGGCAGTATTGGTTTGTTGTCTGTTTGCAGTATTACTGGGGATTTCATACCAGCCGGCTCATATTCTCTTATTGAATTAAATGGACGCAGGGCGAATTGTAACGATTTATCTTACATTAAATGCAAGGAGTCAGTTGATTTTTTAAATGAGGCTCTGTTTTCTACTAAGGGATTACCACCACTACCTCCACCTGTAATAGTGCCCACACACCCACCAACAGGAGGGAGGCAAGAAGTTGAACAGTCTGCGGTCACTGGGGGTGGACCAACCGCTTATAGGCCAGAAATAAGTATATACTCTCCTTTAGATGGAAAAACATATGGTACAAATATAGAAATAATATATGAAGCGACAGATAAGAATGATTCTCTTGGGCAGAAAAATCTGGGGTTGGGTGGAACACCAACAACGATCTTTTTCTCAAAGACAGCTGATACCCGCCAGAAGATGCAGTTAGGGACAAATTTACCGGAGAAAGGGGTTTTTAAATGGAATACTAAAGATCTGCCTGAAGGGGATACATATAACATAATAATAGAAGCGATAGACAAAGTTGGTGAAGTAGGGGAAAGTATTTCGGGTAGTTTTAGTATCGATCACACTGCGCCGGTATTTGCGATAAAGACGGACCCAACAATAACAAGAGGAGAAGATGTTAAAATTTTTGTTGAGTCATCAAAAGAGTTATCGATACCTCCAAGGGTTACGGTTACACAGAATGAGTTTAATGCATTTAATGTATTAATGACAGGTAGTGGTTTGAAATTTGAAGGTATATATAAGGTCGTGAGAGGGTATGACGGACCAGCCAAAATAGATGTTTTTGGAAAAGATTTTGCCGGAAATGAAAGTAATTTAATTGTAAGTGGTGGGCCGTTTAGCGTAGGAATTTTACCTCCGCCAAAACCAATAATACTTTCCCCACTAGATAGGGATATCGCACCAGCCGGAGTAATAGAGGTTAAGGGTAAAGCAAGGAAAGATACTGAAGTCATACTATCTCTAAATGGAGATGAGAAATTTAGTAAAAAACCCGACTCTAACGGAGAATTTATTTTTTCTAATTTGAAGTTAAGGCCGGAATTTAATTTTGGTATAAATGTAATAAGTATAATTTCTAAAGATGCGGCGGGAAATATAAGCGAAACAGCAGATATTAATTTAAAATATAACCTTGCTCCTGAAATATTTTTGGAATCGCCTGTAAAAGGTCAAATTCTTGGCCCTGTAGCACAAATTTCGGTAAAGGCAACAGACAAGAATAAGGACAAGCTTAAGTTAAAATACGAGATATCAAAAGACGGAGGGGTAACCTGGATAATATTAGACGTTCCATCTGATAAAAAAAATTATGCATGGGATACTACAACTTTTGAAGACGGTGATTATTCCATGAGGGTTACTGTTTCAGATGGTACTTCTGAGAAAGTAGCTGTCGTTGATGGCTTGGTAATTAAAAATCTTTTGCCAACATTCTCGTTTGCGGATGGAGCAAGAACTGTTACAAATAAAAAAGAACTTATTCTTAGCGGATTAGTTACCAGCTCTATTAAAATGTCTCCGAGGTCTAATATTTTGTCTGTGGAATATAGTATGAATGGTGGAATAAGCTGGGAGCACACAAACATTGTTAGCGGTTTAAATACTGCGGAAGTTAAATTTAATATTTCCTTAAATTTTACGGAAGAAAAAATTTACCAGTTATTATTAAGAGCTAAGGATGACCGAGATATATATGGTAGGGGAATTAAGACTGTCGTTGTTATATTTGAGCCTCCAACAATTCCCACGATAATTTCAAACAAGAACGGAGACATAGTAGATGATTTACTCGATGGTAATAAGCTTGAAGCGGGTGTGCAGATTGGTATAGAGGGAAAGTCTAAGCCAAATACAACTATTATAGTTAAGATAGATGAAAATATTTTTTCAGGTAAAGTAGAGAGTTCAGGAAGATTTTTGGTCACAGGCGTTACGATCAGGAAACATGGAAATAATTATCTTGAAATCTATGCAGAAGACGAGGCCGGTAACAAAAGCGGTATTAACGGCTTAAATCTTATATATAATAATGCCCCATCATCAAATTTCCTTAACCCTAGACACGGTAGAGGTTTAAACCATAAGACCACCATTGAATTTACGGTATCAGATCCGGATGGTGATGACATAAAAACAACAAATTTATCTTTAAAAAAACCAGGAGAAAGTTATTTTACCTCTCTTGATATAAATTCTCCGAATAATAAATTTGAGATTGATGTTTCCTCTTTTGAGGAGGGCGCTGGTTATGAAATTAGACTAGAGGCTACTGATGGTATAAGTAAATCTTCTAAAACAGTAGTATTTTTTGTAGACAACACAAAGCCAAAAATATATTTAAACAATGTTCCAAAGAAGAATTTCAAGAAGGATTTTAAATTTGAGGCTACGGGGTATGCGGAAGATAGTTTATCTGGCATTGAGTTTGTGGAATACAGCTTAGACGGAACACATTGGTTTAAGGCACTTATAACAAAGGGATTTTTAACAAAGAAGTCTAATTTTAAAATAAGACACCCATTTACTTTAGATGACGGAGAATATGAAATAAAATTTAGAGCAGTGGATGTTGCCGGAAATTATTCAGATGTTTGGTTGGAGAATATAGTGGTAGATACAATGCCCCCAAGAATGGGTAGTTTTGAGATTTTATATAATAATATTTTAATATATCCAGATGAGAATGGATTTAGTGTTTTGCCCGGAAAGAAACTAAAAATAAGAGCTTCTTTTGAGGCTGATACAGAGGAAGCTTATCTTTTGGTGGGTAAGGAGAAAATTAGTCTTTTGCAGACAACCGACCACCTTTGGACTGGTGATTTTGAGAGAAATAACATAGGTTCTTTTGAAATTAAATTTGGAGCCAAAGATCAATTTAACAATATTGTGGAAAATAAAAAGATTGGGAATTTAAATATTATACAAGAAGGAGTTGTTAGGGTAATACCTGATAAAGATGAGATAGAGGCTGAAATTGTTGATGGTGCAGATATAGGGGTTTATATGTTTAATGAAGACGGGCAGAGGTTTGAAAGATGGCCGGGTGAATATTATGGTATTGAAAATCCTACCAAGTCCGATAAAAACGGTAAGTACTCTTTGTTTTTGCCATCTGGTAAATATCAGATTCGTGTTCACAAAGTCGGATTTGTGAAGTTAAAAACAAACGAATTTAGCATTTCTAGTGGAAAGTTTTTAAATTTTGATTTTGAATTAAAGAGAAGAGAGGGTGTTAGAGGTTTTATAGAAGATGTACTAGAGAAGATAATGATTTTTTAAAAAATGACACCTGATTATAAAAAAATATTAAAATTGAGTATTCAATTAGCCGGAATACTTTTTGTTGGGATTATTTTTTTGAATTTATTTGGAAAAATATTCATAGAGGAAATATCTCAAAATTTATTTGTTGAGAATAAAAAAATTCAAGAGGATGTGTTAGCCATAAGCGAAGTTGCTCCTTATTTCGAACTTCAAAATTTAAACGGTAAACTCATAAAAATAACGGACCTGAAGGGTAGCCCGGTTGTTTTAGTTTTTTGGAGTACCTGGAATGAGGTTTCTGGCAGCCAATTAAAAATAATTGATGATATTTCTTATAAATACTCAAATTTGTTTAAGACACTAGCTATCAATAGTCAAGAAAATCGCGAAGTTGTTTCTAATTTTGTTAAGAGAGGGACATATACAAAAACAGAAATATTATTAGATATAAATGGAGGCATAAGTGATATTTATGAAGCCAGAAGCATCCCGGCTTTTTACTTTATAGACAAAAATGGTCTTTTGATGAGTACTTATTACGGTTTTTTAAATGAGAGAGAAATTGTTGAAAAAATGTCGAAGTTTAGTAATTAGTTTGTGGTATAATAAAAGCGAGTCTATAGGGTTAAAGGTATGTAAAGTTTAAAAAGAAAACTTTACAAACTTTATAACTTTATAACTTATTTAACATGTCACCATTCTTTATTTTTAATAATCTCAATTTTGCTGAACAAATGTTTGGTGCGCTTGTCTTTGCAATGACAGCATGGCTTGCATTTGACGCTTATGTAATAAGGAAGGATTTTTTAACATTATCGAGAGGTATGGGTTTTGCCCTTCTGGTTGTTTCACAGATACTCAGCGCTTTTAGTTTTGGATCAGAAACATACGAATATATAGGATATATAATAAGATTTCTCGGCTTAGTTCTTGTCTTGTGGAATATAATTCTGGAAAGGCCGGTAGAAAGGCCAACAATTAATGCTATTTTTGTTTTGCCATCAGTTGCTTCTGTTGCTATTTATTTTTATTCTTGGGATATTGCATTATTTTTTGGAATTGCTTTTTTGTCTTATAGGCAGTTTAAAAAAGAAGATAAAAAAACCTTACTACCTTTTATCTATGCCTTTTCTTTTTTGGCGTTATCTTCTTTTATTTCTTTGTTTTACACGGCAGGTCGCTTTGATTTCTTTTGGATATCGGGTTACGTTATTGAGGTTGCTGGTTTTACGGCTCTTGCGATTTGGGTCTGGCAATACTTAAAACTCAGGATTAGGGAGATGTTGCTTTTAATATTTTTTTCAGCATCACTTCTCGTTTCAATCGTGGTTACTCTGGCTTTTTCTATGATACTTATCAGGCAGATAGAATTGTCGGTAATGAACAATTTGTCGGCAAATATTAAGTTGGCTGATTATCTAATACTACACATGAAGGAGGAGGCACTGTCTAAAGCAAGAATATTTTCTTCAACAACAGAACTTAAAAGTGCTTTGAGTAAAAATGATTTTTCTAAAATAGAAAAATTAGCGAATAATTTTTCCACTCAAGAAAATCTAAGTCTTTTGACTGTGGCTGATAAGGAAGGAAGCGTCATTCTTCGCGCAAATCAAATTTCCGTAAGGGGTGAAAATATATTAGTCGGAAAGGCGGGGCAGTTGGCTTCAGAAGGTTATTCTGTTGCCACCATTGACTCTTTTGCCGGAGAAAAGTTTGCAATAAAAGCCATCTCCCCGGTTATTTCTTCCGATGGCGTAATTGTTGGATATGCAATAGCGGGTTTTATTCTGGATAATCAATTTGTTGATAGTTTCAAGAAAATAACAGGATTAGACGTTTCTATTTATGATAAAGATCAGGTCGTTGCCTCAACGATAATGGGACCCGATGGAAGAACCAATATCTCTGGGACAATTTTGAATAATAATTTTATTGAAGACACAGTTTTGAATAACGGAAAATCTGTGACTTTAAATAATGACATTGTTTCAAGGCCGTTTGTTTCTAGTTATCTGACGCTTAATGATCTTGATAATAATACAGTAGGAATGATATCCATCTCTAAATCACAAAGAGAAATATTTGAGATTGCTAATACAACGAATATACTCACTCTTATTTCTGTTATTATAATAATGATAATGTTGGCCACGCCGATATTTAGATTTTCAAAAAGATTACTTGAGTAATTTTATATAAAATGGAACACGATAAAGAAAAAAAGATTAAAAAGAATAAAGTGCTTTTAGTGGACGACGATCCTCTTATAATAAGAATGTACGAATACCGTTTAAGGCATGATGGCTATGAGGTTTTGTTGGCATTTGACGGAGAGAAAGCTGTTATAGAGGCAAAAGCTCAATTACCCGATATAATTCTTTTGGATCTTATGATGCCAAAGATGAACGGTGTTGAAACTTTAAAGTTTTTAAAAAAGGAGCCTGATACAAAAAATATACCGGTTATTATTCTTACAAACTTAGGAGATGATCCTTCCTATGTAAATTTGACAAAGGAGATGGGGGCTAATGATTATCTTGTTAAATCAGAAATGAGTCTGAAGGATCTCACTCAGAGGGTAGGTAGTATTATTGAAAAAAATGATAAAAAATAAAAATAAAGTTATTGTTTCGGGGCAAAATCTTAAAATAGAAGAAATCGCCACCATTATAAATAATCGTGGCGCAATCGTTTCTGTCTCTGATTCGGCCATTAAATTAATAAATAGTTGCAAGTTTTTTTTAGATAATAATATTAAGGGCAAGATAGTTTATGGAATAAATACTGGTTTCGGACCAATGGCCTCTATGGCCATAGGAGACAAACAGCTTACTGAGTTGCAGAAAAATTTGATAAGAAGCCATGCTACAGGAATAGGGGAACCAATAAAAGAAGAATATGTTCTTGCTGCGATGATTATACGTCTTAACATGCTGTCTAAGGGGTATTCCGGTGTTTCATCAAGGTTGGTTTTGAGACTAAGGGATTTTATAAATCACAGAATTATTCCTGTTGTTCCGGAACATGGGGCTGTTGGCACCAGTGGAGATTTAGTTCAGCTTGCTCATATCGCATTAGCCCTAATAGGAGAAGGAGAGGTATTTTATAATGGCGAGAGAAAGAAGACTGTTGATGTTTTAAAAAAGCTTAAGATTGGAAAATACGAACTGGAGCCCAAAGAGGGTCTCGCTCTCATTAATGGAACAGCAATCATGTCTGGAATAATGGCTGTAAACTGTATTCATGCAAAAAAAATATTAGATCTTGAAATAAGAACGGGTGGATTAGCATTAGAGATGGTCAGGGCATTTGATGATAGTTTTTCGGAAGTGTTACACCTCCTTCGCCCCCACGAAGGACAAATATATGTAGCCAAAACACTGCGTAGCTTATTATTTTCCTCTAAGTTATTAAGAAATAGGGAAAATTATCACAATAATGAAAAGATAGAGGAGGGTGGTGTTTGTAAAATGAGTGAGTGCATACAGGAGGTTTATTCTTTCAGGTGTATCTCTCAAATATTGGGTCCGATTTACGAGACGATTTTAAAGACATGGAAGACTGTGGAAATAGAAATAAATTCAGTTACGGACAATCCGGTTATAGATTGGAAAAACAAAAAGTTTTTACATGGGGGTAATTTTCATGGAGACTATATTTCTTATGCAGCTGATCAGATAAAAATATCTCTTGTAAAATTAACAATGCTTTCAGAGAGAAGAACCAATTTCTTTTTACACGAAGCCATAAATAAAATGTTTCCTCCATTTCTTAATATCAACAAACCAGGATTAACACTAGGTCTTCAAGGACTTCAATTTGTTGCAACTTCAACAACATCACAGAGCCAGACCCTCGCTTTTCCTCAGTATGTTCACTCCATTCCAACCAATGCGGATAATCAGGATGTTGTTAGTATGGGCACGGATTCAGCCCTTCTTGCTTCAAAAGTTATAGAAAACGCTTATTCTGTTTTATCTATAGAGTGCGTCGTTCTTTCTCAAGTTGTTGATATCTTGAAAAATAAAAATTTAATGTCGTCTTCGAGTAAGGATATATTTAATTTTGTAAGAAAGTTCGTTCCTGTTGTTTTTGAGGACAGGGTCATTAGTTCTGAGATAAAGGATTTGATATCTAGTTTGAAAAAATATTAGAGATAGTTTTTCCTGTTTATGATTAAGAAAAAATATTACATTCCTAATACTGATTTTTTATCTGACAGAAATTGGTTAGAGTCTTTTTTAAAACTAGATATTTCTCTTTTTGAAAAAGAACTCAGAACAAGAGGGGAGGGATTTTGGCAAAACTTAGGCGAGGAAAAAGCACTGAGAATATTTCATAGTGCAGCTACGCGTGTTCCCGCATATAAGGATTTTTTAAAAAAAAGAAAGATTAATCACAAAAATATAAAAACGATAGATGATTTTAAGAAAATACCGCTAACAGATAAAAAAAACTATATCTCCATTTATCCGCTCGCAAAAAGGTGTTGGGACGGTAATCTTAGCAATTCTAAATTAATGGCCGTAAGTTCAGGGACTAGCGGGGAACCGACTTTTTGGCCAAGAAGCGATTATCAAGAGTACGAGCAAAATATAATACACGAACTCACATATAAATATTCATTTCAAGTAGATAAATATAAGACGCTCATTATAATAGGTTTTCCCATGGGAATTTATGTTTCCGGTATGGCAACAACTCTGCCGACATTTGCCAGTCTTTCTAAGAAAATTAAGGCAACTTTTGTGACCCCGGGAAACAATAAGTTAGAAGTTTTAAAAATTGTGAAGAACCTTTGGGGTGATTTTGAGCAGTTTGTTTTTATTGGCCACCCCTTTTTTTTGAAGGATGTTATTGAGACCGGTAAAACAGACGGCTTAAAATGGTCTTCAAAAAAAATAAAAATGATGTTTTGCAGTGAGGGTTTTACTGAGGCATGGAGGAGCTATGTTTTAAAAGAAGCTGGTGCGAATAATAAATTTGAACATGCGATAAACACATATGGTTCTTCGGAAATACTTCTTACTGCAACAGAAACACCCTTAAGTATATTTATAAGAAAAGAAATGGAGAAAAATGAAATTTTTAGAAAAAAAATAATCAACTCAGAGGTTACTCCGAATATTTTTCAGTTTAATCCACTGCTTCGCTTTATCGAATCTATAGATAATGAACTTTTATTTACATCTGCGGGCCAAGTTCCGCTTGTAAGATTTAATATTCATGATGCCGGTGGAATTATTCCTTTTAATGATGTTGAAAAAGAATTGGGCACAAAACTAAATAAGTTAAAAAATAAAAGTAATATAAATTTATGGGAATTACCTTTTGTCACCCTGTTTGGAAGAAGTGACCATACTGTCATTTTTTATGCGGCCAATATTTATCCCGAACATGTTAGAATGGCCCTTGAACATGAACAATTTTTCGGGAAGATAACTGGTAAGTTTGCCATGCAAAAAACGTGCAAAGAAAACTTAGAGCAGTGTTTGGAGATAAATATAGAGTTGAAGCCGGGCATAGACCCTGACGCATCTTTTGCTGATGTGGTCAGAGATGTTGTGTCAAAAAGATTAAAAGAGATTAATAAGGAGTATGCTGATACTAGTAGCCATACGGAAAAGGATTTGAGACCGGTTATAAAACTCTGGCCACATGGACATGAAAAATATTTTAAACCTGGATTAAAGCCCAGATTTATTGTAAGGGAATAAAAATGGAATCAATTGAAAAATTTTTAATTAAAAATACGAACAAAAGGATAGCTTCAAAGCCTATTATATTTGATCTTAATATAAAAAAAGACTCATCCAGATTAAAGAGGATAATAAAAGAAGGTGGCGTTGATCAGGTTGTTGATGATTACAAGGAACAACTTAGTGAACTTTTTTCTGTAAACAACCCCGGTCTTGTTTATGGTGGTAAATTTAAAGAATATTTAAATGAGTATTGTAAAAAATTAAAAAAAGAAAGGCCTATTCATAGACAGGGTAAATGGATATATTTCCCTTGGCTTTCAAAACTGGTCCATTTGCTGGAAGAGGATGATTTTCACTCTGTTAGGACCGCGAGAAATAAAAACCTTATTAGAAAAGAAGAACAAGATAAATTTTACAATTCAACGATTGGAATAGGGGGTCTTAGTATTGGGAACAGTATTGCTCTCGCTATTGTTTTGAAAGGGGGAGCTAAGCATATCAAGATAGCGGACATGGATAGGTTATCCCTCTCGAATATCAACAGGATTCGTTCCGGTGTTAATAATCTTGGTTTGCTTAAAACAGAAATGACAGCCAGACAAATATATGAAATAAATCCATATTCGGAAGTGGAGATTTTTTCTGATGGGCTAAATGACAAAAATTTGGAAAATTTTTTTGTTGGCAAAAAAAAGTTAGATGTTTTTGTTGATGAACTGGATAATATGGCGATTAAGTATTTAATAAGAGAATACGCAAGAAGACATCGTGTACCTGTTCTTATGTCAGCCGACAATGGAGATAACGCAGTCATAGACGTTGAAAGATATGACAAAGATCCGAATATTAAATTTTTTCATGGAAGAATAGGGGACGCTTCGTATGAAGATCTTTCTAGGCTGGACAAGTTTGGTATTGGTAAAATGATTACCAAACATATTGGCTATGAGAACATTCCAGAAAGGATGCAGGAGTCTCTTATGGAGATGGGAAAAACAATCGTTTCTTGGCCTCAGCTAGGCAATACAGCCCTAATAAATGGCTCTATTATTGCTTATTTAATACGCAAAATCGTCAATAATCAGTCTGTTATAGAGGATAGGGCGATATTTTCTCTCGACGAAAAACTCATACCAGGATATTATTTAAAGAAGGAGGAGGCTAAGCGTAAAAAGACGGCGGAATATTTTAAAAATATTTTTAATTTATAAATGTTTTCAGATATATATAATTCGGATATTTCTTTTTTGATGTTTGCCAGCATAATAGCCGTATCTTTTAATTTAATATTGGGCCTTTTAGTTTTTGTTAATGACAGAAAAAGAGAAACTAATATTATTTTTGGATTTTTAAATATTTCCTTAGCTTTTTATCTTGTAGCCAACTTATTTAGCGTCATAATTTCTGAACACGCGGAAAAGCTTCTTTGGATAAGATTATCTATGTTTGGCGCTGTTTTTCTTGATACTTTTTTTTATTTATTTATAAGGGCCTTTCCTGGCGGTAAATTAGAAATATCAAAAATAGAAAAGGGTTTGGTCTTTGTATTTACTATTATAACTTCAACTCTCTGTCTGACCCCATGGTTGTTTTCAGATTTCAATATTACTGCAGGTAGCCAAATTCCTAATCCTGTTCCCGCCTTAATATTTGGTGCCCCGATTGGTATTTTATTTTTTTCAGCAGTCGCTCTTTTGTTCATTGGAGGAGGTATATACTTTTTGATTAAAAAATATATACAAGAAAAGGACATTGTTTTAAAGAAGCATATTCGCTCGGTTCTTGTGGGAGCAGGAATTATGTTTTTGTCGTTCCTCGTTTTTAACTTAATCGCTACTGCTTTTTTTAGTAATGTTTATTTTATAAAACTCACCCCTCTTTTTACAACTGTATTTATTTTATTTTCTGCTTATGCAATAGTCCGGTTAGAAATGTTCAACGTGAAGGTTATTAGCACGGAATTGTTTGTATTTTCGCTGTGGTTCTTTATCTTATTGAGAACTCTTTTTTCTTTGAGTTTTGAGGACCAATTAGTAAACGGAGGATTGTTGTTCTTAATGATTATCACAGGACTGTTTTTGATAAGAAGTGTTGTGAAGGAGGTTGAGCAAAGAGAAAAGTTAGCCGAAAGTGCTACCGCACTAAAAGACTCCCATGAAAGAGAGATGGAAAAAACAAAAGTTGAGGCAAAGCTTCGAGATGAATTTGTTTTTATCGCCGCCCATGAATTAAGGACACCAATAACAGCCATAAGGGGATTTTTGGAGCTAGTAGACGAGGCAGAGGGTTCCTTTCCTGCAGATATACAAAGCGATCTTGATGCTATTAAAATGGCAAGCGATCATTTAAATGAGCTTGTTAATAACATACTTGAAGTTGCGCGTTCTGACGCTGGGGCCACGAAGACAGAAACAAAACAAGTGGACATTGTTCCTATTATCAAGAATATCTTGAAAGAGGTTAATTCTCTTGTGATTGAAAAAAAAATAACAGTACATCTTAATAATTTTAAAAACGGGGTAATCGTAATGGCTGATGAAAAGAATATAAAGGAAGTTTTTGCCAATTTGATAAGTAATGCCATAAAGTATAATAGAAATGGTGGGACCCTTGAGATAAGTATTGAATGTATTGATGGGGGGGAGGCTATTGTAGAGATTAGTGATACCGGGTTCGGGATTCCAAAAGGACAACAGGAAAAAATATTTGGAAAATTCTTTAGAGCTCCTACTAAAGATACGCAAGGAATACTCGGTACTGGGCTTGGGTTATTTATAACAAAAATGTTAGTTAATAAAATGGGCGGAACCGTAACTTTCAGTTCAATGGAAGGTCAAGGAACAACATTTGCGGTTTCTTTACCCCAAAGTTTAACATCCATAAATAATTGTTAAATTAAAAATTAGTCAAAAATAAATTGGATACAAAAAAGGCAATACTTCTAATAGAAGACAACCCATTATTAACGGGTCTTTATTCCGCAGGATTTAAAAAGAATGGTCTTGATGTTTTTGTTGTGCACAATGGGGAGGAAGGTCTAAAAATGATAGGTGAACACTCGCCAGATATTGTGTTATTGGATTTATTTATGCCAGGGATGGATGGCATCCAGATTTTAGAAAAAATAAGAAGTAATCCAAAAACAAAAGATTTAAAGGTTGTAGTTCTTACAATTAATGATAAAGATGAAATTAAGAATAAAGTGAAAGATCTTGGTGTTACCGAGTATCTTTTAAAGCAAGAAATGCACCTAGACGAAATTATAAAAAGGGTTGTTGCTCATTTATAATAAAAGACTTGTTTGCTTTTTAAAATTTTAACCAATATAATTTTATTAATTATTAAGAGCTAATTTTAAATTAAATGAAATCAGTAATAATTTATAGTACTAATTCTTGTATGTACTGCAGAATGGCCAAGGATTTTTTTAAAGACAATAAGGTTGAATACACCGAAAAGGATGTTTATATGGATGAGAACGCCAGAAATGAAATGATAAAAATGACAGGTCAGTCTGGAGTGCCTGTAATCAAAATAGGAGAAGAGATCGTTATTGGTTTTGATAAAGCAACGATAAAAGAGCTCTTGGGTCTTTAATTAAGATGGAAATTTACGATACAACCATTATCGGCTTTGGGCCTGCGGGGTTTACTGCTGCTTTATATGCAGGTAGATTTGAGATGAAAACTATGGTTATTGGTCTTGAATTTGGCGGATATACTGCCAAGGCTGGTATAATACATAATTATCCAGGAGTAAAAAAAGCAGATGGATACGAGCTTGCAAAAACAATGAAAGAGCAGGCCGAGGAGGCTGGTGCTAAATTTTATGATGGAGAAGTTGTTGAGATAGAAAAGAAAGACAATAATTTTATTTTAAAAACAAAAGACTCAAAAACTTTTTATTCAAAAACAGTTATTTTGGCCACTGGATCAGAGAGGAGAAAAATGGGTTTACCCAGAGAAAAAGAGTTGGAAAACAAAGGAATACATTATTGCGTAACATGTGACGGTCCCGTTTATGTTGGCAAGGATATTGCTGTGGTTGGCGGAGGTAACGCCGGTGTGAGCGCGGTCCTTCTTGCTTCTGAGTATGCCAGAAAAATTTATCTATTAGCCGCAGGGGAAGCTTTAACTGCCGAGCCTTTGAATGTAGATAGAGTAAAGGGAATGAAAGAAAAGGTAGAAATTTTGTATAAAACACAGGTAAAAGAATTTTTGGGAAAAGAGAGGCTTACTGGTTTATTATTGAGTAGAGAATTTAATGGTTCTGATGAATTAAAAATAGACGGTCTTTTTGTGGAGATTGGTTCTTTGCCTGCAAATAAACTTGCAAAAGATCTTGGTATAGAATTGAATGATCGCGGATATGTAAAATCAGATACTTCCATGAAAACCAATATTTCAGGAGCTTTTGTCGCAGGAGACTTGTGCGATGTTTTTGGTAGTTTTAAGCAAAATATAACCGCGGCTGCCTCGGGGGCACTTGCAGCTAATTCTTCTTATTATTACTTAAGGGATTTGAATAAGTAATTTAAAAAAATACCTTCTCCTGTCTCTTGGTGTGGACAATATCTATTAAATTATACAAAACATCATCCCTTAAAAAACTAAGAGTTTTTTGATTTTTGGGGTCTGAAAATGCTAAAATGATTAAATGAAAAATAATCAAACATTTATATTCATAGGGAGATCTGGGTGTGGAAAGGGTACCCAAGCCGATTTACTGGAGGCTTATTTAAAAGAAAATGATACCGAGAAAAGAGATGTCCATCATGTTATTACTGGTAATTTTTTAAGAGAAATTGCTAAGGGGAATAGTTTGACTTCCGATATTGTTCGAGATGCCCTGGGAAAAGGATTGCTTATTCCAGAATTTCTACCGATTTCTTTATGGGGAAAATTTTTCGTTGATAATTTAAAAGGACACGAGCATGTTATTACTGATGGTATGCCTAGAAAACTTCAAGAGGCGATGCTTTTAGATGGTGCTTTCAAGTTCTATAAAAGAGATAAGGTGGTGGTTATTTTTATAGATTTATCCTATGATAGTGCGGTGAAAAGATTATTGCTTAGAAAAAGAGCCGATGACACACAGGAATCCATAGAAGAGAGGTTGAAGTTTTACGATGCGGAAGTTTCGCCAGTTATAGATTATTATAGAAACCATCCCGATTATATTTTCTTACAAATAGACGGAGAACCGGACATAGAGACAATAAACAAAGACATAATGGGCAGACTCAACTTAGAATGGGCGAATCAATAATCAGTATTTTATGGAAAATTTAAATAGAACAATAGACCCTTCTGAAAATATAAGCCAATTTGAAATGGACAGAGAAGAGTTTATGAAAAAATTACACCATACTCAATATTTTGAAGCATTTGGAATATTTCGAAGGCAGCCGAAACTCAGTTCTATTATAGAAACCTCAGAAGTACAAGATGAACTGGCCAAGGGTTTGGTTTATATGATGGAAACATCTGATTATGCCGCAGTTAAAAAGACCAAAGAAAGTTTTAAGCTTCAAGATGGAACAGTTATGAAAGTTTTAAAGGAGGGATTACCTAATATTATTCGTCAAAAAGATTTTTCTAGAGTAGCTGAATACGTAAAACTATTTAAAATAACCCGTGAAGATCTATTGCTAATTATTGACGAAATTTCAGAAGAAGATTTAACTAAGATTTTTAAGAAAAAATAGTGCTATCTATTTTAAATAGAATGGGAGAATCAAAGATAACAATTAAAAAACCGGCGGATATAAAAATATTGAGAGAGGGAGGAAAACGCCTCTCTTATATTTTGGGACAAGTTGCCAATATCGTTCGTCCTGGCATAAAACAGACGGAATTAAATGAATTAGCTGAAAAGCTAATTTTTGAGGGGGGGGATAAACCAGCCTTCAAAAATTATAGGCCACATGGGGCTAAAATAGCCTTTCCTTCGGCACTTTGTGTCTCGGTAAACGATGAAGTGGTCCACGGTATCCCTGTTGATACAGAGCTTCTGGAGGGCGATATCGTTAGTCTTGATATTGGGTTAGAGCATAAGGGGCTTTTTACCGATATGTCTATAACGGTACCTGTCGGAAATATTGACGATGGTGCAAAAAAACTTATTGAAGTTACCAAGAAGTCGCTTGAGATTGGTATAAAAGAAGTTAGAGACGGGGCAAAAATAGGAAATATCGGATATGCTATTGAAAAATTTGTTAAACAATATGGATTTGGTATTGTAAGAGAACTTGCTGGGCATGGTGTCGGATACTCAATACACGAGCCACCCTATGTTCCTAATTTTGGTAAAAAAAATGCCGGATTAACTTTAAAGGAGGGGATGGTTATAGCGATAGAGCCGATGGTTAATGAGGGGGGAGATCATATTTATGAGGCCCCGGATAAATGGACAATAAAGACCAAGGATGGAACAAGAAGTGCGCACTTTGAAAAAACCGTATTAATAACAAAGAATGGAGCGGAGGTTTTAACCCCGTTTCCTTTTTAGATTTTAAAAACATTAACAATAAAAAATATGGCAAAAGCAAAAGAAGAACAATCGTTGATAATAATGAAGCCTGATTGTGTCGTAAGGGGGCTCATGGGGGAGATTATTTCAAGATTTGAGAAAAAGGGTTTAAAGATAATTGGACTCAAGATGGTGGAGCTTGGAGATGTAATTATTGAAGAACATTACGGACACCACAAGGATAAGCCTTTCTTCCATTCATTAAAGAAATTTATGCAGTCCGCACCTGTAGTTGTAATGGCTGTTTCCGGCTTCAAGGCTGTTGGCGCTGTTAGGATTATTGTTGGCCCGACTATGGGTTTTCAGGCGGATGCCGGAAGTATTAGAGGAGACCTCTCTATGAGTAATCAGAACGTGGTTCATGCTTCAGACAGTGTTGAAGCGGGAGAGATGGAAATAAAGAGATTTTTCAGAGAAAACGAGTTGTTTAACTACAATAGAGCCGATTACGCTTTTGTTTATGGACCGGAGGATAGAGGGGAGTAAGACAAGAAGAAAGAAGTAAGAATTACGAATAAAGAATAACCGCCTGGAAGCTTCCAGGCGGTTATATTTTGAGCCATATTCCTGGCCATTTAACAATATTTTGATTGACAAAATCAATCATATATGCTATGCTTAAATAAGACTTGCAGTATCATTGAAAACTAGAAAACAACATATTAACCTCTATTTTTAAGAAGGAGGCGTTCTTATGAAAAAAGCACTGTATTTCGCCCTGGTTATATCTTTCGCATTATTCTTTTCAGGTTGCGGTGGTGGCGGTTCCTCTTCAATAACAACACCGCTAATCAACGACCCGATTGACATAAAGGAAATCGAATCAAAAACGATTCAGATCGCCGACAATAATTTCGGCGACTGGGAACTCGATAGTTACCAGACAATCGGCTGGGTTGATCCTAATAAAACGGCTGACACAACATATTCATTGTATGTTCTTAATGAACAAAAAATAACAGTCGGCATGATTGGTTTAGGGGTTGTCGGAAACAAAATGAATTGGAGAGTTGGCCAGTTTATTAAGGACAATCCAAATATTTGGTTGCACCATAATTCAAGGTATTTTATAAAAGTTGTTTCGAATAATGGTAACGGTTACGGCATGTCGGTTTCATTTATTTTTAAAGAGGAACTCCGTCATCTAAGGGTAGACGAAACATATCCCTGGTTAACGGTTGGGCAAACTGAAGTTATCAGTTGGACTGATAATGAGGGAGATAGTAGTAGTCTTTACACAATCTTCATTATAGACTCAACTGGCGACGCTACCTGCGTTATTGGTGAGACTGTCGGAACTAGGGCGTTTGTATGGAATGTTGGCTCAATAAAATATGGAACCCCATACTTGACTCTTCCTTCCGGTCGCGAATACTACATACAGGTGGTGGCGCAGGAAAATATTTATAGCTCCAAAAAGTCCGCACACTATCAAACAAATAGGCCCTTTTACATTTCCTATCCGGGAGAAAAAGGGGCCCCCTCAATAAAATAGAAATATAGTTAACGGAGAAGCAAAAAACATACACCGCTTTGATTTTATATCAAGGCGGTTTTTCTTATAATAGCAAAACTCCAAGAAGCTTAGCTTCTCCGATACGGAGAAGCTAAGCTTCTTGGAGTTTTGCGGGTCGATTCTTGTTTTGTTTTCTTAATTCCTAATTCCTAATTCTTTTTTTAGAGTTATCCACTTGTTCATGAGTGAAATTTATTGATATAATTTATGAGGCAACTTGATATGCCAACTAGCTAATTATATAAGCACGGGAGCCTTTTCTTTCGTTACACTGAGGTGCAACGTCGAGGGCACCCACCTGGATTTTTCTAGGTTTGGCATATCAATCGCCATGAAAAGACCTGTCTATGATGGGTCTTTTCTTTATATCCACACCCTCTTTACTGTAACGACTACTCTTTTTGATATATAATATAGGGGTATATTTATAAAAACAATGAACGATAAACTAAAATTTAATTTTTATGGCGGAACGGGTACTGTGACTGGCGCAAACTTTTTGGTAGAGGCAAAAGGTTTAAAAATACTTTTTGATTGTGGGGTCTTGCAAGGAGAGATGATAGAAGATAGAACAAACAGAAGTCCTTTTCCTTATATTCCGACAGAGATAGACTATCTGTTTGTATCTCATGCTCATTTGGATCACGTTGGTCTTATACCCAAACTCGTAAAAGACGGCTTTAAAGGGAAAATTATTTCCACTCCTCCCACAAAAGATCTTGCAGAAGCGGTTCTTATAGATAGTTTGGGTGTATTAAGAAAAGAGGCCAAAACAGAAGATAAGCCGGCGCTTTATTCAGAAGAAGATGTTGATGATGTAATGAAGGTGTGGGAGACTTTTCCTTACCGACAGGAGATTAAGTTAAAAGATGGTCTTACTATAACAATGAGGGATTCCGGTCATATTATCGGTTCTGCAATGCTTGAAATATCTCATGACGGAAAAAAGACACTATATACAGGAGACCTTGGCAATAGCCCATCTCCTCTTTTAAATGACACAGAGATTGTTGAAGGGCTGGATTATCTAGTCATGGAAAGCGTTTATGGCGATAGAAATCACGCCTCTCACAAAGAAAGCAAGGAGGCACTTGAAGATGTTATTGAAGATACAGTGAATTCTGGTGGTACTCTTATGGTTCCTGCTTTTTCCATAGAAAAGACACAAGAAATTCTCTTTGAAATAAAGGAGATGATGGTTCAAGGGCGAATACCCTTAGTAAGGGTTTATTTAGATTCCCCCTTGGCTATAAAAGTTACAGATATTTATTTAAAATATGTTGATTATCTTAACCCTGCCGCACAGAAAATATTTTCAAGAACAAAAGATGGTGAAATATTTTCTTTTCCTCAATTGGTTCAAACTCTTGCCACAGAAGAATCTATCGCAATAAAAGATTACCACCATCCCAAAATAATTATTGCTGGGTCCGGTATGTCTATGGGTGGAAGAATTTTACACCATGAAAAAAATTATCTTCCCGATCCAAGAAGCACACTTTTGTTAACTGGTTATCAGTCCGTGAAAACATTAGGTAGATTGCTTCAAGAGGGTGTCAAGACTGTAAAGATAATGGGAGAGACTGTGAATGTGAATGCTCGAGTAGTTTCTCTATCTGGTTATTCTGCCCATAAGGGTTCTGATGACCTTTTGAATTTTGTCGATGCCTCTGAAGATACGCTTAAAAAAGTTTTTGTAGTATTAGGAGAGCCAAAGTCGTCCCTTTTCTTAGTACAAAGAATAAGAGATAACTTGGCTATAGATGCTGTGGCTCCTGCGTATAGGGAGTATCATGTATTAGATTAATTTTTATAAATATGGATGAAAAAATAGAAACAGCAGATAATCCTTTTGGTGTTGAAAAACACGCCAATTTAAAAGCTAAAATTGCGGTTTCTGGTTCGGCAGCAACAGAACACTTATCTACGACAAATGCTTTTGAGGCCTGCAAGGAGTTGGGAAGAGAGATTGTTAAGCAGGGGGCTATTTGTATCACAGGAGCAACAACAGGTGTTCCTATTTGGTCAGCAAGAGGCGCCAAAGAAGCAGGGGGTATTTCTATTGGGCTTTCTCCTGCATCGGGAGCCAAAGAACATGTTTCTCTATATAATCTTCCGCTTGAATATATGGATCTTATTATCTATACCGGATTTGGATATGTAGGGAGAGATATGCTTATGACAAGAACATCGGATGCTGTTGTCATAGGACCAGGAAGGATAGGAACAATTCATGAATTTACAGTAGCTTTTGAGGATCAAAAACCAATTGGTATTTTAGAGGGGGAGTGGGATACAGATGAGACACTAAAACTTATTATAGAAAGAAGTCATAGGCAAGCGCACAATCCAAAAGTTGTTTTTGAGAGTAATCCAAGAGTTTTAATCGAAAAACTTATGGAGCTTATTAAAAAGGATAAAGAGTTTGAAGAAGCTAGAGTATATAGAACTAGTGAATATTGGAGCTCCGGTGGAGGTTCAGCTACACAGCCAAAGGATCCTAAAATAAAGAGGATAATGTAGTATAAGAATTAAAAATTAAGAAGTAAGAATTAGGAATAAAGAATAAATTTAAAAAACTACTTAGACCCCTGGGGTCTAAGTAGTTTTTATGCCTCTCTTATCTTCTTTATTTGCGAAGCATAGTCCGCGCTTTCTTGTGGTACCTCTAGGATTAGTGGGATGTCTTCTCCTCCTATTTTTTTAAGAGCTTCAACGAAATGTATTAATCCCTTTAAACCTATTTCACCTACACCAATATCGGCATGTCTGTCCACTCTAGAATTCAAAGGTTTTTTTGAGTCATTTAAGTGTATACAGCCGATATTTTTTATGCCAATAAGTCGGTCTATTTCCGTTATAACACCTTCTGAATTATTAGAGATATCATATCCTGCACCAAAAGCGTGTGCTGTATCTATGCAAACCTTAACCCTCTCTGTGTCACCAATTTTTTTATAAATATCAGCTAATTCGTTAAGGTCATGACCCATTTCAGTGCCCTGACCGGCTGTATTCTCTATTATTATTTTTGCTTTGACCCCCTCGGTCGCTTTGAGTAGTGTTTTTATATTTTTAATGAAGTTGCCTTGTGCTTTATCGTTTGGTTGGTCGAGTGATTTACCCATGTGTACTACTGCACCATCTCCGCCTAGCGCTTTGGCATTTCGCATATCTTCCGCAAGTGATTTTATTTGATATGAATCAACCCCGAGTTCTTTTTCGGCAAGGTTTATGAGATATGAGCCGTGAATTATTAAGCTCCTTATTTTTTTGCGGTCTTCCCAATTTAATACTTCCTCAGCTTCTTCTTTTGTAACTTCTCTGAATTTTGCGGAAGCCGGGCTTTTTGCAAATATTTGTAATGCATCTGCGCCATCAGATAATGCTAGTTTAAAAGCTCCCAGATAACCGTCTTTTATTGAATAATGGGCGCCGATAGGATTTTTTATCATGATGCAATAATAGCACTTTATAATTTAGTCGTCATTGTGAGATTTAAAAATTTTAAAAAAGAAGCTCAACCTCTTTTTTGGGAGGTTGAGCTTCCAAAATTTTCAAATCTCTCAATGACGGCAGAGGAATGGGTTATGTAAAAAACAAAAAACAGCCCCCAATTTTAATTGAGGGCTGTTTTTATAAAACTATTTAACTTCAGCTAGGATTCTCTTAAATGTTTCAGGATTTTTCTGTGCCATTTCCGCAAGAACTTTTCTGTTCAACATTATGTTCTTTTTGTGCAGTCCTCCGATTAGCTTACTGTATGAAATGCCATTATCTTTTGAAGCTGCTCCAATTTTTTCCTGGAAGAGCTTTCTCATGTTTCGCTTCTTCTTTCTTCTGTCTCCGAAAGCGTATTTTCCTGCGTGTAATATTGCTTCTGTGGCTTGTTTTTGTTTTGTTCCTCTTCCAAATCTAAAACCTTTGGCTTGTTTAAGTACTTTTCTTCTTCTTTTTAGGGCGTGTACCGCCTTCTTTACTCTAGGCATGTTATTTTATCTTGATTATTTATGCTTAAATATTGTGAGGCAAATATCTGGAGAGGTCACCTCTCTTAATATTGAAAGAAACCATTTTCTTTCCGCCAAGCTGTGTCGACCTGCTTTCTTTTGCATTAAAATGGCACTTTCCGGCTTTTCTGGAAATTACCTTACCATTCTTTGTTACTTTCAATCTTTTCAGATATGAGTTATTTGTTTTCATTTGCCCCGTGAAATTAAATTTATTTAAATGTGACGACCTATATTTTAATATTTACTTTATCTATTTTTTTACTTTCTCTATTGTCATTGCTTGGCCTCTCTGCGCTGGTTTTAAATCGTCTATGATTTTGTATTCTTCAGTCAATAACTTAAAAAGTCGGCTAACTCTTTCTTTTAGGAAGTCCTTGTTTAAATATTTTTCTCTTCCTCTAAGTGTCAAAACTATTCTTACCTTGTTTCCTTCTTTTAAAAATTCTGAAGCGTTTTTGGCCTTTAATTCAAGGTCCCTATCGCTTATCCCAATGCTTATCTGTATGTTCTTCACTTCGGCAACTTGTGTTTTGGCCCTGGCAATTTTCTGTTTTTTATTCTCTAAGTATTGAAATTTACCATAATCCGCTATTTTTGCAATAGGTGGGACGGCATTAGGGGATATCTCAATAAGGTCTAGATTTTTTGATTCAGCTAATTTTATCGCCTCTACTGTATTCATTACTCCGAGGTTGGTGCCATCGTCGTCAATAACCCTTACCTCCGGAACTCTTATTTGGTTGTTTATTCTGACTCTTTTATCCAAGCGATTTAAAATTATTTACCCGTTAAATTTTTGTAAATTTTGGCGGATGATCCTTCGTTTTATAATAGCAACATACTATTACAAAAGTTTGCTTTTGTAAACCCGTCTTTGTTCTATGGCTATTTCTTTATTGTATGTATGGAGTTTGTTATATATAGAAAGGTTGCACGATAATCATTTGCCCACCTCTTTATTTTTAAAGCCATTTATCTAAAACTCGGGATTCTTTTGGAAAGGATATCGTATTGAATAGAGTATATTTTATTTCTAAACCCTGATATGGGGTTGACACTAAGGGGGGGCATCTGCTAGGATTATTGCCATTGTAAAACTTTTGTAAGAATACACAAAAAATATGTCCAGATCGCTAAAGAAAGGTCCGTTTACGGAACCGAAATTGTTGAAGAAAATAGAAGGCAAAAAGCCGGACACTACGCCGATGATCAAAACATGGTCAAGGAATAGTCAGATTAGCCCAGAAATGATCGGGTTTCTTTTTGGTGTTCATAACGGAAAAAATTTCATTGAGGTTAGGCCTACAGAAGAAATGGTTGGACACAGATTAGGTGAATTCTCTCCAACCAGAAAATTCACTAAGCATGGAGGTAAGATGCAGAAGGAACTTGAAATGAAGAAGAAGGAGGCGGAAATTACCGCTGCTAAGGCCGCTAAAGTAGAGGCCCCTGCTAAAAAATAATTCAACAATATTATGATAATTAAGGCTGAGCTAAATAAATACAGACAGGCGCCTAGAAAGGTGCGACTTTTGGCTGATTTAATAAGAGGCAAAAAAGTTGATGAAGCTATCGCCCTCGTTTCTTTTTCCGGCAAGAGGGCCGCTGATCCAATGGTTAAGCTTTTGAAATCCGCTATCGCTAATGCTACACACAATTTCAAGCTTCCTGCAGAATCTCTCGTTGTAAAAACCATAAGAGTTGATGGTGGTGTTATTATGAAGAGAGGAATGCCAAGGGCTTTTGGAAGATCTTTTTTGATCAACAAGAGAACTAGCCACGTCTTGCTAGAGTTAGAATCAAAAGACGAGGAGGCAAAGGCTGCAAAAAGTCCAAAGTCTATAAAGTCCGTAAAGCCAAAAGCGGTAAAGAAGATTACAAAGAAAGTTATTAAAAAATAGAATATAGATTCGCGAAAGCGAATTCCTAAATTTTACATTTTGATATTTAAATTTTGCATTTAATATTATGTCACACACCGTCCATCCATATTCACACAGACTCGTCGTTCTAAGAGATTGGAAATCTCGCTGGTTTGGTACCAGAGGAAAATATCAGGAATATTTGAAAGCCGATATAATTCTCAGGGAGTTTTTACAGAAAAAATTAAGAGGAAGCCAGGTTGACTCTGTTGAGATGGAGAGAGGAGAGAATTACTATAAAATTATAATAAAGACAGCCAAACCGGGCGTTGTGATTGGAAGAAATGGTGAGATGGCCGCTAAGCTAAAAGAAGAAATCATTAAGAGGCTGACCAAAAACAATATTGCTCTTCCAAAGGAAATAAAAATTGAAGTTGAGGAAGTTAGGTCTCCAGAATCAAAGGCAGCTATCGTCGGCGAGATGATTGCTGAAGGGCTCGAAAAAAGACTTCCATTTATGAGAGTCATTAGACAAGCTCTTGAGAAGATAACTTCAAACAGAGATGTTTTGGGAGCCAAAATAACAATTTCCGGAAGATTGGGTGGAGCTGAAATGGCTCGTGTTGAAACAGTAAAAAAGGGTAGATTGCCACTACAGACACTCAGAGCAGATATCGATTTCGCCAGAGAAAAAGCACATCTTCCTTATGGAGATATCGGAATAAAGGTTTGGATATTTAAGGGAGAGGTTTTTGCTGATAAGAGAAGAAATAATTCTCATAAATAAAATATTACTATGCCAATGCTTACCCCCAAAAAAGTAAAACACAGGAAGTGGCAGAGAGATAGGAGAAATTTTAGCTCTCCTCTCCCTGAATCAAGAGGAACAACTCTCGCTTTTGGATCTTATGGTCTTAAGGCTGTTGGTGTTGCAAGAGTAACATCAAACCAACTTGAATCAGCTAGAAAGGTTATGAGTAGGTATATAAAGAAATTTGGTAAGGTTTGGATTAGAGTTTTTCCTGATAGACCTATTACAAAAAAACCACCAGAAGTTAGAATGGGTAAAGGAAAAGGAGATCCCGTGGGATACTGTTTTGAGGTAAGGCCGGGTAGAATAATTTTTGAAATAGATGGAGTTGATGTTGCTACCGCAAAAGAAAGTCTTAGGGGGGCAGCCGATAAGTTACCGGTTAAGACAGTTATTGTAACTCGATAATTTCACCCGCCAAAATTTTTCACCGTATTTTGATAAAGTAAATATAAAAAATTAGAAAGAATAAACTTAGTTAGTCGGATAAGAAAAACATATTAAAAAATTTAGGAGGATAAATGAAAAAAGTAGATTTTAAAAACAAAACAACAGAAGAGCTTCAAAAGACCTTGATAGAAAAGAGAAACGCTCTAAAAGATTTTAATTTTAAAAGTTCCGGAGGTGCAACAAAAAATGTAAAGACAGGTAATATTACAAAGAAGGAAATAGCAAGAATATTAACAGCACTAAATTCAAAGAAATAAAATGGAGAAAGGAAAAGCAAAGAGATTGAAAGGTGCTGTTGTTTCCGACAAGATGGATAAAACCGTTGTCGTAAAAGTAGACAGATACGTTGAACACCCAAAATACGAGAAAAGATTTACAATCTCAAATAAATTCAAAGCACACGACGAAAAGAATGAATATAAAGAGGGGGATGTTGTAATAATAGAGGAGTGCAGGCCGATTTCTAAAGATAAAACTTTTAAGGTTATAGAAAAAGTAAGTTAATTATTAAATAGATTGCCACGACTCGGCTAGGACGCCTACCTATCGGCAGACAGGCCTCGTCTCGCAATGACGCACACTGCGTCAATTATTAAATCCCATGATACAACCACGATCAATTGTAAAAATAGCTGATAACACCGGTGCAAAGATCGGAAGAATCTTTAAGGTGCTCGGCGGTTCCAAAAAGAAGTATGCGAGAATAGGTGAGCTCGTGGTTTTGTCTGTTCAGACAGCTGAGCCAAGAAAGTTAATTAAAAAGAAGGATGTTTTGACTGCTGTTGTAGTAAGACAGACCGCTCCTTTAAGAAGAAAGGATGGTAGCTATATAAAATTTGACGAAAACGCGGTTGTAATAATAGATAAAGTTAAAAAAGAGCCTATCGGCGCAAGAGTCTTTGGCCCTATTCCCAGAGAGATTGCAGAATTAGGATTCCAGAAGATTGCTTCCTTGGCCCCTGAGATAATTTAGTAAAATAAAGAGCGAAGCGAATATATTTTACAAACCCGCCTGAATTTTTTACCAAAAGATTTTATAGAAAAAACGAGATTGGTCGCAATAAAATATAATTTAAACGGTTATTTTTAAAAATTAAGAAAATTCAGGCGGGTCATTATTTTCTAAGACTCGCCCGACTCGTCAAGAAAATATATGATAATTAAAAAGAACGACAATGTAATAATTTCTTCCGGAAAGGATAAGGGCAAGAAAGGTAAGGTAGTAAAATCCATCCCAACAAAGGGCTCTGTTATTGTTGAAGGTGCGAATCTTTTAAAGAAGAGACAGCGAGCAAAAAAGGCTGGCCAAAAAGGTCAGACAGTTTCCATTGCTATGCCAATAAAGGCCTCCGCAGTTATGCTATTTTGCGGACATTGCGCCAAGGGGGTAAGGGCTGGTTTTAATAAGATTGCCGACAAAAAGGTCAGAGTCTGCAAGAAGTGCAACAAAGAGATATAAAACAAATGGACTCCATAAAACAAAATTACATAAAGAATATCGGAGCGATAAAAGATAAGCTCGGTATAAAAAATATTATGGCCGTTCCTAAAATAACCAAAGTGGTTGTTAGTGTTGGAACAGGTTCTTTTAAGGATAAGAAGAAGAACGATGTCGTTGTAGATAGAATTGCGAAGATAACAGGACAGAAGTCTGTTTCAAAGGGAGCAAAGAAATCCGTAGCTTCTTTTAAGATTAGAGAAGGAGACCTCGTTGGGCACATGATTACCTTGAGAGGGGATAGAATGTATGGTTTTTTGAATAAGCTCATTAATGTAGCAATCCCAAGAACAAGAGATTTTCGAGGACTTGACCCAAAAGCAGTTGATAATATGGGAAATTTTACTATGGCTGTTAAAGAAAATACTGTTTTCCCTGAAACCTCCGATGAAGATTTGCGAGATGTATTTGGAATGGGTATTACGATTGTTACTACAGCAAAGAATAAGAAAGATGCGACAGAATTTTTAAGGATGATAGGATTTCCTTTTAAGAAATAGACAATATCTGTAATTATTTATTTTCCGATCTATATAAACAGTTTTTAAAAACACCCCGCACCAAGATTGCGGAGTGTTTTTGTTTATTGGCCTAGCCTTTTTATGTTAATTTTCTGTTTTTCTAATAAAATTATAATGAGATAAGGTTACTCCCATCTTTTTGGGGTGTATTTAATTTATGCAAAATGCTAAAATTTAACAGTATCAAAAAAGTCTTTTTTCTGTACATCGGTAAATAAAAAGTGTATAGATTTTTTATTTTCAAAAAAGTTAAACAGTAAATGGAGGTAATTATGAAAAAATTTTTGTTTATAAATCTATTTTTTATTTTAATCATTTCATTTGGTGTTTTTAATATTGTTTTTGCTTTAGAAGAAGCGACAAGTACTAGTTTTATTTTAAGGACTCCAATAAATTCTGACGGGGGAGGTAATTCCACTTCCACTGATTTTGAGATTGATTATTCTATTGGACAAATTGCAGTTGGAGAATCTACTAGTACAGATTTCATAATTGAATCAGGGTTTTTATATTTTGACGAGACCCTCACCGTTAATATATCAGGAGTAGACTCTGGGACCACCCTAGAAGGCGTAACAACAAACATTACAACAAATTCCACAACCATACCGTTTGGAAGCGTTATATCAAATGCTTCTGTAATAGGTGCTCAAAAAATAGAAGTTACGACAGACGCATCGTATGGTTATCGTGTATTTATAAATGAGACACAGCCACTTACTAAATCTGGCGGTGCCCAGATAGGTACAGTTGATGGAACGAATGCCTCTCCTTCTGTATGGGGACTTGGTACGGGCTTAAATAGTGGATACGGTTATCATAGTGGAGATCATTCTTTATCTGGCGGAGATGTGTCTAGGTTTTCTACAGATAATACTTATGCCTCTCTTGACGATGTTCAAAGAGAAATAATTTATAGTTCTGAGCCGGTAAACAGTGAGATCACTAATATGGTATTTAGAATAGAAACAAATAACTTGCAACCAGCCGGTAGCTATTCCAGTTCTATCATCTACAGTATTACTGGATCATTTTAAAAATTTACAAAATGAAAAATATTTTTTTTATAACCACAATAATTTTCTTGGCCCCACTTATGTTGTTGGCCTCTGCCTCTGTTTCTGTGACTGCAACTGTTCTTGAAAATCCACCACAACCCCAGCAACCCGAACCATCTGATAATAGTATGCCGTCAATAGTAGCTTCCCCGCTTACAGCTCCAGTTTCTGTACCTTTTTCAACTCTAAATATTTATGTTCCACCAACAAGTAAGGAAATTTTTTATAGAGAAACAAAAGAAGCTGATGTACAAATAACATCCAATAGGGCTACTGTCATAATCAAAGATCAATTTAAGCTGACAGAAGGATTCCCAATTATCATCCCCATAATGATAAACAAGATAGAGAATGTCGCTGTCAGGATAAGTGATACTTTTGATCTTATAATCTCATTACCCAAGGATTTTAATACCTCAAAGGACAAGAATATGGATCTTATTCTCAAAAAAGTCAAAGCAGATTCTTCTTTGCTACCTAAGCTTAAATCAAATCAAGTTTTGGCCGATAATTCTATATACAGTATTGAGTTTAATCAGGATGGTACCCCCTTGGAAACACTACCAAAACCATTCTTGCTTTCAATAAAATACGGAAATTTTAATTTTGATTCGAAAAGCGTTGGATTGTATCATACAAAATACGGACTTTATGATTGGAGTGCTGTTCCCGGATATATAAATGACACAAAAAACAAAATAGTTTTCGCTCTTATCGATCACGTAACTTATTTTACGGCGATAGGAACTCCGCTCTCTCCTAAGGTAGGAAGTGTTTCAGAAAAAGATGAAGAAAAGAAAGACTCAGAACTAGCTCAAATTCCAGAATCAATAACTCCTCGACTAGAAGTAATAAAACCCACGACTGAAATAATAAAAAATATAAAGTCTGAATTGGATGAAAATAAAGAAATTAAAATCATACAGGACGGAACATTAAAAATTCCCGCAAAAGATAAGGGAACGACAACCGATGATGCGTCAAAAAATTTGCCAAAGAAGAAAACATTAATTGAATCAGTCAGAGCACTCACTGTTCCTATATCAATATTATTTTTGATCCCATTTTTGTGGTTAATTCTTTAATTTTATTTAAAATTAAAAATTGTCTCAAATTTTATTTTTGATTTTTTACTTAACGTCTGTGGATAATTATTCTTCATGGTGTCAGAAATAAGATATAATTTATATATGATATAATTTTCGGTCGATTTATGTCTAAAAAATTTATTTAATAAAATGCATTTTATTAAAATTCATAAATAAATGAAAAAATTAGGTTTAGGATTAATAATTGCTCTTTTGGTTTTGATAATGGTTCCCGTCGCTCAGGCGGTTACCCAGGATGTCAATATCAGCGCCACAGTAGCGCAGTCTCTCACTTTCACGGTGTCAGATGCTACTATCTATTTTGGTACTTTGGGTTCTGGAGCTGCCAAGTACGCTTCTACCACAGAGGGTGGCGATACTGTTGCAGTACCAGCTCATACAATGCAAGCTGCCACGAACGCTACAGGTGGTTATAGTATAGCTGTGACGGGAAGTACCCTTACTTCTGGCGATGATACCATAACAGCTATTGGAGCTACTTCTGTTGCTTCAAGTGCAGGAACAGAACAATTTGGAGTAAGACTATCTTCTGTTTCTGGAGGTGGTACGGTTGCGACCGAGTATGGCACAGCTGATGAGTTTGCTTACCTTACTACTGATCAAGTTGCTTCAAATGCTACTGTTACAGCTGCTGATGTTTATTCAGCGACATATATCGCAAACATTGCCGCTTTAACCGAAGCAGGAAGCTACTCAACAACTCTTACTTATACAGCAACTGGTAGTTTCTAGCTCTATATAATTAATAGAATTGTTATTTAAAAACTCACCTCAATTTGGAGGTGAGTTTTTAATTGCCCAAAATCTCTTTTTTGTATGGGTTCTTCATAAAAAATAAATCTCTAGTGTGGTCGAGCCTAAGGAAGGTATTATTGAGGAGAAATAATGTGGATAAGTTTTTATTACACAAAGTTTTTTTATTGTATAATTATGAAACAGATAAAATTATAAAAATTAATTAAAATTTTTAATGTTAAATAAAATAAGTGTAGGATTAATAGCCGTTCTTTTGGTCATTTTGGTAATTCCGATAGCTCAAGCCGTTGATCAAAATGTCAGTATCACTGCTACTGTGGATCAGGTTCTTACCTTTAACTTAGGAGGTGTTACTGATGTTTATTTTGGTATATTGGGAGCAGGGGGAACTAAGTATGCTTCTTCTACAAGCATGGATGGAAGTACAGAATATTATCCGGCACACCTCATGAATGTTGCCACAAATGGTACAGGTGGTTATTCTGTAGCCGTATCGGGAAACACTCTTACTTCTGGTGTAGACACGATATCTCCATTAATAGCTTCTTCTACACCAACACCAGGGACAGAGCAGTTCGGTTTGAATGTTGGCTGGACAACAGGAAGTGGTGAAGCTACGATCAGTTATGGCACCTTTGGTTATTATATGTTCAATTCCGGTGATACTATTATAGAGAATGCCGGGGTTACAGGTAATGATCAATATGTACTTACCTATATAGCAAACATAGCTCCTCTTACAGAGGCGGGAAGTTATACAACGACAATTACCTATACAACAACCGGTCATTTTTAATTTTTGTAAAAATAGACACATTATTATCTAACAAAAACTCGTCCTTGCACTGGGCGAGTTTTTGTTAGATAATTGGAATATTATAAGAGTTTAGATAATTTATGAATAAGATATCTTTATTTTTGGTTACGTTTTTATTTGGTTTTATAGTCTTGCCGTTTAGTGCCAATGCCTTGACGGTCTCTCCTGTCAAAATAGAAGTCGCTGGAGATCCCGGCACAATAGTAACAAGTAAATTCAGTTTAATTAATGAGGAGAAAGAGACGAAAAATTTTTATGTAACTTTTGAGAATTTTGAAGCAAAGGGCGAGGATGGTACTCCGAGTTTTACCACCGCAACAGATGGTCTTGCTACATGGATAGAGACGGACACTAAGATAGAATTAAAACCAGGAGAAAGGAAAACAATCCCTTTCACTATTAATATTCCAAAGACTGCTGAACCGGGTGGACATTTTGCTGCAATTTTCGCCGGCTCACAGGCCCCTGCAAAATCCGACGAGACCCAATTGTCTGTTGGCGCAAGGACCGGTATTCTTGTCTTGCTTACGGTTAACGGCGAGTTTAAAGAAGGAGGCAATCTTCTTGAATTTAATACTGCCAATAAGGGATCTTTCTACACTTCGTTGCCTGTTAATCTTTATTATAGATTCCAGAATTCAGGAATGAGTAGAATTATGCCACAGGGAGACGTTGTTGTGAAAAATATATTAGGGATGACGTCTAATATTATCCCTGCGAATGGTATTCAGGGGAACATTCTCCCGAGTAGTATAAGAAAATTCAATATTGTCTGGGGGTCAGAAATGACAGATAAGGATACAGGATTTTTTGGTATGGCCAAGAAGCAGTGGAGTGATTTTGCTTTCGGACCATATACAGCTGAGCTTAACTTGAACTATGGCGCAGATAAGGAGGTGATATCAAAGGTTCGTCTTTTTGTATTTCCATGGCAACTTACGATAGTGGTATTAGTTGTCCTCAGTATGCTTTATTTTGGTCTTAAAAAATACAACAAATGGATAGTTGGTAGGGTATTAAGGAGATAAAAAATATTTGAATTACACAAACCCCATCTTTAGATGGGGTTTTGTCTTTTAGAATATTTAGAATTGTTTTAATTTTCATTCTTTTTATTAAAACTTATCCACATATTTGCTATTACAACCAGTTATTTTGGTGTTATAATTATAGGCATAATGAAAGAAATATTTCTTCAAAAAGGAAAGATTCGCCCTTTGTCTTTTTTTTCATTTCATAAAACGCTAATCGTGTCTTTATTTGTTGCACTTTTTGTAATTATTCCATTCAATAACGCCTTTGCCGCTACAGGTGTACCAAAGATACTTAACTACCAAGGAAGGCTTCTTGATTCAAGTAGGAATCTTTTAGGAGGTTCAACTGGTACAAATTACTGTTTTCGCTTTTCTATTTACGATAATCCTACGGTAGGGGAAGGTACAAAGCTCTGGCCTTCGGGCAGTCCCTCGACAACGACCATCAGTGTAAAGAGCGGAGTGTTTGATGTGGGGATAGGAGATACATCCACGGGTGGGGATGCTCTTGATTACAATTTCCAGGATAATGATTCTATATACATCAACACAGAAGTCGCCACACAAATAGATAGTTCTTGCGACGGTGTAACATTCCAAACCCTCTCCCCAAGAAAGAGGATCTTCGCATCTGGTTATGCCATTAACGCAAGTACTGTAGGAGGATACACCCCAGCACAATCAGCTTCAGGCGATCAGATACCCGTTCTCGCAGGGGGTAATCTTCATTTAGGCGGAACAAATCCCGAGATCAACGCTACATCCACAAATACTCTAACCTTACAAGGTCAGGGAGAAGGCGCAGGTAATATTCAATTCTTTTCCAATCTCTACAAAATAACTTCAAGCGGTATTATGGATATCGCCCTTTTGAACGTGGGTTCAACTACGGCTACTTCCACGTTCCTGGGAGGACTTCAGACCAATACTCTTAATGTCACATCATCTACTGCTTCTTCCACTTTTGCTAACGGTATAGACCTTGCCAATGGATGCTTTTCTGTGAATGGAGTTTGTGTTGGGGGCGGAGGAGGAAATGAGGCGGGAGTATCTCAATACGACATGACCTCATCTAGAGCTTTCGCTTCTGTTTATCAAAATGACACAGGTAAGCCATTGTTCGTATCCGTTATTGTTCATCGTAATGATACTGGCTATGCTTATGGTTATACCGATAGTTCAAATCCTCCAACCTCATTGATATCAAATGCGTCTATTGCTGGAACTTACGATGTTTCTTTATTTTTTGTTGTTGCACCCGGAAATTATTATAAAGTAACTCATGACGGCGCAGCACTCATTACTAGCTGGACAGAGTGGACACTAGATGGAGGTGTTGGCGAGGGGGTGAATGAAGCATGGTCTACAACATCAGCCGATTACTATGTTAACTCATCTACCACAATCCCTAAGACATACACAGCTAACACCTGGACAGCTCTTAACATCTTTGATAACGCTTCAACCTCTCTATTTTCTGTTTCTGGTAACTCATGGATGGGTACAACAACTTTTTCAGGACTTATAAATGTTGGAGGAACAGGTACTTCTACTTTTGCTTCTAATCTAAATGTTATAGGTCAACTTCAGATAGGCACTGGTTTTATCTATCTCAGAGATACGGCTACTTCCACATTTGCAAAGGGTATCAATATTTCCGAAGGTTGTTTCTCTGTCGGTGGTGTATGTGTAGGAGGTAGTAGTGGAGGAGGAAGTCTCACAGGTACACTAGGACAAGTAGCTTACTTCAGTGGTACAGATACTGCTGTTGGTACTTCATCTTTATTCTTCTCAACAAATGGTAATGTCGGTATTGGGACAACGACACCAAGCGAGAAATTACATTTAGGTAATGGAAGATTGTTAATAGATACTCCATCCAATCCTATTTTGATAGAAACATATGACTCTACTGGTAACCCTGTTGATGTTTACGTTTCCGGTAAATACGCTTACGTAGCAGATAGCGCTGCGGGTCTTCAGATTATTGATATTTCTAATCCTGCCAGTACAACTTTAACAGGAACATATAATACCACCGGTAATGCTAACAAGGTTCAGGTTTCTGGTAAATATGCATATGTCTCAGACGGAGTTTCTGGTATGCAAATTATCGACATCTCTAATCCGGCCAGTCCTGTATTGGCGGGAACGTATAACACCCCCGGCAATTCTCAGGGTCTTTTTGTGTCCGGTAAATACGCTTATATTGCGGATAGCAACGCTGGTCTTCAGATTATTGATATTTCTAATCCTGCCAGTACAACATTAACAGGAACATACAATACCCCTCATGATGCTTATGATGTCTATGTTTCTGGTAAATATGCTTATGTAGCAGATGGTAGTTCCGGTCTTCAGATTATTGATATTTCTAATCCTGCCAATCCTGTTTTATCTGGAACATATAATACTCCAGATAGTGCTTACGGCGTTTATGTTTCTGGGGATTATGCTTACGTAGCAGATGGTGCTTCTGGTCTTTTGATTCTTAACATTCACAACCCCGCCAGTATTACGCTTGAGAGTACTTATAATACTTCGGGAGGTTCTGCCGGTGTCTTCGTTTCCGGTAAGTATGCTTATGTAGCAGATAAAGGTTCTGGACTTTATATTATTGATGTTTCCGTCACATCTCGCCCTGTATTAATAGCAAACTATGATGGTGATTATTCTGCAGGAGTGCATGTATCTGGTAATTACGTTTATTTGGCGGATTATAATCTTCTCAAAATATTTGATATTGGGGGTGCGAATATCAGCAGTTTGTTAGCTGGAGATATAAATACAAATAATATTATCGTAACTGAAAATGTAGATATAGGTGATAATTTGTCGGTCGGAAATGGTATTAATGTTGGAGCAGGAGGAATATTTTCAAGCGGACCACTTTCTGTTCATCTCTCGTCTACGACAGAGATTAATCCTATTTCTGCTTATTTTGCCGGCAATGTTGGTATTGGCACAACATCTCCATACGCCAAGCTTTCTGTTGTGGGCGAGGTTGTTGCTTCATACTTCACAGCAACAAGCTCATTTATAGCTTCCAACTTCCCATATGCTTCTTCCACCGCTCTCACTGTTACTGGCAACGCCTATCTTGGAACAACTACGATAACCAATCTCTCGGTAACAGACATAAGTACTTCTACTTTCGCAGGAAATCTAAACGTTCAAGGTCAATTACAAATAGGTACAGGCTCTATCTATCTCACAGACTCAGCTACATCTACATTCTCTAAAGGTGTCGATATCTCCTCAGGGTGTTTCTCTGTTGGTGGTGTATGTGTAGGAGGGGGAGGAGGTGCAAGTCTCACGGGAACACTAGGACAAGTCGCATACTTCAGTGGTACAGATACGGCTGTTGGTACTTCGTCTCTATTCTTCGCATCTTCAGGTAATATTGGTATTGGTACAACAACACCAAATACCAAACTCGCTGTCATAGGAAACATGTCTGTTGATGCCAGTTCTTACAATTACCCAATAGGTTCCGTTGGTAATCCTGTTCATAAGGGAAGCCTTGCTGACGGAAGTGGTTCCACTCCTTATTTATTTAGTCCTTACAATATCTTTGTTTCTGACAATTATGCTTATATTATTTCTTCTAATAATAATGGTACTTTAGAAATAGTAGACATTTCAGACCCTGCCAATCCTACACACGAAGGAAGTCTTGCTGATGGTGGTGGCTCAGCTCCTTTCTTAAATACAGCCATTGATGTTCATATAGCTGGTAAATATGCATACATTACTTCTTATATGAGCAACGCTCTTGAAATAGTAGATATTTCAGACCCTGCCAATCCTTCTCATAAGGGAAGTTTGCTCGATACTGTGGGAGGAGCTCTATTGAATGGACCTCAAAATGTTTTTGTTTCAGGAAATTATGCATATGTTACTTCTGGTACAAGCAACGCTCTTGAAATAGTAGACATTTCAGACCCTGCCAATCCTACACATAAGGGAAGTATTGTTGATGGAGGTGGCTTCTCAGCTCCTTACTTAAATAATCCGAATGCTGTATTTGTGTCTGGTAATTATGCATATATTTCTTCTTATGGAAGTAACGCTCTTGAAATAGTAGATGTTTCCGATCCTGCCAATCCTACACACAAAGGGTATATTGATAATACTGGTGGAGCTCTTTTGAGTAGTCCAACGAGTGTCTTTGTTTCTGGTAATCACGCTTACATTACTTCTTCTGATGATAGTGCTATTGAAATAGTAGACATTTCAGATCCTGCTAATCCTGCACATAAGGGAAGTATTGTTGATGGAACCGGTTCCGCTCCTTATTTAAGTGGCCCTTACAATGTCTTTGTTTCCGGTAATTATGCATATGTTGCCTCGGGCGGAAGTAATGCTCTTGAAATAGTAGACATTTCAGACACTACTAATCCTACACATAAAGGGTATATTGATACTACTGGAGGAGTTCTTTTGAGTGGAGTAAATGACGTTTTCGTTTCAGGAAACTATGCTTATATTACCTCTTCAGGTAGTAATGCTCTCGAAATCGTAGACATCTCAGGAGCCAACATCTCAAATGCTCATATTGGTTCTCTGAATGTCGGAACTTTGAACGTAGACAACTTTGTTCAATTCGCTCAGGGTCTTTTGGTTAAGTCCGGTCTTAATGTTGGTGGTAATGCGATGGTAGATGGAGTTCTGTCTGTCTCTGGTACAACCGCATCATCCACATTTGCAAACGGTATTGATCTTGCTTCGGGATGTTTCTCTATAAACGGAGTATGTGTGGGAGGAGGAGTTGCAGATGGAACATTCTCCACAACCTCAGCTGATTTTTGGCATACACTACAAGACCACTTTAGTACCACATCAGCTAATTATTGGAAATCAGAAAACAATTTCTTCTCAACCACCTCAGCTGACTACTACGTTCACTCATCCACCACAATACCTAAGACGTACTCTGCTAATACATGGACAGCTCTTAACATCTTTGATAACGCTTCAACTTCAGCTCTTACAGTTACAAACAACTCATACTTAGGTACAACAACTATCACTAATCTCTCAGTTACAAATACAGGTACATCCACATTCTCAGGAAACCTAAACGTTCAAGGTCAATTACAAATAGGTACAGGCTCTATCTATCTCACAGACTCATCCACTTCAACATTCTCTAAAGGTATTGATCTTGCTTCGGGATGTTTCTCGATAAATGGTACGTGCGTTGGAGGAAGTGGGTCCGGTAGCTCCGATATTACATTAACCGACAACACCACAAATGCTTTCCGAGTACGAGAAGGAACTCTTGATTATTTAAATATAAATACAACTAATTCCTCTGAAGCACTCTCTTTCTGGCACTCTACAGCAGGTACCGTAGCAAATATTATTATCAACACAGGTACTACACCAGGACAGGCTGCGGGGGTTATTAAACCGGCGGTTGCTGCGGAGAATGTACTTACAACTAGAACTTTCACCACAGTGGACTCTGTCACCTCCGCTAATCTAGCTCAGTATACTTCTACTGCTGTCGGGACTGACACTTTCCCTATTGTTGCCTATTATGATGGCACAAACGGTAATCTTATGGTCGCTAAGTGTATTGATGCCGCTTGCACGGGAACTGCGACCAAAACCGCTGTGGAATCTACAAATGACGTTGGACGATATGTTTCTATTGCTATAGGAACTGATAATCTACCAGTTATTAGTTATTATGATGCAACAAATGGTGATCTTAGGTTTGTTCATTGTACCAATGCTTCATGTTCCACGTTCAATGCTCCTGTTGCCTTGTATACATCTGGTTCTGCCGGTCAATATTCTTCTATAAAAATTGGAAATGACGGTTATCCTGTAATTGGTCATTACGACGGAAGTTCTCTTTTGGTAACTCATTGTGGTAATGCCACCTGTTCTTCCGGAAATACCACCACTAGCGTTGACTCTGGTGGTCAATATACGTCCATTGCTATAGGAAATGATGGTTATCCGGTTGTTGGTTATAAGAATAGCGCCGGTACTGGTGTTAGTTTTGTTCATTGTACTAACGTTTCTTGTTCTGCATATGACACTCCAGTTACAGTTGATACTGATCCTAGCTCTGTTGCGCATATCTCTGTTGCTATTGGTTATGAGGGTTACCCTATCATGAGTTATTTGAAAAGCGTGGGGGGGACTAACCTGCTTTATGTCGCCAAATGTAGTACTAGTGTCTGTACGGGAACTATAACCAAAACTTCAGTGGACGGAGCTGCAAATAGTGCGTGGTTTCCATCTGTCAAAATTGGAACGGATAATTTACCAATCATTAGCTATTCCAATAGTGCGGGTACTGGTTTGAAGATAATACATTGTGGTAATGCTTCTTGTTCTTCCGGTAATACTAGCACCTCTCCTGATAGTTCTTGTGCTGGTGGTTCAACTTCTCTTGCTATTGGATATGATGGTTTTCCTGTCATAGGGTATCAGAATACGTCACTTTATGATCTTAAGGTTGCTAAATGTATCGATGTTACATGTACTGTATCATCAGCTCCTCCATATTCCGGCTATGGTGTAGATATCGGTTCTTCATCTTACTTCTTCCGAAAGGGTTACTTCGCCAATTTATACGCTAAAAATACAACAGTAGCATCATTTGACTTAGCTGAAGAATACCCAACCAAGGACACTTCACTTGTGGCAGGTGAGGTGGTTGCTCTGGACCCAGATAATGCCATATTTGTTAAAAGAGCAAGTACAACGGGAGAGCGAGTGGTAGGTATTGTTTCTTCTGAGCCGGGAGTACTTTTAGGTGGAAATGGAAACTTTGGTAATGTTTCTTTCGAAGGTGAGTATCTTGTGCCAATAGCCCTATCAGGTAGGGTGTCTGTTAAAGTATCAAATGAAGGTGGTGCTATTGAAATAGGAGATGATCTATCTGCATCAGCCACAGTCCCGGGAGCAGCTAAAAAGGCTAATAATGGAGAAAGCACCATAGGTGTTGCACTTGAATCATATGACGGTATTACTCCTGATGCGACCATACTTGTTATGGTTAACAACCAATCTCTAAGTAACCAAGTCGAAGGCAATACTATCTTAACCGGTAATGTAGGTATTGGTACCACAACCCCTCAAGCCTCACTCACAGTCGTTGGTTCTCTCTGTGTAGCAAGTAGTACTGATGGAGGTTGCAACAACGGTACATACGAATCAGGAACAATATATGCTAATAACTTAGATATCCAAGGAGCAGCGGACCTCGCAGAAAATTACACAGTAGTTGATGATTCAATAGAGAAAGGAGACATAGTCTCAATAGCAAGTGACAATAACCTGTCTACCGGACAGGCAGGTACGTTTGGTATCGCAAAAGCATCTGGTACAAACAAGAATATCATCGGTATTGTTTCAACTAAGCCAGGTATGACGTTAGCTGGAGGAATAGCCAACTCTAAACCAGTAGCTCTCGTAGGAAGAGTCCCTGTCAAAGTAAACCTTGAGAATGGCAAGATTGAGATAGGGGATAGAATCGCTCTATCATCTGAAGCTGGAGTAGGTATGAAAGCAAATTCAAACTCTCAATCAGTAGGTATCGCTCTTGAATCATATGATGGTGAGCCTGAGAAAGATGGAAAAATAACAGTCTTCGTAAATCTAAGCTCTAATAAACTAGATGCCGGTATCTCAAGTGGTTCTATTAGTACAGACGGTATCTGGACAGCTGATTCATCCGGAAGTATCAAACTCGCTTCCGCTTCTATTCTTGATATGCAGAGTAAAGACATCATAAACGTGGGTAAGATCCTTTCTGCTTCGGGTAAGTGGAGTTTGGGTGATGATGGGGTGCTCGTGGTAAAAGAAATAAAAACTAACGCACTTAAAATTTTGTCTTCCGGATTTACTATTTATGATGAAGAGACAAATCAGCCTGTTTGTGTAAAATCAAAAAATCTCAGCTTAACGATTACACAGGGTGAATGTTATTTTGAAAATAATTCCTTAGACCAAAACAACACCACTCCTTCATTGATAAACGAAGACTCCGACACAATCCCTCCCGTTATCTCTCTCGAAGGAGATGAAACAATAGAACTAGACGCAAACGGAATAAGCTGGATAGACCCAGGAGCTACTGTCACAGACAACAAAGATAATAATCTCGGAATACAGACATCAACCTGGAATGGAGATGTACTCATATCCGAAACAGAAGCCACAGTAAACACCAGCTCTCCCGCCACTTACCTCATCAAATACAACGCCACAGACAGTGCAGGTAACAAAGCTATAGAAGTCACTCGTACTGTTATCGTTGGTGGTGGGGCTGTAGTAGAACCAGAACCAACACCTTCTCCAGAACCTGAGCCTGAATCTGAACCAGTAATTGAACCGATAACAGAATCCGCTTCAACCACAGAGTCTATTTAACTTCCATCTTTCACTTGGAGGTTCAACCTCCAAGTTGGGTCAAATTATTTAAACTTGGCGTTCGGAATGCCGAGTATTAGAACTAGATACAAAGCTAAAGATACTATATACTGGGTAAATGTTAGTTGATGAAGTAAGAATAATGACAAAGGGTGGAAATGGAGGGCGAGGCGCCCTTATTTTTGGTGAAGACCAATTTTCTAAAAAACCATCTGGAGCAGATGGTGGTAATGGTGGTTCCGTTTATATACAGGCATCACGAGATGTGGCTGACCTTTCAAGATTTAGATATGAAAAGAGTTTTGAAGCGGAAAAAGGAGGAGATGCTTTTAGGAGTATGCAGGGGAAAGATGGAAAAGATATTTTTCTCATGGTTCCTAGGGGGACTATTGTTTACAACATAACAAGCGGAGAAGATACAGAGCTATTAGAAGACGGAATGAAAGTTAGAGTTGCTCGGGGTGGAACAAGGGGCAGGGGCAACGCCGCCTTTGCCAATGCTAGAAAATGTGAACCAGGTAGGCGCGAAATGGGTCATCCAGGATACGAATCGGAAGTTTATCTTGAGCTTCAACTTATCGCCGATGTTGGTCTTGTTGGTCTTCCAAATGTTGGAAAATCAAGTTTATTAAATACTATTACTGGAGCCAAGAGTAAGGTTGGTAATTATAATTTCACAACGCTCGAGCCATTTTTGGGAGCCTTGCCCGGTGGAAATATTATTGCGGATATTCCTGGTCTTATAGAGGGTGCTTCAGATGGTAAGGGTCTTGGTACTAAGTTTTTAAGACATATTAGGAGAACAAAGGTCATTGCTCATTGTATCTCGGCTGAATCAGAAAATATTAAGGAGGATTATAATGTTATAAGAGGGGAGTTGGAAAAATATAGCGAGGAGCTTGCGAATAAACCAGAATTTCTGATTTTAACAAAAATAGATGTATTAACCCTCGCTGAATTAAAGAAAAAGGAAGCTGTAATTAAAAAGATGAATAAAAATTATGCAACGGTTTCTATCATTGACGATAAATCTGTAAAGAAATTGACCGACGTTTTAAATAAATTTATAAATAAATCTATTCACCCTGTTAAGTAAAATCTTTTTAAAGAAAGATTTAAAATTTGTTATTCGTTCAGTTAAAATAGAGTTAAAAGTCGATTCATTAATTAAATAATTCATAGGTAAAAATAACTAAACAAATTTTTACTTAATAGGGTAAAAAAATAAATGACCATAAAACAAAAACCAAATGTAAGCTATGACGATTTTTTAAAATTAGACTTACGTGTAGGTACTATTGTTTCCGCCGATGACCTTGAGAACTCAAACAAACTTATAAAAATGATCGTTGATGATGGTGGAGACAAGAGGCAGATAATTGCTGGTATTAAAAAACAATATAAAGTAGAGGATCTCGTTGGTAAACAAGTTGTTTTTATCGCTAATTTAGAACCGAGAGAAATTGCAGGATTAGTATCAAATGGAATGATACTCGCATCTCATACTGGTGACGACCTTCCTGTTGTTTTGATCCCCGAGAGAGCTGTTCCGGACGGAAGTCAAATTAGTTAAATAATATTTTTTATTTGCTGATTATTTATATGAGAAAAATTTTAAAATTTTTTGATAAGTTAGAGGATCATATAAGGGAGTTTTTAAGTCGATTTCCTGTTATTTACAGTTTAATAGGTGGTATATTTGTTGTCGTCTTTTGGAGGGCTATTTGGGAGATATTTGATTCTATTGAAATATTTAATGGTTTTTATGGTGGATTATTGTCGCTCACTATAAGCACAGTAATTCTTTTGGCTAGTGGTCTGCTTGTGTCGTTCTTTGTTGGAGATACAATTATTATTTCCGGTATTAAGCACGACAAAAAAATATCGGAAAAAACTATGGATGAAGTAGAGAAGGAAAATAAGGAGATGATAATTGCAATACACAAAATAGATCACATAGAGAAAGATTTAGAAGAAATAAAAGCAAAATTAAAATGTTAAAAATTCCCCCATTTAGGGGGAATTTTTAAATTTAATTATTTTAACAGATCATCAACAATCGTCTTCACATCTCCTCCGTCAGCTTTGCCTTTGAGTTCCTTCATTATGTGGCTCATAAGTAGGCCTGCTTTTGATTTTTCGGTTATCATAAGTTCTTCTTTTTTGGCGGTCGCTATTTTTAGTATTTCTTCTTTTGACATCCCTGCGGGAATAAATGTTTTCAAAATTGCTAATTCTTTTTCTTCTTCTTCGGCAAGGTCGTTTCTGCCACCACCCTTGAATTGTTCTATTGAATCCATTCTTCTTTTTGCTGCCCTCTTAATAACATTCATTGCGTCTTCATCCGATAGTATTTCGTCGGGCTTCATTTTTTTAGACACCACCTCATTGGTGAAATCTGATATAAGCCCACGTAAAACACCTAACCTGACTTGATCTTTGGCGATCATCGCCGTTTTGATTCCATTTTTTATGTCTTGATGTAATGCCATAATATATGTCTATTTGATTAGTAATTGTTCTTATTTTAAGCTTTAAGTTAGAATAATATTTACCCTGTTAAGCAAATTTGACTCTTAACTTCCGTGTGTAAAAGTATTTTATCATTTTATACTATAATAACAAATATAGGATTTGTAGTAATGGCAAATTTCAATTTCATTCAGCGACTATTATTTAGAATGAAATTTACTTAATTAGGGCAATATGATGAAAGAAGAAACATTTGAGGATTTATATAAGAAGCTTAATCATAAGCAAAAGGAAGCGGTTGATACCATAGAAGGACCGGTTATGGTAATTGCCGGACCCGGTACGGGAAAAACTCAAATACTAAGCTTAAGAATAGCTAATATTTTAAAAAAAACAGATACTCCTCCGGATGCAATTCTTGCTCTTACTTTTACTGAATCAGGGGTCCACTCAATGAGAAAAAGATTAGTGGAGATGATGGGGAGTCATGGATATAGGGTGAATATTTTTACTTTTCACGGATTTTGTAATGGCATTATAAAAGACTATCCGGAGAAATTTCCTAGGATAATCAGCTCAAATAACGTTTCCTCTTTAGATAAAGTTAAACTCATGGAGACGATAATTAAGAGTAATAATTTTAATAACATAAAACCTTATGGTGATCCATTCTATTATGTTAACTCTTTACTGGGGGCTATAAGTGAACAAAAAAGAGAGAACATAGACCCGGCGAAATTTAAAAAAATATTGGAGGAAGAAGAGAAAGAGCTAAGGGCAACCCCGGATCTTTATCATGAAAAAGGGGCGCACAAAGGAAAGATGAAGGGTAAATACTCGGAACTTTTTGAGCATCTTGAAAAAAACAAAGAACTTAGCGAGGTTTATGAAAAATACGAAGAAGCTCTTTTCAAGAATAAATTTTACGATTATGACGACATGATAATAGAGACGATAAAGGCACTTGAATCAGACAACGACCTTCTTCTTCGCCTGCAAGAAAAATATCAGTATATTTTAGTAGACGAACATCAAGATACGAACAACGCTCAAAATAGGGTTTTAGAGCTTCTTGCTAGTTTTTATGATTCACCAAATCTTTTTATTGTTGGTGATGAAAAACAAGCGATATTCAGATTTCAAGGCGCTTCGCTAAATAATTTCTTCTATTTTAAAAATCTATATAAGGACGCAAAGATTATAATGTTGGAGGAAAATTATCGTTCAACTCAATCTATTCTTGATTCAGCACATAGTCTTATAGAAAAAACAGGAGCTTCAGAATTCAGAAAAAATTTGAAAGCTAAAGCCGGTCATAAGGAGAAAAAAATAGAGCTTTTCCCTTTTTCCAATCAGAAATATGAACTTATTTTTATTGCCAAACATATAAAAGAAAAAATAGAAAAAGGTGCAAGACCGGAAGATATAGCTGTTATTTATAGAGAGAATAAGGACGCTTTTCCAATTGCCGAATCATTGGAAAAAACGGGTGTTCCGTTTGTTATTGAATCAGATAATAATATTTTTGAAGATAATGAGATAAGAAAATTAATATTTTTTATTGAAGCTGTTTCTAACTATGGGGAAGATGAGAAACTTATAAAAGTTTTACATCTAGATTTTTTGGAGATAAATGAATTTGCGATATATGCACTGATGGCGAATGCAAAAAAAGAAAAGAAAACTGCTTATGAAATAATAAAATCAGAAATTAAACCAAAGCAAATAGATGAAAAAGATTGGGCAAAAATTCTGGAGTTTGATAAAAAACTTTCATCTTGGAGTAAAATGGGACGCAACAAAAGTTTAACAGACTTTTTTGAGACGTTGGTCACGGAATCCGGCTACATAGGCTATATTCTAAAGAAAGAGAATGCTCATGAGAAATTAGAGAAGATAGATTCTTTCTTCGAAGAAATAAAAACGGTCGTTAGGAGCCACCGCGATTTTTCCCTATCTGATCTTGCGGACTATATAAAAATGGTAGAAGAAAAAAGAGTTCAGCTGAAAAGCGGAGGACATAAGCAAGGTCTCTCAAGAGTTCATCTTATGACAGCTCATCGCTCAAAAGGGCTGGAATTCAACAGTGTTTATATTTACGGTCTAATAGACGGCCACTGGGGGAACAACAAGCATAGTACTCATTTTAAGCTAAATAAGGCCAATCTAGGGGCAGATACTCTACCTGATGATCAAAATAATGACGAAAGAAGGCTTTTTTATGTGGCCCTTACCCGTGCCAAAAAAGAGGCTATTTTAAGTTATTCTAAGGAAAATGTTGATGGTAGACTTTTGACCCCTTCTCAATTTTTGGCAGAGATGGAGGATTCTCTAATTGAGGATCAGGATACTTTATTATTGGAAGAAGAGTTCAAGAAAGATATAGCCGGTATTTTTATCCCAACAAAGGAAACAGGAATTAAAATAAACGATAAGGAATTTCTTAACGAACTATTTTTAAGCCAAGGGCTCTCTGTTACAGCACTTAACAACTACTTGAATTGTCCCTGGAATTACTTTTATAACAATCTTATTAGAATTCCACATGCTCCAAACAAACATGCGATGTATGGAACTGTTATTCACGCAACCTTAAAAGATTTTTTTGATAAGTTGAAGGAGGGAGAGGATATCGGAAAAGAAAATTTGGTAAAACTTTTTAAAAAATATGCAAACGGAGAGCCGTTTGATAAGAGTGATTTTGAAGAGGTATTGAAAAAAGGAAGAGAAGCGCTTTCGGGATACTATGATAGGTATATTGGTGAATGGAATAGAGACGTTCTTAATGAATTTCCAATACATGGAGTTTTAATAGATTCTGTCTCCGAAAATAAGGTAAAACTGACCGGAAAAATAGATAAGATAGAAATATTAGATGGAGATCTTAATGTTAACGTAGTTGATTTCAAAACAGGAGGAACAAAAACGAGAAACCAGATAGAGGGAAATACTAAAAATGCCGATGGTAATTATAAGAGACAACTTGTTTTTTATAAGATACTTCTTAACGGATATGATGATGGTAGATACAAGATGACTTCCGGAGAAATTGATTTTATAGAGCCGGATGATAGGGGTAAGTATCATAAAGAAAAGTTTATTGTTGAAGAAGATGAAGTTAAGGAGCTTGAGGAGATAATTAAAAAGACCTCCGAGGAGATTTTGAGCTTATCTTTTTGGAATAAGAAGTGTGGAGAAAGTGACTGCGAATTCTGTAAATTAAGAGATTTGCTCTAAAAATATCAAGGACGGTCCTTGATATAAAAGTTAAAATATAAAAAAGGGATAGATAAAATCTATCCCTTTTGCTTTTCTATTTCCAAATATTACGGATGAACCATAAAGGTCTTTTAAATTGGTAGAGTGTCCACAGTGCGAACTCTTTTGCTGGTTTGGAACTATTGCCTATAATATTGCCTATAATAAGCAAAAATCCAAATATTTGAAACCATACAACCATAGCAAACAGAAAAAGTTCCAGAAGAAGCTCCATCATAGCCCATGCCTCCTTTTTGAAAAATAACTTTTCTTTTTAAAGTATACGATAAAAATAAGTTGATATCAACTTACAGTTGGCGGGTCTAAAGCTAGAGAGTATCTTTGATAGAGAGACTGTATTTAACGCCAAAGAGCATGATAAATCCTAGAATAATAAAAAGATATTCAAATCCCATAAAATAGAGAAGAAGGGAAGCAAATAGTGGCCCTATAATATAAGCAAGAGGAGCGGCGTTTCTAAAGAAACCAATTACATCGGAATCTTCAGGAGATACTTTTTTGAAGAAATATGTTTCATTCATTACTTCTATTGCAGCCGCACCGATTCTTGTAACAAAAAGAGCTATGGTCCATACCCAGAAGACCGGTTTGTCTATATATGCCAGATAAATTGTAGAGAGTCCGGTAATAATTAATCCCGCGGTTAATATCTCTTTTTCTCCAAGATATTTGTCGGCTATTTTTCCAAGAGGAAGCTGAAGAATAATAAAAGATGTTAGCATAATACTAAACATCGTGCCGATATTTTCCCAAGAGAAGCCCATCACTTTATAGAGATATATTGGTGTGTATATGGTCATCCACGAATAGAAGAATTCAAGTAAGAAATTAGTCATGAATATTGAATGAATATTTTTGTTTCTCCAGATTTTTTTAAGTCCTGTCATGAATTTAGCATCACGATATTCAACGTCCTCAACTTTTCTGAGCTTGAATATTGTTATTAGAATGGCGGGTATAAAAATTAAAGATGAGGTTATGTATACTCTCCAAAAATCCCCGTTGGTCAATATTTTACCGACTATGTATGGTGATATTGCTATTGCCAGGTTTATTGTTGTTAAGAAGATGCCTCGAGCCTTTCCCGTTTCCTTGTTTTGGGAATATTTTTCTAGATAAAGATCAAGGGAAAATCTAAGCAGTACTGCTGTTATGCTAAAAACAAGAAAAGAAATTATTGCAAAAATAGATAGATAGAAATATTCAAGACTGTTTTCTGATAGATTGTAAAAAGATGAATATTTATCCAATACAGCCGAACAGAAGATGGCGGTTGTTTCAATCGTTATTATGGTCAACATCGTTTTGAAATGACCAATCTTTTTGAGAACATGGGATATCTGGGTCAAGATAAACAGGGTTATGAGTGAACCAATGCCATACAGGGTCCCTATATATTCGCTACCTATAAATTTTTGTAGAAATGATGAGTTTATATAAATTATAAATGCGTAGCCAATCGCAGTTAAAAAGGCTGTTAAATATATGAAAAATAGCATCCCTCTCTTTTCTTTTAGTGTCATATTTCAATTTTAACATTTAAGAGAATAAATAAGAACAAAAATAAAAAGACCATTACGTCGTCGTTGCGAGATTTGAAAATTTTAAAAAAGAAGCTCAACCTCTTTTTTAGGAGGTTGAGCTTCCAAAATTTTTAAATCTTGCAGTGACGACAAACTAAAAACTAATTAAATTTCCAAAAGAACAGGAAGTATAATCGGTCTCTTTCCTGTATTCTGCATCAAATACTTTCCAATTTTTTCTCGTAAGTGATTTTTAACATAGTCGAGATTTATTGGATGCATATCGGCTGCGATATTTTCTATTGTTCTTTTTGCCAGAATTCTTACCTCTCTTAGAAGTTCTTGTGATTCTTTCAAATATATAAAGCCTCTTGATATTATGTCCGGGGATTGTCTAATTTTTCCGGTCTTCATATCTATTATCGCAATTATTACGAACATACCATCCTCGGCAAGTATCTGTCTGTCTCTTATAACAATGTCGCTTACATCGCCATTACCCAATCCATCCACCATGACAATACCGGCTGGCACTGATTCTTTTGAGACCTTGATTGTATTTCCCTTGTCTCCGATTTCTATAATCATTCCATTGTCAGGTATAACAATGTTGCTTTCTGGCATACCCGCTGTTTTTGCTATCTCACCATGAACACGTAACATAAAATGATGTCCATGTATTGGAATGAAATATTTCGCTTTTATCATTTTATGAACCCATAGTGTTTCTTCATAGTTGGCGTGACCGGAAGAGTGAACATCAGCTATTCTATAGTGAATTATTGTAGCCCCTTGTCTAGAGAGATTGTCTTTTAGTTTCTGTACGCTTTTTTCATTCCCTGGAATAATGGAAGAAGATAGAAGCACGACATCAGATTTGTTTAATTTAACGTATTTATCTTTTTTCTGAGACATTCTCATGAGCGCAGCCATTTCGTCTCCCTGAGCCCCTGTTGCTAGAATGACAATTTTGTCCACAGGATAATTATCTATATCTTCCGGAGGAATAATCGTTGTCGGATTTATTTTTAGAAGCTTCATTTCTATCGCAATAGCGACATTATTCTTCATGCTCTTACCTCGGATAACAACCTTTTTCCCCATTTCTTCGGAAGTTTTGATAATGAACATGATACGCTCAAGCAAAGAAGAGAAAGTACCAATTATAAGTCTTCCTTTTGCATCTCTGATTATATTCTTGAGATTTTCGTGAACCATTTTCTCAGAGAAAGACCACCCCGGTTTTTCCACATTAGTGGAGTCTGCAAGAAGAACCAAGTTGTTTTCTTTACCAAGTTTTGAAAACGTTTCCACTTCATGGGGGAGTGGTTCGCCATTTTCATGATCAACCTTAATATCTCCCGTAAATATAATATTACCGTGGGGTGTTTCTATTATTATACCCATTGAATCCGGTATTGTGTGCGTAACATTAAAAAATCTAACAGACATATGCTCACTTACCCTCATTGTTTTTTCGGTTTCTATTACCCGAAGGTTTAACGGTGCAAAATGAGGAAATTCATCCTGTCTTTTCTTTATAAGTAAAGAAGTGAGTAGGCGAGTATATATTGTTGGGTTTCCAATTCTTTCCATTATGTAAGGAATACCTCCAATGTGGTCTAAGTGTCCATGTGTTATGAAAACTCCTTTAATATTTTTCTTTTTATTATTTAAATATGTAGTATCTGGGATTATGTAATCTACCCCCGGCGCTTCTTCTCCCGGGAATTGAAAGCCCATATCGACAATAATAACGTCCCCTTTGTATTCTATGACGGTCATATTCTTTCCTATTTCTTCTACCCCACCGAGTGGAATTATTCGAATGGTTTCACCATGAACAACCGGAGGGTTTTTGACTTCCGGTGCCGTTGTCTTATTTATCTGGTTTGTTCGCCTAGCTGGACCAGTACCCCTATTTTGTCCAAATCTATTACCAACAGATGACTGGCGATAGTTTTTTTGAACAGACGCCGTTGTTGAAGACGTATTTGTTTTTGAGACAAAACGTCCGGTATTGTTTGTTGTTCCTGTTTGAGGAACTCTTCTTGGTGGCATTTTTCTCGCCGGTCTTTGTGGCGAGGAAGAAGCTCCCCCATTTCTTCCGTGAAAATTTATCATTTATTAATTTTAACTTATCCCTTATTTATTTGGGATTTATCGCTTATTGCGAATTGCTACTTGAGATTTCGCTCGGACTTTCGACGTCGTCGAGCTTTTATAATTTTTTATAGGCTATTTAATTTATTCAAATATTTTCCAAACCTTTTCAGTATTTATGTACCACTCGTGTACATTTAAAAATCTATCTGAGGCTGTTATCGGCGGTATAATATTTACGTTTTTAACTTCTTTCGAGATTAGATAAATAAAATTAGGCGAATATATAAATGAGGCCGGTATGTCTTTTTCTATTTCCGCTTGAAAATCTTTAAGTAGTTTTATTTTTTTAGTGTTATCTCTTTCTGCCTTTAAAGATTCCAGTATCTTATCTACTTTACTGTTTGAGTACATAGATACATTTACCCCCGGATTTTTCTTTTGAGAAGAATGCCAGAAAGAAAATAGATCTAGGTTTCTGCCGACTATTTCTCCAAAAAATAGTGAATCATATTTTCTTGGTTCTATAACATTTCTATCAAGATCTCCTTTTTCAAATATTTGCAGATTGACCTTTACTCCCAATTTTTCCCAATCGGCTTTTATCATTTCAGAGGCTTTTTTAAGCTCTGTGAAATCGGTTGTTGAAATAGATACTTCTAAGACCTGAGTTTCTTTTTTGGAAATAACTTTTTCCATGAACCCTGTTTTTTCATTTATTTTCCAGCCAATTTTGTTCAGTATTTTTTTGGCATCTTCTATTCTGGTTTCAGGGGTAGTACTAGCTGATTCTTTTTCTATTTCAACAAAACCTAGCGAGTCCGGGGGGATAGGGCTGTTTATCGTGGCACCATATCCAAGAAGAACGCTTTCAATTATTCCCTTTTTATCTATTGCTGTGTCTAGCGCTCGCCTTATCTCCTTTATGGCTAAGAATTTAGATTCATTGGTATTAAAGAATACGGCATAAATTCTAGGGAGGCTCGATTGTATTATGTTTGTTTTATTGTTTAATAACTCCTCTACCATTTTAGGAGAAGGAGAGCTCATGCTCGTTACATTTCCCTTTTTGTATGCATTATATAAGTCCTCTTGATTTTGGTAGAAGCGAATAGTTATTTTATTTATTTTCGGTTCTCCTAAGACGAAGTTTTTGAAAGGAACGAGCTCTATATATACAGGCATGTCATCGGTGGTCCTTTTTGAAATGGTTTTTATTTTATATGGTCCGGAACCGATTGCTCTCATATTTAGGTAACTGAGTGCAAATTTGTCCGAATCAATATTGTTCCATTTGTGTTTAGGCAGAATTCCCATTGTCGCATTTTCAAGAAACGACTGGAATGGTTGCTTGAGGGTCATTTTTATTTCTTTGTCAGAAATAATTTCCGCCGTGACTCCTTCCCAACTCGCTCTCTTGGGGCTTCTTAGGACAACGTCTTTTGCTTTTTGTATTGTAAAAAGAACATCTTCGGAGGTTACCGGTTTACCGTCGTGCCAAACCGCGTCGTCTCTTATTTTAAAAGTATATTCAAGATTGTCTTTTGATACTGTATAGCTTTCGGCTAGATCGTTTATATATTTTCCATCCTCTGTCGGTCTGAGCAGTCCGGAATAAACAAGGGATGTGATGTCCGCATCAGCCATACCTGTAGCAAGAAGCGGGTTTATGAAGCGTGGCATGTCTGCCACACCTTCAATTATTTCTCCACCCTTTATTGGTCTCTCAATCATTAGGTCTTGGTTGATATTCCATAAAAGCACGGCACCAGTTACAAGAAACAGAAAAGTAAATATTCCAAAAAAAAGTTTTTCTTTTTTGGAAAAAGTTTTTGTGGCAAGGACGACCTCTTCTTTTGTAGGAATATCCTGGAAAATAAATTTAATTTTTTCGCTCTTTAAGAAACCCGGAATAGGGATATTTAATTCTTTTTTAAGAAGAGCAGATATTTTTTCTTTCATTAAAAATATGAACGGAGTATTTTTGCCAATTTATTTTAGCAAAAAATTCGTTTAGAAGCTTGAGTATGCAATAGCAAGAAGTGCGGAAGCCGCAAAAAGTATAGCTATTACAATGGTTGAGAAGAAAAGTCCTTTTTCAAGACCTCTTTTTGTTCTTTGTTGATTTCCTCCACCGTTCCATCCCATACCAGCCTCGCTTTGTTGTATTAAAATTATACCGATAAGTAGTGCCGAAAGGGCAATTTGTATCCAAGGAAGGATTGTTATTATTGTTTCCATTTGAGTTTAATAATAGCAGAAAAGGGCGATGAATACAAGTTTACCCGATGGAATTCATTATTCTCAAAGTTTATTAGAATGAATTTTATAAGGTAAACCACATTGACTGTGGGTCTCAGATGTTTATAATAAGGCCATTATTATAAGCTCTAAATTATTCATATATGAGTAAAAAAATCGCTATACAGCCACTTCACGACCGTGTTGTCGTAGAGGCAATTGGAGAAAACGAAAGAGGTAAAGAAACAAAAAGCGGTATTTTTATACCTGAGACCGTTGGTAAGGAACGAGCTGAAAGAGGGCTTGTTGTTGCTGTGGGTCCGGGTAAAATGAGTGACGAAGGAAAGATAATACCGATGTCAGTTAAGGTTGGGGATAAGGTTATTTTTGCTAAATATGGTCCGGATGAAATAAAAGTAGATGGTAAGGATTATTTTATACTTAGCGAAAGCAACATCCTCGCAATTGTAGAATAGTTTTTGTCATTGCGATCGGAGCGAAGCAATCCTGGATTATTATTAGATTGCCACGCCTCAGCTAAGACCCAAAGCAGTAGAGCATAGCTCACTACTGGGCACGGCGCTTCGGCTCGCAACGACGCAAAAAGCGTCGACTTTAAAACATTATAACTTTTAACTTTATAACTAACCCATATGGCTAAACAAATAATTTTCAATAATGAAGCAAGACAGGCTTTAAGACGCGGTGTAGATAAGGTGGCTAATGCGGTGAAGATAACAATTGGCCCAAAGGGCAAGAACGTTGTTATTGATAAAGGATATGGTGCACCGATTATTACGAATGATGGTGTTTCTATCGCAAAAGAAATAACACTCTCCGACAAAATGGAGAATATGGGAGCCGAAATAGTAAAAGATGTCGCCGGTAAAGCAAATGATATGGCTGGAGACGGTACAACTACCGCCGTTGTTTTGACACAAGCAATCGTAGACGAAGGATTTAAGAGAATAGCTCTCGGTGTGAATGCCATGGGTGTCAGGACCGGTATTGAGTATGCCACAAAGGCTGTCGTGTCCGAGCTCATAAAAATGGCAAAGCCAATAAAAAATAGAAACGAGATTGTGCAGGTTGCTACAATTTCCGCTGAGTCAGCCGAGTTCGGAGAGATTATTGCCGATGCAATAGACAAGGTTGGAAAGGACGGAGTTGTGACAGTGGAGGAGTCACAGGCATTCGGTGTTGAGTCTGAAGTGGTTGAAGGAATGCAATTTGAGAAAGGATATGTCTCCCTTTATATGGTTACAAACACAGAAAGAATGGAAGCTGAATACGGAGACGCAATGGTTCTTATTACAGACAAAAGAATTTCTTCAATAAAGGACATTTTGCCTCTTCTTGAGAAGATGGCAGGTATGGGTAAGAAAGAACTTGTAATAATAGCAGAGGATATTGATGGTGACGCACTTTCAACTTTAGTTGTGAATAAGATCAGGGGTTCATTTAATACTCTTGCTATCAAGGCTCCAGGTTTTGGAGAAAGAAGAAAAGAAATGCTTGAGGATATTGCCGTAATGACTGGAGGAAAAGTTATTTCCGAAGATGTTGGAATTAAGCTTGAAAATGCGACGATGGATATGTTGGGCCGAGCCAGAAAGGTGGTTTCCACAAAAGACCTGACGACTATTGTTGGAGGTAAAGGTAAAAAACAAAATATTGAAGCTAGAGTAGCACAGATAAAAGCGCAGATTGCAAATACTGAATCAACTTTTGATAAAGAAAAATTACAGGAGAGACTCGGTAAACTTTCCGGTGGAGTAGCCGTTATCAAAGTCGGCGCCGCTACAGAAGCTGACATGAAGTATAAGAAGCTCAAGATCGAAGATGCCGTTGAAGCGACAAAGGCCGCTATAGAAGAGGGTGTTGTTGCCGGAGGAGGAACAGCTCTTATTAGAGCAATGGCTAAAGTCCTTGATAAAGGAGTAAAGAGTCCTTCTGAGGATATTAAGAATGAATTTCAAGCAGGAGTTTCTGTTTTGCTTTCATCTTTAATGTATCCGCTCAGACAGATCGCTATAAATTGTGGTAAAGATGACGGTCTTGTTATTGTTGATAAGATAAAGAATGGAAAAGATAACGAGGGATATGACGCCAACAAGGATAGTATCGTTAAAGATATGATCTCTGCTGGAATTATTGATCCTGTTAAAGTTACAAGGACGGCACTTGAACATGCCGCTTCCGCCGCCGCCATTCTTTTGACTACAGAGGTCGCAATTGCCGATGAGCCAAAGCAGGAAGCTCCTTCCGCAGGACATGGACACGGTCACGGCGATGGTATGGATATGTATTAAGTAGAACGGTCTACTTCGTGGAATTTCTGCAGGGACAGAAAGCGAAGCTATTCCACTGGGGACACGATGATATGGGATATTAGGAAGTGTAGAATGTAAAACTAAAAATTTAAAAAGAAACAAAAAATAAAAAGCCCTGTCATAAAAGACGGGCTTTTTATTTAAGCTTTATTTTGCTATATTTATTTGGTATGAAATTTACAGAAAGGACAATCGTATATATAGACGGGGCTAATTTGCATCAAGGAATAATGTCATTGGGATGGGATCTGGACTATGACCGTTTTTATGTTTGGCTTAAGGATAAGTACGGTGTTGATAAAATATATATTTTTATTGGTTTAGTATCAAAATACAAGAATTTATACACAAAATTACAGGAGTCCGGTTTTACTCTCGTTTTTAAGGAAACAATTTGTGGAGAAGAAGGTAAAATAAAGGGTAATTGTGATGCAAATCTTGTGCTGAAGGTTGCGTCTGATTTTTATGAAAATAAATTTGATAAAGCAATAATTGTATCAAGTGATGGTGATTATGCCGACCTTCTGGATTTTTTAAATAAGAAAGGTTCCTTTAGAATTTTATTATCCCCAAGGAATAAGTGTTCATATTTATTACGCAAACAAAATATACCGATATTATATTTGGATACTCAGAGAAACAAAATAGAAAAAACGGCTCAAAAAGAAAAAGCCCCCGATAAGGACGGAACCTTATAGGGGTCTCTTTCATAGTTATGCCTTAATAATAGCAATCAGTTACAAAAAGTCAATAATAATTATAGACAAAGGCTCCATAATGAAACTTCTCATAATAACCCAGAAAATAGATAAACAAGATCCAATATTAGGCTTTTTTCACCGATGGGCTTGCCCAGTGAAATAATGCAACATTATGCTCAATGATATATATTATACTTACGTATTATTTAGTGAGAAAGACAAAAACTTTTACGTAGGATATACGCATAATGTTGCATTACGATTTGAGCAACACTGTGGAGGTCAAGTAGATTCGACAAAAAACAGACGTCCTTTATTGTTAATATATTTTGAAGGAGGTTTGGATAAGCAGGACGCATTGAATAGGGAGAAATATCTTAAAACTTTTTATGGTCGAATGTTTTTAGGGAAAAGGCTCAAATCGTATTTCACAAGGCTCCATAATGAAACTTCTCATAATAACCCAGAAAATAGATAAACAAGATCCAATATTAGGCTTTTTTCACCGATGGGTAGAAGAATTCGTCAAACACTGTGAAAAGGTTACGGTTATTTGCTTGCAGAAAGGTTTACCCCGTGGAATTTCTGCAGGTGCAGAAAGCGAAGCTATTCCACTTGGGGGTGAGTTTGATTTGTCTGAGAATGTGAAGGTTCTATCTCTGGGTAAAGAAGACAAAGTTTCTCGTTTTACATACTTGAAAAGATTTTATGAATACATAGACAGAGAACGCAATAATTATGATGCGGTTTTTGTACATATGAATCCGGAGTATGTTGTTCTTGGCGGTTTTTTTTGGAAGATTTGGAATAAAAAAATTGGTCTTTGGTATACCCATAGAAATGTTGATCTTAAATTGAGAATCGCTGAAAAATTAGCTGACAAGATATTCACAGTCTCAAGGGAAAGCTTTAACTTGAAAAGCAAAAAAGTAAATATTATGGGGCATGGGATTTTAATTTCCGATTTTGAAAAACCTAAAAATTTTGTAAAAAAAGAGGGTAAATTTAGAATCGTGAGTGTCGGAAGAATTACTCCAATAAAAAATCTTGATACTTTAATTGAAACAGCAAAAATTCTAAGGAATAATAATTTTAATTTTGAGATAGATTTAGTCGGCGGTCCGACACAAAAAGGAGACACGGAATATTTTGATAAACTAAAAAAGATGGTTGCCGAATTTGACCTCGGGGATAGAGTGCGTTTTGTCGGCAGTGTTCCAAACAGCAAGATAAGAGAATATTATTGGAACAGCGACCTCTCTATTAATCTCTGTCCGACTGGCGGAACAGATAAGGCCGTTCTTGAATCAATGGCTTCCGGATTACCTGTTCTCGCTTCAAATAAGGCCTTCTTAGAAGTTTTTGGTCCATATTCAGAACAGCTTGTTTTTAAAGAAAGAGACTCTTCTGACTTAGCAAATAAAATAATGCAATTAAAAGACATTTCCGCCATATCAGAATTTTTAAAGAAAAAAGCTGTAGATAATTTCAGCCTGGAATCTCTCGTTCCAAAAATATTAAAAAAGTATGAGGAAAACAATTAAATGAAAGTTTGTTATTTCGGAATATATAATCCAACTTATAGCAGAAACAAAATACTCACTTCTGGCCTGAAGAGTAACGGTGTTGAGGTTATTGAATGTAGAACAGACAAGAAAGGCATAGTAAAATATTTTGACCTCATAAGAAAACACTGGAATATCAGAAATAATTACGACGTTATGATTGTCGGTTATCCCGGTTTTCAATCCGTTATTTTAGTAAAATTTTTGACCAGAAAACCTATAATTTTTGATGCTTTTATTTCAATGTATGACTCAATGGTTTTGGATAGAAAACAGGTTTCTAAGGGGAGCTTACGGGCGGGGTATTATTGGTGGCTGGATAAAGTTTCAATGAGTGTCGCAGACCTTATTCTCATAGATACCAATGAACACAAAAAATATATCTCAGAGGCCTTTAATATAGATAGCAGTAAAATAGAAAGAGTTTATGTTGGTGCTGATACGGAGATTTTTTACCCTAAAGAAAACAAACGAAACGACGGTTTATTCAGAGTGTTATTTTTTGGAACATATATACCCCTTCAAGGAGTAGAATATATTGTAAGGACCGCAAAATTACTGGAAAATAAAAAGGATATTGTTTTTGAATTAATCGGGAATGGTCAGGAAAAAGAAAAAATATTAAAACTTGCCAGTGAATTGAAAGTTTCAAATATTAATTTTAGGGATAATATAAAAATAGTTGAGTTGAGCAATGAGATTGCACTTGCTGATGTGTGCCTTGGAATATTTGGAAACACAGGAAAGGCAAAAAGAGTGATACCAAATAAAGTTTATGAATGTGTTGCTATGAAAAAGCCTGTAATTACAGCAGATACTTTGGCTGAAAGAGAGTTATTTAATAACGATGATCTATTTTTTACAAAAATTTCTGATCCTGAGTCTATTGCCGATGCAATAATGACACTTAAAGACAATAGTCATCTTTTAAAAAGTATTGCCGAAAATGGTTACAAAAAATTTACAAAAGAGGCAATACCAAATAAAATAAGTTTTGATTTAATTAAAGTAATAGAAAGTAAGATATGAAAAGCAAAAAATTAAAAATTTTAGTGACTGGGTCGGCTGGTTTTATGGGGAGCCATCTCGTAGATGGTTTAGAAAAAATGGGACACGAGATCTACGGAGTAGACGACCTTTCTGGCGGTTTTATGAGAAATGTTTCTAATAAGAAAAATTTCACAAAACTGGATCTTAGAAACAGAAAGAAAACTGCTGAATATATAAACAAAATTAAGCCGGAGATAATCTTTCATTTGGCCGCAGATGCCACAGAGGGAAGGAGCCAGTTTACGCCATTTAGCGCACTAGATAGGAATATTGTCTCCTATATGAATTTGTTGGTTCCGGCCATTAAAAATGGATTAAAGAAGATGATTCTAACAAGCTCAATGAGCGTTTATGGAGCGCAACAGGTTCCCTTTAATGAAGACATGATAACTCAGCCTGAAGATGTTTATGGTTCCGCCAAGGCCTCCATGGAGACAGTCACAAGGGTTCTTTCAAATGTTCATGGATTTAAATACGTAATAATAAGACCGCACAATGTGTATGGTTCGAGACAAAATATCTCCGATCCTTATAGAAACGTAATCGGAATATTTTTAAACAGACTCCTCAGAAACAAGAGTTTCTATATTTATGGAGATGGAAAACAGGAGAGAGCTTTTTCCTATATAGACGACACAATACCACCAATGATAAGAGCCGCCTTTAGTAAAAAGTGCGAAGGGAAAACTATGAACGTCGGAGGAGAAGAAAATATTTCTTTAAACAAACTAGCAAAGGTGCTTTTGGAGGAATATTTTGGAACAAAGAAAATTCCAAAAGAATTTATTCCCATACATCTTCCCGCAAGACCCCAAGAGGTTAAATACGCTTACTCTAATCACGACTTAGCCGGTAAATTAATGGGATTTAAGCCCAAGACATCGCTAAGCGAAGGACTCAAAGAAATGATAAAATGGGCGAAAGAAATTGGCCCCCAGGATTTTGTTTATTTGGAGGAGCTCGATTTGGAGAACGATCTTGTGCCAAAGACCTGGAAAAATAAGCTTTTGTAAAAATGAATATATATAAAAATATAAAACTAGAAAGTTTCAGCTATGATTCTTATTGGAATGGAAGAGATTTTAATATTAGAAAGAAGCTTTTTGAAAGAGAAGAGATTTTTTCCGATTGGATAAAAGACAAGAGCAAGGTTCTTGACGTTGCTGTCGGTAACTCATATCTCCCTATTTATCTAAAAGAGAAAAAGGGTTGCGATGTTACTGTTTATGATTTGGCGCAGAAGGTTATAGATGAATATAAGAAATACGGAATCAGGGCCGAAGGTAAGAGTATATACGATACAGCTAATGAGAGGGGTGAGGTGTATGACTTTATAGTAATGAGTGAAATATTGGAGCACTTACCCATGCCGGAAGATGTAATCAAGAAAATGTCGGAACGTGCCGAATATCTTGTAATTTCTGTTCCCAATTCCGCTTTTTATCGTTTTAGAATACAGCTTTTATTCGGTAGATTTTTTAAGCAGTGGATACACCACCCGTCTGAACACCTTCGTTTTTGGTCCCACGTTGATTTCTTAGATTGGCTACGTGCACTAGAGCTTGAAGTTGTAAAAACAGAGGCTTCCAACGGTCTAGATATTGGCCCCCTAAAACTATTCAAATATTTTCCTAATTTATTCGGACATCAAATGTGCTATCTTGTTAAAAATAAAAAATGAGCATTTTTAAAAAATATTATAATAGAGATAATGCCGAGTACGGCTCAACCTCTTCCAGAATAAGGAAGATACTTTCATTTTTTGATGGGATAAAAGGCAAGAAAGTTTTGGATGTCGGTTGTGCGGGAGGGCATCTTGGCACAGAGATAAAAAAACTAGGAAATGAGGTTACCGGAATAGACATTTCAGATGTTTTGATTAAGGAGGCTGAAAAAGTTTTAGATAAGGCTATCGTCGTAGACGTACAAGAAGAAAATATTCCCTTCAACGAAGGGTATTTTGATATTGTTATTTTGTCGGAAGTAATAGAGCACCTCTTCTTTCCGGAGATTACTCTTGAAAAAATTAAAAATGTCTTGAAAAAAGACGGAAGGCTCATTATTACCACTCCGAACTTACTGGTTTTTTCCAATAGAGTTAGAATATTTTTCGGAAATTTTGAATATACAGAGAAAGGGATTATTATTCCGGAACACATTCGTTTCTTTACGCATGATTCGCTGATTAAATTTTTAAACAAAAACGGTTTTGAAGTAGTGAGAGAAAATAATATTATTCATCCAAAAATACCAGAATTTTTGGGCAAGTTATTTCCAAATTTATTCACATACCAGATGGTTATTGAATTTAAATTTAAATAGCTATTAAGAATTATAATCTAAGGTAATGTTAAAAATAGCGGTTATAAATCCTGGTATAGCAGACGGTTTGGCGAGGACCATACTTGATGGGCTCGTTTCTCTTACAAAAAGAGATTCTTCGGTGTCTTTTAAATATGCCAATACTTTTCCTTACGCCATAGAAGGTCTCGAGGAGAATCAAAGTAAAGACAAAAAAGATTTTATTGATTTTGCAAAAGAGGCTAATCTTATATTTTTTATTTGGGCAAAAAGGGATATGGATATCGGTTTGGCAAATGAAATCGGTCTCTGGGATAAAACTATTTTTATAGACGGTTCTGAAATAGGTAAAAACGGAAGATATAATTTTGAAATTCAGCACAAGATAATAAAGGGAGAGTATTCTGGGAGCGGAAAAATTGACACAGAAATGCTCCATAAATGCCCACTTTATTTTAGAAGAGAAAAACCCTATAAGGATGGAATTGTTCCTTTTCCGTTTGGAATAGAGAGTCTTTATGTTAAAGATTTTTCTTTAAATACCCCCAAAGATATAGATTTCTTTTGTGTTTTTGGACAAGATGAATATCCTTTAATGAGAAGATATTCCAGAGAAATTTTGATTGATTTCTGTAAGAAGAACGGATTTACATGTTTTACAGAAAAAACAGATAGAGATAATTTTTATAGAACCCTTGCAAGATCAAAAGTCGGCATTTCTGTTGGTGGGGGAGGATATGACTGCATGCGTTTTTGGGAGATATTGGGTAATAATTGTCTGATGCTGACCGAAAAAATAGATATTTATGAACCTGATTCAAAAAAGCTTAAATATGATAGGATTTGGCAGTTCAACGATCTTTTTGATTTTGAATATCAGTTAGAAAAAATGGGAGAATATTTGAGAAAAGAATACGACCAGTCTAAGTTAAAAGAAGAATATAGAAAGGTAATGTCTGAGCATTCATCCGAAGCCAGAGTTTTGGAGATTATTGAAAAGGCAAAAGAAATAAAATTATTATAATTTCAATGAAGGAAGATAACCTTAAAAATGAATGTTCTGTTGTAGTCTCATCTTGCGACGCTTTTTCAGATGTTTGGGAGGCATTTTTTACATTATTTTTTAAATATTGGCCTGATTGTCCATTCCCCATTTATCTTATAAGCGAAACAAAGAAATATCCCGATAACAGGGTAACAACATTAAACATCGGAGAAGATAAAAAATGGGCCACTAACATTAAGAACGCCTTAAAAAGAGTTAATACTAAAAATATAATTTATTTACAGGAAGATTATTTGCTTGAAAGTAAAGTCAACACAGAAAAAATTATAAATTTGATTAAAATTTTGAGCGATAGTGGTGCTGCTTATTTAAAACTCTGTCCATCTCCCGCACCCTATAGAAAGTTCGGCGAATATAAAGATATTGGTGAAATAAAAAAGGGTAGCAATTACAGCATTTCTTTGCAGGCTGCGATATGGAATAAAAAAATAATGGAGGGTTTGTTGATAGATGGAGAAAGCGGATGGGATATGGAGTTTAAAGGTAGCATTAGGACCGCGGATATCAAGGAGCCACTTCTTAGCGTTTATAGCAGTGTTTTGAATTATTTTTATGCAACTGCGATAAAGAAAGGGGTATGGTTTTATGATGCAATAAAATTATGTGAGAAAGAGGGAATAAAAATAGATAAAACAAAAAGAAGAATTGAAACATTTAATCACTATGTTTTAAGAGTGACAAAATTTTTACACCTAAAGAATATATTAAAAATTTTCTTATTTAAGGTAAAGAGAAAGATGATTTTAATTAGCAGATTTTCATTCAATTTATATTTATTTTTCAAAAAAAGTAAACAAATTAGCGATTTTTATGTAACAAGAAAGACTTTTTTTGAAAATTATGACCTTATAAACAAACAAGATATTTCAAAATTTATAACTCCCCATTGGCACGATTTAAATAAAAAATATGAAAATTATCTAAGAATAAAAAACGTACCGGTAAATTTCTTAAGAGACAGGGTAATCGGATACACAATGTTTGTTTCTTCTGGTGGCGGTGCCATGAAGGCCGAATTAGATTTTTTAGAAAATAAATATTCTAAAGGAGATTTAGGTAAATATTTAGAAGAAGAAGCCGTCGGTTTCCCTATAATATTGAGCAGGAAATATCTCTCCTCTCACAATAGTATCCGTCACCTATACCACATAAGTCGCTTTATTTTTAGGACCAATGTGGAAATAAATTCCATAAAGACGGTTGTTGAGTGGGGAGGAGGATATGGTAATTTTGCTAAAATATTTTTAAGACTTCAGGACAGTCCCCAAAAAACAACTTATGTGATAATAGACACCCCACTATTTAGCTGTATTCAGTGGTTATATTTGTCCGTTGTTCTTGGCAAAGATAAGGTTAATTTTGTTAGAAGAGAAAATGATAAGATTGTCTCCGAAAAGATAAACATCATTCCCCTTGGTTTTGTTGAGAAGGTTAATCTTAAGCCGGATTTATTTGTTTCTACTTGGGCGCTAAGTGAAAGTTCGCCATTCTCTCAAGATTTTGTTTTAAACAAAAACTTTTTTGGAGCTAAGCATCTTTTGATTGGTTATCAGGAAAGTAACCCATCGCTACCTGATGCGGATAGAATAAATTTAATCGTTGATGAAAAGAGGAAAGATACAATAAAAGAGATAATAGATTTTATCCCGGGGAATTATTATGTATTTAAATAAGTATGAAATTAATTAAAGAAATAAAAAAATACCTAAGACCAGTTAAGAAATTATTTAGCACAGAGTACAAAAAGACTTATTCTCAAGCAGGAGAGGATATTATTGTTTCGGGCGCGTTAAAGGCCATGAAGATAGATAATGTTAGATATTTGGACATTGGAGCCCACCATCCTTCTTATTTGAGCAATACATATCTTTTTTATAAAAATGGCGGTAGTGGGGTTTGTATTGAGCCCGATCCATACTTGTTTAAAAATATACAGAAAAAAAGACCCAAAGATATTTGTCTTAATATTGGGATAGGAGTAAATACAGAGAGTGAGGCTGACTTTTATATTATGTCGGCAAGGACCTTAAATACTTTTTCAAAAAGTGAAGCTGAAAAAGTAAGTAGGGAAACTAAATATAAAATAGAATCTAAAATAAAAGTACCATTAAAACCTGTAAATGAGATAATTGGAGAATATTTTGAAACAACTCCCAATTTTATATCTTTAGACGTAGAGGGATTAGATATGGAAATATTAAAGTCTTTTGATTTTAATAAATACAGACCAGAAGTATTTTGTGTTGAAACAATAACTTTTACCGATGATAACTCGGGGGAGAAGGAGCAGGATATCATTGATTTTATGATACTTAAGGGTTATTTTGTTTTTGCCGATACACATATAAACACAATCTTTGTAGATAAAGATAAATGGATAAAGAAATAAATCAGAGATTTATAAATGTTAAGAATTCAAAGACCTTTAATAGGATTATCCGTCTTTTGGGACTTAATAATAAAAAAGTTTTTGATGTTGGGTGTGGATTCGGGGAGTATTTAGCTCTTTTTGGCAAGGGCAGTTTTGGTATTACATCTACAGAAGAAGAAGTGTTTGTTGCAAGGGAAAGGGGGCTTGATGTTTTTAAAACGAATGCTGAGTTGATAAGCAGAGATAGCATAAAAAATGATTTTGGAGTCATTTGGGCTAATAATCTTTTTGAGCACCTTTTGTCTCCTCACTATTTTTTAATGAGATTGAGATCTATTTCTGACAATGGTGCTATTTTGGTTTTAGGCGTTCCCGTTATACCGAAATTTGTTTCACTTCTAAGGTTGTCTCACTTTGGAGGTTCACTTGCGAGTAATCATATAAATTTTTTTACAAAGGAAACATTAAGACTAACAGTAGAGAGGTCTGGCTGGAGGGTAATAGAAGCGAGACCATATTTAAGCAAATTTAGAATATTTGATAGTATATTAAGTTTTTTTTCTCCTCATATTTATATTATTGCCAAGAAGGACCCTTTATTTAATTATCCCGAAAAGAAAGTATTAGAGTGGGAAGGGGAAAGTTATTACGAAAATATTTTAGGGATGACAAAATAGAAATGAAAATATTGTATTTAGAAAACATAAGAATGCCGACAGACCGTGCACACGGTATTCAAATAATGAAGACCTGCGAAGCTCTTTCAAGGCTCGGTGTAGAAGTTGAATTGGTGGTTCCGACAAGAGAAAATAATATCAAAAAAGACCCCTTTCTTTACTACAAAGTAGAAAATAATTTTACTATCAAAAAAATATATTCGCCCGATCTTGTGAGATTCGGTAAAACTGGAGGAATTGTGCAATATATATTTTTTTCTTTTGCCTCTCTTTTTTATGCTTTAAACCAAAAGGCTGACATTTTTTATTCCAGAGATGAATTACCTATTTGGTTTTTGGGCTTCTTTAATAAAAAAGTTTTTTGGGAAGTTCATAACGGTAAATGGAATTTTCTTGTTTCAAGTCTTATGAAGAGGTGTGCTGGGGTGGTTGCAATATCGGGTGGCATAAAGAATTTTTTTAAAGATAAAGGTGTTCTTGAGGAAAAAATAATAGTAGCGCCAGATGCAGTAGATATTGATGATTTTTATTTGAATATAAAAAAAGAGGAAGCGAGAGACAGGGTTAAGCTTCCTAAAAACAAGAAGATTGTTATGTATACGGGACATCTTTTTGAATGGAAGGGAGCTGATACAATCGGCCAGGTTGCCAAAAATTTTAGCAACGATTATCTTTTCGTTTTTGTTGGCGGAACAGAAAAACATATAGAAGATTTTAAAAAGAGACATCTTTTTGATAATAAAATATTAATGGTTGGTCAGAAGTCTCACGAGGAAATACCTCTTTATCTGAAGAGTGCAGATGTGCTAGTTATTCCCAATAGCGCGAAGGAAGATGTCTCGCGATTATATACATCGCCGATGAAGCTTTTTGAGTATATGGCGAGCGGGACCCCAATCATTGCCTCAGACCTGCCTTCCATAAGGGAGATACTGGATGATGACGGCGCTGTTTTCTTTAAGTCAGATGATTCCGAGAGCCTAACTAAAGCGATTAAAAAAGTCTTTGATAATCAGACCTTGGCTGATAAAATGGCCAGTATCTCAAGGGAAAATTCCAAGAATTACTCTTGGGACAAAAGAGCTGAAAAAATAAACTCTTTTTTGTTAAAAAATGGAATTTAAAGAAAATATAAATCTAATAAACAAGAGGGCTCGTGACCTTTATCAAAATGCCATGTTTATTAAATCTATTTTAGTAGGCTTTGTCGCCCTAGCAGTAGATCTTTCTTTAATATTTATTTTTACCGATGTGTTTTTGTGGAATTATTGGATATCTGCAAATATCGCATTCATAATTACTATTTTGGTTAATTTCCTGTTGCAAAAATTTTGGACTTTTGGCGATAATGTCGTCCACAGAACGAAGGCTCAACTATTTAAATTTTTTACTCTCTCTTTATTAAATCTTTTTGCAAACAGTATTTTAATGTATGTATTTGTAAGTTTGTTTGGCATATGGTATTTATTAGCCCAGACGGTTATAACGGCAATACTTTTTTTGTTTAATTTTGTGGTTTATAGATTTTATATATTTGTTTAAAATAAAATGAAAATATCAATTGTTGTTCCTGTGTATAATGAAGCGAAGAGTTTGCCGGAGCTTTTTAATGAGATAAGGGCTATTTTACAAAAAGAAAAAATAGACTATGAGATAATCGCAATTAATGACGGCTCTCGGGACAACAGTTGGGATGTTCTCAAAAAACTCGGGAGCGATGACAAGAGAATAAAAGCCCTTAATTTCAAGTGGAATAATGGTCAGACCGCCGCTATGTCTGCAGGAATAAGAGCATCAACAGGGGATGTTGTGATTCCGATAGATTCAGACCTTGAGAACGATCCTGCTGATATACCAAAACTTCTAAAGAAAATGGAGGAAGGTTTCACTGTGGTTTCTGGATGGAGAAAGGAAAGATGGAGTGGTTCCGCTTTTAGCAGGAAGATTCCGTCGGTTATGGCCAACTGGCTCATTTCAAAAATAACAGGAGTGAAACTCCATGATTATGGTTGTACGCTCAAAGCTTACGATAGGGATATTATTTCTGAGGTAGAGCTGTATGGGGAGATGCACCGATTTATTCCGGCTTATGCCAAATGGAAGGGTGGGAGAGTGGCAGAAATACCTGTTAACTATAGACCAAGAAAATATGGCGAAAGCAATTATGGTATTTCAAGAACGTTTAGAGTTCTCTTGGATCTTGTCTTGATAAAATTTCTTGTTAAATATATGAATCGTCCAATGCACTTCTTTGGTGGGTTGGGTTTTTTTAGCGTAATTTTAGGATTATTATCCGGAACCTTGGCGTTGGTTTTAAAGTATTCTTATGGAATAAGTTTTATTTCTACCCCAATGCCGGTCTTAACCACATTCTTTATAATCGTCGGTATTCAGATGGCAGCTATGGGTATATTGGCCGAGATGATAATGCGTACCTACTATGAATCTCAAAGTAAAACCCCGTACTCAATAAAAGAGAAGATTAATTTTGATTAAGTTGCGCTGTCTGCCCCCTGTTCTACTTTGTCATCCGCACGAGTGTTGTCATCCCAGACTTGATCTGGGATCCACTAGCATTGGTGGTGAAACATGGATCCCAGATCAAGTCTGGGATGACAAAGGTTGTGTGTCATCCTCGCGAATGCGGGGATCCAGAAAGTTTTTATTAAAAAATCATAGAATAGTAAGAACATGTGTGGAATAACCGGATTTATAGGAAAAGGGACAAAAAACGACCTGGAAAAAATGGTCGCCTCTATAAAGCACCGTGGTCCTGATGCACAGGGGCATTTTTGGAGCGAAGGCATCGCCCTAGGGCACACAAGGCTCAGTATCATAGACCTTTCTGAGACCGGCTCTCAGCCTATGTTTGATAATAAGAAAGAGATAGGTATCGTTTTTAATGGAGAAATATATAACTTTCCGGAGCTAAGAAAAGAGCTAGAGAAAAAGGGTTATGTTTTCATGGGTACTTCCGACACAGAGGCGATAATTTATCTATATAAGGAATTTGGCGAAAAATGTTTTGAAAAGATGAATGGGATGTTCGCTGTCGCCATATATGATTTCAAAAAAAATAAGCTCGTGCTCGCCAGGGATAGAATGGGAAAGAAACCATTATATTGGGGTATTTTTCAAGAGACTTTAATTTTTGGTTCCGAACTCAAGTCATTAATTTCCCATCCTCTTTTTAAAAAAGAGATTGATTTAAATTCTGTAAATAAATATCTTCAGTATGATTATGTTCCGTCACCTCATTCTATTTTTAAAAATGTTTACAAATTAGAACCGGCAAGTTATCTTCTTTTTGAAAAAGGTAAAATAGAGAAAAATAAATTCTGGAGAGCAGACCTCACTCCTAATAAAATTACCTTCAAGGAAGCGTTAGGGGAGTTTGATAGTAATATGAATAGTAGTGTCGCCTCAAGACTTGTTTCCGATGTGCCTCTCGGTATTTTTTTGAGCGGGGGATTAGATAGTTCCGCGATAGCTTATTATGCGCAGAAGAATTCCAAAGATAAGATAAAAACTTTTTCAATCGGTTTTAAGGAGGATAGTTTTGATGAATCCAAATATGCCAGACAGGTTGCAGAGCACTTAGGTACCGAGCATTATGAGAAGATTTTAAGTGCCAAAGATTCTCTTGATTTGATACCCAAAATAGCTGATATTCTGGATGAGCCCGTTGCTGATGCTTCTATAATACCGACATACTTACTTTCTAAATTTACTAAAGAGAGGGTAACTGTCGCACTAGGCGGTGATGGGGGTGACGAACTTTTTGCTGGATATCCGACATTCCAGGCTGATTCAATAGTTGGTCTTTATGAGAGCATCCCCGAATTTATGAGGAAGGGGATAATTGAAAAGGTAATAAAAAGTATTCCCGCATCAGACAAGAATTTTAGTCTGGGATTCAAGCTTAAAAAATTTATTAGCGGGTTGGGTGTTAATAAAAAATACTTACACCAAACATGGCTCGGCAGTTTTGGAAAAGAAGAGAGAAAAAATTTATTTAAAAATGAAGCTTGGGAAAAGTTAGTTAATGAGAATGAGTTTGAGGATATAGATACATATATGAATGAAGTAAAAGACAGTGACCCGAGGAATAAGATTCTATATTTATATATGCGAACATATCTTATGGACCAGGTACTTGTGAAGGTTGACAGGGCTAGTATGGCGAACGCCATGGAGGTCAGAGCACCATTCCTAGATACAAGTATTGTCGAATTCGCCAACTCTCTGCCTTACATATATAAATATAAGAATTTTCAGACCAAATATATACTTAAGAAGCTTATGGAAGGTAAACTTCCGCAGAATATTATACATAGAAGCAAGAAAGGTTTCGGTATTCCACTCGGCAAATGGCTCAAAGAGGACTTGAGGGGATTTTGTGATAAAACATTGTCTAAGGATAATTGTGATAAATTCGGCTTGTTTAATTATGAATTTATTAATAAACTTAAAAACGAGCACTTTTCTGGAGTTAAGGACAATAGGAAGTTGCTCTGGAATTTAATAGTATTATTCCTGTGGAGGGAAAAGTGGATTTAATTTTTTAAAAAATGTCATCAAGCGAACGATTCGGATACGAGTGGGATACTTATTCATTTATGGATGAGAATTATGAAAAACAGTTCTTAAACTGGACTAGTCCTCTACCTAAAAGTTTTTTCAAAGATAAGTTTATTCTAGACGCTGGATGTGGAATGGGAAGGAATAGCTACTGGCCACTTAAATGGGGAGCAAAAGAGGTTGTTTCATTTGATCTTGATGAGCGCTCTGTAAACAGGGCGAAAGAAACCTTGAGGGAGTTTAAGAATTCGGAAGTTTTTCTAAAAAGTATTTATGAAATAGATTGGAAAGATAAGTTTGATGTGGCTTTTAGTATTGGAGTAATACATCACTTGAAAGATCCTAAAAAAGCCCTCCAAAATATTGTGAATGCTTTAAAGAAAGATGGCACCTTGCTTATATGGGTATATAGTTTTGAGGGTAATGAATGGATACCAAGGTATATTGATCCAATAAGAAAAAATATTACATCAAAGCTTCCTGTGGGATTGGTTCATTTTTTGAGTTATTTTTGCTCGGTACCGTTATGGACTTTTGTTAAGATTTTTAGAGGACCAACGGGATATTTAAAACAACTCTCAACTTTTGATTTTTGGCATATTCACAGTATTGTTTTTGATCAGCTTATACCAGATGTTGCAAATTATTGGTCAAAGAAAGATATTGAAAAATTATTTTCTGGATTAAATATAAAAGATGTTTCTATTAAGATGCCTCCTAATGGGAGCGGTTGGACAATAATAGGATACAAAAAATAATTTTATGACAAAGGAAATTAAAAAATTAAATCTTGGTGCCGGTGAATTTAAAAAGGATGGATATGTAAATGTTGATTGGCAAGATCTTACAAAACCGGATGTAAAGCACGATCTCAATGTATTACCATATCCATTTGAAAACAATACTTTTGATTTGATTGAGGCTTTTCATGTTCTGGAACACTTAGATAAACCGTTTAGCATCATGTCGGAGCTTCATAGGATTTTGAAACCGGGGGCTATTTTGATAATAAAGGTACCTCATTTTAGTAGGGGGTTCACACACGCTGAACATTCACATGGTTTTGATGTTACTTTCCCGCTATATTTCAATAGGAATTTCACAAAATCTGGTTATTTTGGGACTGATTTTAAATTAAAAAAATTGAAGCTTAGGTGGTCGGCTTTTATACACCTCATGCCTTCTATGGGTTACGGGAAGATAAGTCTAACATTGGTTAAAATTGTTGATTTTATTTTCTCGTTTCTGGCTAATCTTAGTCCGAATTTTTGCAGTAGAATGTGGTGTTTTTGGGTTGGTGGTTTTGAGGAAATAGAATTTGAATTCATAGCACAAAAATAAAATGTCTATATTTAGGGAATATTTTAAAAAATGGCCTATTTTTTACTATTTTGTCGGTACTGTTTTTGGCCCTGTTCTACTTGCGGGGTTAAACCCGCGAGGTTTTTTGAAAAAATATAAAATAGACGGAAAGGTTCTTAATATTGGTTCTGGTCCAAGAAGAATTGCCTCCGGGGTTATAAATATGGACATAGAAAAATATGAGGGAGTAGATATTGTTGGTGATGCAACAAATATGCCTTTTGACGATAATACTATTTCTGCTGTGATTTGTGATAACGTCTTAGAACATGTAAAAGATCCACAGAAGGTGGCAGGGGAGATAAATAGGGTTTTAAATGTTGGCGGTGTTGCATATATAAGTACTCCTTTTATTTACCCATTCCACTCTTCCCCATACGACTTCACTAGATGGACCAAACAGGGATTGGAAAAATTATTTAGTGATTTTGATATCGTGGAAATTGGCTCAAGGTCGGGACCGTTTTCTTCGCTAGTGGTTTGCCTATGTTATCTTTTTGCCACGATATTTTCTTTTGGAAATAGTACTATTTATTGGTTTTTGGTAGATCTTTTTATGTTTGTCTTCTTTCCTATAAAATTTTTAGATGTAATCTTTAATTTTTGGCCCAACTCAATAAATATGGCCGCAGTATTGTATGTAGTTGTCAGAAAAAAAGATGGTCAATAAATATTGGGCAAATCTTAAATTTTTTGTTTCTGAGCACTTAATAGCTATCTTTTTTGCTTTACTTGTCGGAACTTTGTGCTCACTTCCACAGTTTTTAGCTATCTGGTCTCTGGGGGAACAATATAAAGGAATTCCTTTTTTGTATAGTGACTCAGAGTTTGTTTATTTGGCTAGAATACAAGAGATATTTGATGGACATTTGTCCGCAAGTTCACATGTTTTTTATGAATATAAGGATTCAGTTTCAATAACACCCCCTTCTGGTGAATATTTTTATTTTTTAGGAAGTAAACTATTGGGAATAAGTATTATCGGATTTGTTTATTTGAGTAAGCTAATTTTTCCCGCCATTCTTTTTCTTCTCATATATTTTCTTGTTTTACTTCTAACAAAGAAAATAGAAAGTGAGTGTGGTCTCGGTCAAAAATTAACGGCTATTCTAGCCGGATTAACCTCCACTATAGGGTATGAATTTTTTAATTATCGCACCCTGATACCACTATTGTCGGGTAATACTCAAAATTTAAATTTAAATATATGGACAAGGCTTATTAATCCCATAACTGGTGCTATTTTATTATTTTTATTCTTTATATTTTTATTAAAAATAATAGAAGGTAAAAGGAAATTGATAATACCAGCGGGAATATTACTTTTTTTGATGATTGGCTACATATTCTCCTTCGGAATTTCGCTATTAACTTGTTTGATATTGAGTATTATTTTTGCAGTAAAAAAGGAATACCGGATATTTAAAGATCTTCTCTCGGTAATTTTATTTTCCACCATCATCTTTGCTGTTTATATTTTTATATCATTAATGACCAACCCCTATCCGACAGATTCTCTGAGGATGGGATTGTTTTTGACCCATACTGTTTTGTTAAACAAGCTATTGCTTTTAGTCATTTCTTTTTTTGCTGTTTCGTCTCTTTATTTTGTTAAAAATAAGACCTTTTTTAAAGATGAGAGAAATAATTGGTGGCTATTTCTTTTGTCTGTTGTTTTGGCCTGTTTTATTTCCTACACACAGCAGGTTGTGACAGGTATGACTGTTTGGCCACAACACCTCGTCCAATATACAATACCGATTTCTATTATAACTGTTTTAGTTTTATTATTTAACTTTTTCTCTAATAATTGGAGAAAAATATATATCCCTTTTTTAATAATATTAATTTTTTCAAATGTTTTTATGAGTTTAATGAGTCTATTAACATATAAAAATATTTTAATTGATTTTATTGACGTTCAAAAATATGGAGAAGCTGTTAATTGGATTAAGTTAAATGCCGAAAAGGACTGTGTTATTTTGTCGTCAGATAATAGAATGAATCGGATAATACCGGCACTAACCAGATGTAATGTTTATTTATCCGATTGGGTTTTTTCCGGTGTTCCTATGGACAGAGTAAGGCATAATTATTTTTTGTATCTTAGACTAAAGGGGATTACCCCAGACACCATAGACAGCTATCTTTCTGAAAATAAAGAAGAGGTCTCCAATCTTTTTTTTAGAGACTGGAAAGATTTGTTTATGGACAATAATGATCCGTGGCTTAATAAAATAAGTAATAAAAAAGAAATAGAAAATTGGAAGGAAGAATTGAATTTAGATTTGGCGTCCGATTTCAAAAAATTTATGAATAATGACCTTTTAGAACAAATAAAAAAATATAGAATTGACCATGTTATAATAAACGGCGCCGATATTGGCAAATATAAAGAATTAAAATTGAATTTAATAGAAGAAACAGGTGATTTTAAAATCTATAAATTAAATTAAAATATATAATGAAAATTTTATATATATTGGAAAATATGGATGGCAAAGATGGGTGGAGTACTTATGGTCTTTCTCTTATTGATGAGGTTATGGCACTTGGGATGGAGGTTCGTATTATTTCTTCAAAAAATTCGAAAAAATCAAACGAGAAGTCGTCTTTTTTGTATTTTTTAAAACCACCAAAGGATTATTTGTTAAATATTTTTAATTGTTTCTCAGCCTCCCGAAAGATAAGGGTGGTAATTGAAGAGTTTAATCCAGACATTATTCATTTCGTAGTTGAACCTTATTCAAACATACTTTTATTTTTGAGAAGGAATAAAAAAGAGAAATATATTTTAACCGTGCATGGAACTTATTCATATATTCCTGAACTATTTGACAACCCCATTAAAAAAATTGTATCCGCTCTTATCTGTGGGGTTGTTTTTAATAGTATCGATAAAATTATTGCAGTAAGCAACTTCACTTCAAATTACCTGAAAAGCAAAGCCCCATACCTAAGGGATAAAATAATTGTAATTAAAAATGGAATAAAAATAAATAAAAACGCAAGGACAGTGAAACAAGAAGGCGGTGTAAAGAAAATTACCTATATAGGAGCCGTAAAACCAAGAAAGGGTCTCTACGAAGCTGTGGAGGCTCTGGGTATTTTTAAACAAAACAGCAATACTCCATTTATTTTTAATATAATTGGTTCATACCACGGAGGTGATTCATACTATGAGAAGATTTTAAACAAAATTAAAATCAATAAGCTTGAAGAAAATATAAAATTTCTCGGCAGGGTGAGTGACGAAGAAAAAAATTCGTTGTTGTCTGATTCCGATCTGTTTATAATGACTTCAATAAATAATGGAAAGGACTTTGAAGGTTTTGGTTTGGTATACCTAGAAGCAAATAGTTTTGGTGTACCATGTATTGGCCCCAACGATTCTGGTGCCGTTGATGCTATAATGGAAGGTGTTAGTGGATTTGTAGTTAATCCTCGCAATTCGAGAGAAATTTGCGATAAGGTAGATTTTATAATTAATAAGAAAGCCATAAAAAGAGAGGATTGCGTCGATTGGGCTAAAAAAAACGATATAAAGAATAGAATATTGGAAACCGTTGAAGTTTATAAAGATATAAATAATAACAACTAAGAATAATTTTTTTCAAAAAATGTCCTTTTTGTGTAAAAAAAAAATTGTGCTGAGTGCTTCATATGGGTTAGGAAACCTGGGAGATGAGGCAATTTGTAAGACTTTGATAGAAGATCTTTTTTCTACTGGTTTGGTTAAAAAAATAACTGTTTTGGTTTTTGATAAGGTTGTTTTTATAAATAATCACCCTGAATTGATAGAAGAAAAAAGGGTTAGTATAAGAGAGTTTTTTGTTGGCCCCAAGGTATTATTATCTATTACAAAAATATATGATTTTTTGTTTTCAATTTATGATTTGGTTTACTGTGATTTATTTATTTTGGGTGGTGGTGGTTTAATAAGAAATAGAAACGATTGGTTTAGATTTTATATTCAACCATTAAAAATAGTACAATTTTTTCATCGAAAAACGGCGATTTTTTCTATTGGAGTTGATGCGGTTGAGAGGGAAGACGTCATCTTAGGGGTTAACAAGATAAAAAGGGTAGATTTTTTCTCTGTGAGAGACAATGAATCTAAAAATAATTTGCTAGCAATAAATAAGAATTTTTCTGATGAATTTATAAAAGTGATACCTGATCCGGTTTTTCATATGAAAAGTATTTATAATCATTCTCCGGAAAATAAAAAGATCGGCTTTAATTTAACTTCGCCGGATCTTCTGAGCCTTGGTGGAAAAGCGTTTGATAAAGGTAAATTTTTAAATGATCTGTCTGGAATATTTAATGAATTATTTACAAAAGAAAAGTTTGAGCTTGTTTGTTTACCTACAGATACCCAAAAAGATTCTTTGTTTATGAGCGACTTCATTTCTTCTTTAAATAAAGAAATACACGTTACTTTAATTAAATTAGAAACCCCAGAGCAATTTTTAAAAGAAGTTTCTCGTTGTCGCTGTTTTATTGGTATGAGAATGCACTCATTAATAATGTCTTCAATAATAGAAGGTTTGCCGATATTGGGTATAGTTTATGCCAAAAAGGTTGAAAATATGTTTGGGGAGATCGGTTTTAAAAATATTGTTTCCGCTGATATAATTTCCGGCAGGGATAGTATCATTAAGTTTTTGAGTAGGCCGGAAGACTATGTTTTTGACTTCAAATCTACGAAAGATAGTTCTTACGATGGCACAAAGAAGATCCAATTTTTATTAAGATAATATATAAATTATGTGCGGAATTTTGGGAATCGTGAGTTCAAAAGATGAGAATATCTCTGAAAGTGTTTTTAGGGAATCTCTTTCTTTGATGAGTCACAGAGGACCAGATGGTATGAATATAAAGAAGAATGTAGGGTGTATTCTTGGTCATGTTAGATTATCCATAATAGATCTTTCTGATTTAGGGAAACAACCAATGTACTGTGAGTTTAATAATAAAAAACTCATGATTGTTTTTAATGGAGAAATTTACAATTATTTAGAAATTAGAGACTCGTTACTAAAAGAAGGTTTTGTATTTAAAACAAAAACAGACACAGAGGTTCTTGTTGCCGCTTATTCTTTGTGGGGAGAAAATTGTTTAGATAGGCTCAACGGAATGTTTTCTTTTGCTATTTGGGATGTTAATAGGAGGGAGTTATTTGCAGCTAGGGACAGAATAGGAAAAAAACCTTTCTTTTACTATAAACATGGAGATACTCTTGTTTTTTCTTCAGAAATAAAGGCAATAAGAAATATTTTTCCACAAATACAAATGGATCCGGAAAAATTTTTTCAGTATTTAGTTTTACCAAATAATTATAATTCTGGGCCAATTGAAACATTTTTTAAAAACATCAAACAACTTCCCGCCGGGCATTTTATAAAATACAAAGAAGGAGGAGATTTTTTAATAAAAAAATGGTGGAGCTTTTCTGATTTATTAAAGAATTCAAAAAACGAACAGTTTTTACCAGGGGAGTTTAATTCGATTTTTCTCGACACCTTTAATGATGCTGTTAAAATAAGGACCAGGAGTGATGTAAAAATAGGATTAAGTTTAAGTGGTGGGATTGATTCAACCTCAATATTGAGCGCACTTTCTAAAATTTATGACGAAAAAGGTGGGGATATATTTACGTTCAGTCTTTGTCACCCCGGAAGCAGTACTGATGAAAGGGGTCTCGTTCAGGACACAGTAGATTATTTTAAAAATAAAACTGGCACAAAAATTATTCCGTCTTTTTTTGACTTTCCCAAAACCATATCAGAAGAAGATGTAATTAAGTTTTGTAAAATTCACGATGAGCCCGTTAGAAGTTTCGATGTTTATAATCAATTCTTTTTAAATAAAAAAGTACATGAATCTGGGATTAAGGTTCTGTTGAGTGGGCAAGGGGCAGATGAATTTTTTTGGGGGTATCCACGTTATTATAATGTTAAGGCCCTAGACGATCTAAAAAGAATAAAAGTTATTAATTTTATTAAGGATGTTTCATATATATCCAGTTTTTATAACAAAAAGTTTCATTCTGTGGTTTTGAATACTTTCTCAATGATGTTTCCTAGCTTATATTTTAATAAAAGATTGGATTATTTTAGTCATAATTATTTTTTGAATAAAGATTTATTGAAGCCGGAGCTTCTTTTCAATAGATATAATTTTCTTAATCCCACCGATGCTAACGCCTTTAGGGTGGCAGAATTAGATTACTCTAGTTTGCCATCTCTCCTGAGAGATGAAGATATAAATAGTATGAGTTTTTCAGTTGAGACAAGAGCCCCCTATTTAGACTATAGAATAATGGAACTAGCAACGAAGATACCAATAGAAGAATGTTTAAAAAATAGCCAGACTAAGTATTTCAATAGATCTATTTTTTCCGAATTAATACCTAAAAATATCGCGTGGAGGAAAACAAAGTCCGGTTTTTATGAAAAAAGAACAATGAGATATCTTAATAATTTTGAGATGTTTGCATTAAAGGAAATAAAGAAATCAGATTTTATTAAAAATTTTATTAGAATAGGAGATGTTGATTTGAACAACTCGGAATTGCTTTGGAAATTGTTTAACGTTGCCGTGTTAGATATTAAACATGATTAAAATTAGAGAAAATTGTCCCGTTTGTAGGAGTAGCGAAATCTCAGACATAAGGAGCAGGTACGATTTTACACTTTCTTTTTGTAAAAAGTGCGATTTTATGTTTGTTAAAGAAATATTTAATTATGATGATTTTTACAATTCTAAATATTTCCGTAATTATGCTAATTCAGAGGCCTTATTTGATAAGAACAAAGATTCTATAGAGGGGGAGTGTAGTTATGAAAAAAATAAAGACACTCACAAGATTAGCTATGAAGGTGGCTTTCGCGCGTTGAAAAAATCTATTGACCCACGTGGCGCTACTTATCTAGATATCGGGTGTGCCGAGGGTTATGGGGTTGAGTTGGCTAAAAATTTTGGGGCTATTCCATATGGGCTAGACGTTTCTAAGGATGCCGTTGAAAAATGTAGGGAAAGTGGTTTAGGGGACATGTTTGTAGGAGAGCTATCAAGTTGCCGATTTTCTAATATAAAAATGGCGACCATGATAGATGTTCTGGAACATATGCAAGACCCTGTTTCTAACTTAAGGGCACTTAATAGAATAATGGAAACTGGAGGTTTTGTTTTTGTTAAGAATAATTTATTTTCCCTAGACTTGTTTATGAATGACAATGATTATTTTTTAAGAAATTTCGAACCACCCTACCACTGTAGTTATTTTTCCGAGAGTAAGATGGTAGAGATCTTTAATGATAATGGATTTAAATTAGTATACAGAAGACCCAATTTTGTGCTTCATGTTTTTCAAATTTACGGATATCTTAAGGGGCTTTTTAATCGGAAACACAGGGATCTTTACATGGAAAATAAAAAGAAGAGATTACCGGGATTAATGGCCAAAAAAATTAGCAAAGGAGGTTTTTGGGGTAGAAAGATGGAGGAGTTTTTCCCGTCGGGCTTTGTCTTTAAAAAGATAAAAAATATTAGTTAAATCTACTGTATGAAAAAAACAATATTTATAACCAGTTTTCACAGTATAATCTCAAAAAATATTTTTAATTCTGATGTTTTAAAGATATTGTCTGAAGATAAGAATATAAATATTGTTATTTTTGTTCCCTCCCATAAAAAAGAATTATTTGAAAAATATTACAAGAGAGATAATATAATCTTTGAGGGGATAAATCTTGAACCCTTAATTAACTCCAAGATAAACACCTTTTTTTCAAGAATATCTTTTTTGCTTATGGATTCTCACTATCTTTGGTATAAAAAGGCGGAAAGGTTGGAGACTGCAAAAAACTTGAGGGGATATTTAAAATATTATTATGAAATTGTTTTTACAAAAATACTCAGCGGACACCGATTTGTAAATAACTTTTATAGGTTTTTTGATTACCTATTTACACCAAAGAATTTTTTCAAAAAATATTTTGATGCATATAATCCTAACATGGTTTTTGTAACAGATCTTTTTGATAAGACTGATTCCGCCTTCTTAAGAGAAGCTAAATCTAACAAGGTTTTTTCAATAGGAATGGTTAGATCTTGGGATAATTGCTGGAGTAAGGGGCTGATGAGAGTTTTGCCTGACAAATTTATTGTGAATAATGAAGTGATCAAAGATGAGATCGTTTCAATGCACAATGCAGATAAAAAAAATATATTTGTTGGCGGGTTGCCACAATTTGATAAATTTTTATCTATGGACTTGGGCTCAAGAAAAGATTTTTTTGAAAAGTTGAAAATAAGGGAAGATAGAAGATTATTAATGTTTTCCCCATTAGGATATTCTTTATCGGACGTTGATTGGGAGATACTGCAGATTTTTAAAGATGCAATTAAAAATGGTGACCTACCTGAAAATATTCAATTTTTAATCAGAATGCATCCTGGCAGACCGTTGCCACTTAAGGATTTCACCCCAGACGATCATTTTTATTTTGATAAACCAGGAATCGGAGAAGGAAAGGACGTGGAATTTCGACCAGACGACGTTGAGCATTTAGCCAAATCACTTTATTTTTCAGAGATAATAATATGGGTAGCAACGACCCTGGGCTTAGATGCAGCTGTCTTTAATAAACCACAAATAGTTGTTAATTTTGATGGCTGGGAAAAACGCGAATATATCAATAGTGTACGTAGATATCATAATGAGAACCATATGAGAAAAATGATAGACTGCGGAGGTGTAAAAGAGGTTTTAGACAGAGAATCTCTTATTGAGGCTATAAATAAATATTTAAACAATCCTTCTCTTGATCAGACCGGTAGAGACGCAATGGTAAAACAACAGCTCTATAAAATAGACGGTAGGTCAGGAGAGAGAATAGCCAATTTTATTTTGAGTGAATTAGAAAAAATAGACAAAAAATAAATTTTATTTTTTATTACTCTCGAGAAGCTTCATTTTTTGTTCCGCAATAAACCAGTCCTCTTCCGTATTTATATCTACGTTGTATTTGTCGTCCATTGTGAATAGTTCAACTTTTTCTCCATATAAATTAGGAACATCTTCATATAGATTTTTGGGTCTCAGTAGATAAATAATATCGTTTCTTGAGTAGCATTCTGGTAAATCTTGGCTTCTTGTTATTATTTTCTTAAGTGGTTCTCCTGTAAATAAGGTAACTTTGTCGTCTTTATCTTTTTTTAATATCCAATAGGGATTATTGTTTGCTGTTGCCCTAATAACAGAGACCACTGAATCTGGTTTTTTGTCCTCAAATATTTTTATTGCTTCATCTATCTGTTCCGTCGTTCTGGTTGGATTTGTGGGTTGTAGTAGTGCTATTAAGTCGGGTTGGTAATTTTGATTTTGCTTCAACCATTCATATGCGTGTTTGAGGACAGGTTCTATTCCCATTTTGTCTCCTGATAGTTCCTCTGGTCTAATGAAAGGAACTTCGGCTCCATATTCTCTTGCTATGTCTGCAATTTTAACGTCGTCGGTTGAGACGATAACTCTATCTAATTTGCTCTTAATGGCACTCTCTATAGACCATGCAATAAGTGGCTTATTTAATAAAATCTTTTCATTTTTATGAGGAATTCTTCTTGAGCCACCCCTTGCTGGTATTACAGCTAATATTTTCATATTTTTTATGATATATTAAATCATTATTATCTTCAAACTATATGGAAATCAAATATTGGAAAATAGAGGACGGCATTAGAAAGGAAATAGAGGATCATTACAGAACCAGACTTGCTCTTTCTCTGAAGGAACAAAGTGCAATAGAGATTGTTAAAGAGATAACTTTTGATAATGTCGCCCCAAATTTAAATGTGAAGGAGGTTGATAGTCTTATTTCTTTTGTTAACAAAAATTTTTTAGAAGAGAAATTGGAAGGTGTCGGGCTAGAGGTCGGCGCAGGATGCGGATTTTTCAGCGCTGTTTTTGCTAAAGAAGCTACTGTAAAAAAGGTTTATGCCCTAGAGATAGTGGAGAATATTGTAAAAGAACTGATGCCTAAGGTCGTTGAATCTGTCGCGGGTAAAAATAGTAATAAAGTTGTTGGATGTGTGGGGGAGTTTAATAATATAGAATTACCTAATAATTCTGTTGATTTTGTATTCGATTTTTATTCACTACACCATTCTAATAATCTGGAAAAAACTTTTAGAGAATTATTTAGGGTTTTAAAACCAGGGGGTTTTGTTTTGTGTTTTGACAAAGCCAGGAGCAATTCACTTAGCAGGGAACAATTAGACGGCCTTTTAGATAAGGAATATCCACGCGAAGCAAAAATTAACATGGGTATAGATCCTTCCGCTATTCATACACGAAGAATGAACGGAGAATATGAGTATAGGCTTAAAGATTGGGAAAAGGCTTTTTTGGATTCAGGTTTTAATAATTTTTATCACTATCATTTGGCTAGAATGGGCTCGGGCGGTGTTTTTTCTCGGATATACAAAAAGATGATTTCAATTTTTCCTATAAAGTTACAAATATTTATAAATAACCTTTTATTGAGAAATAAGAAGGTTAATAATTTAGATGTTTCTAATGTTATCTACACTCGCTTAGTAGATAATATGCCAAAAGAAATTTCGCTGATGATGGTTTATAAATAAAAAAAGACCACAATTTCTTGTGGTCCTGTCTGCTACATATTTAGAATATCTTCTATTCTCCCATTGTCTATTTTTTTTCTTGCCTCCAGAAAAATTTCGTTAGACATTTCGCTGAAGTTAAGTGGTTCTCCATTCTTGTCCAATAATACTTTTGTTGCATCATCCAGTTCAAGAACATAATTTTGAAGCTTGTCGTCGAAAATCAGCTCTCTTTTATTGCTGAATTTTATTTCAAAATGCTTGTTAAGAATCTTTGTGACATGGGGGTCGCTAAACATCCTTGTTCCAGGATAAGCCGTCGCAGTAAACATCTTTTTATTAATTGAGCCAACTGCAATTTTATGAGACTCTGTGCCTGGAGTTAATTCTTTAGAGACATTTTCTATCTGCCACAGTATGAAAGAAACACTCTTCTTTAAGTCATTAAGTGTTTCTCCTGGGTAACCCATTATCCAAGTGCAGTTTGAATGTATTCCGTAAATTAGGCAGTTGTTTATTCCCTCAATCATTGTTCTTGGGAATTCAAAATCATAACCAGGTATTTTAATCATACCTTTTTTGAGTATAAATCCACCCTTCCCCATTTTCTCTAGTATTTTTTTACTCGCACTTTCTGCGCCAAAACCTATATAAATGCACCCAGAGTCAGCCATATCCTTAAGTCTTTCGTCGGCCTCATCTATTCTTGTGTGCGTTCCCCAGCGAAGTTCAATTTCTTTGAATAATAGGGGTAGCAATTTTAATCTTTTTGTATCAACGGCAAAATTGTCGTCAGGATACCCAAGAAAATCTATTGCATATTTATCCTTAAGTATTTTTGCCTCCTGAAAAAGATTTTCAGCGCTTCTCATTCTGTAATTTCTCTCCCCCTGAGAACCACGATAACAAAAAGCACAGTTGTATGGACAACCTCGGCTACTGACCGTAGTAAGACTTTTTTTCATTGTAAATGGTGTAGCAGAACTATTATTCGCTGACCCACCCCAAACTGGAGTGTCAATGTACCAATCAAGGAGTCTATTACCAAAAACATCTACTTCAAGTAAATCTAGCGCAGGAAGGGGTAAAGAATTAAGGTCTTTGGGTCTGCTACCGGGGTATAAGAAGCGATGCCTACCATTAATTTTACCAAAATAGAAAGGAGAATTAAGGTTACGATCAAAATTATTAAACGCCCCATTTTTCTTGAGATCCAAAATCTCTTTAGCGATTACCAGGATAATATCGTCTCCCTCTGAGTGCCCGATAGCATCAATGTCATTTATCCAATTAAAGAGTTCGCCACGGATTTCGGTTGCAAGTCCTCCTCCAGAAATCATAAATGATTGTGGACTCGTTTTTCTACAAATATTGGCCACAATTTTTTGCCATCTTAGCGTTGTAATCATTCCAGAGAGGGCGATAATGTCTGGTTCGCCAAATTTATTGAAATGGCTTTCCAGGAGAAATTTCACCTCATTCTCTGTGAGGTGTCTTCCCAAAGAAGCTCTTTTGGCTTCCGATAATTCATCAATTATACGATAGGCGTTAAGATCAACAATAGAAACATCCGCTCCGTGGCTTCTAAGTCTGGATGCGAGTAATAGTGGTCCTTGTGGTGGTACATTTGGCCTAGCCATCTCCCTTAATGGCATATTAATGAAAACAACATTCAAACCTCTTAGTTCAGAAAATTCTTTTATGATCATATTACCCCTCCTCTTCTTTATTTTAAGTTTTCAAAGTTCAGACTATTTTAAATTATAAAAGCACATAAATGGTATTTTTACAATAGCAACATAACAATTAAGATAGAAGATTATTCAATAATCGTGTTTAGATAATAGATGTGCCCAGTTTTTCTTATCTTATGCCGAATAATAATTAAAAGCCGACTCTTGTGAGAGTCGGCAAAATTTTTTATGTGGAAGTGGGTACGCCCCAGAATTCACATTTAGCGCAAAGGGGAATTCCTGCTCTTTTTCCTTGCTTATGGAGTTCGAGCCACTCAAGTCTCTGTTTACCATTCCATATCTCGGCTAGGGTATTTTCATTTACATTGCCTATGACTCCGAGATGGTTTGGGTCGAATCTGACACAGATTGAGACATCTCCTGTAATACTGATGCAAAGATGGCTAAGAAAGTCGAGACATATTCCTATTTCCGGTATTGTGGGATTTTTTTTCTGATACTTGAAACTTCCCATTGGATGATGTAGAACCCTCTTTACCATAAGAAGTCCAAGGTGTTCATACCCCTTAGGATCAATTTCCCCGATGAGACGAAGGTTCGTAAACGGTTTTCTATTTCCTTTTATTTTTACGAATTCTTCGATTATTTTGAGCTGTTCTTCTGCTTCGGTGTCCCCTTCAAATATTGAAATAGACATCGTATCGAGGTTGTCAATTATCTCGTCGGCTTTTTTGATGAGCAGTTTTCCGTTGGTTGTAATGCTTTTAATTTGTCTTGTAAATAATTTTAAGGCGTCGCCAAATCTGGGATAGAGTAGACCTTCTCCGTCTTTGTGAAATTGAACCACAATGTTTGAAGGAAGTTGCTCTGCTATTTTACGCAGTATTTCAAAGTCGGCGTCACCATATTTAAGCGTAAGTTCCGGAAAATCCTTTTCTACTTTTCTTCTGCCACACATCCAACATTTTTTGTTGCACCTATTTGTGAGCTCAACATTGACGCAGTTAAGACCAAAAAGCCCTTTTTCCATATTTATTCCCCCCCCCTTATTTTCAAAGTCCTAAGTTGACAAAAGATTAACATCTTATTAATTATTTGTCAAAAAATAAAAATGATTTTCGTTGACGCTACTTTATTAATGTGATATCTTCATTCTTAGGTCTTGGAACTTTTACAATAAAAAAGAAGGGGGAGATATTATGGCTATTAAGATTGGAAACAGGCTTGTGGGCCTCGGTCACCCGTGTTTCATTATCGGAGAAATAGGCATCAATCACAATGGTGATGTTGCTGTCGCCAAAAGGCTTATCGAGGTTGCTAAGAATGCTGGATGTGACGCAGTTAAGTTCCAGAAAAGAACAATTGATATCGTCTACCGGCCCGAAGAACTGGCTATGCCAAGGGAAAATCTTTTTGGTAAAACGAATGGCGATCTCAAGCGCGGACTCGAATTCGGTCAGAAAGAATATGAAGAGATTGATCGTTATTGTAAGGAAATCGGCATCATATGGTTCGCTTCTCCGTGGGACGAGGACAGTGTTGATTTTCTCGAACAGTTTAATCCGCCCTGCTATAAAGTAGCTTCCGCTAGTTTGACTGATAGCGGTCTTTTGTCTCATATTAAGACGAAAGGAAGGCCGATTATCTTATCGACAGGCATGAGCACAATGAAGGAAATCGAGTACGCATTCAAGGTTCTGGGAAAGGAAAATTTAATAATTCTTCACACCGTTTCCACCTATCCTTCAGAAAATGACGAGTGCAATCTCGCTGTTATGGGAACTCTCAAGAACAAATTTAAAGATGTTCCTATTGGATATAGCGGACACGAGAGGGGTATTGTAATTTCTGTAGCGGCTGTTGCACTCGGTGCTTGTGTTATAGAGAGACATATTACCCTTGATCGCGCAATGTGGGGTTCTGATCAGGCGGCGAGTATTGAGCCAAAAGGTCTCGAACTTTTGGTCCGCGATATTCGTATGGTCGAGACAGCTATTGGAAGTCCCGAGAAAAAAGTTTACGAAAAAGAGATAGCGATAAAGAAGAAACTCCGCAGAAAATAAACAAAAAAGTTTTTACTTAAAAGGGCGAACAAATGTTCGCCCTTTATTTTTTAAATTTTTCTAAGTGTATAGAAATTAAGAATAAGATTTATAAAACCGTTTAATATTTCTGCGGCTACTGCTCCGGCTAATCCCCAGATGGGTAGTAGTATCAGTTTGAGAATTAATAATATAGTAGGATTAATAACAGATAAAAAATAATTTATTTTTTTTCCACCATGAGCTGTAATTGCAATACTCAGTGGTTTTTTGGAATAAGTTAGCAGAGTAAGGGCTAAGAACTGTGAATATATTATAGCCTCATTATATTGAGGAAAGAATATATTATAAAAATAAGGTATCAATAAAATATAAAGAACAGTAGGAATTATCATTAGCAGGGTGATTTTTAGAGACTTGATTGGAAGCGTCTTTTTTAAATCCTCAATACTTCTGGATGCTATTTTGGGAATAAGCAGGGAGTTTGATGTTTTTAGCATTGATGCAACTTGATCTACCGGGGCGGAGGCGAAGGCATAGATAGCCAGTGGTGTGGCTCCCAGGTAATGGAAAACAAGGATTTTGTCTATATTACTGCTTATCATCCCTAATATACCCATTAAGCTGAGGTGTTTTCCATATTTTATTGCCCCTTTTTCAACATCATGATTTGGTTTATATTTGCTGACGGTAACGAAATAGTAAAAGGTTACCATTATTGCATTTGATAAAAAATAAGACCCGACAACATAGACGGGACTGCCAGTTAGCAAGATGGTGACAATCATTACAGCATTTGTGAACAAGCCGGAAGTTACACCATACGTTGTGGAGGTTTTGAATTCTTTTTTTCCCGTTAGAAATGCTCCATAAAGACTAAGGTTTGTCGTTATTGGCGACAATAGAGCGGGAAAGAGAAGGGAGATACCTAGGGTATAGTTTTGATTTAAAAAATAATAGGCAGAGATAGCTAACGATATTGATGTGGGAATGAAGCTCCACTTAAAACCTGTTTTAATCGCGGCATACATAGTACCTTCAAACCCTCGGGAAACTGATTGGGCTACAATAGTTCCAAGTCCTGTCAGATAGAAGGCACTCGTTATTCCCGCTAAAGACATAATATATTTGTAGCTTCCATATGAATCTTTTGGGAAGTAGTTTGCAAAAACGAGAGACATTATGAATGTCCCAATCATAGATACACCAAAACCGGAACCAAGCCAAAAACCGCCCTTAGCGAAATAGACCAGGTCGGTTTTTAAATATCTTCCACCTAGTTTAAGCCATTCAAATACCTTTATCTTTATTTTTTTCAGCATCTTAACAATTTTAGACTATTTGTCGTCCTTTTGATAGAGTTACCGTTATTGAAACTATTGTTTGTGTTATTTGGTTACAAATACACCCTATTAAATAAAATTTAAAATTAAATAATATATGTACTGCTATGTCTATGTTTTGAGGTCTGATAAGGATGGTAAAATGTATACTGGTTATACAAATAATTTAAAATTTAGATTTGATAGTCACAATAAGGGTCTAGTGTTCTCAACAAAAAACAGAAAACCTTTTAAATTGATATATTTTGAGGGGTGCTTAAATCAACAAGATGCGACTAGGCGTGAAAAATATTTGAAGACTATTTATGGAAAGAGGTTTATTAAAAGCAGGATCAAATCTTATTTAATAGGGTAAATGAAAAATAAATACAAGATAGGGGTGGCGGGGGTTGGGATGGTGGGTGTTCAGGTGAGATAAACGGAAAGATGGTAAGATTAAAAAAATGAAAAAGGAAAATAAAAATATTGATGAAAAATTAGATAGAGGAGAGATAGCAATTTATCAAAATAAGGACAAGGGTGTTATCGTGGAGGCTAATCTTAAGGAGGATACTATTTGGCTTACACAAGCTCAAATAACAGACATTTTCGGAGTAGACAGAAGCGTCATAACTAAGCATATTCGTAATATATTTAAAGACGGGGAGCTAGAAGAAAAAAGCAATGTGCAAAAAATGCACATTGCTAATTCTGATAAATTGGTTAATTTTTATAACTTAGACATGATTCTCTCTGTTGGTTATAGGGTTAATTCTAAACAGGCAACACAGTTTAGGGTTTGGGCGACAAAGACTCTCAAGGAACATATCATTAAGGGATACACGTTAAACAGTAAAAGATTGGAGGAGTTGAAGGGAAAGCAGTTAAACGAATTTGAACAAGCGATTGGCCTAATAAAAAAAACCATAGACACAAAGATTCTTTCTGGAGGAGAAGAGAGTGGTCTTTTGAAGGTCATTACCGAATACGCTAATTCCTGGTTACTCTTACAGAGATATGATGAAGATGGACTGACTCTACCAAGGAAGGTAAAAAAGCCTACTTTTTCTCTTAAATATGATTTTGCGCAATTGGCTATTTTTGATTTGAAGAGAGATTTAATGAAGAAGGGAAACGCAAGTGAGCTTTTTGGTACCGAAAGGTCAAGTCTTCAGGGTATAATAGGAAATATCTACCAAACTTTTGGTGGTTCTGAATTGTATTCAAGTATAGAAGAGAAAGCGGCTCATCTTCTTTACTTTGTTATCAAGGACCATCCTTTTGCTGACGGAAATAAACGTATAGGCTCTTTTTTGTTTATTGTTTTTCTTGCACAGAATAAACATCTTTTTAGAAAGAATGGGGATAAAAAAATAAATGACAACGCTCTTGTTGCGGTTGCTTTGCTTGTAGCCGAAAGTGAGCCTTCACACAAAGATACTTTAATAAAATTGATAACAAATTTAATTAGTGATTAAAGCCATGAAAAAGGGGCAATACAAAATAGGGGTGGCGGGGGTTGGGATGGTGGGTGTTCAGGCAGAAAGATGGTTCAAGTCAAAGGGATTTGAAGTTTTTGCTTATGATAAATTCAAAAATATTGGAAAAGAGGAAGATCTGCAGAAAGCCGATTTGATATTTTTGTGTTTACCTACTCCCCATAAGGATAAGGTTAATACGGGGGTGGATATTTCAGTATTTTTTGATTTTTTGAAGAAGTTTAAAGAACCAAAGATATTTGTAATCAAGTCCACCGTTCCGCCCGGAGCGACCGAGGCAATACAAAAGAAATTTCCCAAACACAAATTCTTACATAGTCCGGAGTTTTTGACCGAAGCCACCGCTTGGAAAGATTTTTCAAAACCTGTATTTCAGCTTCTTGGATATACAGAAAAAAGTAAAGATGTGGCTCAGAATGTTTTAGATATTCTTCCAAGGTCTAAAAAAACAAATTTATTAATGAAGTCTTCTGAGACAGAGGTATTCAAATTTGCACGAAATGCATTCTTTGCTGTTAAGGTTGTTTTTGCTAATCAGATATATGATATTTGTAAATCTTTTGGCGGTGATTACGATATTATAAAAAATTTAATGCTTTCCGATCCTTGGATAGGAGGACATCATTTGGAGGTGATTCATAAAGGGTATAGGGGGTTTGGAGGTAAGTGTCTTCCAAAAGATCTCAAGACTTTCATAAAGGTATTTAAAACCAAAAAATTAAAGCCAGAATTATTTGAAGCGACCGATAGAATCAATGATGGTCTTATAAAAAAACAAAAACTCACAAAAACCTTGAATAAATATTGGTTGGGAAATTACAACGAGCCCGATTTAGTAAAATTTTAAATTATAATAATGTTTTACTATGTCTACGTGGGCAGGTTAAGGATTAAGAATAATTATCCCGATTGTCATTCCCGCAGATAGAAAATTTAGAAAGAGGCTCAACCTCCTAAAAAAGAGGTTGAGCCTCTAATTTTCTATCTGCGGGAATGACGATGCAATAAAAATAGACCACATTATATTTTTTAGAAAACATTTAATTTTGTCTCTAATAATGCTATATTACTTTAGATAAAAAGAGTTTCTTTTTTGAGTTAAATTAAAAATTAAAAACAAGAGAATGAGTAATATAAGCACAGAAAAGCTTCTTAAAAACGCAATTATCGGCGGATTATTTTTAATTCCTTTTTTGCCTTTCATTGTGTCCGGTTCATTGTTCTTTCCGTTTATAACAGGGAAGAATTTTGCATTTCGTATAATTATAGAAATAGTTTTTGCTCTTTGGCTTGCTCTTATTATTTTTGATAGAAATTATTTACCAAAGAAGAGTGATATTATTATCTCAGTTCTTTCTTTTGTTGGAATAATTGCACTAGCTGATTTTTTGGGAGTAAATTCATTCAAGAGCTTCTGGTCAAATTACGAAAGAATGGAGGGACTGGTTTCCTTGTTACACGTTCTGGCATATTTCATTCTTCTTGTTTCTGTTTTTAATGAAAAAATTTGGAAATATTTTTTTAATACGATACTTGTTTCCGGAATAGGCCTCTACGCAGTAGGGACTCTTCAGCTTATGGGAAAGGTGGCGATACATCAGAGTGGTACCAGATTAGATGCTACTTTTGGAAACTCGTCATACTTTGCTGTTTATATGCTTTTTCTAGCATTCTTGGGCGCTCTATTTTTCTTTAGAAATAAGATTGAAAATAATTTTTATTCTTGGTTTTATGGTTTTGTTTCCCTCTTCGCTGTATTTATGTTGGCGCAGACAGCTACTAGAGGTACTGCTATCGGCCTTGTAATGGGTGTTATTGTTTCATCTGCTATTCTCGTGTGGCAGGGAGATGAGACGCAAAAAAAGATAGCTAAATATATTATTGGTGGAATAGCGGGGGTTATTCTTCTTTTCTTTTTTGTTAAAGAAATTCCTGCAATAAAAAGTCACCCTATCTTAGGGCGATTTGCTGAACTCTCTGTTACAAGCATAATGAACCAACCTAGATATATGGTTTGGAATATGGCATATCAGGGTTTTAAGGAAAGACCTATTCTTGGATGGGGTCAGGAGAATTTTAATGTTGTTTTCAACAAAAATTATGAGCCGAAAATGTATTCTCAAGAACCTTGGTTTGATAGGGCGCATAATGTTTTCTTCGATTGGTTGATTGCGGGTGGGATTTTAGGATTGTTGTCTTATCTCTCTATATTTTTCTTTTCAATTCGTGCTATTTGGAATAACAAGAAGACAAAAAAACTGTCTCTCCTGGATAGATCTATTCTCACAGGTCTTCTTACTGGATACTTTATTCATAATTTTTTCGTTTTCGATAATCTTTTGAGCTACGTGATGTTCTTTGCGGTTATTGCATATATATGTCACGAATCAGGTGGAATAGCTGTAAAGAGCAAGGAGAAACCAGTATCCCTTATTAAAGATGAGCTTTGGGTTTATGTAGCGGTTTCAGTCATTATTGTGTCTGTTTCAATGTGTTTGTATTTTGTAAACATTAAACCGATAATGGCCTCTAGGACTTTAATCAAGGCTCTATCCTCAAGGACCATTAATGAAACTTCTGATTATTTCAAAAAAGCTATTTCATACAACACATTTGGCACCACAGAATCAAGGGAGCAATTAGTACAAAGATCAATGTCTATTTCTAGGTCCAGCGAAATAGATGCAACAACAAAACAATCTTTCTTTTTACTTGCGAGAGAAGAGATGAATAAGCAGATAGAGCTTTTCCCGTCAGATGCAAGGTATAGAGTTTTTCAGGGGGCATTATATTCAACCTATGGATTTCTTGATGACGCCATAAGGGAGTTTGTGTCTGCTAACGAGCTCTCTCCCAGAAAACAAAATATTATGTTTGAGCTAGTTTCTGCTCTATTGAATAAGGGAGATTATGCTAACGCGCTTGTTATTGCGGAAAAAACTTTCAGATTAGAAGAAACTTATATTGATGCCAGGAAAATTTATGCGGTAACCCTTATTTATAATAAGGAGTTTAATAAGGCAGAAGAATTACTCGCTGAAGTTTATGGAGAAGGGGTGATTGTTGTAGATGACCGTATAATAAATGCCTATGCTGCAACAAAACAATACAAGAAGATAATTGAGATATGGAAAAAGAGAATTGAGTCAGAACCAACAAATGCTCAGTATCATGTATATCTGTCTGCTAGTTATTTGGCTGATGGTCAGAGAACTAATTCAATCTCTGAACTTAGAAAAGCAGTGGAGCTCAATCCTCCATTTGCGCCTCAGGCTGAAATATATATAAAGGAAATAAAGGCCGGTAGGAATCCTTAAAAAATATTTGCTGTAAATAAGCTGTTTTGGTAATATATAGGAGTGAGCGTTGTTCAATAATAATTATTTTATTTGAACTGCACTTCATTAAGCAAGTACAAGCGCAAAACCCCCGAAAGGGGGTTTTGCGTTTTTTTTGTGGAATTGATAAAATTATAGGTAGATCTTTTGTTTAGTTAAGGTTGGCGGAACGCTCACATCTTTTGTACTTGTGGAGTTTGTTTCCGCCAACTTTAAGTAGATGAAAACTTGTCCGCCAAAATTTTTATATAATAAATAAAATTGTGCGGTAATATTTTAAATAGGTATTAATTTATTTTATCGTTGAAATTGATTGTATAAAAATTTAGGAGGATGAATTTTAAAAAAAAACGAGAGCAATCTCGTTTTTTTCTTGCCCCGTTAGAAGTTCTCCATTCGGATTAATGCGATTCCCGTCAGAATGACAGTCTCGTCGGGTCAGCATCCACTCGCCACCGTCTTTGCGAGACCGAAGGTCGTGGCAATCCAGAAAGTATTATGAACAATCTGGATTGCTTCAAGCTTCGCTTTCGCAAAGACGATAAGAAATATTTTTTGTAAATTATTTTTCGCTGTCTTTGCGAGATTTAAAAATTTTAGAAGCTCAACCTCCTAAAAAAGAGGTTGAGCTTCTTTTTAAAAAATTTTTAAATCTCGAAATGACGACAAGAAATATTTTTTATTTTATTTTTTTAAAGTTATCCACATATTTTTTATTTTTTTTATTACAAAAAATTTTTTTATGTGAGATAATTAAATTATTAGAGCAACATCATCACAAGAATTTTTATTTAAAAAGGTCGGATGTTGTCTCCAAGCAAAAAAAAGAAAAATAAAATGGCAGCAAAAAAGAAAGCAAAGAAAGTAGTAAAGAAAGCAGTAAAGAAAGTTGCAAAGAAGAAAGTTGCAAAGAAGAAGAAATAGTTTTTAACAAAAAGAAAACCCTCCTAATCGGAGGGTTTTCTTTTTGTTTAATTTCACAATTTGCAAATTATATTCCGGCCTAGATTTTTTCTGTTATTTTGCTCTCAAATGAGCTAGTATAATTAAATAGCTTTTATTTATCCTAAACACTAAATCATGTATATATTAGATAAAATATTTGGAAGCAGAAACGACAAGGAAATAAAGAATATGGGGCCCATTGTAGAAAAAGTGGCCTCTTTTGGCGATTCCTTAAAAACACTTTCCGACGAGCAACTTTCTTTAAAAACAAAAGATTTTAGGGAGAGGATTGCTAAGGGGGAAACCTTAAACGATATTTTGCCCGAAGCTTTTGCTGTAGTGAGAGAGGTTTCAACAAGATTGTTAAATCAGAGACATTACGATGTTCAGATAATGGGTGGTATTGTTTTGCATGAAGGTAAAATTGCAGAAATGAGAACGGGAGAAGGAAAGACACTCGTCGCAACCTTACCTGCTTATCTGAATGCACTTGCGGGACACGTTCATGTCGTAACAGTAAATGATTATCTTGCGAGAAGAGACTCTGTGTGGATGGGACAGATATATTCTTTTTTGGGACTTTCTGTTTCTGTTATAAATCACGAGTCTTCTTATTTGTATGATCCAAAACATAGTGAGGCGGACAAAGAAAGAGATGAGCTCGGGTCTTTTAAAATTGTTTATGAATTTTTGAGACCGTGTACAAGAAGAGAAGCATACTTGGCTGATATTGTTTATGGAACAAATCACGAATTTGGTTTTGATTATTTGCGTGACAATATTGCATACGAGGAAAGAAACATAGTTCAGAGCTTTGGTGATTTTTCTGAAAAGTCTGCCTATAATTTTGCAATCATAGATGAGGTTGACTCTATTTTGATAGATGAATCAAGAACGCCTCTTATTATTTCTGCCCCGGCTGGTGAATCAGAAGACCTTTATGCAACTTTTGCAAAGATAGCATCATCCATGAATGAAGTTGAAGATTATGCAATAGACGAAAAGCTTAAGGCAATAACTTTAACAGATGCAGGTATTACAAAAGCGGAAAAAGCTCTTGGTGTTTCAAATATATATACAGAAGGAGGTGTAAAATTTGTACACCACCTAGAATCAGCTGTTAAGGCGAAGGCTTTGTTTACGCTGGATAAGGACTATGTCGTTAAGAATGGCGAAGTCATAATCGTTGACGAATTTACAGGAAGACTTCAGCCTGGGAGGCGCTGGTCTGACGGTCTCCATCAAGCAATAGAGGCGAAAGAGGGTGCACGTGTGCAAAAGGAATCAAAGACGATGGCCACCATCACTATTCAGAATTATTTTAGAATGTATCAGAAATTATCCGGAATGACCGGAACAGCGCTTACTTCCGCTGAGGAATTTTTGAGTGTATATAATTTAGACACGATAGCAATTCCTCCAAATAAAATAAGTAAAAGAAAAGATGTTGACGACCTCGTTTTTCAAAGTGAAGAGGGCAAGATAAAAGCGATTACTGCTAAAATAAAAGAGCTAAACAAGAAGGGTCAGCCTGTACTTGTTGGTACTGTTTCTATAGAGAAAAATGAAGTGCTTTCTAAATATTTAGAAAGAGAGGGTATTAAGCATAGTGTTCTTAACGCCAAGAATCATGAGAAAGAAGGAGAAATTGTTGCCGAGGCCGGTAAAAAGGGTAGTGTCGTTATCGCAACCAACATGGCTGGAAGAGGTGTTGATATCAAGCTTGGTGGTCCAATGGCTAATAAGGAAGAAATGGAAGAGATCAGGGGGCTTGGAGGGCTATTTGTACTTGGTACAGAAAGGCACGATGCCAGAAGAATTGATAATCAATTAAGGGGAAGAAGCGGAAGACAGGGTGATGAAGGGGAAACTCAATTTTTTGTTTCTCTGGAGGATCCTTTGATAAGAATCTTCGCTTCAGACATGGTAAAGAATATGATGGGTAGGCTTGGTATACCAGAAGATGAAGCTATACAAAATAGGCTTGTTACAAGATCTATAGAAAGCGCACAGACAAAGATTGAGGGGATAAATTTTGACTCTAGAAAACATCTTCTTGAATATGACGATGTTATGAATATTCAAAGGAAGACTGTTTATGAAAAGAGGAGAAAAATACTTTTGGGTGATAAAGAATATTTAGAATCATTCTTGAATGAAATATCAGCGGGAGATGAAGATGTCGCTAATTTTGTTAAAAAATTAAAGGAAGAATTAGGTGAGGATAATTTCTTTGCGTCATTAAAAATACTGTCACTTCAGGTTGTGGATATGATTTGGACCGATCATTTGGAGATGATGGATCACATGAGGTCTAGCGTCAGGTTGCGTGCTTATGGACAGAGAGACCCTTTGGTTGAATACAAGAAAGAGGGAATAAAGCTATTTAGAGAAATAGAAGACACCATAGCAGATAGTATAGTGAAACTTCTGCCTACGTTGCGGGGTAATAATGTAATGATGTCGTCTGACGGCGCTGAGTTAAAAGAAGTGCATGACTCCGCTAGTCTTGTTGGGAATTCCGAAGACGAGGATCATGCCAAAATGGAATCTGAAAAAGAGGTCGTCGGTAGAAACGAACCATGTCCTTGCGGGAGCGGAAAAAAGTACAAGAAGTGCTGTGGGAATAAATAGAAACATGTTAAATATAAAATTGGGAAAATACGAGCATTATAAAGGAAAGCTCTATGAAGTGGTTGGAGTCGCCCGACATAGTGAGACTTTAGAGAGCATGGTTGTTTATAGACACTTGTCTGATGATGGTGGATTATGGGTTCGTCCAGCGAAAATGTTTGAGGAAATGATCAATATTGATGGTGATGTTGTGCCTCGTTTTAAATATATAGAAGAATAAGTTTATGGAACATGTGGCGATAATGAAAAGATCTTGGAAGCACATAGAAAAAATCTTGAGTGGCGAGAAGAATATTGAATCGCGCTGGTATTCAATGAAATGTAGACCGTGGAATTTAATAAAAAAGGGAGAAAAGATTTATTTTAAAGATTCTGGTGGTGTAATTAGGATAAAAGCAGAGGTCAATAAAGTCTTACAGTTTGACGGTCTTGTTTCGAAAGAAGTGCAAGAAATATTAAATAAATACGGAAAAGATATCGGAATACAAAAAGATCAGAGTAAAGAATTTTTTGAAAGATTTAAAAATAAAAAATATTGCATACTTGTGTTTTTGAATAATATTACAGAAATTAAACCTTTTGATATAAATAAAACCGGATTTGGGATGATGTCAGCATGGATAACAGTAGACAGTATTTCAAAAATTAAAAAATAATTTTTTATGAAAAATAAAAAAGTAAAAGTTGTGGTCACCGGCGGTGCTGGATTCATCGGTTCAAATTTAGTTGACGCACTTATTTCTGAGGATTTTAATGTTCATGTTATTGATAATCTGTCTGGTGGCAAAAAAGAGAATGTTAACAAAAAAGCCAAGTTACACATTGCCGACATAACGGATCTAAAACAGATAAAACCTATATTCAAAAAGGCTGAATATGTATTTCATTTGGCCGCTTTACCCAGGGTGCAATATTCCATAGAACATCCTAAGGAGACAAATGAAGCCAATGTTAATGGAACATTGAATGTGCTCATTGCGTCTAAGGGTGCAGGGGTTAAAAAAGTTGTCTATTCTGCTTCAAGTTCGGCTTATGGAGATCAAAAAATAATGCCACTTAAAGAAGATATGAAGGCAAGTCCAAAGAGTCCTTACGGCCTCCAGAAACATATAGGAGAATTATATTGTAAGATTTTTAGTGATGTTTATAGTTTGCCGACCGTTTCTTTAAGGTATTTTAATGTTTATGGACCAAGACAAAGTTCAGAAGGCGCTTATGCTTTGGTCATCGCCAAGTTTTTAAAACAAAAAGCAGAAGGGAAGATGATGACAATTACGGGTAGCGGGAAACAAACCAGAGATTTTACACATGTGAGCGATGTCGTTCGTGCAAATATTCTTGCCATGAAAAGTAATAAGGTTGGAAAAGGGGAGGTTGTAAATATTGGATGTGGAAATAATCAGTCTATAAATAAGATTGCGAAATTAATTGGAGGAGAGGTTGCGTATATTCCAGCAAGACTTGAGCCGAAAGACACACTAGCCGATAATTCATTGGCAAAAAAATTACTCAGTTGGGTGCCAAAGGTAAAGATAGAGGAGGGGGTAGCGTGGCTGAAAGAATAAATATCTAAAAATGGCTACGATACATAGATTTGAGGATTTGATTTGTTGGAAGAAAGCTCGTGAGCTTACGAAGGAGATATATAAAGCTTTTAAGGATAGTAAAGATCGTGGGCTGAAGGACCAGATTGAACGTGCGGCGGTTTCTGTAATGAGCAATATTGCAGAGGGTTTTGAAAGAGGCACTAAACAAGAGTTTCTGAATTATCTTTTTATCGCAAAAGGTTCGGCAGGAGAAGTAAGATCACAGCTTTATATAGCACTTGATGTTGGTTATTTAAATATTGAAACATTTAAATATTTAAATTCTCTGGCAACGGAAAATTCACGTCTCATCCAGAGTTTTACCGAGAAGGTAAGGGGTGGTTCACGTGCGGGAACGCAATTTAAGAAACTAGACAAAAAGGACCCTTTAGAAGAAATTATAAAAGAGAAGTCCCCAGAGCTTTACGAAAAATTTTACGGAAAAAATTAATAAATTTATAGACGTCCAGCAGGATTAGGTCATATATAATTTTTCTGACGATTAGCAGGATTAGGCCACGAGTTACTAATTCGCTTCGCTCATAAGTACTCTCGGCCCCGCCTCAGCTCCCATTCTTGCAGAATGGGTCCCGCTTCCGGCTTTCAAATCCTGCTGTGGCGCTACAAAACAAAAAACACCCAAATGCTTTCGCATTTGAGGTGTTTGTTTTGTGCGCCCAGCAGGATCTTTTCTCTACGAGAACAGTATAGGTTTCCCATTTTTTCGGATTAAAATCCTCAAAAATAAGGGAGAACCTTTTCAAATCCTGACGCAAGGTAAGCAGTTACCTTGCTTGGGCGCAAGAGAAAAAACAGGCTAAAGCCTGTTTTTTGTTGTGCGCCCAGCAGGATTTGAACCTGCGACCCTCCGCTTAAGAGGCGGTTGCTCTACCAACTGAGCTATGGGCGCTTGATTTGCTGATTTAAAATAACACTTTTAATCTTTTTTTTCAATGTGCCCGAGGTGAATCTTCCTCTACGAGGACTGTATAGCTTTCCCATTTATTCAGAGCAAAGCTCTTCATAAATAAGGGAGAAGCTTTTCGACTCCCTCACGCAGACCAAGCAGTTGGTCTGCTTCGGCATAAAATCAAAACCAAAAGATGGTTTATGATTTTGTGCCCAGAGAGGGAGTCGAACCCTCAATCCCTTGCGGGCGACAGATTTTAAGTCTGTAGCGTATACCAATTCCGCCATCTGGGCATTAGACCCTTTTTTAGGATCTTGAGGCCTGGGGGAGAATCGAACTCCCGCATAACGGTTTTGCAGACCGTCGCTTTACCACTTAGCAACCAGGCCAATATTTATTTATATGCTTGATCAGCTCTGTTCGCTTGGCTTAAAAGCTCATCAATTCTTTGTCTGTGTTTCTCTCCTTTGTCTAATTCAAAATCGAAGAATGGGATAAATTTCATATTCCAGTCTTTCTTTACATAGTCACGAAAATCACTTCGTTGTCTCTTTAGGAATTCCAGAGCTCTTTCTTCCCCGCTATCCGGAAGAACCGTAAAAAGGACCTTGGCCTCCTTCATATCAGGAGAAAGGTCAATGCTCGTTATTGTTATTATCGATTTCTTATTAGAAACTCTCTCCACGAAATCCGCGGCAAGTTTCATTAAAAGGGATGATATTTTTTCGTTTCGTCTTCCTTGCATTTTACCCAGTTAAATAAAATTGACTGATAATCCGTCTTGCACCTGTTTTTAACATTTTATCCTGATAATGTCTATCTTTCCGAGATAAGCCCAGCCAATTTTAATTTTCTTTTTTAAAAATTATTTAACCGGGTGAATTGCCTTTAAATCGTTTCTAAGTCAAAGGCCTCAATGATATCGCTCTCTGCAATTGTTATTTTTGAATCGATTGTGACACCGAATTGCTTTCCTTCAACAACCTCTCTCGCTTTCATTTTATTCTCTTGAAGCTCGTTTATTTCTCCTCTTCCTATCTCATTTTTCTGTCTTATTATCTTTACTTCCTTGCCTACGATAATAGATCCGGAAAGTACAGTACCTCCTACAACCTGCTTGTCTTTTTGTCTACTAAATACCCTAAGTATTCGGGCTTGTCCTAGGGTTTTCTCAACTTCCTCCTTCGGCATTCTTCTTTTTATTTCTTCCTCTATTGTATCGTTGATCTTATAAATAATATCAAAGGTCATTGGTTTTATGCCAAGTTTTTCGCCAAGCTCCATGACGTCTCTATCTGCTTTAACATTAAAACCAATCACGAGAGGCTTATCTTTGTTTCCTGCAGAGCTGACATCATTCTCTGTGATATTTCCAACCCCACAAGATATTATTCTTATCTTCACATCGTCGTTCTCCAATTTTCTAAGTTCCTTTTCAATTGCCTCAACTGAGCCTTGAAAGTCGGCTTTAAGTATTACCGGTAATACTAATTTTACATTTTCATAATTTTCTTCAGCTCTTCTTGCGCAGATAGGCGCTTGAGTCTCTGCTATTTTCTCGGCCTCTTTTTTGTTTTTTGTTGATATGAAATTTGAACCAACAGCAGGAAGCTTACTGAATCCTGTTATTTTAACAGGGGATGAGGCGATAGCTTCCGCTATTTTTTTTCCTGCGAAATTTTCAAGGCTTCGGAGGGGTGTTACATTTCCGTCAATTATTATAAAATCTCCAACATTTAAAGTTCCATCTTTGATTATAAGTGTAGCGACACCACCTTTCTTTGGATCGAGATTTGATTCAAAGACAAATCCTTCTCCAGGTTTACTATCGTCTTTTTTAAATTCACCCATTTCAGCCATCAAGAGTAATACATCCAAGAGATCAGAAACCCCGTCTCCTGTTTTTGCAGACACGGGAACATTTGGAACATCTCCTCCATAACCTTCAAGGAATACTCCATTTGATGCCAAGTCTAATTTAGTTTTCTCAATGTCGGAATTTGGTTTATCTATTTTATTTATTGCTACTACATAAGGAGTTCCTGAGTCCTGTATTGTTTTGATTGCTTCTATTGTTTGAACATTAACACCATCGTCAGCTGCGACAACAAGAATTATTACATCTGCAATTTGTGCTCCTCTACCCCTCATTTTGGAAAAAGCAGCATGACCAGGTGTGTCTATAAAAGTAATTCTTTTTGCCTCGCCACTCGGCATTTCGTGCATGACTTCATATGCGCTCGTGTGTTGAGTTATTCCTCCAGCCTCTTTTTCTACCGTATTGGCCTTTCTTATGTAATCAAGAAGGGTAGATTTACCATGATCAATATGACCCATCACCGTGATGATTGGAGGTCTCTCTGTTTCAGTTTTTTGGGTCTTGTTAGTCATGATTTATCTGTTTAATTTTTTAATAAAAAACTTTTTATTATTCTCGATTTTCCCAGGATATTCTCATTGCTTCTTTTTCTTCGCCGGAAAGTTCGTAATCTGATTTTAATTTTTTTATCGGCTTAGCAAATACACTTACTTTATCTCTGGCATAGAGACTAGATAATACAACCCCATCTCCGTGATCATCTAAAAAGGCTGAGGCAAAGCTCTGGTTGCCACCAGCATCTCCAAAAGGATTAAATCTTATAGTTCCTGCGGTTTGTATATTTCTCCTTATTTTAGTTTTTATCGCCTGTATTTCTTTTTCTATTTCTTTTTTGGAGTCAGTTAATTTTTCGATATCATTAAGGGCAGATACAATCGTACCTTCGACATCTTTTACATTATTACCTCGCAAGAGGCGTCGTATTCTAATTTCTAGTCTAATGGCTAAAATTAGAAGTATCGCAACTAGTGCGATAAGCGCATAGGTTATATATGGTGAATTGATGTTCATGGTGTGGGACCTGACAGTAATCTAAACACTAGATTAAAAATAAAAAACTGTTTGTCGGTCACGATCTTAAAATTTTGGCTGCAAATTACGAATTTCTCGTCGGCTGCCTTATCTAAATTCGTTATTTTCGCTCAAAATTTAAAAATCCTGACTCAATATTAGATTTCTAACAGGTCTCGCTATTCTACCTTTTTTTTTGCTATTTTGCAAAAAATTCAGTATTATGGCGCTCGTGATAAAGAAAACGAAGAAAATCGGAAAAAGAATATTTTTGGATCATGCCTCAACCACCCCTGTTCTCGGTGAGGTTTTGGGTGCTATGAAAAAATTCTGGTCATCTGAATATGGTAATCCGGGCTCCATACATTCTTTTGGTATCAATGCGAGTAAGGCAATTGAAGAATCTAGGAAAAATATTGCGATGGTTTTGGGCGCCAAGTCTTCAGAAATTATTTTTACAAGCGGTGGTACAGAATCAAACAACCTCGCGATACTTGGTGTTGCTAATTTATTTAAAAAAAATAGCAACGGAGCGAAACTTCACATAATAACTACACAGATAGAGCATCACGCAGTTCTCTATCCTTTTAAGTATTTGGAAAACTCAGGATTTGAAGTTACTTATTTACCTGTATCTGAAAAAGGAATTGTTTCGGTGGAAGAAGTAAAAAAAGCGATAAAAGAAAATACTGTTTTGATTTCAATAATTTATGCCAATAATGAGGTTGGAACCATTCAGCCTATTAGAGAGATTGGTAATCTTATAAAAAAGGTAAGAGCCGACCGACCTTATCCAGTATTTCACACAGACGCATGTCAGGCTCCATGTTTTTTGAATTTACAGGTTTCTAATTTGGGAGTGGACTTGATGACGATAAGCGGATCAAAATTATATGGTCCTAAAGGTTCGGGATTTTTGTATGTTAAAAATAATACACCGATAGAGCCGACAACCTTTGGAGGAGGACAGGAGTCCGGCTTACGTTCTGGAACCCAAGCCGTGCCTCTTATTGTAGGATTGGCTAAGGCATTGAAGATAGCCGAAGATAAAAAGAAAAAAGAAAGCGATAGGCTGATTTCACTGAGAGATTATTTTATTCGTTTGGTTCTAAAAAAAATAGCAGGAACAAAATTAAATGGCGATATGAAATTAAGATTACCAAATAACGCCAATATTTATTTTCCGGGAATTTCAGGCGAACAGCTTGTTATTGAATTGGATGTGAAAGGCATAGCTGTTTCTACGGGAAGCGCTTGTAGTAGTAGGGAAGAAGCTCCATCTCATGTGCTTTTGGCAATTTATAATGATAAAAAGAGAGCGGATGGCTCTATTAGATTTACTTTTGGACGAGATACCACCAAAAAGGATGTTGACCAAACGATAAAAACTTTGGATTCTATAATTAAAAGAATAAGGTAGAAAAATTTTCTTTTACTTTTTATTTTTGTCGTGTAGAATAAAGGTAAATGGAAGAGCTCAACAAGACACAAATAATTCTTTTGGCAATATTTATCACTTTGGTTACTTCGGTAGCGACGGGTGTTATTGTTGTTACTCTAATGGATCAGGCACCACCCGGGGTTACTCAGACAGTAAATAGAGTTGTTGAAAGAACCATTGAAAGAGTTATTTCTCCCGGAAAAGTAGAAAAAACTGAAGTTAAACAAATTGTGAGGGAGGACGATACAATTGTTTCTTCTGTGAAGACTGTAAGACAATCTCTTGTAAAAGTTGTCAGACAGGGTGCTTCAAGCGATGTTGCTTTTAGTAATCCGGACTTACAAGTATCTTCTATTTCTGGGTCAATAGAAAGCTCCAGTTTGGCTTCTGGTTATTTGGCAGTAGGAGAGGACGTTAGCAGGGTGGGCTTTATTGTTTCTGGGGATGGATTAATTATGACAAGCAATGAAGTTCTGGGGGGAAGCGGTTCCGCCTATTACGCTATTTTAGGTGATTCAAAATATAATCTTAAGTTTATAAAGAGTAATGATTATAATGGAATTGCGCTTTTCTCAATGGAGCAAGCTCCTAAGGGATTAGTCCCAATAGATGCTTTGTCTATAGATCAAGTATCTTTAGGACAGACAGTAATAACGCTTGGATTTGATTCAGGATTGAATACTTTAACAATGGGTTATATTTCCGGTCTTAAGGTTGGTAACGCATCTTCAACACCTATAATTAAGACGAGTATTAGACCAACAGAAAATTGGAGCGGTAGACCAATTATAGATATAAATGGATTTTTGATTGGAATGTATGGTTCGGATAATGACGTCGTACCTTATGTAGTTGTAAAGAATTTAATTGATTCTTCCAACCCAAAAACAGGCGGAAATAACGCTACCTCAACAAAAACTTCTCAATAACAGAAATAAAGGAGTAAAAGTCAAAAATGGTTTTTTAACTTTCTTTTGAATTTTTAGTTGTTATTTTACATTTTGAGATTTGCATTTTGCATTTATTCACGTACCCCTCTTTTGTTTGACAAGACGCTATTGGTCTATTAGTATAACCGACATAATAATAAGACAAATTTATGATCCCATTTAACAATTTAACTTCAAAAGCGCGTGAAGCCATAAGAAAAGCCCACGAGTTGGTAATAGAAAGAGGACAAAATCAGGTAAACCCGATACATCTTTTGGTGTCTCTTTTGATACAGGAAGACAGCTTGATTCTTTCTATCTTAGATAAGATGGAAGTAGATACAAACTTACTCATGGATCAGCTTCTTGAGTCTGTGGAAGGAGCGGAGAGCCAGAACGTTCTTTCACCTTCATATCAAATATATTTGACCGCTGAACTTGTAAAAATATTAGATGGTTCAGCCAAGATGGCTGCAGTACTCAAGGACGACTTTATTTCAACAGAACACTTATTTTTATCAATGCTCGAAGAAGCAAACTCGGCTAGGGAAATTTTAAATAGATTTAAAATAAACAAAGAAGAGGTGCTAAAAATTCTTCAAGATATAAGGAAGGGAAAAATTTCTGATGTTGGCGGAAAGAAAAAGCCAAAAGCCCTGGAGAAGTTTACGAGAAACCTTACGAGATTAGCCAAAGAAGACAAACTGGATCCTGTTATTGGTAGAGATGAAGAAATCAGGAGGATAATGCAGATATTAACAAGAAGAACAAAGAATAACCCTGTTCTTGTTGGAGAAGCAGGTACCGGAAAAACTGCGGTTGCAGAAGGTCTTGCTATCAGAATTGCCAAGGGCGATGTGCCGGAAACTTTGAAAGATAAAGAAATAGTTTCTCTTGATCTCGGTTCTCTTATTGCCGGAACAAAATTCAGAGGAGAATTTGAGGAGAGATTAAAAGCTATTTTGAAAGATATAGAGAAGTCGGCAGGAACGGTTATTCTTTTTATAGATGAGATCCACACAATAGTGGGCGCTGGTGCCGCTGAGGGTTCTCTTGATGTTTCAAATATGTTAAAACCCGCTCTTGCAAGGGGAGAGCTTAGGGCTATCGGTGCAACTACTCTTAATGAATACCAGAAGCACATAGAAAAAGACCCCGCTCTTGCTAGAAGATTCCAGCCTGTTCATGTGGGTGAGCCAAGTATTGAAGATGGTATCGCAATATTACGTGGTCTTAAGGATAGATACGCTATTCATCATGGAATAAAAATAACTGACTCCGCTATTGTAGCTGCAGTTAATTTGAGCAGTAGATATATTGCTGATAGGTTTTTGCCGGACAAGGCGATAGACCTCATAGATGAGGCGTCTTCATCTTTACGTTTACAATTGGAAGATAAGCCGATAGTAATTCAGGATACAGATAAAAAAATAATGAGACTGGAAGTTGAAAAAGAGGCTCTTAAGAAAGAGGACATTTCAAAAGATGTTCAGGCAAAAGCTAGATTAAAGAAAATAGATAAAGAAATCGCCGACCTAAGAGAGAAAATATCAGAAGTTGATATGCGCTGGAAGAATGAGAAGAAATTAATAGCTGAGACAAGAACGATTAAAAAAGAGTTGGATATTTTGAGACTTGAAGCTGAGGCCGCCGAGATGAGATCGGATCTTTCTCTTGCCGCAGAAATAAGATACGGAAAAATACCAACCAAAGAGAAGTCGTTAGCTTCTCTTGAAACAAAACTCTCCAAACTTCAGCCAAGAAGATTACTCAGAGAAGAAGTCACAGAAGAGGATATCGCAAATGTTGTGTCCAAGTGGACTGGCATCCCAGTATTTAGAATGCTTGAGGAAGAGGCTGATAAATTGAGAAGAATGGAAGATGAGCTCAAGAAAAGAGTTGTTGGACAGGATGAAGCCATCAGAAAGATATCAGAATCTATTAGACGATCAAGAGCTGGTGTTTCTGACCCAGACAGACCAATTGGTTCATTTATGTTCCTCGGTCCATCAGGTGTAGGAAAGACAGAACTTGCAAAAACATTATCTCAGTTCTTATTTAATGACGAGAAGGCGATAATCAGAATAGATATGTCCGAATTTATGGAGAAACATTCAGTTTCAAAATTGATCGGTTCTCCTCCGGGATATGTCGGATATGACGAAGCCGGGAAGCTTACTGAGATGGTAAAACATCGCCCATATTCCATCGTGCTCTTTGATGAGATAGAAAAAGCTCATCCGGAGGTGTTCAATATTCTTCTTCAGGTTTTGGATAATGGACGATTGACCGATTCAAAAGGAAGGACTGTTAACTTTAAGAACACTGTTATTATCATGACCTCAAATGTCGGTTCCGAATTTGTGAATAAAATGGAGACGATTGGATTTGGTAACGGCAAGAATGAAAAGTCCGAATATAACTTGATGAAAGAAAAGATAATGGAAAGACTCAAGGATAATTTCAGACCGGAATTTTTGAATAGACTGGACGAGGTAATCATATTCGATACTTTAAGTAAGGATGTTATTAAGACGATTGTTGGCGTTCAGCTTGAGGTTGTTAAAAAGAGACTTGAAGACAGGGGAGTAAAACTAGAAGTTACACCTGACGTCTTTGATATACTCGCGACCGAAGGATATGATCCTCAGTATGGTGCAAGGCCGATGAAGAGACTTATTCAGACAAAGATATTAAATAGAGTCGCTGAGTATTTAATATCAAAGAGTTTGAGTCCTAAGTCGGTGGTAGTTGTCAGTGTTAAAAATAATGATATAATGGTCGGCATCAAAGAAACGTCATCTGAGAAGGTGACTGCTGGGAAGAAAAGTAAGAAGTAGTTGAAAATTGAATAAAGGCAGTGGAAACACTGCCTCAATGCGCAGGTGGTAGAGTGGTCAATTACAACAGACTGTAAATCTGTCGGCTTCGGCCTACGAAGGTTCGAATCCTTCCCTGCGCATAACGAAAAAGTTCCCGAAAGGGGACTTTTTAGTTTGCGCAGGAGAAAGCCATTATCCATGGCTTTCGTGAAGGATTCGAAGCCTGATTGAGTATTTTTTCTAGTTCAGAGAACGAAGAAAAAATCCAATCAGGTTACTGGTCGTGTAACGACCGAAACTCCTTCCCTGATTTTTTAACTGCTTCATTCGCGTAAGGATTCGAAAAGCTCCTCTCATAATTTTTAGGATTTTTTAATCCGAAAAAATGGGAAAGCTATATCTGTGTATAATAATAATTAATTTGATATAATTATTGTGCATTATATTTTATCAGTAGGTTAATAATAAAATGAAGAAATTTATTGTAGTAATCATCTTGCTCTGTATGAGCGTGGTTTTTATAAAAAACATCTCTGCTTCTGGTCCAACTTATTTACCTGGGAATATTCTTATAAATGAATTCATGACAAGCACGGACGTCGGAGTTTCACAGTGGTATGAATTAATAAATACAACAGAGGATAATATTAATTTGACCGAATGGGTGTTAAGTTCGGCTGTTAATGGTGAAATCAACATTGCGACGATACTCGACGATGACACAATACCCGCTTACGGCATTGTGGTAATAGATACAGCTTACAATCCCGCAGATGATTTCGGCGATGTCCTTCAATTAAAAGATCCTACCGCTCAGGTGATTCACGCGGTTTCTTATGGCGATCAACCGGAGCCAGCTGAGCCAAACCATACAGACGCTCCGACCGTTGGAAGTACGGTTGCTTTAATTTCTGGTGTATGGGGTTCTGCCCCTATGCCTACCAAGGGTTGGTTTAATGATGCAATAGATTGGACTTGCGAACAAATCAATGGAATAGATTCACCGGAAGTTCCTCCGACACTGTCTTCTGTCGCGACATGCCTTTCTTCTGAAATGAGTCTTGAGACAAATTTGGGAGAAGGGTCGCCGATAAATCCCTCTGCTTTTTCAAGCTTATACTTCAGGATACCTGGTATGGGGATGATAACTTTCAATGACAATCTTAATCTTTCCGATCAAAATACTGTGACGGTTATACGGTCTCTTGCAGACAAACTTATGATGAGTACGGCTGGAACGGTAGGATTAAATCCTGATGCGTGTGATCCAATGTCTGGCCCTTGTATTGTTCCTGCGCCATCAGTCTTTAAGAACGTTAACGCAACTGTGGAATTTTATGGAGTAAATGCTCTAGGATTTTATAATGTTCCACCTATTTTGGTTAAGGATGATGAGGGGGTTATAATTCCATCAGATGATCCAAGTTACCCCACAATTACTAATCTTTCATATGATGGGGGCCAAAATGATGGAACCGTATATTTGACTACAAACCATTTCACACAGTTTACTCTGGATAATAGTGTTTATGTAGACGATGATTTTAGCGGAGATGGATCTGAAGCTAATCCTTTCGCAACGATAGCAGAGGGTGTTGCTAATGTTCCTGAGGGAGGTATTGTTCATGTTGCAGCAGGTTCTTATGATGGAAATATTTTAATAGACAGATCGATGACTATTCAGGGGGTGAGTAGTACGACAATTACAGTTACGGCCCCCCTTGCTTCTCACGGGTTTGATGTAAGTGCGGACAATGTAACAATATCAGGGTTCACAATAACCGGCGCGACGGGTGGTGGGGGAGGGGGAAAGGCCGGTATAAATATAAATTCTGGCGTAGATAATCTAACGATATCCGATAATATCATAGCAGGGAACATGTATGGAATAAAAACAAAGGGAGCTATCACTGCCCTTAATGTGCAAAATAATTCCATTAACAATAATTCGTATTATGGTATCTATATTATTAAGGTGGTTGGTGATTTAACGGTTGTTGCCGACTGGACACTACAAAATAACTCCTTCGAAAATGATTCTTATAATATTTACAGAGAAGGAACGACTGGTACCTTGAATGCTGAAAATAATTATTGGGGCTGGGACAATAGAGCCTATGTGAAAAATTCCATCTACTATGTTAGCAATAATGGAGGTGTGGATTTTGTTCCTTTCTATACTGATGAGGAAAGAACCACCCTATCTGATCTTTATTTCACATTTGATGTTGGGGCGGATGAAATGCATACCTACTTTTCGATTCAGGATGCTATTAATGAGGCTGATTGTGAAGCATCGACTACAGGAACAAGTAATATAATTACGGTAGGTCCAGGATATTATTCAGAGACAATAAGTATGACAAAATCTGTAGACTTAAGGGGACCTAATTCAAATATCAATCCTATAACGGATGAGCGCGCTGATGAGGCGATACTGGATGGAGTATTGCCATTAATTCAGATGACTACCAATGGGGTGGCTAACGTAACAATAAACGGATTTAAATTGGTTGGTGCCACTGATGTGGCCGTTGCTGGAGCCATATACTCCAATAAATTAAATGCACACAACATCACGATTCGCGACAACATTTTTTCTGGTAGTCAGGGGCGATCGATCTTTACATCACAAGGAGAAGAGGGGGTGTATCGAAACAATTGGCTTATAACTGAAAATGTTTTTGAGAATGTGGGAAGTGTAGAAGGAGATCCTTTTCAGGCGGCCATGATGATTCAGAGTATCGAGGGCAGTTCAATAACGAACAATCAGATTGATAACACTTCTTATGGGGGGATTCAATTGGGTCACTCCTCCTCTACTATTATATCTGGGAATAGTGTATCTAACGTACCACGATCGGGTATTCAGGTCGCCTACAGCACAGGGATTACTGTCACAGGGAACACTATTACGAACGCTGGTAATGGCGAAGAAATGGTGGATGTTCGAGGGTTTGGGGTTCATACCGACGACACGACTGAGAATGGAGGCATTACATTTTATAATTATGATCAGCCAAATATTACCGTCACCAACAATACAATCAGCGGGTCTTACAATGGCATCGCAATCCGCAGTGTGGGTACTTCGGAGTTGGGAAATTTGGGAGAGGATATCCTTATTAACGAGAACAGTATAACGGGTAGTCTTAATTTTGCGGTGGAAAATCTTGCTCCCTCCGGACAGCTTAGCGCTGAGCATAATTACTGGGGAAGCTCCCTTCCTGATTTTGGAACGATAATGTCTGGTAGTGTTGATTATAATCCTTGGTGGACGACTGCTTCCGGTCCAGATGTTGTTTCCTCTTCTAACAAAGATATTTCTAGTTTTTCTATTTCCAGTCAAGTGGGTACTACTACGATAAATCAAACTACACATACTGTCTCGATGGTTGTTCCTTTTGGTACAGACGTTACTGCTTTTTCGCCCACAATAACTCACACTGGTTTATTTATTAGTCCATCAGGTGGAACAGCGCAGGACTTTACGACACCACAAACATATACTGTTACCGCAATTGATTCTTCAACCCAAGAATATACTGTTTCCGTGGAGATTTTGTCTGATACTCAAACAGCTCCAAATGATTCAGGAAGCGCTACTGCCAGTTCCACAAAACCTCAAGTTGTAATTAAAAATCCGACACAGGAGGTAAGTGTCTCAATAGAAAGCGGAACAATCGAGCCATCTATTGATGTGAGTGCATTTATCACTGATGGGGTTGGAGATATACCAAAAATTACTATTACATCTGCCAATGCGGGAAATGCTGTTATCTCAATTCCGCCTACGACAATTACAAGTGCGAGTACTACATGGAATGGAATTCTTGCCGCGCCTACAGTAACCTCTGTTACTTTGCCGGAAACCTCAGGAGAAACAAAGACATTAAGTACTGCAATCGAAGTCGGATTTTCGGGAGTCAAATTGTCTTTTGATAAAGGAGTTAGGATTTTATTACCAAGTCAAGCTGGTAAAAGAGTGGGATATATTAGGACTGGAATAGAATTTACTGAGATAACCGCCACATGTTCTTCTGATTCTCAATCGGCTGGAGATGCTCTTGTTGCAGATGGTGATTGTAAAATCGATGTTGGCAGTGATTTAGTTATCTGGACGAAGCATTTTACAAGTTTTGCGTCTTATACTCAGACGACAAATACAACAACACCTTCTTCGGGTGGAGGTGGTATTGCAGGAAGTGGACCTACGGCAGTCGGTTACGTGGTGACTTATCCCCCTAGTCTGGTTCAATTAGCGCCTAAACAAATGTCAGAAATGACAATAGAAGAATTGAAGGCTGAGATATATAGACTGACAGTATTGCTTCAAAGTCTCCGTACTCAAATAGAGCCACTAATCATTCGTCCATATGGTTTCGCTGTAAATTTAGCATTCGGTTCAAAGAATGAGGATGTGAGAAATTTGCAAAAAGTTTTAAACAGCGATCTGGACACTGCGGTTGCACTCTCTGGGGCAGGATCAAGCGGGAATGAAACAAATTTTTTTGGAACAGCTACAAGGGTGGCGGTGTTGAAATTTCAAAAGAAGTACGGTATTGCGCAGACTGGATTTGTAGGGCCCTTGACCAGGGCAAAATTACAGGAACTGTTCGGAACACATATAAATAACTAGATAAATAACCCCTTCTCAGGATTCCGCTCCGTCATACCTGGAGTTTCCCTTACTGGCATAAGGAGTCCTTGTGGATATATGTGACTGTATGGAATGGACTAAGGTCATACACCCAATCCCCGCCCTCCTAAGTAGATAAATTGGGTAATTGGAGGAGGGAGTTTATGGTGGAGTTTTGATTATTAATAAAATAATACCACTTTCCAGACAGGAGTATTTTATTTGACTCTTTGTTATTATGAGTGTATATTCATAATATTATATAGGCGGGTTTTGAGATATTTTTAAACAAAATAGTAAAAATGGTAGAGATAATTCAAAAGGATGATAAAATTCTACGAGAAATTTCGAAAGAAGTTTCTGTCTCTGAAATAACAAAACCGGAAATACAAAAAATTATTTCCGATATGAATTCCGCACTGGATTCTCAGTATGATGGAGTTGCAATAGCTGCACCTCAGATTGGTGTGTCTCTTCGAATTTTTATAATACCTAAAAGAGTTTTTGAAAACAGAGATTTTATTAAACAAATAGGTTCCATAGATAATCTGAAAGAAGAAATTAAGCAAAATCTGGTTTTTATTAACCCTGTTATTAAGAAGTTATCTAAGGATAAAAAATTAATGGAAGAGGGTTGTCTGTCTGTTCGTCCCATATTTGGTAACGTTAGAAGAGCCACCAGGGCTACTGTAGAAGCTTATAATGAAAAAGGTGAAAAATTTATAATGGAAGGAACCGGTTTATTGGCTCACATATTTCAACATGAGGTTGACCATTTAGAAGGAATACTTTTTACAGATAAAGCAAAAAATCTTCGCGAGATTAAAATATAGTTTTTTGGTTTTTTAAATAACAAATTATTAATAAAAATTGAATTATGCCAAGACCTCAACGTTGTTTGTGCCAAGGTATAAAATTTAGACCAAATGTAGTTTATTTCAAGCCCCAAGGTGTTCCGATACAAGATCTTGAGGTTGTAGAACTATCGATGGAAGAAATTGAATCTTATCGCTTACGCCATATAGATGACTTAGATCAAAAGGAATCTGCTGAAAGAATGCATACGTCTCAAAGTACTTATCAGAGAATACTTAATTCAGCATATAAAAAAATTGCCGATTTTTTGATAAATGGCAAAGCAATTAAGGTTGTTGAGCACGAACAATTTGTTATTAGAAGTTAAAAATAAATAAATATAACATGACACTACTTTATATATTATTGGCCACACTTTCCATAACATTCTGCGTTTTTGTGGCTGTCGGTTTTTTGTATATAAAAAAAGAGATTTTACCAAAGATATTGTTGACACTAGTTTCTCTTTCTGCTGGTGCTTTGATGGGGGGCGCATTTTTGCACCTTTTACCGGAATCAGTTTCTTCAGGTGTTGGGTTTGATACTGCTGGGTTGATTGTTTTATTATCGTTTATTTTTTTTCTTTTAGTAGAAAAATTTCTTCATTGGCATCATTGTCACAAGGCAAATTGTGATATCCATGGCAGTATTGGTCGCATCAATCTCTTGGGAGACTCTATCCATAATTTTATTGATGGTCTTGTGATAGCCGCTTCTTTTTTGGTTGATTTCAATACAGGAATAGCAACATCATTGGCAATAGCACTACACGAGATACCTCAAGAAATTGGGGATTTTGGTGTTCTTTTGTATGCAGGATATAACAGAAAAAGGGCGCTAATCTTTAATTACCTAGTCGCAACGACAGTGGTATTGGGAGGTTTGGCGGGTTACTTCTTTAATTTTATGATTGAGGGTGTAATGCCTTACTTATTGCCATTTGCAGCCGGAGGATTTATTTATATTGCAGCCTCCGACCTTATACCTGAAGTACGAAAAGAAACAAGTGTAAGTAAGTTTATGCTTCACCTCAGTGTTTTTGTTATAGGTATTATTTTCATGTTTTTAATAAAATTTATTCACGAATAATTTTTAAATTTATGAAAGTATTAAAATTTGGAGCAGTTTGGTGTTCTGGTTGTCTTGTAATGAGACCAAGGTGGAAGGAAATAGAAGAGGAAAATAAATGGATGAAAAATGAATATTATGATTTCGACAAAGATAAGGAGATGGTAGAAAAATACAAAATAGATCAAAATTTACCCACTTTTGTTTTTCTGGATAAAAATAATAATGAGATAATGCGTTTGAGCGGGGAGCCATCAAAGGAAGAGTTACTTAAGTTGATTGAAGTGCACAAAGACAAATAACCAAAATATATGTTTAAAAAAATTATTTTCTCAATCTTTTTATTTTCTCTGTTTTTGATACCAGGGTATATTTTTGCTCAAGAAAATAAAAATATTGTTAATGTTTATTTCTTTTGGGGCAACGGTTGTCCCCATTGTGCTAATGAGAAGCCGTTTTTGGATAAAATTGAAAAAGAAAATGAATATGTTCATATTAATAGGTACGAGGTTTGGGAAAATAAAGAAAACCTTGATTTACTTATTAATATTGGTAAAGAGCTGGGGGTAAATGTTTCAGGGGTTCCTTTGACGCTGGTTGGGGATGAATCTTTTGTTGGATATGCTGAAGGGTATACATCTAAACAAATAGAAGACAGAATTGCTTATTGTTCCACTAATAAATGCAAAGATTCCGTTGCATCTCTTGCTGGACTAGAAACATCAAACGGAGATGGTGAGGTACTAGCTTCTTTTACAAAGAAGGAAATTCCAGAAAGCATTAACTTACCAATAGTAGGAAATATAAATATTAAAAACTTTTCCCTGCCTCTTCTTACGGTTATTTTGGGTGGTTTGGATGGTTTTAATCCCTGTGCAATGTGGACACTTCTCTTTCTGATAAGTCTTCTTTTGGGAATGGAGAATAAGAAAAGAATGTGGATATTGGGCAGTGCTTTCATAATAAGTTCAGCCCTCGTGTATTTTATGTTCATGGTGGCATGGTTAAATTTACTTTTATTTCTTGGATTTATTGTTTGGGTAAGAATTTCCGTGGGTTCTTTGGCTTTAATTGGTGGGGGTTACAATATAAGAGAGTATTTTATGAGTCAAACCGCAGGATGTAAAATTACTGGATCAGAAAAAAGGCAGGCTGTTTTTGAAAAATTAAAAAAAATTACACAAGAAAATAGCTTTTGGTTGGCACTTGTTGGTATCGTTATCCTTGCTTTTGCTGTTAATTTGGTAGAGTTGATTTGTTCCGCCGGATTACCGGCTGTTTATGCTCAAGTTCTTGCGCTTAGCGAACTCTCTTCCTTGCAATACTATTTATACATTTCCTTGTATATATTTGTTTTTATGTTAGACGATTTGGTTGTCTTTTTCATTGCCATGTACACACTGGAGATGGTTGGAATTACAACTAAATATACAAAATGGTCTCATTTAATAGGCGGGTTATTGATGGTAATAATAGGCTTCCTGCTTATTTTAAGGCCAGATTTGTTAATGTTCTAAAAATAAGTAATCATGTATCTAAGGAATAATTTTTTATTTTAAAATGATTATTAAAAAACTACTCATTATTTTATTTTTAATTCCATTTTTTGTTATTGCCGAAAGCCCTGAAATTTTTAAAGGTGAGGTGTTGGATATTACGTTTGAGGAAGATACTATAATTCCGGAAATAAATTTAGAAACTTTTGTTCAGGATCTAAAAATAAAGATTATTGAAGATAACAATAAAGAGAAGATTATAGACGTAAAGAATGACTACATAAGGCTTAAGAAGGGGGATAGGGTTTTTGTAGAAAACACTGGAAACGGTACAAAGGAAGAGGGCAGTTTTATCATAAAAGAAAAAGATAGAACTGGTCCTCTTTTTTATTTTCTAATAATATTTGTTTCCTCAATAATTTTTTTTGGTGGAATGCAAGGTGTTAGATCTGTGTTCAGTTTGTTTTTAAGCTTTGTTGCAATTGGTTATATCCTTATTCCCGCAATAATGAGCGGTTACTCACCAGTATTAATAAGTAGTGCGGTTGCAACAGCAATATTATTTATTGCTATATATTTTACACATGGTTTCAATAGAGAATCCACCTCGGCCTTTTTAGGAACGGTAATCTCCGTAATCGTTACTGGTTTTTTATCTTATGTTGGAGTAAAAATGGCTCAATTTACAGGAATGGGAACAGAAGAGGCTTTTATCCTTAGTTTACATGGAGGTGTAAGTATCGATTTTTCGGGTCTACTTTTGGGAGGTATTATAATTGGAACCTTGGGTGTTTTGGATGATGTTGCTGTAACGCAATCTATTGTCGTAAGGGAAATTTATAAACTACAAAAAGATATGAAATTTTCCGATGTCTATAAACGTGCGTTGTCTGTTGGAAAGGAGCATGTTGGAGCAATGGTTAACACTCTGGCCTTGGCTTACACGGGAGCGTCTTTGCCTCTTATTCTTATTTTTTACAAAAGCGAATATCCCGTGTCTCTTATTTTGAGTCAGGAGATATTTTCCGTTGAAATAATGAGGACTGTGGTTGGAAGTATTGGGTTGATTTTTTCAGTTCCATTAACCACAGCTTTTGCTGTTTATCTTTTAAGGAGTAAAATTTAAATATATGAAAAAATATCTTTTAATTGGAACTTTTTTAACAGTAGGATTATTTGTCTATAATTTTTATTCTCCAGGTGTCTGTCTTGGAGGAGAGTGTGAAGTAATTTCAAATATAGAGCAGACTGCTAGTTTGTCTAATCCTGAAATTATTCAAAAACAGCTAAATATTGGCCAATTTGTTCTAATTGATGTAAGGGAGGACGAAGAGTGGGACACTGGACACATTTTGGGAGCAAAACATATACCCTTAAGTAGTTTAAATGAAGAAACCACAAGAAATATTCCTAAAGATAAAATAGTTTATCTTTATTGTCGTTCAGGTAAGAGAGCTAAAAACGCTGAGACCATAATGAATGATTTGGGTTTTGAAAAAGCTAAGGGTATTGGTGGAATTGTGGAATGGCAAGAAAACGGAGGTGTATTGGTTCAATAGAAGTATGCGTCTTTATTATTAATATATAAAAATGAATAAAAAGAATTTATTAGTGGTATCGTTATTTTTTGTTTTATTCTTGATTCTTAGTTTTAATTTAAATCAGAAAAAAAATACAAATTCAAATAATTTAAACAATAAATACGAAGAATATGTAGTTGATTCCGGAGATATGATAAAAGAAAAAGACCTCTCCGTGTCTATATTAGATTTAAATATTACAGCAGAAGAGAAGGCCGGTCTCATTCTTATGAGGGAAGAGGAGAAATTGGCCAGAGATGTATATCGTCACCTTGGGGAAAAGTGGGGAATGAATATTTTCTTTAATATAGCAGATAGCGAACAAACACATACTAATGCTATTAAGGTACTGCTTGAACGTTATGGCGTAGAGGATCCTGTTAAAGACGATATTTCGGGTAAATTTACTTCTTTGGAAATGTCCAAATTGTACGAAGAATTAATACAAAAAGGAGAAAAGTCTATTGTCGATGCGATTATGGTGGGTGCCATTATAGAGGATCTTGATATAAAGGATTTGGAGGTTCTTTTGGGACAAACGACAAAAGAGGATATTGTTTTAACTTATAAAAACCTTCAAAAAGGTTCTAGAAACCATCTTCGTGCTTATTCAAAAAATTTAGATCGTCAAGGAATTACATATGCTCCGCAATACATATCTGAGGAAATATACAAACAAATAATTTCTTCTGAACAAGAGAGGGGAACAGTAAAATAACCCGTCATTCACAAATAAAATACCGGTATAAACGCCGGTATTTTTGTTTTTGTTGACAAAAAACAGTTATGGGTATATATTCATAATAATAGTCGTATTTATTATTTAATTTTTAAAAAAATGCCAAGATTAGATGGAACAGGCCCAATGGGCCAGGGGCGTGGTATGGGTCGTGGGCAGGGGGGGGTTGGGAGAGGACGTCGGGGTTTTTCTCAGAACCAAGTTAGAAAACTTGATGGAACAGGCCCAATGGGTCAGGGACCAAGAACTGGCAGAGGGTTGGGAAATTGTCCCGCTTCTGATAAAAGGGTTTAGGTTTTTAAAAACCTAATTATTACGTTATTGTTGTCAAAATTAAGAATATATTGTAAAAGTTATTTTCTTTGTATTTTTTATTTGCGTTATTTATTTTTATTTTTTATAATAACATTGAGGTTGATGGTTTGACAGGTTGTGTCGTGAGGCATAACCACTCGGTTGCAACAGACCGATAGAACCGTTTTACCTTGTCGAGAAGTTCCGGGTCAAACCGGGGCTTTTTGATTTGTGGTTAATTTTGGAAAATTTGAAAATATTAGTAGAATTGTCTTATGAATAAAATAGATAAAGATACGATTAAAAATCCATTTTGGGCAATGTCGGCGGAAGATTCTGTCGCAATATTAAGATCTTCTTATTTGGGTGTTTCAAATCAAGAGGTCTCTGAAAGAAAAAAGATTTTTGGGAAAAATAAAATAATATCCCAAAAGCAATTTGTTGTCTTGAAACTATTTCTAAGACAATTTGAGAGCCCATTGATTTACATATTGGTACTGGCGGGAATTGTAACCTTATTATTGGGTGATTTTAGTGATGCCATATTTATATTTACAGCTGTTTTTATAAATGTGTCTCTCGGTTTTTATCAGGAGAATAAAGCAGAAAAAGCCCTGGAGAGTTTGGCTAATTATTTAGAAATAAAGACTAGGGTTATAAGGGAAGGAAAGATAAAGGAAATAAATATAGAAGAACTCGTTCCTGGGGACATAATAAATTTTTCTAGTGGAGATAGTATTCCTGCAGATTGTAGAATCATTCAATCAAATAATCTTTTGATAGATGAGGCAATATTAACAGGCGAATCTCTTCCTGTGGAAAAAGGAGTAAGGACGGTTGGATTAAGGGTTGGTTTGGGAGACAAAAAATCGATGGTTTTTTCAGGCACCTCTGTTGTTGAAGGGCTTGGTTCCGCTGTTGTCGTCTCAACGGGTAAAGATACTGAGCTTGGTCTAATAGCATCACTTATGGCTAGTATAAAAGACGAAGTCACACCTTTGCAAAAGAACATAAATTCTTTCGCAAATAAACTTACTATAATGGTTTTACTCCTGTCTTTTATGGTTTTTGTTTTGGGATTATTTTATGAATATTCTATTTTGGAAATGTTCACGATGTCGGTTGCCATTGCGGTGGCTGCTGTTCCCGAAGGTCTCGCTATATCATTGACGGTTATTTTGGCTGTTGGAGTAGAGAGATTGGCAAAGAAAAAGGGTGTTGTAAGGAGGCTTTCATCTTCAGAGACACTTGGAGATACTTCCGTTATTCTTACGGACAAAACAGGAACATTAACCATGGCCAAAATGAATCTAGTTAGAGTAGAGGTTCCATATCTGGAAAATCAAAACAATCTCTTGGATTATCAGAAGGAAATATTGAAGTTTGCAATACTTTGCACGGATGCTCGTGTTGAAAATCCAGAAGCACCAATTTCTGAATGGAGAGTAATAGGTAAGTCGCTAGATTCGGCCCTAATAATTGGCGCAGCAAAAAATTTTGAATTAAAAGAGTTTGATATAAGAAAAAGAGCATCTGTAATAGATAGATTACCTTTTAATTCTTCAAATAAATTTTCAGCAGTTAAGATTAGAGAGGGAGAAATAGAGTCTACTCTTATGATTGGCGCCCCAGAGGTTGTTTTAAAAATGTGCCACAATTTTTACTGGAATGGAAAAAATGCTATTTCAGACAAAGAGAGATCTGATCTTTTGAAAGAGGTTCACAAGAATGCGGGAGATGGATACAGAATAATTTCCGTTGCATTTTCTGAAAAAAATAAAAATACACAGCTCAAAGATATTAAAAAAATAGACGGATTTTATTATTTGGGAAACCTTTTATTAAAGGATCCAATTAGAAAAGAAGTTGGTCAGGCTATAAAGGAAATACAAAAAGAAGGAATTAGAACGATTATTGTGACCGGTGACCATACTGGTACTGCAAAATCTGTGGCTCGAGAAATAGGCATGGATATAGATGAAAATTCTGTTATTGAACAACATGAACTGGATTTGTTAAGTGACGAAGAATTGCAGGCAAAGCTATCTTCGGTAAGAATTTTTTCTAGAATCAATCCAGAGTCTAAGGTTAGAATCGCAAGATTATTTCAAAACAATGGCCACGTCGTTGCTATGACTGGTGATGGTGTGAATGACGCGCCTGCCCTAAAACAAGCCGATGTGGGAATAGCAATTGGTTCTGGTTCTGGTGTGGCGCGTGAATCTTCTGATCTGGTTCTTCTGGATGATAGTTTCCACACCATAGTTTCCGCCATAGATGAAGGAAGAAGAATTCTTCAGAATATAAGAAAGGTTTTGGTTTTTTGTTTAACTTCTCTATTTGACGAACTTATTCTCGTTGGTGGTTCTATTATTCTTAATATACCTATTCCTTTAAATGCACTGCAGATACTTTGGGTAAATTTTATTGCAGACAGTTTTCCGGCCGTTTCCCTTTCTTATGAAGATGAAAAAAATAAAGAAGAAATAATAAGAAGGAAAATAAGCAGAGAATCTGTCTTTGATAAGGAGGTAAAATTCTTGGTATGGGTAATTGGAATCCTCACAAGTATACTTTTATTTTCTTTGCACGTAATAATGTTAAAACTCGGCATAGAAGAGGGTCTTGTTAGAACATTTATTTTTGCGTCATTTGGAATTTATACACTCATGCTTATTTTTTCTATTAGAAGTCTGGATAAGAATATTTGGGAATATAACCCATTTTCCAATTGGTTAACAAATCTTAGTTCCGCTGTTGGTTTATTGTTAATGTTTGTTGCTATTTATTTTCCTCCCGCACAAGCGCTTCTAGATACCGTGTCACTCCCTGAGCCCTGGATTCTTTCTGTTTTTGGTGTCGGCTTTTCTTGTATAGTGATGGTTGAGGTTGGAAAATTTATATTTATAAGAAAAAAAATGGTGCGTTAAAAACTTTTATTTTTTGATTCTGCTATAATTAACCTATGAAAAAATATTTAATATTTGCAGTAGTGTTTTTTTTATTTGTTTTTATTAATCACAGCTTAGCTGTCGAAATACCTCCTATTAAGCCCGGCAAGGTCACTCCTATTAAATGGGATAATACCCGGGAAATGATAGATTTGGTCAACGCCTGTCCGATTCAGGATATTGATCCTGCAGAGCCAAAACCGACCGTTTCAAATATGAAAGGAAGATTTAAGATTATTCGAGCTGATGGTAGCGAACAATATTACTACAACAGACACGGAGAAGCAAATGCTCCAGTAGAACTTAAGGATGGCGATCAAATAAAGACGTCTGACGGTTCTTCTTCAATAAATTTATCAGACGGAAGTAGCTGGATACTTGGTGAGAACACTACCGTTAAATACAGAAATAATGAAACCCTCACAAAAATATCGTTATTGGTTGGTAAATTAAGAATATTAAGACCGTCTGTCTTTTTACATGGTTTAAAGAAAAAAGTCGCTGCAAAACTTGAACCAAAAATGAGAGTAACTTCAGCTTGTGTAAGGGGAACTGATTTTGTGATGGAGCAGACTGAGGACGAAAATACATCAAAATATTATCTACATGAGGGAACATTAGACATCGCTACATTGCAGGGCGAGATTAAGCATTTACAATCTGGAGATATTGCTGTGGTGGATTTCGATGGTCAGGTTGTTCTCACGAAATTAGATGATAATGAATGGAATGAATTAGTGAAAAATCTCGCTCCTCTCGGTGCCATAAATCCACCAGCACAGGAAGGAGAGACTACCACTAAACAATCTTCGTCGAAATGGATTGTCTTGGTTACTGTTTTATTGATAATTGGCGGATATTATATTTATAAAAAGAAGTTTAGATAATTTTACTACAAGAAAAAATCCCCTCAACCAATCGGCAAGAGGGGATTTTTAGTTAAACTTTTCCAAATCTATACAGGATGCCGTCGTAGACATTTCTAAACCAGTTTTTTAGTCCCTCTATTGTATAGTCTAGCGTGTTGTTTATCTTTGTTGTGATACCAGATAGATAATCAAATATCTTACTAAATCCCGTTGGAACATCGTATTTTATATCTGACGTCGGCTTCTGAGCCTTTTCATAAGAATTGCCTCGATCAGGACAAGGTATCTCTAGGGTGTCTATACAGACTGGCTCGGGAATGACATATTCTTGAGCGAAAGCGATCGGTGCAACTAATAATGACGCCACTATTAATCCGCAAATTATTATTTTATTTTTTTTCATACTTTTATTTTACCACTCAATATGTTTAATCGCAAAGTTTCTTCTCAATAATTCATTGCGCCTCATTCTTTATTACATTAAGATTAATAGATGGAAATTCAAACATATTTATTTATTGCATTTGCTTTTATAATTACCATTTTTCTCGTTGCTGATCTTGGATACTTTAACAGACGTGCACACAAGGTGGATATGAAGTCGGCGCTTTTGCAGTCTATCTTTTGGGTGGCGGTTTCTCTCGCTTTTGCAGTTTTAATCCTTATATATATGGGGGAGGATTTAGCTCTTCAGTTTTTGAGTGCATATGTCACAGAAAAGATGCTTTCTGTAGACAATCTATTTGTTATTCTTTTAATTTTTAATTTCTTTAAGTTAGATGAGAAATATCATCATCGCGCACTGTTTTGGGGTATTTTGGGTGCAATAGTTTTTCGAGGAATATTTATTACTGCTGGTTCGCTCATCGTCAGCCAATTTCACTGGGTATTGTATATTTTTGGAGTGATACTTATTTATACAGGCTTTAAATTGTTTGAAGAAAAAAAGGAAGAGCATATCAATTTTCACGAAAACAAAGTTTTAAAGTTTGCTCATAAATATCTGTCTTTTACGAACAGTCCCCATGAAGGTAAATTTATGCTTCGCGAGAATGGCAAGTGGCATTTTACCCTACTCTTCATGATAGTGCTTCTTGTAGAAACCACAGATATAGTTTTCGCAGTTGATTCTATCCCGGCCGCGTTCGCAATTACTCAGAATCCTTTTATACTTTATACTTCAAATATTTTTGCGGTAATGGGTCTTCGAGCACTCTTCTTCCTTATTGAGAATGTTATGCACAGGTTTCATCATTTACAGAAGGGGCTATCCTTAATCCTTATTTTTATCGGCGGTAAAATGTTTGCCGGAATTTTTCATATTGAGATATCGTCTTTTGTATCATTTGCCATTGTGATGTCCGCTCTTGTTTTATCTCTGGTTCTCTCCATATATTTTCCAAAGAAAATATAAAAGCATAAAATCACTGTTGATAACTATCACGTTTTAATGTGTTATAATTCTAGAGTTAGTTAATAAAATTTTTATGCACCAACAACTTGTAGATTTTATAGAAGAATATCTTCGAAAAGGCTCGACAAAAGAAGAGATTCACTCGGCTCTTTTAAGGGTGGGTGGATGGACACAGAAAGAAGTAGATGATGTTTTTTTAATTGTCGAAAGAAATAATTCATCCTTACCCCAAGATGTTCCAGTTAAGCCAATACCTACAATACCAGCCGTCTCTTCAAATATTGATATCAAACCGACAGTACCAACAAATTCTCCCGTGACACCACAGAAGCCAATTATTCCGCCATATTCTAGGCCTGTTATAAACAAGCCACCAATGATTGGATTTCAGACATCTTCTCCCTCCTCTGCGCCTAAGCCACAATTGGAATTTAAGACAACTCCCGCGTTACCACCAAGGCCTTTAATGGATATCAAGGAGCCCTCTTCGCAATTCAAGCCAGTCAAGCCACAAATGCAGATTTACCCCATGCCAACTCAATCTCCTGTGTCTGCGAATAATACACTTCGGATTGTCTTAATAACTATTTCTATTTTTTCCTTATTCATTGCTGGAGGAGTGTTTGTATATTTTTACTACTTTGCTCCTGTGATAAATGAAAAAATACCGGTTCAAAATATTGCTACAACAACTGAAACCGAGAGGAATGTTATTTTGCCTCCAGACAATGCCGTTCCAGAAGGGGCTGATTTACTTATTCTGCCCCCGGAGATTATTCAGGATATAAAAAACGATGTTTCTTCTACAACGTTAGAAGTGCCCATAGTTCCTCCTACGCAGTCTTCGTCTTCAGTCCCTTTTGTTAACGATTAATAACGTTTATAAAAAAAGACTAAGAAAAATATCTCTTAGTCTTTTTTATTGCCCAAAAATCAAAAAGACCTAGATAAATCTAGGACTCTTTGATGAGGTAAGATGGTTCTATCGATCTGTTGCAAACGAGTGGCTTATACCTTGCGATAAAACCTATCAAACCATCAACCTCATTTACAAGTATAAAAAAAAGATAAAAATGGGTCAAGGATCCACCTGTGGATAACTTTTGCACCCTCGTCACCGTCATTGCGAGACGAGGCGCATTGCCCAGTAGTGAGCTCTGCTCTACTACCTTGGGTCCTAGCCGAGTCGTGGCAATCCCCGTCGACCAATCCAGGAATCCATTCCCGTTTCCGTCATTGCGAAGGCTTTAGCCTGTGGCAATCCAGACTGAGTTTTTTATGATATTATAATTGTGCGTAGGGTTTTTCATTTTAAATAACTCCTACCAACTAATATTTACTTTATATTTTTTATTTTATGGATACACCAAGAAATGGAACATTGGATTTCGGGGGAACAAAAGCCACAGTAGGCGAGCCTGCCCGAACCGACGGCAGTCGGGGCGGGGGATTTTATCTTTTCTTTGATACAGAAACGACAGGGCTACCAAAAGATTGGAAAGCACCTGTTACTAATTTGGATAATTGGCCACGTCTCGTTCAGATAGCCTGGATGTTGTATGACAAAGACGGCGGTAAGATAAGTGAGGCGTCATATGTTGTTAAGCCGGAGGGATTTGATATACCGACTGTCGCATCAGATATTCATGGAATAACGACAGAGAAAGCTCTCGCCGAGGGTAGACCACTCGTGGACGTGCTAAAAGATTTTAAGGAGATGCTAGATAATTCAAAAAGTCTTGTTGCTCACAATATGAGCTATGACATTAAAATAATTCACGCAGAACTTTTGAGAAAAAATATGCCCTGTGATCTTGAGACAAGGGCGACTGTCTGCACAAAAGAAAGTTCTACTAATTTTTGCGCAATCGATGGCCCGTACGGATTCAAATGGCCGAAGTTAAATGAGCTATATATGAAATTATTTGGCAGGGAATTAAAAGACGCTCATGATGCGCTCGTTGATGTAAGGGCGACCGCCGACTGTTTCTGGGAAATGAGAAAACGCGGTATTCTTTAGAGTTTGTCATAAAAAATTAATATTATTGCATACATAAATAAGCTCATTGCCTTGAGCTTATTTATATATATGAGATGTCTAAAAAAAACGCTAGAAATTTCCCCTTATTTTTGGTGTGAAAGAAAATCATTACCCCACCTGTACTATATGTATTGAAGGCGGGTAGATTATAGGTTATTAAATAAAAAATATGGAAAATAAAAAATTAGCGTTGATGGCATTAGGTTTTGTGTTGGCAGGTAGTGCAACCCTCGGGGTTATAAATGCAGAGGCTTATCGAGGTGACGCGAATGTAAAGGGGCCAAATTATTCACCAGAAAGGCATACTGCCATGACAAAGGCTTTTGCTAACAAGGATTATACTGCCTGGAAAAATCTTATGCAGGGTAAGGGTAGGGTTACAGAGGTCGTAAATAAGGACAATTTTGCCAAATTTGCAGAAGCTCATAACTTAAGCCTTCAAGGCAAGAAAGTTGAGGCCGAGAAGATAAGAAAAGAACTTGGCTTGGGACAAAAAGATGGCTCAGGTAAGGGTAGAGGTAACGGTCAGGGAGCAGGAAGAGGAATGGGCAGAAAATAATTTTAAATTAAGTATGCACCCCGATTAAATATCGGGGTTGCGTATTTATATCAATATTTTTGTTACAATAACAAATATGCAGAACGACATAGAAAAACTTTCAGATGAGGCGATCGTTGAACGGGTTAGGAAATCAGACCAGGAGTTTTATTCTGTGATAATGAAAAGATATCAAGATAGACTCATGAGATATGCTGGTGGATTAATTAAAGACAAGGATAAAGCTACAGACATTGTCCAGTCTTCTTTTATCAAGGCATTCATAAATCTAAACGGATTTGATACAAATAAAAAATTTTCCAGTTGGATATATAGAATAGTCCACAACGAGACGATGAATCTCATTGATAAAAATCAAAAAGAAGCAGTATTTCCTGATGGGTTTGATGTGGAGAGCGGTGAAGACATTGAGAAAGATTTTGAGAAAAAAGAAATTAAAGAAAAAATTGAAAAATGCCTTGCCGATATGCCCGTGCTTTATTCAGAACCCCTTTCCCTCTATTATTTAGATGAAAAATCGTATGAGGAGATAAGCGATATCTTGCAAATACCAATGGGCACTGTGGCTACTCGTATTAGTAGGGCAAAATTATTAATGAAAAAGTTATGTCAAAAGAACTAAAAAATATCGGAGATGAAGTTATGGCGAAGATTCGCGAAGGCCAGGTTAAAATGAAGCCAAAATATTATTTTATAGTTGGCTCAGTATTATCTTTTGTCGGACTCGTATCCTCTCTGATAACATCTGTTTTTCTCATTGCCCTAACAAGATTCGCTTTTAGGTCTCACGGTGGAATATTTGCTGAATACAGATTTGAACAACTAGTATCAAATTTCCCATGGTGGGCGCCCATACTTGCAGTTGTTTCTCTTTTTATCGGGATAAAATTAATTCGTCGTTACGATTTTTCATACAAGAAAAATTTTGTCTATGTTGTTATTTGGCTAGTGTTGGCTGTTTTCATGGCGGGATTGGTTTTTGATATGACGGGATTAAATGATATATGGCTTCAGCACGGACCGATGAAAGGGATTATGCGACAATATTTTGACGAAGGCGGTGTGCGATCTGGATTAGGTCAAAAACACCTACAGGCCAACATAAGCAGGGGAATCAAATTACCGTTTCTAAAAGATTAATTATACGGAGCTTTTGGGTATATAATATATGTATATTAATTAATTTATAATTATGAAAAAGAATGAGAGTGGCTTGGATCGTTTGATTAGAGTTTTGTTGGGCGAAGTCCTTCTTATTGTGGGATTTTTTTGGTCTTGGGGATATTGGCAGATAGTTGCCTTTGTTTTTTCTTTGATAATGTTTGTGACGGCCCTAAATGGTTTCTGCCTTATATATAAAATATTTGGAATAAATACGGACAATGGTCGTCCGGTTTCAAGGAGTATGAAGATTGTCTTTGGTGTTTTGTTTTTGATTATTGCGATTGCAGGGACATATTCCAGCGACTTCTTTACGAAGAAATTTTTCTTGGACGATTACAATAGAATGAATAATTTCTATAAACAGACTCTTTTTAATACGGGTCAGGGCAAGAGAGCCGAATCTATAGATAATTACGACAAGCTGGTTTCTGAATTTACTGTTTTTTCTTCTAAATATTCTTCTTACCATCCATACGTAATAATGAATGACGAACAATTTAATGGTGATCTTATAAATATTTCAAATATAATTTCCGGTCTCAAGGAAAAAGTTTATACAGGAGATTTAGAATTGGTACATTTGGATTTTGAAGTAATCAGACCAATATTTCAGGAGATATTAAAGAGAAACGGTTTTTCAATGCTCCAGGTATATTTGGTAGATTTCCATGACGCAATGGAGAAAATTATTGAAGTGGCAGACGCCAAGGATTCAAAAGGCGTGATCGCTGTTTATCCTGAAGTCAGTGATAAGCTTAAAGCCGTTGAAGATATCGCAAACGATGACGAGATAAAGGCAATTAGAGAAAATCTAGATGAGGTATTGCGACTTGCTACAGACGGTAAGGTAAACGAACTCTCTGCAAAAGCCGCACAGTTGAAAAGTAGTTTTGTTAAGGTGTATTTAGTAAGGGGATAGGGTAATAAAGTAAGATACAAAAAAATAACTCCATCGGTTGTGGAGTTGTTTTTTTGTATTAGGAGTATTCCGGCCGTGCTCTTTTTTGTCATTCCAGTGAAGACGGGAATCCATTTTTGTTGTAGTCTATAATTAATGAACAAATACGGCCAAATCCCCGATGAAATAATCGACCTCCACGGACACACTACAAGGGAGGCTGAAGCCATACTCTGTGGGTTAATAGGGGAAGGTGTGTCAAAACACGTGCGGATTATCACAGGCAAGGCTCTTTATCGTGAGAATGGTCCGGTACTCCGAAACTTTGTAAAAGACTTTTTAAATGCAAACGGCATAAAATTTAATCAGTCCAAAATTCAAGACGGCGGAGAAGGCGCCCTTGAGGTTTTTCTTTAGCGTCATTGCCCCCTCGTCACCGTCATTGCGAGGTCGACGGAATCGTCGTCGACACCTGTAGACGGTGAAACGAAGCAATCTCCGTCGACCAATCCCCAGACCGAGCCTCTTTTTGTCATTCCGACTTTATGGAGGAATCCCTTATACTTCCCGCCGTCATCGCCCCCCCCATTGCCGTCATTGCGAACCGAAGCGTCTTAGCTGAGGCATGGCCGTCTACAGGTGTTGACGTTAATCCCCGTCGACCAATTCAGACCGAGCCTCTTTTTGTCATCCTCGACCTGATCGGGGATCCAGAAATGTTATAATCCAGTCAATGAAGCAACGTATTGCCCTAAACAAAAAAGAAGTCGAATACACACTCCGTGTGAGCAGGAGAGCTAGGCGGATGAGACTCGCTGTTTATTGTGACGGCAATTTCGTGGTCACGGCTCCGCGGTATATGAGCATGGGGATTATTGAGCGATTCATAATGAGCAAGGCCGAATGGGTACTCGGCAAGTTGGAATATTTCAAAAGCGTTTCGGGGCAGGTATTCGTGCGGGGCACGAAGAAGGAATATGGGGAGCATAAAGCGAGGGCACTTAATTTAGCGCAGGAACGAGTAGAATACTTCAATCAGTTCTACGGCTTCACTTACAATCGAATAAGTATCAAAAACCAAAAGACTCGCTGGGGGAGTTGTTCAAGAAAAGGGAATCTCAATTTTAATTATAAAATCGCGACACTTACACCCCTACTCGCCGATTATCTCATCGTCCACGAGCTTTGCCACCTAAAGGAGTTCAACCACTCAAAACGCTTTTGGTCCCTCGTCGCTGAACAAATTATTGACTACAAGCTCCGTCGCAACGAGCTCAAGAGAAGTGGGGTTAGGTTTGGGTAGGGAACGGTGACGAGTCCTTTTGTCTATTTAATCCTTATTTTTCTCAAAAACACCGTGAATTTGACCTAAAAACAGCACTTATTCACGGTGTTTTAACAAAATAGCGAACATAAAAATATTTTTATGTTTTAGCCAACTGTATATCTCGTCGCAATGAGCTCAAAAAAAGCGGGGTTAGGTTTGGGTAATATTACGATATTTTTGCCAGGGAGGTAAAATATGATTTAGAATTTTAAGTTATCCACACTTTTTAATATTGGGTAAAAAAACCAAAGATAATCGTGATAATATAATTATGTTATCAAATATATAAAAATACCTCCTAAGGGGGAGGTATTAAGATAACAAATACTAGTAAATTTACTGGGTTGAGACTTTAGCTAAAGACTCTTGGAGATTTTTATCGGGATTGCAACTCCCGTTCTCCCAATTATTTGAGTGCCTCCTGTTTGTTTATCCTAACACTCCCTCTTTAAGGGGTATTTTTGTTGCTATTCCATAAAAAGGGGACTAGCAATATTTATTCTATCCTTAAAAATAAAAACAACGGTGTGGATAACCGTTGTAAAACAAATTTTTTTTAGAGTAAAAGACGACACCAGAATATCAAGTATTTTAAGGTTAAAATGACAACAAAAAATTAAGACAGCACCTTAATGGGGCTTGACTCTTCCTCTCTTCCAATATCTTTAAAAAATGAAACCAAAAAATAGCCATATTTTTAATAACAAAACAAAATCCGCTTTGAATAAAGCGGATTTTTTATTGGTTAGGGTGTATAATTTACAAAATAACAAATATGGCAAACTGTAATCTTGCGAACGCAAAAAAAGCAAAGAACGATGAGTTTTATACTCAATATAGTGATATCCAAAAAGAGATTGAGGCGTATTTAGAATTCAACCCCGATGTATTTCGCGGCAAGATAGTGTATTGCAACTGTGACGATCCATTTGAGAGTAATTTCTTTCGCTATTTCGTGCTCAATTTTAATAAGCTTGGATTAAAACGACTTATTACCACAAGCTATAAACCATCTCCTGTAGCTAATACACAACTCGGGTTGTTCGGTGATGATAAAACTCTCACGAAATCAAAAGGCCGCCCGAAGATAACTGCCAACAAATTCGTCATCAATGAGGTTCATGACATAGATGGTGATGGAGAGTTTAACTTGAAGGATGTGGCTACTCAGCTAAAGACAAACAAACACAACGAATGGACACCACTGGGGTGTGATGGTGATTTTCGTAGTGATGAATCTGTAGATCTGCTCGAGCAGTCTGATATAGCGGTAACTAATCCGCCGTTCAGTCTTTTTCGCACCTATATAAAGCAGCTCGTTGACCATGGTAAAAAGTTTTTGATTATTGGCAACATGAATGCGATTACTTATAAAGAAGTGTTTCCTCTACTAAAAGACAATAAAGTTTGGTTGGGCGTGAATAATGGACCAAAAGTTTATCAGGCGCCAGTTACTTACGAACAAAAAAATATATACGTTGGTACAGATGGTAAAAAGTATGCAAAGATGGGCAATACTGGATGGTTTACAAACCTCGATCATGGCCGTCGCCATCAACCGTTACCGCTCATGACCACGGAGGATAATCTGAAGTTCAGTAAACATAAAGAGATAAAAGGAAAGTCAGCATACGTGCGTTACGATAACTATGATGCCATAGAAGTGCCTTTTACCGATGCGATTCCTAAAGATTACGATGGTATTATGGGAGTACCGATTAGCTTTTTAGATAAATACAATCCCGACCAATTTCAAATTATTGGTTACGAAAAAAGTTATGACCTTAGAACCAAAACCTATCCCAAACAATTACAAATAAGTAAGAGTGGTAAAAAAAGTAAAGTCACTAAGTTGAATGATGGTGCGGCTATTAAGGTTTCAGCGCCACCAGTTGGTATGACTTACTATGTGGTTGATGATGAATACTACGCACAAGCATACAAAAGAATTTTTATTAGGCACAAGAAAAAATTATGATAACACTTTTAAGAACTGATATTACTGTCAAAGATATTTGCGAAGGGTTCGTTTATAACGAATTGGAAGGCAAGGGGCTATTCGGGTTGTCGGGCAAACTCACTATTCAGCCGGAGTATCAGCGTAACTATATCTATGCGGAAGAAGGAAAAGAAGCGGCAGTTATCGGTTCAATTTTAAAAAAATATCCACTTGGATTGATTTATTTTCATAAAGTTGATAAGGATACGTTCGAAGTTTTAGATGGACAACAACGTATCACCAGTATCGGGCGCTTCGTGAATGATAAATTTGCCATTAAAGACGAGAACGGAATGCAACAAAATTTTAGTGGTATGGCACACGACAAAAAATCTAAGATTTGGGAAACGAAACTGCTCATTTACGAATGTGAAGGTGAGGAAAGTGAAATAAAGGATTGGTTTAAAACGATTAATATCGCCGGAATCCCTCTTAGGAATCAGGAATTGCTCAATGCTGTATATTCCGGGCCGTTTGTGACAGCAGCAAGAGAGGAATTTAGTAATCGTCAAAATGCCAATATTCAAAAATGGAGCGCGTACATATCAGGAAGTGCGAATCGCCAGGATTTTTTGGAGAGGGCTCTCGAATGGGTAAGCAAGGGGAATATTGAGGGCTATATGACGGCTCATCGCCACGACAAAAACATCATGGAGTTAAAGAAATATTTCAATAGCGTGATTGACTGGATTTCTGGTGTATTTACTGATGTGGAGGGCGAGATGCGTGGGCTTGAATGGGGACGATTGTATGAGGAGTATCATAAAAAATCGTATAATCCAAAAAAGATCTCGGAAGAAGTGCAAAAACTGTATGGTGATCCGTATATCAAAAATCGCAAAGGTATTTTTGAGTATATACTTGGTGGTTCTGCTGATACTAAATTACTCGAAGTTCGAGTTTTCGATGAGGCAACCAAAAAAACGGTTTATGCAACACAAACCGCTAAGGCAGAGAAGAAGGGCGAATCAAACTGCTCGTATTGTGCTATCGGTCACGATGCAAACAAGGAGAAAATTTGGAAGTTGGACGAAATGGATGCTGACCATGTAGCAGCATGGAGTAAGGGTGGAACAACGTCAATAAAAAACTGTGAGATGTTGTGTAAAACGCACAATCGAGCAAAAGGAAATAGATAGAATTATGAAAGAGATTGATAAGGTCTAAAATTTATTTATATAATTTTATTATAAGTTTAAGTTCAAAAAATGAATAGAATAGCCGTTACTTCGTCCAATATTCGTTCGATTGGTTATGATTTGGAGTCCTTCGTTCTAGAGGTAGAGTTTACCTCGGGCGATGTTTATCAATATTACGACGTCCCCCAACATTTATTTCAAGAGCTTTTGCATGCGTCTTCCTTGGGGGGTTTTTTGAATGATAATATTGTTAAATACCATTATAGATATCGGAAGATCAGTTAAAATTTTATGTTCATACCAAAAACAGAAAAGATTTGCGAAATTGCAAAAACAAAAGAAGCAACAATCAAACAGCTTGAGAGTATTTTTAATGGTAAAACCCGTATTTATATTGATTATGCGAATGTCCGTCCCTGGAGTGAAAAACTAAAGTGGCATATAGATTTAAAAAGATTAAAACAATTTTTAGATTCTTTTGACAATATAGAGGCTGTTAACTTTTATAATGGTTATTTGGCTGGAAATGAAAGGTCCGAAAAAGAAAAGAAAGAGGCGGAAGACGGAAAGTACTTTCTAAGGACAAAACCTGTAAAAATAATAAAGTTGTCCATAGATATTTCAAGTATTTTGCCTGACTCTACGGTTTTACTTAGTCATTTTATTCGTAGAGCATTACTCAGAAAATATGAGATTAAGACGGTAGAGTATCTAAATGAAAAGTTTAGAGATATGAATAAAAATGGAGACTTGTTTATTGAAGACATGAAGTGTAATTTTGATGTTGAAATTGGGGTGGATATGCTACTTGATTGTGAAAGAAACAACGCTAAAAACTTTGTTTTGTGGAGCGGGGATAGTGACTTTTCTGATCCTGTTGAAAAATTAATTAATGCGGGAAAAAAGGTTTTTCTATTTGCAACGGCGGGAAAAGTATCGAAAGAGTTGTCCGCTTTACGCGAGAAGGGGCTTTTAATATTTGACATACAGAAAATCAAAGAGTTTATTTGTTGGTCTCGAGAGCGGGATATAACGCAAAAGGGACCCCAATAAAGAGGCCCCCAAGCACTAGATTTAGTGATCTTTCGATCACAAACAATATAGCAAAAATACTTTCAAAAGTCAAAGTTATCCACACGTTTAATTTTGATTGGTTTTATTGAAATTACTTACCAAACCTGTCGTAGTTTTATTGTGAAAACAATCTCAAAAATATAATTATATTATCTAAAACACAAAAGCCCCTTACGGGGCTTTTGTGTTGTTCTTGTGGAGCTTGTATGCTCTGTTCGATGGTGAGGGGGGGGATTACGGCAATGACGGTAAACGGGGGAGATTGCTTCGTTGCACTCGCAATGACGGTGGGCGCGGACGGGATTGTTGGATTGCCACGGGCTTTGCCCTCGCAATGACGGAAACGATGGGGGGCAATGACGGTAGCGACTGGATTGCCACAGCCTTCGGCTTCGCAATGACGGCAACGGGGGACGATGACGGAAGGATTACTCGACGAAGGTGAGGGCTTTGCCCTTCTTGTCGCCTAAATAAGGTTATTGGGGGGGGTGGTTTACAATCACTTGACAATTGATAGGTGTTTGGTTTACAATTGGTTTACAATTGAATAGAGTTTTATTTACAATTGCTTTACAATCTATGATAACTAAAGAACAAATAATAATAATTGCAAAAGAAAAAGGAAAATTGCGTACTACTGAACTGGCGACGCAATTTCAGGTTTCTCGACAATATGTAAATCTCTTGATTACTGAACTTGTCGGAGATGAAAAATTGATCAAACTTGGTTCAACGAAAAATTCGTTTTATGTACTTCCTGAATACGCTCGTGCTCATAAAGAAATATTTCCTCATAAATATTTAAAGTTATTTAAAAATGAAGGACTCGAAGAACACCATGTTCTTGATAAAATAGAGCAAACTTTTCCTGCGCTAAAAACTCTTCCCGAAAATGTTCGGAGTATTTTTACATATGCATTTTCTGAGATGCTTAATAATGCTATTGAGCACTCAAGGTCACTCCGTGTTGGAGTAGAAGTTTCTACACCGGACAACATGCTCACTTTCACCATTCAAGACTCCGGTGTTGGGGTTTTCCGAAATGTTATGGAAAAGCGTAGGCTTAATTCTGAACTAGAGGCTATACAGGATATTCTTAAGGGAAAGACTACAACAATGCCAAAATCTCATTCGGGCGAAGGAATCTTCTTTACTTCAAAAGCAGGAGATATATTTATTCTTGATAGTTATGGCTATCAGCTTATCATTGATAATAAAATACCTGATGTTTTTGTGAAGAAGGTAAATAAGATAAAAAAGGGAACGCGTGTGACATTTAAGCTTTCTGCTGTATCTGGTCGTCATTTAAGTGAAGTGTTTAAGAAATATACTGATATCGGCGATGATAGTGATTTTGGTTTTGACAAAACGGAAATAAGGGTGAAATTATATACAGTAGCTGGTGTCCATATTTCACGTTCACAGGCACGAAGGGTTCTTTTCGGATTGGATAAATTCAAGGTGGTTGTTCTTGATTTTGATAAAGTCCCCACTGTTGGTCAGGCTTTTGCTGATGAAATATTTAGAGTATTCCAGCAGAAATATCCGCAGGTTAAAATTGAGACCGAGAATATGTCTGAGGGTGTTAACTTTATGATCGAACGGGCAAAAAACGAAGCGAATAAAACACTAAGCTCGGATGAAATAGAAAAAATATAAAGAGCGCTTAAGGAAATCTAAAACACAAAAGCCCCGTTAAGGGGCTTTTGTGTTGTTCTTGTGGAGCTTGTATGCTCTGTTCGATATTATGTTTACTCGACGAAGGTGAGGGCTTTGCCCTTCTTGTCGCCACGGCCTGTTCTACCGATTCTGTGAACGTAGTCGTCGTAGGTAGCGGGTAGGTCGTAATTGATAACGTGACTTACATCAGGAATATCGAGACCTCTTGCTGCCACATCGGTGGCTACGAGAATTTGTGTACAGTTTGTTTTGAATGAAACGAGAGCGCGTTGTCTCTGTGACTGGTTCTTGTTGCCGTGTATTGATTCGGCTTTAAATCCGCGAACCTGAAGTTCTTTTGAAAGTTTCTCAACTCCGTGCTTTGTCCTTCCGAAGATAAGAACTTTTTTGAATTCCTCACAGATAAGAAGATTGTGAAGTGTCTGCATTTTCTTGGGACCACTAGACTTCACAATATCTTGCTCGACGTTCTTCGCGGTGTCGCCTGTCTTTACTGATACAGTTACTGGATTGTTTAAGAACTCTTTTATAAGCGCATTGATTTCAGGGGACATGGTAGCTGAGAAGAAAAGAGTATGTCTCTTTGATGGCATTTTCTCCATCATGAATCTCATGTCGTTGATGAATCCCATGTCCAACATTCTATCCGCCTCGTCGAGGACGATAGTATTGAATCCGGCGAGGGCGATAAGATTTCTTTTTATAAGGTCCTTAAGTCTGCCTGGTGTACCGATTATGAAATTATTGTATCTCTGCTTGAGATTCATTATCTGAGCTCCGATAGGGGCGCCTCCCACACAGATTGTGGAATACATTCCCATACCTCTTACGAGGGTTCTAAGCTCTTCGTCTATTTGTATTGCTAGTTCTCTTGTAGGGACAACTATAATGACGCGTTCCCTATTTGCCTTGAGTATTTTCTGAACGAGGGGAATAAGGAAGGCGCCGGTCTTGCCTGTACCTGTGTTTGCAATACCCACAATATCTTTTCCTTGTAATACATGCGGAATAGCCTCATCCTGAATAGGGGTAGGGGTAGTGTATCCTTTTGTGGTGATATTGTTTTTTATTTTTGGATCAATTTCAAAATCGTTGAAAGCATTCCTCGGAACGAATACAGGCTGTATCTCATCTATGACATTTTTGTTTATGAATTTTGAAGTATGAATACTTTGACTGAAACCGCCGTTTCTTGAAGAAGAGCGGGAGCCTCCACTAAAGCTTTTTCTTGGTCCGAAGCCGAAGCCCGGTTTGTTGCCGAATTTTGATTTGAAGCTTGGTCTTGGTCCTGAACCTATCGCATCGCTTGATACGCCGTGAACAGGCCTCTTGCTGAAGCTTGAAGGGGAGAGCGTTCTACTGTTGAAGCTTGTATGAGCGTTTGATATCCCCTTATTATTTATACCAGGGTTAAATTTTGAACTGTAACTGAACTTGTTTGTACTAGCAGACTTCACTGTCGCCTTTGGTCCTGTACGAAAAGCACCACCAAAACTTGATTTGGGGGAAGTCTTATTATGATTAAAGCTTCTTCTGTTATTTTTGAACATATAATTAAAAAATCGCACGTTCTCCGGGCGATTATCATATGCACGGTTCGAGTGGACTATTAATCGGTATAATATAAAACTTTGACTTATTTGTCAAGTTTTACGCAAAGGAACAGGTAATTTGGCTAAATAATAAACCCCGCTTTATGCGGGGTTTGGGTTTGTCTAAATTAATAGAAATAAGAGTAGCATCGTCATTAGAAGGCTTGAGAGGCCAATAATTATTCCTAACCTCATTATTACATCTCCGGGACTTGTTATGAATTTTTCTCCATTTGGTAAATATATAAAGGAAAGAATCTTTTTACCTACCGGATTATTTATTTTATGTTTGGTAAGGTCTATTGTTATCCAATCAGATAAGAAAGGTAGACCCGTGTTATCGTTAGCAAGACAATGCTGGTCATCAAATTCAAGAGTCGCCTGTGACTCAAAGTCTACCACAACCGGCATTTTTCCATCATTCACAAACATTACAGCGACATTCATTATAATGCCAAGGGTACACAGGATGATACCAATAATTATTCCCCTGAAGAAGAATTCCTGTATTACACTTGCCGTGAATATCTTTTTAATAATATCCGATAATCTAGGCATAATTACATCACTCCCTTTTGTTTATGTAGATAAATTTTTGAATAATTAGCCACACAAAAAGACCAATAATACTGAAGAACATCATCGACATAGATAACCACATTAAGATATCGCCAGGACTTGCTATTGAGTCTCTATGGTAAGGGAAGTTTATAGATTTATAAAATAATCGCATCGGTTTATTTTTTGTTTTAAAATATTCCGATCTTATTCTTATGTAGTCGGCAAGAAATTTTAGTTTCGTGTTGTCATTTCCCTCGCGATGTCTTTTAGACGTTATACTCACTTCTGTTTTAAATACAGGCATTTTGCCATCATTCGCCATAACCACCATCATGTTCATAACATGAACAACAACTACCAAAGCAAAACTTACTTTTAGTATTGAGACAAATAAGCAATTTGCACACGTCTCTTTTATTGGTTTGTTTAAGAAATCTTTTAGTTTACAAAGTACCTGTTTCATTCGCGGCACCTCCTCTATGTTTTTTGTTCAACTCTTTTTTAAGTTATATATTTTTTTCACAAAAAGTCAAATTTAACCTTAAAATCCAATGTTTAAGTGTTTTTAGAGGGTCTTCTTATCTGAAATTTTTATGGATTACGTTTTTATTTTTTTATGCTAGAATCAGTTAGTTATTAATTAATTAATGATAAAACAATGAATTTTGAAAATCCCACATCCCCAAAGCAGGAAGTTTCTAAAGAAATTAAAAAAAGAGTAAATGATTTCGAGCCACATAAAGAATTGGTGGGAAATGAGAGTATTGGAGAGATTGCTGATTGGTTTCAAAATGAAGTAGAAGAATATGTTGAAGATCATTCTGACTATATGATGGGAGGCAATTTTGAAGAGTTGGTGGGGGATATGGTTGAATATTTAGCAGACAAGAAAGACATAAAGTTAAAGAGAGAAGACATTATTGTTAGCACAAAAGATAAATACGACGAAGAAACGACCAGTGGATCACTTTATCTTTCTGGAGAACAGATACTTAAATATGTAACCGGTACTGACGGATATGGACCGTTTGTTGAAGATTGGAATGAAGCGATTTTAAAGAAAGAGCTCGGTGTCTTGCTGGAAAAGAAGAGCTAAATAAAACAAATTTTAAAAAACCACCTACGGGTGGTTTTTTAAAATGGTGGTGTTGTGAATAAGTGCAGTGCATGATAAATTTATGTTTGAATTTGGAACATTAAAAAAGGGGAGGAGATTGTGATGAAGAAGATATTGCTAATTGTCTTTTTGTGTACAGTTCCACTTAGTCCAATAATTTTTTTGCTTTGGCAACGTTTTTATAACAAAAAGGAACCAGGTCTTAAAAAGTAAAATAACAGATAGTTTTGTTTTAATTTTAGAAATTAAAAAAGCGGACATTCGTTGTCCGCTTTTATTTTTAACTAACCACGTGGCTTTTTTAGAATAGAATTACCACTTCATTTTTTCTGTTTTTTAATACAGCCATCAGTGTTCTTGTGTTTTCTTTCGAATTTTTTTGTCTCGCATATAATATTCCTATTTTGTTGTTTCTTGGTGCGTGATTTTATTTATTTTTACATTATTTTATTTAATAAATCAATAAGTATTGACTTTTCCATCCCATGGTGTATAATTAAAAGAGTTACTGAACATTTAAAACTTAATAATAGGAGGTGTGCTATGAATTATTTGAGCTTGAATGACCCCCTTACCTTGATTTTAATTGGCTTTGCGCTGTGTTTTCTTATGTGTTTCGCTGTCTTGCGGTACAGGGATAAACAGAATAAAAAGAAAGATTGCGAGACTGACGTTGTTGCTCAACTTAAGAAGCTTATATTGGACAAGAATAAGTCGGAGTGCGAAATTTTAAATTTTTTTTGGAATAATGTTACGCAAGAAAATCACGGCAAAATGTGCCAGGCATTATGGACCAGGCCGAGTATCGCTAAGACGATGGCTCCTTATTGCGGAATTATTCAGTACGATAATGATAAAAATGAATAGGAGGTAAGTTATGGATCCATTATACTCAATCGACTCGATCGCTTTTCTCGGAATGTTTATTTTCTTGTTAATTCTCGGTTATTTGGTTGTTACCGATATCCATTACGAAGAAAAAAAGAAGGAAGATACCGAAGAAGGAAAAGAAAACAAAAAAGAAAAAAACGATAAGTACATCGACGAACGATAGCACTCGTCAAATTTTAAAAAAGGAAGTTTAAAAAAGCCCCCAATAATTGGGGGCTTTCATCTTTTATTATTATTGAAACGGTTCGAGCTTAACTCCTTTTAGTGGATGAGGATAAAGAGCGGGGTCTATTGTTCTGTCAAAACAATATTCTCCTGCAGGATGTGCCCAGGTCTCATTTTTAGCTGAAGTACCAGGATAATAGGCAGTCGGTGTAGGTTGTCTGTTTTTGTATTCATTCGTGATATTAAAATTGGCACATAGTTGGAAAGATGTCATACCCATGATCTTGTATACGTAGTCCACATTCTTATCAGTATCTTTTGGGACTACATACCCGGATATTGGATCATTGAGGTCTTGCAAATTTTCCGGCAGGAATTCTTTTTGTTGCCAATAATTTACAATTTGAGATTGAACACTCTGGAGGTCTTGAATTTTCTTCTCGTCTATATTTCTAAGTCTCTGTGTGAATGGCGAACCCATTACGTAGAAACCGAAAGAGATAGCTGCGATGACGAGTGTGACAGATGTCCAGGCGAAAAGTTTTTCATATTTTGGTCCTTCTCCGCGAATTTTAGTGATGTAGTATCCGAAGACTAATAGAGATGTTACTAGCACTGAAAGGGCTTTCAATGAAAATCTAAGCGTGATTTCTCCTGAGAGGAAATTGTTAATGAGCCAAATGAGGTCGACGGCCATAGCTATACCGGTCACAAAGAGCGTTAAATATGTGAGCCACTTTCTTACCCCGAGATTTTCTTTCTCTGGGTTTTTCTTTATATCTTTATTCAGCATTCTAGAGAGAAGCATAAATAAAGGAAATGCGATAACGAGACACGCTACCGCTAATCTCATCGAGGCATATGAATCGTAATAATAATCTGCTGAATCCGGGAGAATACTATCTAGCGTTGTGAATAGAAGATTTAGGAAACTTATAACAGATACATATATTGCCACGATTGCTCCCAAATTAAGGAAGAAATCTTTCGGCGTTGATTTTTTGTGTTGTTCGTCTTTCATTGCTAATATACTAATTAATAACAAAATAATTATAACACTTATAAAGCTTATTGCGATCATATATGAATTATAGAAGATTTTTTGAGGGAAAGAAAATAACTATCATGGGCCTCGGGCTTCTTGGAAGAGGAGTAGGTGTCTCTAAATTTCTGGCTGAATGCGGGGCGGAACTTATTATTACCGATCTCAAAAAAGAGGAGGATCTCAAGAGTTCTTTAAAAAAGCTAGAAAAATTTTCCAATATTAAATTTGTTTTAGGGGAACACAGGCTCGAGGATTTTAGAGATAGGGACATGATAATAAAAGCGGCGGGTGTTCCACTCGATTCTCCTTTTATAGAGGAGGCGAGGAAAAACGGAATTCCTGTAGAGATGGACGCTTCGCTTTTTGCGAGATTAGCAGAGGGTGTGAAAATAATCGGCGTTACAGGTACGAGAGGAAAAAGCACAGTCACTCACCTGCTTTATGAGATATTAGAAAGTTCTAGACAGCGCGTATTTTTAGGAGGGAATGTTCGCGGTCTTTCTACTTTACCTCTTCTGAAAAAAGTTAAAGAAGGCGACATTGTTTTGATGGAGCTTGATTCGTGGCAACTTCAGGGTTTTGGAGATTCGAAAATCAGTCCAAACATCGCGGTGTTTACGACGTTTCTTCGTGACCACCAAAACTACTACAAAGGAGATATGGAAAAATATTTTTCCGACAAGGCAAACATATATAGATATCAGAAAAAAGAGGACGTATTGTTCATGAGACCTGAAGTTGCAAAGTTTATAAAAAATAAAGATAAGGAAAATTTAAAAGAAAAAACAGTTGTTGTTAATAAAAAATCAATTCCAAATAATTGGAAAGTTAAATTGCTCGGTGATCACAATTTGGAAAATGTGGCTCTTGCCATATCTACAGCGAAATACCTCGGCATAAAAGAAAATATAATAAAAAAGACGGTTGAGAAATTTACAGGTGTGCCAGGACGATTAGAATTTATAAGAGAAATTAAAGGGGTTAAATTTTATAATGACACGACCGCGACAACTCCGGACGGCGTAATAGCTGGGATGGATTCGCTGAAGAAATATAAAGGAAAAATAATTTTGATAGGGGGCGGGGCAGATAAGGCACTAGAATATCCTGAATACGCTAAAGTTATAAAGAAAAATATAATTTCACTGTTTTTGTTTAAGGGGGTAGCTTCAGATAAAATAGTAAAGGAGCTTGGTAAGACGAAATTCCCTGTTTATTTTGCTGACAGTATGAAGGTGGCTGTGAAAAGCGCTTTTACTTATGCCGAGAAAGGGGATGTGATCCTGCTTTCTCCTGGAGCTGCAAGTTTCGGTGTTTTCAAAAACGAGTTTGACCGTGGCGACCAGTTTGTGAACGCGGTTAAGAAATTATAGATTAAGATGGTTTAAACAACCTTGTCTTTACAAGGTTGTTTTTATATGATACTGTGTTTTGAAATTAAGGTGCGGTACTTTGAAATAAACATTAAACAAAAGGAAATCAAATAAGTAAAATATTTGTTCTTAACAAAATTTTATTTTAGTAAAAAGGAGTGATGTTCATGTTAGATTTTTTGTTTTTTCTCACGATCTGGGTATGTTTTTTCTTCTCGGGTAGAATCTATCAGAAAAACGGTTATCCGTCTGGTTGGGTAGTATTCTTGACGCTCTTTGCGTCAATACTGATCGTTTCCTGCGGAACTTCTAAAAATAATAATGTAGTTGTTGCCGGTAGCAATAATCAGCCGACTCCCTCAGTATCTGTTACAGAGGAAATCAAAGTAACCAGTTACATTATAAACCCAAGGAAGAATCTCAAAGAAGCGATAAAAGCGGGAAAATATAATAAGGTCAATAAAAATATTACCTCAAAAAATTTTCCCACTAACCCATCTGATTCCGGGACCAAAGAAATATTTCTTCTTAATTACAATGAATTTAATAAAGATGAAAATTGCGATTATGAACAAATAAGAGCCAGTATGAAAAAAAGGGGATTTCGTCCCGCAAGTTTGCTTGAATTGCTTTCTCTTGGCGAAAAGTATCCAGAATTACAGAAAAAATTTTATATTTTAACTTTTTGTAAATCACGCTTGGGTCAAAGTTTCGTAGGACTTTATTCGAATGATGATAATGAGAAATACACTCTTGAGCGTACTCTTGAATTGGCTCATATTGCGTTGTTCACATCTATCGCGACTAAAAATCGCTTCGCTGTTGTTAAGAAGTAGCAGAAAAATAATCTTTATATACACCGCAATCACAATAGTGATTGCGGCTTTTTTTTATCCTTAAATAAGATAGAATAAAATAAAATGGAATTAAACCTCTCCAAAATTAAAAAAGTTCACTTCATCGGCATTGGTGGTATTGGTGTCTCTGCTATAGCACGACTCATGCTTATTCAGGGTAAGGAAGTTACCGGTTCGGATAGATCGTCCTCGCCTGTCACAGCTATTCTTCAGAAACTTGGTGCCAAAATTACTTTTGGACACAACGAGGGTTGTTTGGAGGAAGACACAGATGTTGTTATTTATACGATAGCTATTGATGAAAAAAATCCGGAGTTTGTTAAAGCAAAGAGACTTGAAATAAAAATGCTCTCTTATCCCGAGATGCTCGGTGTGCTGTCTCGTGAAAAATATACGATTGCTGTTTCCGGTACTCACGGTAAAACAACTACGACGGCGATGATTGGAAAGATACTTTTGGACACAGACAAAGACCCGACTATTATTGTCGGCAGTCTAATGAAGGGGCCAATGAGCAATCTTGTCGTTGGAGAAAGTAATCTGTTTGTGGTGGAGGCGTGTGAATACAGAAGATCTTTTCTTAACTTGAGTCCGAAGATGGTAGTTATAACAAATATAGACAATGACCACCTGGATTATTATCGGGATATGGATGATATAAAAAGTGCTTTTGCTGAATTAGTTTCAAAGCTTGGTCCAAAAGATTACTTAGTTTGCAACAAACAAGACGATAGACTTTGGGGAATAATTAAAAATGCGAAATGCATTATTGTAGATTATTCTCAAAACAAATTGGCGGAAAAATTAAATTTGAAAGTTGTCGGCAATCACAATATAGAGAATGCGAAGGCGGCTTTGTCAGTAGCCGAAATACTTGAAATAGATCCCGAAGGAGCGGGTAAGGCGCTTGAAGGATTCGCCGGAACATGGAGAAGGTTTGAATATAAAGGGGAGACGAAGGGCGGGGCGATGATCTATGATGACTATGCACACCATCCGACAGAGATAAGAGCGACGCTTCAGGGTGCAAGACAATTTTTTAAAGATAAGAAAATTTTTGTCGCATTTCAGCCACACCTATATAGTAGGACAAAATTACTTTTGGATGATTTCGCAAAAAGTTTTGATGAAGTTGATGTTGTCCTTGTGCCGGATATTTACGCTGCCAGAGAGCCGGTTGATCACAGTATAAGCTCCGAAGACCTTGTGAGAGAGATATTGAAAAATAATCCAGGAAAGACAGTATTGTATTTGAAACAACTAGAAGATATAGAAAATTATTTAAGAGAAGAAGCTGGTGAAGGCTCGGTAATTATTACAATGGGCGCGGGGAATATCTCTGGTGTTTCAGACAATTTAGTGTTTAATAAATAAAATGAATCCGATAATTTATGTAGTAGCGACGCCGATAGGTAATTTGAAAGATATCACGTTTCGCGCGATAGACACTTTACTGTCCGTTGACCTTGTCGTTTGCGAAGACACACGAGTCACAAAAAGACTCCTTCAGGAATATGAAATAGACAAGCCGACAATTTCTTATCACTTACACAGTAAGCTTTCAAAAATAGATGAAATAATTGCTGTGCTCAAGGAGGGTAAGAGCATTGCACTTGTGTCTGATGCGGGGACGCCATGTATTTCCGACCCGGGAAGTTTTCTTATAAACAAAGCGAGAGAGGAGATTGGGGAGGAATTAAAAATCATACCGATTCCGGGACCGAGCGCTATCACGACAGCACTTTCTGCAACGGGATTTACTGACTCATCTTTTTTGTTTCTCGGATTTCTTCCTCATAAAAAGGGAAGAGAGACACTCTTTAATGAGATTGCCATTACGGAGAGAACTGTGGTTTTTTATGAATCGCCCCACCGTTTTATGAAAGCACTCGAATCGCTTCAAAAAGTTTTACAGCCGAAAAGAAAGATTGGCGTTGCAAGGGAACTTACGAAAATGTTTGAGGAGATAAAAATTGGGACTGTCTCAGAAATAATTGATTATTATAATCAAAATAAAGATAAGGTAAGAGGGGAATTTGTGATAATGGTGGCGCCGATGTCTTAATGATTGTTAATTTTATTAAACTGACAAAATCTGTTAAGATAAAAATATAAAATTTAAAAACAATGAAAACAATAAAACAAAAAAAGTGGATGATTTATTCAGCAATTGGACTTTATTTAATATTTTCACCATTTACAGGATTCCCTGTGGTAATGGAGAGTGCGATATATGTATTGTTGGGTGGTGCGTTGTTGTGGCTTTCTACAGATTCAGATAAATAGTTTTATATTTTTAAAAATGAAAAAGTTCAAGGGGTATACAAGAGAAGCGATCGTTATTATCCTTGTAATTTTTTCTATACTCGCGGTTTATCTCCTGTATAGAACAAACGGAAAAAATGAACCAATAAGATATATTGCAGATAAGGGTGATGCACAGAAAGCTACAGTAGTGACAGCAAAAGTTATTCCCGAAGTAAAGCAACGTGTCGTTACTCACATCAAAACACCAGAGGCCGTTAAGGCTGTCTATATTTCGAGTTGGGTAGCAGGAACCCCATCTTTTAGAGATAAAATAATAAAGATGATAGATGAGACTGAATTGAACTCAATTGTCATTGATGTAAAAGATTCTACGGGCTGGATATCTTTCCCTATGTCCGATCCGTATTTGCAGAAAAATGGATCTTTTGAAAAGAGAATTGCTGATGTGGAAGGGCTTATAGATCTTTTGCACTCAAAAAATATTTATGTAATTGCAAGAATCGCAGCTTTTCAAGATCCGGCACTTGTAAAAAAAAGACCTGATTTGGCTGTTCTTAAGGCTAGTACAGGTAAGCCTTGGGCAGACAGAAAGGGGATGACTTGGGTAGATCCAGGTTCAAAAGAGGCTTGGGATTATCTAGTGGCTATTGGTAAGGAAGCATATAAGATTGGTTTCGATGAATTAAATTTTGATTATATTAGATTTCCTTCAGACGGAAATATGAGTGATATAAGTTACAGATTTAATCCAGAGAAATTATCTAAAGCTGAAAAAATAAAAGAATTTTTTGCATATTTAAATAAAAATTTGAAACCGACAGGGGCGCCTCTTTCCGCTGATCTTTTTGGAATGACAATGACCAACACAGATGATTTGAATATTGGTCAGGTTTTAGAGAATACTTTGCCATATTTTGATTATGTTGCACCAATGGTTTATCCGTCACACTATCCGACAGGTTTTCATAATTACAAAAATCCCGCCACAGTCCCTTATGAAATAATTAAAATTTCTATGGATGCGGGAGCAAAGAGAGCGATAGCGGCAAGTACAAGCCCGAATAAGCTTCGACCGTGGTTACAGGATTTTGATATGGGGGCGACTTATACCGCAGAAATGGTTCGAGCACAAATGACTGCTACTTATGATGCCGGTTTAAATTCGTGGATGTTGTGGGATCCTTCAAACAAATACACACCATCTGCATTAATATTGGAATTAGCTAAGGTAAACTAATTTTTAAAATACAAAAACAGTCCAACTCTGGACTGTTTTTATATATAGAAGAATATCAATAAAATATTATATCTGTGTATAAGTTTTAGATTTACTTAACACCTTCTAAAAGCTATACTAAACATACAGCCACCGTATTTTTTAAGACCGGTTTGTTTAATTTTTTTGTGAAATTTACTCTTAAATCACTTCTATCTTTCTCTCTATTCTCCATTCTTGCAATAGGAGCTTTTGTGTATAACTCAAGTTCTGTTTTAGCTGTTGATAACACAAAAACATGCCCTGCTAACTTCACTAGAGATTTAGGGACAGGTATGACAGGAGAAGACGTCAGGGAACTTCAGAAATATCTCAATACAACAGGCTTCATTGTCTCAAATGAAGGCCCTGGTTCAGTGGGTAATGAGACCACCATGTTTGGTGTCTTGACTAGAACAGCATTAGCCAACTTTCAAAAGGCAAATAACATTGTAGCCACATACGGTGTCTTTGATATACAGACTAGAACATATTTAGGATGTACAGAGACAGACACAACTAGCTCAATAACAACCAAACCTTCATCTTTTACCTTCACCCGTAATCTAAGTCTCGGTATGACAGGAGAAGACGTCAGGGAGCTTCAGAAATATTTAAACAATAACGGCTTCCTAGTATCAGAGACAGGTGTAGGTTCAAAAGGAAACGAATCAACATACTTTGGTCTAAAAACAAAACAAGCTTTAATCAGATTTCAAGAGAATAATGTTGACGCTATCTTAAAACCTTTCAACTTAACAAGGGGAACAGGTTTCTTTTATGCATCCACAAGAAGTTTTGTTAACAAAACTTCTTCTTCTCTCACTACCACCATAATCCCATTCACTCCACCTACATCTACAACCGTCATCTCTACCATACCTCTTCACGACAATCCCTTCGCTTCTTTCTTTACTCTCACTTACATCCCCGGCTTCGGAGGTACTATTACAGGTGTCTCTCCTCAGAACGTAACACCGGGAGGAAGTGGTACGCCTGTAACAGCAAAGCCATACGTTAACTATTCATTCGTTAACTGGAGTGATGGAGTAACAACCCCGACAAGAACCGATGCTAATGTGGCAGGATACAAGACTGTCGTCGCTAACTTTCAAGGTAATCAATCCACAGGAGGATCATCTTGGGGAGGAGGTGGTGGAGGTGGTGGAGGAAGTGTTCCATCTGTCACATATACCCTCACTTACACAGCAGGATCTAATGGAACGATAAGTGGCACTGCTTCACAGACAGTCACTAGCGGAGGAAGTGGAAGTGCTGTCACTGCTGTTGCCGATACGGGATATCACTTCACAACCTGGAGTGATGGAGTTACAACCGCAGTAAGAACAGATACTGGCGTTGCAGCTAATTTGTCAGTCACAGCTAGTTTCGCTGTTAATGAACAGTTAATCACCCCAACATTTACTCCTAACTCAGGTGCTATTGCTCTGGGGGTACGTTATGGTTCAATAGCTTGGAAACACCTAGTATGCTAGAACGTTAACAATAAACTAAAGAATAAAACAATATGTATTCAGTTAATCCATATCTTCCTAAGCTAAGGCGAGATGTAGCATATATGGC